>TARA_R110002074_G_scaffold402336_1_pt1 | contig 168586 bp, 165 predicted proteins | sample TARA_R110002074 | Tara Oceans TARA_R110002074 (sample SAMEA4397215) | marine metagenome | biome: Polar Biome; feature: [MIX] marine epipelagic wind mixed layer (ENVO:01000061); material: water (ENVO:00002006), including particulate matter (ENVO:01000060) such as... | depth...
AGTTTTATTAGTACAAACTTTTAATCATTACGATTTTTTATAACGCCCGCGTAATAGGCGCGAGCTTGCGAGCGTCCTAATTGACGCGTTTGTTAAGCGCTTATCCATTCCGCTGTCGCAAAGCGCGGCTATTGTCTATAAGCTGAGTGGACTTTGATTTCGCTATTTCAATGTATTGCCGCACTGCCTCATGGCTTTGAGTGAATGTGGCCCAATCGACCCAAACCGCGAATCCAGATTGAATATTGTCGTGAAGCCTATCTGGAACAGTATATTTATTACCTGCATTCAGTGGATTTGTAGGCAAATTCACACCAATCAGTGCGTGCTGCTTGTCTAGTGTGGCTTTTATTTCCCAATCTACAAATTTTCGCCAAGGCGTTTGTGGGCCACAAAGCACAATCGTACACGAGCTACCAGTGATGAAGTTTTCTCTAATTTTTCGAATAACGTAATCTGTGTTGTCGCTATTAACAGCCCGCTCTACGGAATTGTCATGGATAACATTATATGTATTAGAAAATGCATTAATGAACGCGTCATAGTAGGCGCGGTCATTGCCATGATGATAGCTTATGAACACTTTTCTCTTCACCACACCAAGACCAGAAAGTAAACCATTAGCCATTTTGAGTTTTCCCGCCGTTAGGTTTTGTGTTTTCTATGTTTGCTTGAGTGTATTGAGACCAAGCACTATTTTCTTTAGAGATTAGGCTTTCTACTCTTTGGACAAAAAGACGAAATGGCTCTTCTTCATGATACGGTTCGGTCTTAGTCAAATATAGAAATTTTTCGTGTTTCAAGGACTCACACGTAGTTCTATATTCAGTCCAATTTTCTTGAAATTGATTTAAGCTAATCGCCGCTGAAATCACAGCAATGGATGCACCTAAAAGCCCTAAAACTAAAGTAACTGGAAACGGATCAGCAGCAAATCCGGCTATCAATGGAATGGCGGCAGCGGCAACTATTTCAGCCCCCCTTAGCAACTTGAACCACCTTTGGGCCCCTTGACTCTTTCGGTCATACCAGCCTATTTGGTCGTCGACCCTTGAGCTTATATATTCTTCATCATTCATGCGCTGATTCCTGATTTGCGCTTAACAGTATGTTTATAAGGAAGGATTCCTTATAAACATTATTAACAGGAAGCCCGGTTAATTTTAGGCGCTACTTTTGAAAACTCGTTAAATCTTTGTTTTTCAATTGATTTATTCATTTTTCCAATTTCCTTGTTTCTGTTATACGGAAAGATTCCATATAATTATCACTATTTACAATTTCATTAAACATCCGCTTAGCCCATTTTAAAATATATCGGGGTTTAGTTTTTACCCAACATTGTTGATACATGTGAGACAACGGCATCCGCAATACCTTTTAAATTATAACCGCCTTCAAGTACAGATATTAAACGCCCATGAGCATGTTTATCCGCTATCTGCATGACTGTTTTAGTCATTTCTTTATACGCGACATCGGTAATATCAAAACAACCTAATAGATCGTGTTCGCGACTATCGAAACCTGCGGAGACCAATACCAAGTCTGGTTCAAACTTATCAGCGGCGGGGAGTAAGATATTCTGAAAGACATCGATGATCCTTTCATCATTGGTGCCGCAGGGTAACGCGACATTGATGTTATAACCTAGGCCAGCACCGCTGCCTTTTTTTCTTGGGTCCCCAGTGCCAGGATAGGCATGGAGGTCATGCGTTGAGAAATAGAGCACACTGGGATCGTCATAAAACATGGTTTCTGTTGCGTTACCGTGATGGTAATCCCAATCGACTATCAATATTTTTTTCAGTCCATATTGTTTTTGCGCGTAGCGGGCGGCGATGGCGACATGATTGTAATAACAAAAGCCCTCTTCTTTGCCCGTATTCAGTGCATGGTGTCCGGGTGGTCTTGTCGCGCAAAAAATGTTGTTTAATTCATCGGTAGCTACTTTATCAACGGCGGCAAGACAAGCGCGGACACAGGCCTCGGCTGCGCGGTCGGCTGCTGGTGTATTTTTCTTTATTGAGGCGATATGCGCGTCGGTGTGCAAGGTTTTTATCCAATCTCCAACCCTGTCTTTTAAACCGACGCGGGTTACTTGATCAAGCAATCCTGAGTCTTGCATTGCCTTTTGAATATATTTCAATCTATCCGGTCTTTCAGGATGATTGGGAGAAATATGGTGGTCTAAAAATAATGGTTCGCTGATATAGCCCGTCTTATTCAGGGCATTTACCTCTTCGCCAGCGAAGAGTCGTGCCTGGTATGACAGCAAAATTGTTGATAAAGCACTCGAAATGAAAGTTCTACGGTTCATTTTTCATAGAATAATTGTTAATTTAGGGCATAGTCTGTATATAGTGCCTTAATATAAACAATTTATTAGCCTAGGATGCACAATAATTTGAGTATAAACATAGTGATGAATAGACTCCAGAATAGCTCTCTGGTGTTTCTGCTCGTGCTCATTTTGCTACTGACACCATTTTCAGCAGCAGCGGAATGGAAAGTAATCACTCATACAGACATAAATAACGATACCCAGACCCAGGTTGCCTATTCTCAAAATGAAGATGGTTATAGCCTTCAAATATACAAGGACAGTGTCGGCGCAATTCGCTCTCGATTCAGTCTGAATACGGCGTTAGATATGTTTGCAAAACGCACCTGTCCTACCTATCAAATAGACACTAGAATGATTGATAATCGTTCCATTAACGATGCCCCTTGTTTGACTGATACGGCTTGGAGCGAATTTGTTTTGGGCTATGTGAATAATTTCAATGTCACGTCAGAAAAACTCAATGCCTTAATGAACGGCAGTATCGTTACATTCCGTTTTATGCTCGACAATGGCAACTACATGGAAACGCAGTTTTCTCTGGCAGGTTCTAAAAGAGCAACACTTAGCGTCCTCGGTAATAACATTACAATTACTCCCTGAGTCGTTTGGCAGATGTTCAATTGGCGTGTCGTCGATGACCTTGACACTATTACACCTGCACAGTGGCAAGCATTAAATACCCAAGGCAACCCCTTCCTTTCTCACGCGTTTTTATCAGGCCTTGAAAGATTTAATTGTTTAAAGAATCAGAACTGGCACCCCAGTCATATCATCATCGAAGAAGATAATAAGCTACTTGGGTGTATGCCCTTATATGTCAAGGAAGATTCGTATGGGGAATTTGTCTTTGATTGGGCTTGGGCCGATGCTTATCATCAAGCCGGCAGATATTATTACCCTAAACTCGTTTCTGCCATCCCATTCACCCCTGTCGGTGGCACAAGACTGTTAGTTAATAAATCACATAATACTGAGACCATTAAAAAAACATTACTAAACGCAGCATTGTCTTTAATGGATGAAAAACTTTATTCCTCATTACATATCCTGTTTCCTGAAAAACAGGATATGGACGTTTTGACAGAAAGCGCAGGATTAAAGCGCGTTACCATTCAATATCATTGGCTCAATAAAGACTATCGCGATTTTCAAGACTTTACTGATGCTTTAACGTCAAAAAAACGAAAAAAAATAATCAAGGAACGTCGAGAGATTCAAAGTTCGGGCATTGAGATTGAACGCTTAAACGGCAATGACATTAGCAACACTCAATGGCATATTTTTTATCAGTTTTACTGCCAGACTTTTCACCGTAAATCTGGTGTGCCACGCCTAACTCTGGATTTTTTTAAACATATCAGCAAAACACTACCGGAACAGACATTGCTCGTCATGGCGAAAAAAGATGAAGCATACATTGCCGGCGCATTTGCCATGTCTGATTCTAATACACTCTATGGTCGCCATTGGGGCTGCAACCAGTACGTCCCCAATTTGCACTTTGAACTATGCTATTATCAGACAATAGAATATACGATAGAAAAGCAATTAAGGCGTTTGGATGCAGGTGTTCAGGGAGAGCATAAATTAGCTCGCGGCTTCCATCCGATTGCAATGCCATCGTCTCATTGGATTAGGGAAGAAGACTTTCGAAATGCTATAGCACAGTATCTCGACCGAGAGACGCCCATAATGCAAGAACACATTGAAATGCTGGGCTCGCACCTGCCGTTTAAGTTGGAGTAACTTTATGACAGTAACTCATGACCCAAAAGATTCAAATAAGCTTTATTGGGTTAAACAAAACCTCTTGGCAACAGGTTTCCCAGATGTTGAGGAGGCACTTCGTGACCCCGATGGCTTGATCGCCATTGGAGGAGATCTATCTGAAGAACGCCTGCTCGACGCCTACCCTCGTGGTATCTTTCCATGGTTTAATGAAGGCCAACCGGTTTTATGGTGGTCGCCCGACCCACGTTGCGTGTTAGAACTGAATGAATTAAAAATCTCTCGTAGTTTGGCAAAAACCCTGCGTAAACCTCAATTTAAAGTAACATTTAATACAGCATTTGTAGATGTGCTAGAAGGCTGCGCCGCCGCCCGAGGTGGGGTGAGTGACACTTGGATAACAAACAACATTAAAATGGCTTATCTGAATTTATTTAAAATGGGGTACGCGCATTCTGTAGAATGCTGGCACGACGAGAAGCTGGTCGGCGGTTTATATGGCCTTGCAATGGGTAAGGTTTTCTTTGGTGAATCCATGTTCAGCCGTGAGTCAGATGCATCAAAAGTTGCATTGGTACATTTAGTGCGTAACCTTGAAAGTATGGATTTTAGAATAATTGATTGTCAGGTACATTCCCAGCACCTACAAACCCTAGGGGCAAAACCTGTACATAGGACGTTATTTACCAAGATTCTTGACAATTATTGCAGTCGTGAAAAGATAGCGTCTTGGCAACCTAAAAGTTGACTCCTAGTGGATGATCAATCACATAAACTCAGATTCTTTATAACTTCACCGCACCCCTGTAATTATCTGGATGGCCGTGAAGCAACAAGCGTTTTTGCCGATCCTTATTTTCCAAAAGACAAAAAACTGTATACAAGACTCGTATCTAACGGATTCAGGCGCAGTGGCGAACATCTATACAAACCGCATTGCCTTAGTTGTTCAGAATGTGTTCCTGTTCGCATCCCAGTGAATGAGTTTAAGATGCGTCGCAACCAAAAGAGGACCTGGAAACTCAATCAGGACTTGACCATTGAGAAGTCCAAGGCCACTTTTAAAGAAGATCACTTTCTGCTTTATCAAAAATATCAATCTGAACGTCACCCCAATGGTGGCATGGATAATTCGAGCAGAGACGATTACATAGAGTTCCTTTTGGCAAGCTGGTCAGATAGTTATTTATATGAATTTCGGCTTGAAGGTAAGCTAGTCGCTGTTTCTGTCATCGATGAACTTGAAGACGCCTATTCCGCCATATATACCTTTTTTGATACCGATTTACAGCAACGTAGCCTCGGTAAATTCGCTATTCTTGCTCTTATTGAGCAATCAAAACTGGATGGCTTTTCATCACTTTATCTCGGCTACTGGATTTCCTCTTGTGACAAAATGAAATATAAGATCGATTACCAGCCTATAGAATGCTTAATTGGTGAAGAATGGAAGAAATTCAACAGTTTATCGTTTAATGACTTTGCAGTAGCCAAAAATTAGTGCAGAATTCGCCCTTTTTAATTAACGAGGGCTATATGGCAAAAGAAGACCAGATTGAGATGGAAGGTACTGTTGTTGAAACTTTACCGAACACCATGTTCCGAGTAGAGCTGGAAAACGGGCATTTAATTACTGCACATATTTCAGGAAAAATGCGTAAACACTACATTCGTATTCTTACCGGTGACAAAGTGACCGTTGAGATGACACCATATGATTTGAGTAAAGGCCGAATCACCTATAGAGCCAGATAATCCATTATTATTTGGATCTGGCTAATTCCAGGTCATCTACAGAATCAACCCCTATCCCTGTTTTATCGACTGCAATATCAACATGAATCTTTCCCCCGTTATAAAGAACGCGTAATTGCTCAAGCGCTTCGGCTTGCTCTATTGCACAGGGTGCTAATTGAGTAAATTTCTGAAGGTAAGCTGCGCGATAAGCGTACAAACCAATATGTTTGTATGCTATTTCAGATAATCCACCTGTCCGATTAAAAGGTATCGGTAAACGACTGAAATAAATTGCTGAGTTGTTCTTATCAAAGAGAACCTTGACTATATTCTGATCAATGAATTCATCCTCACTATTTATGAGTTCACATAACGTTGCTACTTGTTTATCAGGATTATTATTTAAACTTGATGCGACTTGGTTAATTAAAGAAACCGGTAATCCAAATTCATCTCCCTGAAGATTAACGACAACCTCATTGTCATCTATGCCAAGTTGCTTTGTTGCCTCGGCTATTCTATCCGTACCAGACTCATGCTTATTTGAAGTCATAATTACTGGTGCGCCAAATGAGTTAGCACAATCGACTATCCTGTCATCATCTGTTGCAATGGTGATGTTTCTCGCCCCTGTTTGTATAGCTGTCTCATACACATGTTGAAGTAAAGGCTTCCCCTTTATATCGAGTAAGGGTTTACCTGGCAGTCGCGTCGAAGCGTATCGGGCAGGGATAATAATGCTGAAAGATCCTGACATTGACATCAGTACTATTTTAATTTTTCAATTTCTTCATCACGCAGCGCTCTTGCTTCATCTTCTAGCATAACGGGTATTCCATCTCGTATTGGATAAGCCAGCCGCGCAGACTTGGAAATCAATTCCTGATTTTCTTTATCATAATACAACGACCCTTTTGTGACCGGGCAAACAAGAATCTCAAGTAGTTTTTTGTCCATCAATAATATCCTTCATTAAGGCTTCAAGCCGATAAGTAAACGAATCTGGTAATGTTGCAGAGATTGGCAAATACCAATGATTTTTTGTAGCAAAGGCCTCGCATTTTACCGCATCTTTCTCAGTCATCACCACTGGCAAACCATCATCAAAATTAACATCATTTTTAGTAAATGGATAATGATCAGGGAACTCGTGATTGATAATATGTAATTTATTATTACGCAAATATGAATAATATCGATCAGGATTCCCAATTCCCGATATTGCATGCACACTCTGGCCACTTAAACTCGAAATCGGAATAGTCTGCTCAGGCTCTATTAACGATACTAGATCACCGTAGCTGTATTCCATCTTGTATTCATGTCGGCCAGCAATATATTTACTGACGACAAGATCGACACTGCTCAATCGATTTATTGGTTCGCGTAATGGTCCTGCCGGCAAGCAGTGTCCATTACCAAAGCGACGTTGACCATCAATAACCGCTATTTCTATGTCTCTACCAAGCGAATAGTGTTGCATACCATCATCACAAAGGATTAGATCGCAATCACAATATTCAATCAGTTCCTCTGCAGCCCGCCTTCTTTGTACTGCAATGGCGACAGGACAATTAGTTCTTTTGGCAATCAATACTGGCTCGTCGCCGACTAACTCTGGATTACTATCTGCTCTAACTTGTTGGCTTTTACCAGAGAGTTTACCGCCATAACCACGACTGATAATCCCGGGATTAAAACCTTTTTTCTTAAAGTAATCTGCGAGCCAAATGACTAACGGTGTTTTTCCCGTACCACCAACTGAAATATTGCCGACTATAATCACAGGCACATCAATTTGATTAACAGCTATCAGGCCCGATTGATAGCACAGTCGTCGTAGCATAATAATCAGGCTATAGATCCAGCTTATGGGTAAGAGCACAATGCCAAGTGGATGTTTGCTATACCAAATATGTTCTATTGATTCTTTCTTCAACATAACCAGTTTGACGTAATCAGAATTGATTTAAAATAAACCACATCTCTTAATAAACTGTTTATTCATCCTTCAACTCTTGTGTTGCAAAGGTAATTTTCACCAAACCTAATTGGCGAGCGGCATCCATTACCCTGACAACGGATTGATGAGTCGCATTTGAATCTGCACTGATAATGACAGGGGGTTCATTTAATCCTACCAAGGCATCGGATAAAGCCGCTTTGATCGTCTCTAGTTGGGCATTCACCAGTGATTTATCATTTATATAGACATTACCCTGTGCATCCAGTCCAACATTCACAGCATCAGGTTTTGCATCTGTCACCTCTTTTGATGAGCTAGGCAAGGTGATGTTGATTTCTGAATTATGCTCAAATGTCGTCGAGACCATAAAAAAGATCAGTAATAAAAACACCACATCAATCAATGGCGTTATATCTAAATCTACTTCGTCACGTCTTTCAGATCGAAAATTCATTATTTAGCACCTGCTTCAATTTCGTTTTCACGAATTCCGTGCATGACTTCAACCATTTTCAATGCCTCTTGCTCCATAGTAATGATTAAACCATCAATTTTTCCGCGAAAAAAACGATGAAACATCAAACTGGGAATTGCCACAGACAGACCAGCTGCTGTTGTTATCAACGCTTCGGAGATGCCTTCTGATAAAATGCTGGGATCACCAACACCGAGTGAAGTGATAACTGTAAATACTTTAATCATACCGATTACCGTTCCTAATAAACCTAATAACGGGCTTATAGAGGCGATCGTTCCCAGTGTATTCAGAAATCGTTCCAGATCATGAGCAACATGACGGCCAGTTTCTTCAATGCTTTCCTTCATGATTTCGCGCGAATGATTGCGATTAACCAAGCCCGCCGCCAAGACCATCCCCAAAGGCGAGCTATCTCTTAGTCCCTGAATCCGTTTTTTATCCAGGTGTCCAACCTTTTGCCATTGCCAAACTTTGGCAACCAGGTTTTTCGGGACAATTTTCATTTCTCGTAGAGACCAAAAGCGTTCAGCAATAATGGCCATTGCTATGATTGAACACAATATAATCGGCCACATAAGTAAACCACCGGCCTTGATTAATTCAAGCACGTTATCTCACTCCAAATTTTTATTATTAATTGAGCACTTACTCATAAGAACCTGCATGATATCATTATCAGTGATGCCAGAAACGCCGATTTTTTAATCTAAATTGTTCAATTATCAAACCTGCGGCACTAAATTTCATAGAAATCTCGCCAGCCATATAAGTTACCAAGGTTTCAACCCCGTGAGCTTCATAGCGAGTCATTATATCTTGCTTTGGGAAACCAAACCGATTCCTATACCCTGCCGAAACAACGGCATACTTAGGCGTTATCGTAGCTATAAATTCATTACTTGACGAGGTTTTACTGCCATGATGTGGTGCCAACAAAACATCTACTTTAATTTCATCTGGCATACTCTTTAAAAGACTTTTTTCAGCTTGTTGCTCAATATCACCCGTTAGAAGCACGGAACCATAATCTGAAGATACCTTAAGCACACATGACGCATTATTACCAACGAAATCACTTTTTAAAGCCGGATGCAATACTTCAAATTTAACGCCATCCCATGACCATTGTTGTCCTGCATGACAATACTCGGAGCGATTAGTAGATAATTTTTCAGGGACGCTGCTTAATATCCTGCTGATATTGAATTGTTCGATTACGGTACTTGCTCCACCGATATGATCATTATCACCATGACTGATCATTAACATTGATAGTTCTGTGATTCCTTTGTCTCGGAGATATGGCTTTATAACGGCATCTCCGATGTTGAAACGTTCTGAAAACCTGACGCCGGCATCATAAACAAGGGCATGTTGTCCCGTTTGTATCACTGCAGATAAGCCCTGCCCCACATCTAACAGCGTAAAATTAAATTCACCTGTTTTTAAGCTGTCCGTTTTTGGGAACAGCAATGGCAAGATAAACAATAAACCTAGCCATCTACCCGGCAACCCTTTTGGCATTAATAAAATGACAATACCAATAATTGCTATTATTAATGACCCCTTATTATAAACGGCGACTGGAATAATTGCGTTATATTGCTGCGATAAGAAATCAAGATACGACCAGTGCAAACTACTTATCTTATCGACACAATCATAAATGCTCCCTGCGAGCCGAGGGAAAGGCAACAACATAATCATCGCCAGCAATATCAAAGGAACGATAATGAAACCAATCATTGGTATAGCAATTAAGTTAGCGAAGACACTGTATAGCGGAAACTGCTTAAACCAGAATATCAAAAACGGAGATAAGGCCAAACTTAACAAGCATTGTAATTGTAGCCAGCGACGCAAAGAACTTTGCTTACTAACCCTATGACGCGTTATATAGAGTATTAATATTACTGCAGTGAACGAAAGCCAAAAGTCAGCCGCCAGTATAGAAAATGGATCTAGTAACAATATCAATACAACCGCGAAACAAACAACATTAATGGTTAGTGGCTTTCTTGACAAAAGCAACCCTGACAAAAAGACAGCAATCATAATCAAGGCACGTTGTGTAGGTAACGAGAATCCCGCCAGAGCTGCATAAATAAAAGCGCTAACAAAGGCTATTATTGAAGCAATTATCGGTGCTGGAATGAATTGTGTAGCAAAATAAAACTGACGCCAGAGCGTTCGCGTTAGAAAATAAATAACCCCCGCTATTAACCCTAGATGCAAACCAGATATTGCGATCAAATGATTTGTACCAGTATTTGTCAATACACGCCATTGACTTGACTCGAGTTGACTGCGGTCACCCAGACTTAATGCCAGCACCAACCCAAGTAATGGTTCATCTACATGCTTTTTAATTTCATGCGATAGTTTATAACGTAATGTTTCTACAAAGTACCCATTGCTTTTTTCTAAAATTTTATTCTTTTTACCTTTCTTCACATAACCCGTCGCTTTAATTCCTTGCCTCATCATCCATGTTTCATAATCGAAACCACCATGATTCATAAAGCTGTACGGTCGTTTTAACTTTGCATTTAATGACCATATTTCCCCCGGCACAGGAATCACATTGGTTTTATACCAATTCAAACGGACTATTCCTGGCGATGTATAATGATGTCTTTGATCATCGACGATATCGTTTACGTCGAATAAAAACTTAACATGATCATCATAAATCACTGGCGATGAAGTTACTCTACCAGTTAACTGAACGACCTTGCTCTCAAGCTCAGGATTAAGTGAATGATTAACGTCATTGCCTATGCGTAATAACGCCCAACTAAAACCAATGAAAAATAACAAAATCAAGTTAAATGCTGATGAGTATCTGTTCAGGAAAAATAATATTGGCAAGATGAGAAAAACCCATGAATTGGGCATGACTGAAAATTGCAACAGGCAATAGATGCCTGCAGCAAATGCTAGCGTCCCTGCGAGCATAATTATATTAACTCCCTCTAATAATTATTTAAGCTATAATAGCGCGCTTTTTTTGAGCATTACAAAAATATCAAGAATAATGAGTTTACGGAATTTTTTAAAACGTTATCTACCGAAGAAGGAACATATCCACAAACACGGCGGATTACATCTTCTTTCTGATTACTTACATGACCCCAATATCTGGCACCTGCATCGTCGTTCATCCGCAGCCGGCGCCGCTATCGGCATGTTTTGTGCGTTTATTCCTTTTCCTGTTCAGACAATAATATCAGCAGCATTAGCGATCCTGTTTAGAGTTAACCTGCCTTTGGCAATCGTTTTTTCATTTTTCAGCAATCCTGTAACAATTCCACCATTATTCTTTTTCGCCTATCAAATAGGTGCTATGTTGCTTGGCTTAGATGAAAAAGATGTGAAATTCTCCTTCTCCTGGGAATGGATAACAAATACGCTTGTGCATATTTGGGAGCCTTTATTGTTAGGTTGTTTTATTATGGGGACAATATCTTCCATTCTTACCTATTTGTTAATCCGTTTAATATGGCGTTTCTCAGCTATCTCGAAATGGGAAAATCGCAAAAAAATCAGATAAAGGTCAATTACGTTTACCTCGGTTACGGTTTCATTTTATGGTTCTCGGATAATCATATAAAAACAGTACAATAATAGGAATGCAGCTCGCTCTAACATGCGTCGGGAATACGGCATATCCGATGCGACTATTACAACTGAAAACGAAATACGTTGGATTGGAAGCCTCAAATGTTAAACGATGGAAAGAGCTGGATAGTCTTTCCATACTTTACCAGGCACTTTCTAACCTGGAAAGTCCATGACTTTATTGCAATAAGCCCTCTTTCAATTCCATGACACGGTCTACTCGACGTGACAACTCCATATTATGGGTAACCATAATTAAGCTAGTCCCCAAACTTTGGTTTAACTCCAGAATCAAGTCAAAGACCTGATCAGCAGTTTTTTCATCCAGATTACCCGTTGGCTCATCCGCTAATATGCAAGCTGGTTCGGTGACTAATGCTCTGGCAATCGCTGCGCGCTGTCGTTCACCACCGGATAATTCACCTGGCTTATGTTGTACACGTTCAGACAAGCCTACCTTATTCAACAAATCTGTAGCCTTATCTAAAGCTTCCTTTTGATTACCCCGCCTTATTAATAATGGCATTGCAACATTCTCAAGCGCAGTAAACTCAGGCAATAAATGATGGAATTGATAAACAAAGCCAAGGTGTTTATTTCGCAAGTCACCTCGTTGCTCATCGTTTAATTTCCCCATGTCCTTATTATGAATCAGAACTTCTCCTTTATCTGGGATATCAAGGCCACCGAGTAAATGCAATAAAGTACTTTTACCAGAACCTGAGGTACCAATAATCGCAACACTCTGGTTTGGCTTGATACTGAAATCAACACCTTTCAAAACTTCTACGCGAAGTTCTCCGTCATTAAAACATTTTGTGAGTTGTCGTGTTTCGATTAGCGCATCACTCATAACGTAGTGCCTCCGCAGGTTGCGTCTTCGCTGCACGTAATGCGGGATAAATCGTGGCTAATAAACATAATATAAATGCAACAATACTAATGGTAATTACGTCATTCCAATGCATGTCTGAAGGCAGATCGCTGATGTAATAAACATCTGCTGACAAGAACTTTTGTCCTATCATTGATTCTATAGCAGGCACGATTGTCTCCACGTTAGTTGCCAACCAGACACCTCCTATGACGCCCATAGCTATGCCGACAACACCAATGATTGTCCCCTGAATCATAAATATCTTTAAAATGCTGCCAGGGCTGGCACCGAGTGTTCGCAATACAGCAATGTCTGCTTGTTTGTCAGAGACCATCATCACCAACGTAGAGATTATATTAAATGCTGCAACTGCTACGATCAGTAACAAGATGACAAACATCACTGTTTTTTCAGTTTTTAATGCCCGAAAAAAATTAGCATGCCGTTGTGTCCAGTCTACGACCCAGTACCGACCGGGTAATTGAGCAACAATCTCGCGACTAATGATTGGTGCTTTAAGAATATTGTTCGTCTTCAAGCGCAGCCCTGTAGGCCCTGTCTTTCGAAATAAACGGAAGGCATCTTCCATGTGAATCAGTGTCAATGCACTATCAAATTCATGCATCCCGACTTCAAAGATTCCAACCAGTGTGAACCGTTTAAGTCTTGGTAAAATACCTGCAGGCGTGACATTCGCTTGCGGTGCAACTAAAGTCACTTTATCTCCAATAGCCACACCTAGTTTTCGTGCGAGCTCTTTCCCGAGAACAATATTAAAACCGCCCGCTTTAAGTTCGTTAATATCACCCAAAATCATAGTTTCCGTGACGGTGGAAACTTTAGGTTCTTCATCAGGCAAAATACCCCTGATTATCGTGCCATTGACACGCTTATCTTTAACTAACATACCTTCCGCATGAAAATAAGGTGCAACCCCAAGAATATCCGGGTGATGCATGACCTCTTCTGCTATTGGCTGCCAATCATTCAAGACATCTCCGTCTTCAATGACCGTAGCATGTGAAGCCATTCCTAAAATACGTTCTTTTAATTCTTTTTCAAAACCATTCATTACAGATAGAACCGTAATCAAAGCCATTACACCTAAACCTACGCCAAGCATGGAGGTTAAAGAGATAAAGGAAATAAAATGGTTACGACGACGAGCGCGAACATAACGCAAGCCAATCAGGGCTTCAAATGAATTTAACATGGAAACGGATTATAGAGTGCTTGGCCGATGCTTTAAACTAAATTAATTTAACTTTTAAACGACCAGACTGCTATAAATATCATATCTTCTCTTGATATATAGGAAAAACTAGGTCTTCTTTGCTCTTAAACTTTATAGGATTGATTCATTTTACATATCACAACACTCAGGACTTGTTTTATAAACCTGCTCATATACAGTCAAAGCCTGTTATTTATTTCTGAATAATAACCATAAAAATTTCTGAATGATTTGTGCTATCGTCTCAAAACTAAATGCAATACCAATAATACTGTACGCCATTAGTTTTGCCAGAACTCAAAAAATGTTGAAATTAAGTTTTGTCTACTCAGAACGACAATATTAATTGATGAATTCGTAAATATGAGAACTTGTTTTATATGAATTGCTTTAGATATAAATTTTGAGAACGTAATATTATTGATGTTTTACTTATTAAAAATTTAATTTCAATTTAATATAAGAAACTAACCTGTCAATTTAGAATACTTAACTTAATTGATCCTGAGCAATTCTCACTGTATTTTAAAAATAACTTATGATCAGGAAAAGGAGTTCTGAAAAATAAAACAATGAAAATCTTAGCGATTGAAACTGCTACAGAAGCATGTTCTGCGGCCCTTGATATAGATGACAGTTGTACGCATCGTTTTCAAGTCTCCCCTAGACGACATACAGAATTAATACTACCAATGATTGACGATCTACTTCGGGAAGCGGATATACAAACCAAAGATCTTGATGCTATTTCCTTTGGTCAAGGCCCCGGGGCATTTACCGGTGTGCGTATTGCTGTTGGTGTTATACAAGGTCTTGCTTTTGCTCACGATACTCCCGTTATTCCTGTTTCATCATTAAATGCTTTGGCTCAACACTATGCTGACGAACACACTCACGTTGCTACAGCCATTGATGCGCGCATGCAAGAAATTTACTGGGGCCTGTTCAAGAAAAATGACTTAGGTCTAATGCAGAAAATTGTTGAAGAAAAAGTATGTTCGCCTTCAGATGTTTCAAGCCCTTCAATAGAAAACTGGTTCGGTGTCGGGAGCGGCTGGAATACGTATAGTGAAGAACTTCAGACACAGTTCAATCAAAATCTGACCGGCTTCAACGGCGATGTGTTCCCTAGTGCAAAAGATATCATCGCCTTGGCAAAACCAGCTTATCTTGAAGGCAAGGCAATCCCCGTCGAAGAAGCCATGCCTGTATATTTAAGGAATAAAGTTGTCAATAAATAATATTAACCTTATTTTAACCCTGTTTGCAGAGCTTGATTACTCAAATAAATAACTTTTGAACTGATCATCCCATTTTTTTTAAGCGTCAATTTCCTATAAGCGGGATTTTTATCATCAATAGCAAACTCAGAACTACCTGGTTTAAATTGCAAACAGGTTGACGGTGTGCCAAGTAATTTCACACTAGTAACTTCATCTTCAAATGCCTGATGGATGTGCCCCCAGATAATGCCTTTCACTTGCTTAAATTCATCAACAATATTTAAAAAGTCTTCCGCATTAACTAAAGACATTGCATCCATCCAGCTACTTTTAATCGATACCGGATGGTGATGAAGTGCTATCAAGCAATGAGTGTCAATATTAGCTTCAAGACTTGTCCGCAAAAATTCTAGTTCAGTAGCAGATAGTCGCCCACTATGTTCACCTCTTACACAGGTGTCTAGAAGTATAATCAGCCAATCATCAAATTTGACGAGATTACCCGTGTCATGTCCATTAGCACCCATGACATATCTCATTAATTCCGGAGAATCATGATTGCCAGGCAAGCTAAGAATGGGCGTTGTCAAAACAGACAAATGGTCTGCCAGCTTTTGGTACGCCGTTTCCGTGGGTTCATGAACCAAATCACCCGTCAATAAAATTAAATCTGCATCAGACTCAGACTCTAAAATTCTATTTACTACACACATCAAACTAGCGGAGGTATCATAATCATTAAATGACGGTGCGCCATCATCAAGTATGTGTGTATCGGTGATCTGTATAATATTGATCCTGTCAGGCACTTTGGTGCTACGCTTAGTCATTGCTTCAATCGACTCAATCATAATATCCTTTAACTAAAATTTTCAGGTTAACCCCATATGTCAAGACAAAGCATCCAGCTTAATGAGCAAGTTTATAATTATCTATTGTCAGTTTCATTACGAGAACCCCAAATACTTAAAGAATGTCGTGACGATACAGCGAATCATCCCATGGCGAGGATGCAAATCGCCCCTGAGCAAGGTCAATTCATATCATTTCTAATAAAACTATTAAACGTCAAAAAAGCATTAGAGGTTGGTGTATTTACCGGATATAGCAGTCTTGCTATCGCAATGTCATTACCCAAGGACGGACATTTAGACGCTTGCGATAATGACGCTGAAGTAACCAGGGTTGCGCAGAAATACTGGAACAAGGCAAAGGTGTCAAAAAAGATCAGTCTTCACATCGGATTCGCAATTGAGACATTGGATAAATTATTGAAAGAAAACCAAGATAACACTTATGATTTTGCATTTATTGACGCTCACAAACCTGAGTACATTGATTACTATGAACGTGTACTACGACTCATCAGGCCAGGCGGTTTAATTATGGTAGACAATGTATTATGGTCGGGGAGTCCTGCTGATAAAAACATACAAGATGAGGATACCGTTGCCATACGCAACTTTAATGAACAAATAAAAAATGATGATCGCGTCATGATTAGCATGTTGCCAGTGGCCGACGGAATCACACTGATATTGAAAAATTAATTATAAAAGTCTCTGACATCATCCAGTTCATGGGTAATCGGCATTGGCGGTAATGCCTTGATTATTCGTTTGCCATAAGCTTTTCTTACAACACGTTTATCGCAAATAACACAAACTCCCCTGTCATTCACATCACGAATCAAGCGCCCTACTCCTTGTTTTAAACTTATAGCAGCTTGAGGTACTTGATGGTCCATAAATGGGTTACTCCCTTGCTTACTGAAGTGATTCAAGCGTGCTTGCAATACAGGGTCATCAGGACTAGCAAACGGCAACTTATCAATAATCACTAATGACAATGCATCACCCTTAACATCAACACCTTCCCAAAAACTACTAGTCCCCAGTAAAACGGCATGCTTTGTTTGACGAAACTGATTTAATAATTCTGATCGTGGCGCTTGTCCCTGGATAAAAATGGGATAATTGATCTCCTTCGACAGAATATCTGCTGATTTTTTCAGCGCTTGGTGACTGGTAAATAAAACAAAGGCATGTCCTTGGCTAAAGGACAGCAACTTGATAGTTCTTTCTATGAAGGCATCAAAAAACTCAAATTGATTCGGTTCTGGTAAATCAAGTGGCACATACAGGCAAGTTTGAGTTGGATAATCAAACGGACTATTCCAGACCTGCGTCTGACATGTTTCAAGACCAAGCTGACGGCTGTAATAATTAAAATCATCGTTTATAGCCAGGCTCGCTGAGGTAAATATACTCGTCGCGTTATATTCACTGAGCCGTTGTTGAAATGTTTCAGAGATATTAACTGGTGTTTGGTTTAAATAGAGGTGATGCCCGCGTATTTCCACCCAGCGAATCGATTCTTCATTTTTCGTTTCGATATACGTATCAATATAGTTGTACTGGGCCTTAGCGCGCTGCCAGCAATTATCTAATAACTTTCCACGCCCACAAGCCGTGTCAAGTATATCGATAACAACTTGAAAGGCAGCCAGCATCTTGGGAAGCTCCGTTGATAACAATGACTTCTCCCATACTTCAAGCCAATTAAGGCGCTGGTCTTCTCGCCCAAACACTAAACGCACATCGCGTATCGATTTTTCAAATTTTGCTAATGCCCCTGCTAATTCTTCTATATCACCAGCTTCTTCATGGTCGGCTGTTTTGATATCGCTAATCAATTCCAATAATTGCCGGCTGCTCATCGTTTGACTAAAATAAGTAGATGCTAATTCAGGTAATTGATGTGCTTCATCAAACACAATCACATCAGCTAACGGTAAGACTTCGCCAAAACCTTTTTCTCTCAGACTCATATCAGACAATAAGAGATGATGATTGGTGATCACTAAGTCTGCCTCTAGCGCAGCCTTTCTGTTTTTAAAAACAAAGCAATCATCAAAGCTTGGACATGATTGGCCAAGACAATTTTCTGTTGTAGAGGTTATTCTGGAGCGAATCACTGAATTTTCTTCAATCATGCCTAGCTCATTAATATCTCCCGTTTTAGTGGAAGAAGACCACTGCACAACTTCTTGTAGATCAGACATGTTCTGGTAATTCAAGTCTTTGCTGTCATGAATAGCAGTATCCATATGCTGTAAACAGAGGTAATTTGATCTCCCCTTTAACACCATTGTTGCTGCCGGTGACGCGACTGCTTTGAGCACAAGAGGCAAATCTTTTTGGTACAGTTGATCTTGAAGATGACGAGTACCAGTAGAGATAATGACCTTTTGCCTGGATAACAAGGTCGGCACCAGGTACGCTACCGTTTTGCCGGTACCAGTGCCTGCTTCACACACCAGACTCTGACCTTCGGATATAGCTGAAAATATCTTATGCGCCATATCTTCTTGTTCTGGTCGATGTTGATAATCATCAATCAAATTCGCTAATGATCCACCATCAGAAAAAACTTCCTTAACTGTTTTCATAAATTACCAGCGCAATCAACCATAAATAAAGCCAAAAAAGATGATGTGTATGTGAGATGAAGATAGCTTATCGCAAGCAACGATATAGAGGTATGATAACGTGATTAACTAAATCGCGTCTTGCTCTAGACCATTCTGTTCTGTCCAGAGTAGTTCTGATATCAATTTAAACTGTGCAATCGTCATCGCACCTTTCTTATTATTTTTTATTTTATCTTCTAGCACATCCATGATGTCATCCCTTTTTGCCATATAGATTTCATCTGGCATAAAATCAGCATTCATTATGACCAGGACTATCGCATCCCATACTTGTTCTATTTTAATCTGTCCAAGTCGATGTCCCTGTCGTTTTTCATTGAAGATTACCCTACCTTTTATTTGAACCTTCAATCGTTCTTCGCCGATATTATAAATTGCATCATAACCCGGCTTATTTTCATCATTTGCTGTCAATTCAAGAATAGAAATAGCATCGTTAATTGCGATTTCCGGTGTAACGGGTAGCGTTTTACCGGTAGCTAGACGATATTCTTTAGCAATGCGACGGGTCTCAGCAATTAACTTATTAACTGAATAAATACCCATAAACTAATTAGACCCCAAGGTGAACGTGCTAACCGCATTTATATCATCTTTCCCGGATAAAACCATCAATAAACGCTCAACACCAATAGCAACACCAGCACATTTAGGCATACCAGATTGAAGCGCCGCCAAAAAGTTTTTATCTATGGCTGGTTCTGCCAAGCCTTTATTGCGTCTGGTTTCCAGATCTGCTTCAAATCGATTTGACTGTTCATCGGCATCGGTCAATTCATTAAAACCATTAGCGATTTCCATATTATTAATAAATAACTCAAAGCGTTCACTCACAACAGGATAACCCGCTTTCAATGATGCCAAAGCCGACATACATTCAGGATAATCATAAATAATGAGTGGTTTGGTATTTTTAATGTTCTTTATTACTAATTCGGAAAAAATAAAATCTAGCAAGCCGTGACGATCATTTTCATCCGCATCCCAACCATTATCCTGACACAAGGTTTGTAGCTGTTTAACACCTACCGTATGCGGATCAAGCTGGAGAGTTAGCATAAATGCCTCAGCATAGGTCATCTTCTCCGGGGCAGTTAATCCTATACTGACCAATAACTCAGCGACTTCGTCCATAAGTTGATAGTAATCAAACCCTGTTCGGTACCACTCCAACATAGCGAACTCGGTATTATGCCTTTTCCCAGACTCTTCATTACGAAACACGTGTGTAATTTGATAAATCGAATCCAAACCTGCCGCAAGCAAACGCTTCATACAAAATTCTGGTGAGGTATGCAGATAAAGCATGGCATCTCCCTCTGATGCGTTGGAGGTTGTCATACTCTGAATATACGGATCGCTGATGCCAAAATGGCTCAGTATGGGGGTATCAACTTCCATAATGTCGCGGGACAGCATGAAGTTTCGGATTTGTTGCAACAACACCGCTCGCCTTTTTATTATTTCCAAACTCGCACTGGGTTGCCATTTGACTTGATTCATAATGGCTGCTGATATTAAGGATTGTCGACTAAAACTACTAGCTCATTGTTGAATAATTCTAGCAAAACATTTTTTAATTAAACCATAAACATCAAAGGCATTTTCATCCACGTAATCGTATATCTAATTGATCAACCAGTTCTGTCCAATCTGAATCAGCATAAAGTGCTTCATGAATAAACTGCGCTTGTCCGTTATTCCAAAATAAAGCTTTTTCCAAGGATACTGTGCCAGGTACAGGGTTATGTGTATGAATAAAGTGATCGATTTCACTATTACTGTTAGGCAATCCTAGTTGTGCAAATAAATCATTCATTGTATGGCTTGTATTTTCCATTTTATCATCCAGTTATAGAGTTTTCTTGATTTATATTTTAAGTGTAGACAGTAAAACTCAAGTTTCAAGATTACAGATAAGGTCAAATTAAAGAACATTTAAATATGTACTCATAGATTTAAGCAGAATAAGTCATATAACATAAAACTCGCTTTATTATGATTAACTGAATTTTTATGCATAATAAAGGTCACAATGCATTGCTAATAATACTATTATTCACCAGATTGCAGTAAGTTAATCACACGCTATTCAATGATATTCCTACGTTTCGCCTTCACATCATTCAGTTGTTTATTACTTACAGCTTGCCTGCATCTATCTAACCAGGACACCTCCAGCCCTGTCGAATTACCCGAGACGTTCTCCGCCAAGGGAACCAACCCTACTCAATCAAAATGGTGGCTGGATCTCAAAGATGAGCCGTTAAACCAGTTGATACAAGGTGCTCTAGAGTCAAATTTAGAGTTGAAGAGTATATGGCAACGATTACAACAGTCCCGTGCACTCCTCACCCAGATTAAGGCTGACATCTACCCTGCGTTAGATGGTGAAGTCTCTACTAGTAACACTGAAGCAAACAATAATATCCTTGAAACACGTAATACATCACTTGGGTTGGCTGCCAGTTATGAGATAGATCTGTGGGGACGAATTCAGGCCACTGCTGAAGCACAAAACCTTGAAGCACTTGCTAGTGAAGCGGCCTTTAAAGCCGCAAGTATCACTCTTAGCGCTGAAGTCGCCAACACCTGGTATCGATATGTAGAGCAAAAAGCCCAGATCGTTCTGTTATCAAAACAACTTGCTAACAATCAACAAACTTTGGACTTTATCGAATTTCGTTTTAAACAAGGCAAGGTAAACGCCACCGATGTGTTACAACAAAGACAATTAGTAGAAAACCGTCGTGGTGAAATAATCTCTGCTAAATCTTCCGCAGCCGTACTTGCACATAGTCTAGCTGTTCTACGTGGTGTCTCTCCCGGCAATCTGGATTTAGCAAATGTGCATAAATTCAAAACTTTACCCCCGTTGCCTGCAACGGGTGTACCGAGTGAATTCATACAGAACCGGCCTGATATACAGCAATCTTTGTTGAGAGTTAAGGCAGCCGATCAAAGAGTAGCGGCAGCGTTAGCCAACCAGTATCCACGTCTGACATTATCAGCGAACATCAGGACAAGCAATGAAACTCTGGGAGGTGTATTTGAACAATGGCTGGGGAGTATCGCTGCTAATCTGATCGCCCCGCTATTCGATGCTGGAAGCCGCAAGGCCGCTGTTAAACAACAGCAAGCTTTATTACAAGAACGTATTAACGACTACGGACAGAATATTTTAAATGCCATGCAGGAAGTAGAAAATGCCTTACAACAGGAAAGCCATCAACGGCGTTTAATTGCAAATCTGGACGAACGATTGACACTGTCTACACAAATCATCCAACGCATTAAAGATAACTATAACAATGGTGCCGAAGATTACCTGAGTGTATTGTCTGCAGAACTAAGCGATCAAGAGTTACAACGTTCCAGGCTTGCAGCTCAACGCCAAATCATCGAGTTTCGTATTGCCCTGTACCGCGCTTTAGCCCGTGGATGGCAAGATTAAGGGTGGTTCGAAATTGCAGGAAAAGCTAAAACTATATTCAAAATCATACATTCAAAATAATGGATTTTTGTTAATGAAATTTATATTACATTTTATTCTGCCCGTTTTGGTATTAATCATCGCCGCCTGGATAGCATATAGCTATCTGCAAGATTCACCCACGGCTAAACGGGTCCCGCCAAAACATAAAGCGCCTCTAGTAGAAACAACAACACTTGAGAGGGCTACGCACAAAGTCAATATAGAGGCTATGGGTGTTGTCAAACCAGCACTACAAATCAATTTAAAGCCTCGGGTTAATGGTCAAATAATGGAAGTTAGTCCAGAATTTATCCCTGGTGGATATTTCAAACGTGATGAAGTAATTTTAAAACTCGACCCAGCTGATTTTGAATTGGTAGTACGCGAGGCGCAAGCTAATGTCGATATGGCTAGAAGTGCGCTAGAACTCGAGCAAGGACAACAAGCCATCGCCCGTAAAGAATTTGAATTACTGGGGAAGAAGGTTGATGAAAATGATGATTCCTTGGTACTTCGCAAACCTCAATTAGCAGCTGCCAAAGCAGAACTGGATAAGGCTGAATCGACACTACAACAATCTAGGCTAGATTTGCAACGCACCGTTATTCGATCACCATTTAATGCCCGGATTAGATCTCGAGACGCAGACCTTGGTTTGCAGGTAACAAGTGCAAATAGCCTCGCTGTACTCAGCGGCACGGATCAATACTGGATAGAGCTTACGGTGCCGGTCAACCATCTCAAATGGATCAAAATCCCGCAAAACAGTTCGGAACCAGGATCAATTGTTAATATTTTTGATGAGAACGCGTGGGGCGAGAATACTAAACGTACAGGACAAGTAATCCGCCTTGCAGCAGACCTGGAAACTGAAGGACGGTTGGCACGGCTTTTAGTCGCCGTTGATGATCCAATGTCACTGCTACCCGAAAATCAGTCACAACCAAGCTTAATTCTTGGCAGCTTTATGCACGTACAAATCGAAGGAATAAACCTGCCAGACAGCATCGCCATCGATCGAAAACTTTTACGCGACGGCGACACTATTTGGGTATTGAACGATGCTGACCAATTGGAAATACGCCAAATCAAGACGACTTATGAAGGTGTAGATTATGTTTTGGTCACTGCTGGAGTTACCATAGAAGACCGCATAATTACTACCTATTTATCTGCTGCCATAGCAGGTATGCCGCTTCGCGCAGCTGAACAACGTAGTACGCAAGTATCTGCTCAATGAATACGCCTAGTTCTAACGAACCGAATAAACGCCAAGTGAGTCATGGTCCCATTGCGTGGATGGTGCACAATCGAGTGCCTTCTAACCTGTTAATGTTGTTGTTTGTTATTGGTGGCTTACTAATGACGACACAAATCAAGCAAGAAGTATTTCCCGAATTTAGTACTGATAGCATTTCTATATCAGTAGCCTACCCTGGTGCGTCACCGGAAGAGGTCGAAAAAGGCATCATTCTGGTTCTTGAAGAAGCAGTGCGCGGCATTGAAGGTATTGATGAAACGACCGCTACAGCCAATGAAGGTTCTGCTAACCTGATTCTGGATCTAGACACCGGTACTGATCAACAAAAAGCCTACCAAGACGTGCAACAAGCCGTAGACCGCATACTTACTTTTCCACTTAATGCGGAAGAACCACAGATCAATATGTCGAGTCGTAAGCGCTCTGTGCTTGCTATACAGTTATATGGTAATGCCAGTGAATGGGTGTTACGCGAAGTAGCCGAGCAGGTACGGGAAAGCCTATTGCAATCACCGCAGATCACTCAGGTAGAAATGTCTGGCACACGTAACTATGAAATTCACATAGAGATCTCGCAGGAAAACCTGCGCGCCTATGGACTAACTCTAGGACAAGTGGCAGCGCATATTTCACAAACAGCGATAGAACTACCGGGAGGTAGTATTAAAACTGATGCTGGAGAGATATTGGTTCGCCTGAGTGAACGTAAAGATTGGGCCGCTGAATTCGAATCAATTTCAATTATAACAACAGCAAATGGAACCCGAGTTAATCTGAGTGATATTGCTGATATCAGCGAAGGTTTTGAGGACTCAAACCGTCTTGCATCTTTTAATGGCCTACCATCAGTACAGATCGAGGTGTTTCGAATCGCAGCCCAAACACCGATTAGCATATCCGACGCCGTAAAATCCATGCTTGCTGATATACAACAAGACTTACCGCCAGGTATTAGCGTCAGCATCAACCGTGATCGCTCTGACATCTACCGTCAACGTCTGGACCTGTTGTTGAAGAATGCCTTTCTAGGATTACTATTGGTCATCGTCTTACTCGGCGTATTTCTCGATTTAAAGCTCGCCTTCTGGGTCACCATGGGTATCACGACTTCATTTTTAGGTGCATTCTTACTACTACCGATATTTGGTGCCAGCATCAACATGATCTCTATGTTTGCCTTTATCATTTCACTCGGCATCGTCGTGGATGACGCCATCGTTGCTGGTGAAAATATATTTGAATATCGGCAATCCGGTATGAACTCAGTCGACGCAGCAATCAAAGGTGCCCAAGATATAGCTAGCCCTGTCAGCTTTAGCATACTAACTAATATTGCGGCCTTTTCCCCAATGCTATTTGTACCTGGTTTTATCGGCAAGGTATGGTTTGTGATTCCATTGGTGGTCGGCAGCGTCTTTATTATTTCCTGGATTGAAGCACTGTTTATTCTACCGGCACACTTGGCATATAGCACCGAGACGAAACCAAAGTATGCATTAACACGCTTTTTACATCAGCAACGTACGAAATTTAATGCTGCTTTTAATTATTTTGTACAACATATTTTTGCTTCGCTATTGACACTTTGTTTACGTGCTCGTTACCTGACACTCGCCATCGGTACCGGTATTCTGATTAGCCTATTGGCCTATGTTGCCAGCGGCCGCATGGGCATGGTGCTGATGCCCAAGGTCGAATCTGATAGGTCCGTCGTATCCGCCACGCTCCCCTACGGTAGTCCATCTCACAAAGTAATCGCAGTGCGTGATCGATTGATCGAATCCGCTAAAGAAATCATTGATGAAAATGGTGCTGAAAAGCTATCTATGGGCATCTACGCTGACATCAATGAAAACACGGTTGAAGTCACTGTGTATCTAACGCCACCAGACACGCGTCCCATTTCCACCGGTGAAGTAACGCGTCTATGGCGTGATCGTACGGGTCAGATCAGCGGTGTTGAAATACTACGTTTTGAATCAGATCATGGCGGTCCCGGACGTGGCCCTGCATTGACTGTTGAACTTAATCATCGCGACATCAACGTGCTTGACCGTGCTGGTAAGTCACTCGCTGAAACCTTGTCAGGTTATGATTTTGTTAAAGATATTGATGATGGTTTCTCCGATGGCAAACAACAGCTTGATTTCAAACTAAAACCTGAAGGCAGGAGTTTAGGATTAACCACACGTGATGTAGCTGAACAGATACGACATGCATTTTATGGTGCTAATGCATTGCGGCAGCAGCGTGGCAGAAACGAAGTAAAAGTGCTGGTGCGCCGCCCAGAATCAGAACGCATCAGTGAATATGACATAGCACAATTATTAATCCGAACTCCGGCTGGCACGGATGTGCCCTTGTATGAAATTGCCAGCGTGTCACGAGGTAGAGCTTATTCCTCAATCATCCGCCATGAGGGTCGACGCAGTATTAATGTCACTGCGGCAATCGAGCCACAAGATAAAAGTGAACAAATCATCAACAGTCTAAAGGCAGATGTACTACCACAACTGCAACAGGATTATCCCGGTTTGAATTTTAGTTTCGAAGGGCGTCAAGCAGACTTTCGTGATTCACTAAAGGCATTGGGCTATGGCTTCTTGATAGTATTTATAATTTTATATTCCCTACTCGCCATACCGCTCGGTAGCTATATGCAACCAACTATTATTATCTCCGCTATTCCATTCGGTATTGTCGGTGCAATACTCGGTCACATGATCATGGGTTACAGTATCAGCATTATCAGTATGATGGGGATTATTGCATTATCTGGCGTTGTGATTAACGACTCATTAATCATGATTGAATACGCTAACCGCCTGTTCAAAAAAAATCAGGATGCTGTACAGTCAATTACACAATCAGCATTGCGACGTTTTCGACCTATACTATTGACGACGTTAACCACTTTTGGCGGCTTGGCACCCATGATCTTTGAAACCTCGCGTCAAGCTCGCTTCATGATTCCAATGGCGATATCGCTTGGTTTTGGTATTCTCTTTGCCACCGCGATCATTCTCTTAATCGTGCCCTGTTTATTTATGGTTGTTGAAGATATTCGAGGTTTAGCTACGAGCAAGGAACCACTCATTAATGGAACACATTGAACTGTTCAAGACCAAAACCAAGCAGCAACAAATCTATAAGCTATAGTGCTCTCCTTAAATCTTGATAATGTAAAGGACGTCTTCAGCTACCGTTTTAATGAAGCAACAACAAAATTTATGTTCGACGCATCGATTAGTTTAATCACTCTTTAGCGCGGCTGACATACTCACCGGTACGCGTATCAATCTTAAGTAAATCCTCGTTTTCAACAAAAAGTGGCACCTTCACGATTGCACCTGTTTCAAGTGTTGCTGGTTTTGAACCACCTTGTGCGGTATCACCTTTTAGACCTGGATCGGTTTCAGTTACCTGCAAGACAACAAAATTAGGTGCTGCCACTGATAAGGGCACATCATTCCAAAGTGTCACTAGACACATTTCTTCACCTTTTAGCCATTGCTTTGCTTCACTAACAGCATTTTCATCAGCTTCGCATTGCTCATAGCTGTCTTTGTTCATGAAATGCCACATCTCTCCATCGTTATAGAGATATTGTAGTTCTAAATCGATGACATCAGCACCTTCCACAGACTCACCCGATTTATAAGTTTTCTCAAGAACGCGACCTGTCTTGAGATTACGCATTTTAACTCGATTGAACGCTTGGCCTTTCCCCGGCTTCACAAACTCATTCTCAATGATTGAGCATGGGTCATTTTCAATCATTATTTTAAGGCCTGATTTAAATTCGTTGGTGCTATAAGTCGCCATGATGTCCTCTTTCCAATATGATAAATCTGTTTTGAAGCTTGATATTACAAAAAAAGCGCAATAATACATGGAACTGAACAAATAATGCAGTCTTTATCCTGGCAAGAACAACTGGCGCAAGCCATACGACAACCCGCTGATTTACTTGAATTCGTCGGTTTAGAGGCCGGATCAATCGGTTATAGCCAGCAAGCAATAGCGCAATTTCCGGTTAGGGTGCCCTATGCTTTCGCCAATCGTATTAAGAAGAATGACCCAAACGATCCCATACTGCGGCAGGTATTCCCGTATAAAGCCGAAGACGCTGAAGCTAACGGGTTCATTAATGACCCGCTAGCTGAGCTAAATGTTCAACCCTTAAAAGGTCTGTTACAAAAATATAAGAGTCGTGTCTTGTCAATAACGACAGGTGCCTGTGCGGTTCATTGTCGTTATTGCTTCAGACGACATTATCCTTATCAGGAATCCTCCTCTTCAAACAAACACTGGCAAGCATCATTGGACCTCATCAAAAATGACAACAGTATTGAAGAAGTAATACTGAGTGGTGGAGATCCGTTAACATTATCAGATAGACGTTTACAAGATATTTGTTCATCCCTTGCAACAATCAAACACATTAAACGCATACGCTTTCACACGCGACTACCCGTTGTCCTTCCGGCTCGCATAACGACTACGCTACTAAAACAAGTAACAGACAACGATAAGTCAATCATCTTTGTTATTCATACAAACCATGTCAATGAACTGGATAATTCAGTTTCAAGAATTATTAAACGTCTGCAAGAATTTAACATATTGGTTTTAAACCAATCCGTGTTACTGAAGGGAATAAATGATTCTGTCGAAGCGCTAATCAACTTATCTGAACGACTGGTTACAGATAATATTATACCCTACTACCTACATCTATTAGATCCAGTCGCTGGCGCAGCACATTATGATGTCCCGTTAGATGAGGCAAAAAAACTGATAGATGAAATGCAAGCCCGTGTATCGGGCTACCTTGTTCCCAAATTAGTAAAAGAGGAAATTGGTGCTTCCAGCAAAACCTTAGCAAGCAATTTAGACTAAAGTTTAATTTACCACGGTCGATAAGCGAGATAAGAACGGATTTCCCCTCCTATCCCCAATTAATCCGTTCGTGAATTTTCAGCCGGGCTTATGACCCGGCTTTTTTATTTCCACGTAAATAGTTTTCTGGAGCACACTCCGATGAGTGCTTAGGACATTTTTCAATCGAATATAGAGAAAAATCAATGAACCTTTTGCACGAACCTGATGTCGTAATTACAGAATCAATTTATTGTGATCTAGCATATTAATAGATCTAATACTGACTAAACTAACAATAGAGGTCTCGACTCATTAGAGTTACAAAAAGTGGGCAAAACCAAGACAGTTAAAGACAATCGTTTAATAACCATGCTAACAGTGGGACTACTCGCATTGGTGCTAACCAGCCAATTGTCGCAGGCATCAGATTATTCCGCAGCTCCTTTTCTAATCGACAGTGACTATTGTGGTGCTTTCGGCATAGGCGATCTAAAAGCCAATAATGTCAATAAGCTCACGCCAGATTTACTTTGCACCAATTCAGAACATGAACAGAACATCGCTTGTGCATTGTCAAATTATGGCCGAGTAGTCGTTTATACTAAGAAACAAATTCATTCTTATTCCATTCGTTCTCCTCCCATCTTCTCCTGACATCGCTGCAAGTTTACTCGCCGATACTGTCGAGTTTAAAAACTTATCTTATAAATACTCGACGGTTTTGCGTTGATAAAACAATAGCTGTCGTGTAACAAAACTCAGAAACTATTACGAATTGTTTTTATAACGATAACTTACAGCATGTCTTTATCTTGTTCACCGAGTTACGAAGTAAAACAGGAAGGAGAATACTATGTTAGGTAAATATAAAAATATCCCAACAAAAACTTTATCGGATCATTGTGGCTTATGCAGTCCAAAGCTTGATTTGGAAGGGCTGTCACTAGATTCAGCAGCAACTTCATTAATGATTGACTTTACTCAAACACCTGCAACAACAGCGAGTGATTCTATCAGCGTAAACAATGCACTCGAATTAATGCGGACAAACCGGATACGTTCATTAATTGTTATTGGTCACAACGGTGAGTTTTCTGGTGTGGTTACCGCGATGGATTTAATGGGAAGAAAACCGATGTTATATGCCAACGAGTCAGGCATTCCGCGCGCAGATGTTTTGATAAAAAATGTCATGTCCGTCAAATATAAGCTAAAAGCTATACGACGAGAAGACATTGAAAAATCTTGTATCGGTGACGTCATGCAAACGTTTATAGCACTAAACGAACAACATATTTTAGTCGTTGATGGAGAAGCTGAAAACATGAATGTATGCGGATTGTTCTCTGCTTCTGATTTTAAACGTGCATTTGGAATCACTATTGACCCTTCCCTGGTAGCGCATACTTTCCTGGATCTTGAGAGAGTAATAAACGAACAGAAGGAGGTGATGTGAAACTGATTAAACAAAGACTTGTTTTTTGAAAAAAAATGCGCCGGAGTTAATTCTGGAGGACTGACTCCGGTGCTTTTATTAGCTTAACAAGGGCAGATAAAACCCTTTCTTAACTTTTATCAATATTCACCTAAATGAAAAACAAACCAAAACTATTCAGAGTAGTTTTATTCATCTAAACTTAATTTGAAACTGATTGTTTGGTGACCCTGTTTTTTTTCAACTTTAATGAAATTGAATTTTTTAGCGAGCTTTTGCATCGGAAAATTGTTTGCTAAGGCATGAACAATTAAGCGTTTAGTGCCGTGTTCACGACAATAATCAATCATCTTGCTCAATAATTTATCGCCCACACCTTTCTGTTGCATGTCCGAACGAACGAGAATGGCGAACTCAGCTTCAATATTATCTGCATCATTGACAACTCGCGACACGGCAATAGTTTCATTATTGCCTTCTGCATTTTTCAGAATAACGATAAAAGCCATTTCACGGTCATAATCAATTTGTGTGAAACGCGCCATTTGCGAATGAGAAAAATTATTCACTGCACGAAAGAAACGAAAATAGATATCCTCCGGATTGACATGCGAAAAGAATTCATGATGCGCTACTTCATCTTCTGGTTTAATAGGTCTAATGAGGATTTCAGTGCCTGAGGCCAACTGATACATCTCTTCCAATTCTTGTGGATAGGGTCGAATCGCAAGGTGATTTTTGGCATCAATCGTTACTGAATCTACTTTTATTCTGGCATCCAGTGCAATAACACCATTGTTATTCGCAATAAGCGGGTTGATATCGAGCTCTTGAAGTTCAGGGTGGTCGACTATTAGCTGTGATATTTTCACTAATGTAACCAGTATGGCTTCCATGTTTGCCGGTTTAACATCCCTATAACCTCGAAGAACTTTAGCAATACGAGTACGTTGAACAAGGTCATTAGCCAACTTCATGTTTAACGGAGGCAATGCTATAGCCTTATCGTTAACCACTTCAACTGAGACACCGCCATGCCCAAATAAAATAACAGGCCCAAAGATAGAATCCGTAGTGACACCAATGATCAATTCGTACTCGTTGGGACAAGCAATCATTTCTTGCACCGTGAACCCTTCGATTTTTGCATCAGGATTGCTTTTATTAATGCGATCTAACATTCCTTCAGCCGATAGTTGCAGTATCGAAGCAGATTCAATATTGAGTAACACGCCACCCACATCGGACTTATGACTAATATCTTTTGACAGGATTTTTAATGCCACTGGAAATCCTATAGATTCTGCCTGTTTGACGGCCTCATCAACATCACTCGCAACTAATGTCTTAACTATAGGAATTTGATATGCCACTAGCACATCTTTTGCTTCAGGTTCGGTAAGTATGCTTCGTTCCTCACTTAAAACCGATTCGATAATTGTGCGTACTCTTTGTTTATTAGGTTTAAAATCTTCAGGTACAGATGGCGGTAATTCGATCAGGTTTTTTTGATTCTCGTTGTATTCAACGGCTTGAAGGAAAGCGCGAATTGCAAACTCTGGTGTTTCGTATTGTGGAATACGATTTTGTTTAAATATGTCCCTGGCATCTTCAACAGCATCTTCTCCCATCCAACAGGTTAAAACAGGTTTTTGCGATTCATTTATCGCCTTTGTAATTGCACGTGCGACCTCAGTGTTATCGATGATAGCTGCCGGAACTAACATAACCAAAATGGCATCGTAATTAGGGTCATCCAACAAAACTTTCAACGCCTTAACATATCGTTGCGCATCACTATCACCAATAATGTCAACCGGGTTGCCACGCGACCATGTGACAGGAAGAAACGCATCCAAAGCTTGAATTGTTTTAGGAGTAAGCTCTGCAAGATGTCCTCCATTAGCGATTAAACTGTCTGTTGCCAGTACTCCAATACCACCACCATTGGTTAATATAATCAGTCGGTCACCTTTTATGCCGGAAACATGTGCTAGTGTTTCCACGGCATCAAATAGGTTTTGAATGGAATACACTCGCAACATCCCTGTTCGACGTATCGCAGCATCAAACACATCGTCATTTCCGGCTAATGCACCTGTATGTGATGCCGCTGCCTTCGCTCCTTCTGCCATACGCCCAGCCTTAATCACAATAACTTTCTTATTTCGCGCGGTCGCTCGTGCAGCTGACATAAATTTACGAGCAAGTTTTATTGATTCTACATACAGTAATATGCCTGTTGTGTGTTGATCTGTGCCGAGATAATCAAGCAAATCACCGAAATCAACATCTGAACTATCACCTAATGAAATAAAATACGAAAAACCAATACCTCGCGATTTAGCCCAATCTAATATTGATGTGCAAATCGCACCTGATTGTGAAATCACTGCAATATTCCCGGGCAAAGAATCGGTATGGGCAAAACTCGCGTTCAAGCCGATACCCGGGATGAGCAAACCAACACAATTAGGTCCAAGGACACGGAAGTCATAATGTCGTGCAACATCGAGCATTTGTTGTTCAAGATCATTAGCATCATTCACGGAATGGAAACCTGCGCTGATAACAACAGCTGCACGCGTTCCCTTTTCACCTAATTGCATAATGATGTCAGGGACAGTATGTGCTGGCGTGCAAATTACAGCAAAGTCGGGCACGACAGGTAGATCGGCTATACGTTTATAGGCATACACACCACAGATGGTTTCGTACTTTGGGTTAACGGGTAGTATTGGCCCATCAAAACCGCCATTCAAAAGATTCTTCATCACCACATTACCGATAGACAACGGTTTGTCAGATGCACCGATTAAAACCACCGATTTTGGGTTTAACAGTTTGTTTAGATTGATAACGCTCATACAGCCGTCTTTAATTCCCTTAAATTTGATGAGAGGCAAGAATACATCGGACATATTACATGATTACTGCATTGCACAATAATTATGTCGCGAACAGCGGCGTTTTACTACTAAGTTTATAGCTTATGACTTTTAAGGATGATGATTTACTTTATGAAAGGGCTAGTTTTCGTCTGAATTCCGCAAGTTGTTCGTGATAATCAGTCGCTTCACCGTAATCAATAAAGTCCTGATAGCGAGAGTGCCTACCTATGACTTTTCTTGCATGTTTTATTGGACACCAATACTGCTCTGTTCGTGCGGCAATTTCTCTTGCATAGGCAATAACACCATTGCCGTACTCGCAATAAACACAATTAAAACGTTCAATGCTATTTAAGTGTTTTAACTTGTGACGTTCAATCACGATATAGTGAGAACGTTTAACTTTTTTGATTCGATACAAATTAAAACAAATATGTTGATAACACGTCATAGTGAGATCAAGTATTACAAAGGTGACTATCATACTGTAAATAAAAGGGGCGGAGAGAAGGTTTCTTAGCTTGCTATCCAAAAAGAATCTGAATAAGTTTTTTTTCAATTTTCTATGTGCGTCCTCAACTCCTTCTTTAAACTTTACTTTTCCATCTTCATAAAAATAAAGTATTTTTTCTTGCTGTTCGCTAAGAACTTTTTCTATTTCATCTTCTATATCAGATATCTGGGTTAATAATGCTTTAACTTTTTCGTCCATAATTATTCCTTATAATTAAAGTTTTATAATTAATTATCGGTTTCAATTTGCTTTAATATCCAGAATGTTGAAGAAAAACAGAACACACTTTACTCAAACACAAAAAACTGAGGCATTTCTTCAGGAGCATCATCTTCCAACCCCCAAACTTCACTCATTCTTACCGTCTCTACTGAATCTAAAATGCCGCCCATATTGGTTGGGTGTAACCCTTTCTTTTTGAGGATAGCCATTGAGTCTTTGGTGCCTCGTATGACTGTTTTGATACTCTCAAAATCCAGCGTGTTTTCTAACATTTTATGCGCTAAACGAATTCTAAAAAAAGCCAAAATGGCATCGGCGGGTTCCGTCGAAGGCACACCCAGTATTTTTGCAACTTCGCTTATTCTTCCAACACCTTCTTCTATAATTGGTAGTTCTATTTTAAGCCTGTCTTTTGTCTTTTCAGGGAGCTCAAGTATTGTCTCGAAATCGATATAGGCAAGATCATAGAGGTCGCCCATATCTTTAAAAGGGTGAATATCAATAGATAAATAACGCAATGAACATCCCGTTTCTTCAATATCTGCTTGCACCATACAAAACTGTATAGCCTCTTGCACAAAATCTATGAACATTGAAACTTGTGCTTCTTCTTCACCCTTAATCGGTGCCCCGGCTACTTGCTCAAACTCTGCCTCTGAAAATGACGTCAATATGGTCATGTTTATCTTAAAACCTCAAAATTTTTAATATTTTCAGCCGGATTCTAACGGTACTTGAGTTTTCAGTACAGTTTCGAGTGATCTGGAAAATAATTCTCTTTGCCAAACATGATGTATGCGGTGCCTAGCCAGCATACTTAGCGCTACTGTCATACATCACAATATTACCTGTCACAACTACGTTTAAAGAGTACTCTCCTGGTAGTTTTATCAAGGATTGGCATTGCTGCCGAACTTGAGGTGACTGGGTGCTGATTTCAGCACCCAGTAAATACTGGTCTCTATTTGAATGCTTATACTTTTTTAATATGCAAGCTATCCATTTGCTCCATCAAACATCAGTTGTGTTTTTTACGCATAATTCTTTATATTAAATTAGTGGTAGCTTTATATCGCTTTACCTTTTTCTAATAGCTCTTTTATTAATTCTTTTTCTTTCAGTCCCTGACTATCACCGCCTATAAAAGTACTAAAACCAGAAGAAAAAGTACCTCCAAAAGTATCCACCAGATTGATAGTTTGTCCAAGTCCACTTAAGAAGTCTTCATCACTCAATGTTGATAACGGATGTATGTAAGCACTCCATAATATTTCCTTGGCAATGGCATATCGTGCATCTAAAGCGCTATCAAAGTTTGCTTGCATGATTCGGTACAAATGTTTTTCCGTAAGTTCAGATGTTTCGGTGATGGGAATAACAATGCGCATTCGATCAGCTTCCTCATCAGTAATAACAGTAACAGCATGATTGCCCACCTTTAATTGCCACATTCCATTGCTGCCTTCAGGCGTCTTGTCTAATCGACGAATAATATCTTCTATCCCATTGTTATCCATATCGCATGTCTTTGTTTTCTTAGGTTCAGTAGATTCAGCGGGGAGTGAAAAGGAATAAAAAGAAAACAAAACAATAACGAGTAATTTTAAAATTCGATCAGACATCTAGTTTCTCCTCTTATTGCGATTTAGGAGACCATGCATTTATGATTCCAACAACCATTGTTTTTCATTCTCATTGGAAGTCATTAAGCAAAACAGGCCAATGCTTTATAGTATGTGATATTCAGTCAAGAATCGAAGAAAATTAGTGTCACAATTCAAGAAGCATTGAAGGATGAGAACGGCCAGAGATGGATTTATGTGAGCATGCTCAAAGTGATATAGAGCTTTATATCTTTGAAAATCTCCGGGTTTGTAAATAAGGCCAGAGGTTTATATGATGTGTTTTAGATGTAGCACTGTTTAATATTGATTAAATTAACTAGGAGGCTCTTCAGATGCAAGCCGATGCTATTAAGCAGAGTTGGATGTATGAAAATATGTTCAAAAGTCGTTATTACGAAGAATGCATGGAAGCGGCCTATCTAGAGGGCAAACAACCCGTATTCAATATGGCCAACGGCCCAGTTCCTGGTGAGATGCACCTGTCTAATGGTCAAGAGCCCTGCGCTGTAGGCGTTTGTGCCCATCTCAACACCGAAGACGCCGTTTTCGCAACCCATCGTCCACACCATATTGCCATTGCCAAAGGTGTTGATTTAAAAGCAATGACTGCGGAGATATTTGGCAAAAAATCAGGTCTATCCGGCGGACGTGGTGGCCACATGCATTTATTTGATACCAAGGTGAATTTTGCCTGTAGCGGCATAATCGCTGAAGGTATGGGTCCAGCGGCCGGTTTTGCGCTAGCGCGAAAACTACGTAATGAGCCCGGCATTGCTATCGCCTTCATTGGCGAAGGTGCGGCTAATCAAGGTGGTTTCCATGAAACTATGAATCTTGCCGCTGTTTGGAAGCTCCCTTTTGTTTGTATCATTGAAGACAATGCCTGGGGTATCTCTGTTGCAAAAACGGATGCAACAGCGGTTCCCAGAAACGATGTGCGTGCGGCTGCTTATGGCATTCCCGGAGAATACGTAGAAGGCAATGACCCATTGGCAATTTATGCTGCCGCAGAACGGGCTATTGATAGAGCTCGTGCGGGAGATGGGCCCAGCCTCATTGAAATAGAAACTTATCGTTTAGCCGGTCATTTCATGGGTGATGCTGAAGCCTATCGTCCCGAGGGTGAAAAAGACGGTCTTTTCTCGAAAGATCCCATCCCAGAGTTTCGAGCTCATTTAATAGAAAGCGGCACTTTAGATGAAGCTGCTTTAAAAAAAATTGAAGATGCTATGCATTCCGAGGTTGATGATGCCTTTGCGTATGCCCGAGCAGCGGTTGAACCTGAGCCCGCTGAAGCACTAGAAAAAGTCTTTGCCGAAGGATAAAAATATTATGACCACACCTAAACGCAAACTCACTACAGCAAAGGCAATCAGTGAAGCCATTTCCCTGGAAATGGATGCCGATAAGAATGTATTCGTCATGGGCGAGGATGTAGCCAAACTCGGCGGTGTCTTTGGTACAACAACTGGTTTATTAGATAAATTTGGTCCTGACCGGGTACGCGATACTCCTATTTCAGAAACCGCTTTTATCGGCGCTGCAGTAGGTGCCGCTGCTGCAGGCATGCGACCTATCGTGGAACTCATGTTTGTCGATTTTTTCGGCGTTTGCATGGACGCTATCTATAACCTTGCAGCTAAAAACTGTTATTTCTCTGGCGGGACTCAGCCCATCCCTATGGTACTGATGACCTCTGTCGGTGGTGGTTATGGCGATGCAGGACAGCACAGCCAATGTCTATACGCCACCTTTGCACATTTGCCTGGTATGAAGGTCGTTATACCATCCAATGCCTATGATGCAAAAGGCTTGATGCATACTGCTGTCGCCGACGAAAATCCCGTTATCTTCATGTTGCACAAAAACCTGCAAGGCATGGGTTGGCTAGGCACAGTTAAAAGTTCGATCGTTGATGTGCCCAAAGAGCGCTATGGTGTCCCCTTTGGTGAAGCTGCCATTGTTCGTGAAGGTAGCGATATTACGTTGGTTGGACTTGGTGTCACAGTACACATGGCGCTTGATGCAGCAGAAACCTTGGCTAAAGAAGGTGTTGAAGCTGAAGTGATTGATCTACGGACGCTGGTACCACTTGACCGTGAGACAGTATTTAATTCAGTTTCCAAGACTGGTCGCTTACTAGTTATTGATGATGACTACATCAGTTATGGTGTTAGTGGTGAAATCATTTCATCTGTTGCCGAACGAGACAGTAGTATTTTCAAGAGCTCTCCGCAACGAATTGCTTTTCCTGACATTCCAATACCTTTTGCCAGACCAATGGAACAGTTTGCTTTACCTAACAAAGACAAAATTTTTAATACCGTCAAAAAAATGATTAAGGGTTAATAACGTGGATATAATAATTACAAACGATATTCTTGAAGATGGAGCAGAAGCGGTCATTGTTACCTGGTACTTTGAAGATGGTGATGATGTAGAAAAGGATGCCGTACTAGCTGATATTATGATTGAAAAAGCTTCGTTAGAATTTGCAGCCCCCTGCTCGGGCAAATTAACGATTAAAAAAGAATGCGAAGCGGTATTAAAAGAAGGTGATATTATTGCAACTATTGAATAAGTTACTGTTTCAAAGAGCATGAATTATGGGGGATGTCCCCGTGCGTTAAAAACTAAGCCTTATTTATCATTATAAAGCCTAACCGTCTGCCCTATCTCGGATGTCAGTGTGTCCATCGGTAATCAAGTCTTCCCATTCTTTAACGCGAGCCAATGTGGTTTGAATAAATGGGCTGCGTCTAATCATCCACATAAAGCTGTCCGCAATTGCCTTACCGGGTTGGCGTAGTGGTCGTTCGAACTGAACAAGTAAGATAACCCGATCTTCTTCGGTATCATTCCAGACCTCATGGTAATAAGTGTCATCAAATACAAAACACTCACCTTCGTGCCATTCATATTCCTTATCATCTACAGAGATACGACAACCTTTCTTCTGTGGGATAATCAAACCCAAATGACATGTAATAGTGCCATTTGTAGGTCCATAATGTCGCGGCAAATGGGTGCCCGGAGCATGTACCGAATAAAAAGCAGAGATCAGCCCTGGAATTTTTTCTACCTCAGATGTTGTTACCGGACATAGCTCAGCATTGCGTTGAAACTTATAACTGTATCCCCAAATAAATAAGGACTGCCATTTATTATCAACTGCAATGCGATCGTGATCCGGAGAAACATCTCTTAACGGAGGTATCTTATCGCGCTCCAGCAACATCTTCGTTGCTTCCGCTCGTATCTCGTCATAATGGCTTTCCAGTGATTTAGTCCAGGGAAAGACATCGCCTTTGAATACCGGCGGGTTGCCTACCTTTGAAAACAAACCGATAAACCAATGTATAGGTGGCCTGATATAAAAACCAAACCAAAAAATACCTCGACGGAATAAAAAAGGAATGAAGGTGCGCAGTTTTTTAAAAGTGTCCATTTCTAAAATCTATACTAAAAAGTTTTTTTAACAACTTCACATATGCATGACTGCTTGTAAGCTGTTTATCGTTATTGTTAAATTATATACCCGTAACGCTCATTATCTCGCAGGGTCATACTATTTGTAAATTCTTGTTTCAATCCAGTAATGACATCATTTCTGACTACATTCATTATTACTTCTGGATCAAGGTGATAAAGCTTTGCTGTATTCAAGCCAAAGATCTTGTTTTTTACTACTCCATCAGCCGGACCTAGTGGGGTAAAACCATGTTTCTTTTGCATATCTTCAGGGATCTCTAAACGACGTAGTGCCTCAATTTGCCATTGTGGTGAACCAGCCCAAACTGAATCTGTTCCCCAAACAACATGATCATCACCAAGTCCTTTTATGAGTGTACCTAACAAGGCTGCAGCAAAACGAGGATTCGCCGTCGCTGAATTGGCAAAGCAAGTACCTAAATCAGCATAGACATTATCAACACCATATTCTTCAGGGATTCGCGCCAGGTCGCTAGCCCATTTTATTTCTCCAGTTGCTTCAAACTCCGCCAAGGCTTGTTCAGGTAATTCAAAAGCAGGTCTCAGACAAGCATGATAAATAATAAAGTTCATTTCTGGCCAATCTTTTGCCGCTTTACCAATATCCCAGGCAGATGCATGTTTCCAGACTTCGGGCCAACTCGTTTCATAATCCGCTGGCATCAAACCCTTATGTACCGCCAGATTCGTAATCCCAGCCTTTACTGCTTTCTCATAAAATGGATACATCAACTCTTCATCATCCAGTCTCCATGGGTATTTTGTAGTCGACGTTAGAGGATCGCCAATAGTATAGGCCTTCCATGAATCTGTGTGTCCCGTCTCAAGAACTTTGTCAACTTCTTCCATCCAACCTGCTTGTTTTGGTGTGATCACAAAATGACCATACATACGCCGAGACCCTGCAAGCTTATTAATAGACTCCACTGCACCACGAATCTGATCATTTGCCAAGAACCACCAGGTAGGATCATCAAAAGGTGCGCCACTCAATAACGCAATTTTAGTATCACTATTCAAAAATATTTGTCGAATATAATTCTGAAATTTCAAATCACTTAACGTAAGTTGCTCTCTGGATAGTCCCGATTCCCAGTGGTCGGCCGCAAAGCGCGGTATATTTAATAAGCCATCGTGTTTAAAACCATCATGAACAAAGTGAGTTTGGTCATCAAAAATAAATTGATCTTGTAGTGAAGTAGCACGCGCTACCGCGCGTTCTGGTTCTGCTGCTTCAGCTTTATTGACCATAAATAAGGAACCAAAAACTTCATTCATCGCTAAAAAAGCCGCCGCCATACCAGATGCACCACCTAGAAACTGTCGACGGCTAAGACCTTGTTTTTTTCCATACTCATCAGCTAATTGTTTTATTCGAGCTTCAACTTGAGCCTGTTGTTTTGTTTGCGGTGACGGAGTGAATTCTCCATTCGATATAATTTGGGTTGGTACGGGAGAAGGGAATGCTTCTGTTTGCGCGGACTTAAATTGTTTTAATTCTCCATCTGTGAATATTTGCGTCATAGCTCGTCCCCGTAGATAATCCGTATTTCAGGTTGTCGAGTATACTGGTTATTATATTCACTTCAAAAATAATATTTAAACCCCCATTTACATACTTAATTGTTCCCTTAATAGTAAACACCATAATCGAAATAATCAGCAGGAATAAAACATGAAAAGATTTTCTCACCTGTCTTTACCGATCTTTATTGGGCTCATGCTTCTTTCCATTGTAGTTAAAGCAGAAATCAATGCGGAAATACTGCAAGTACAAAAAGAATGGGCCACCATAAAGTATACGGTGGCTAAAAAGAATCAAGAAAATGCCTTGAAAAATTTGTCATTAAAAGCCACAGCAATTCGTAAACTTCAACCAGACAATGCTGAAGCTCATCTATGGGAAGGAATTGTGTTATCGACTTATGCTGGCGCAATAGGCACTTTAAGAGCATTAGATGCAGTCACCAAATCTCGAAATGCTTTAGAACAATCTCTCAAAATTGATCCTGATGCATCAAAAGGCGCCGCTAACACTTATCTTGGCACCCTATACTTTCTCGTCCCAGAGTGGCCCATCGCCTTCGGTGACCTTAATCTTGCTAAAGAATACCTAGACAAGGCAATCGCCCTTAACCCTGATGATATTGACGCTAATTTCTACTACGGAGACTTTCTCAGGAAACAGAAAAAATATCAGCAAGCTGAAATATTTTATAAAAAAGCATTGTCTTCTCCTACTCGTACGGACCGTGAAGTTGCCGACAAAGGACGACGCGATGAAGCTGAAGAACGCCTTGCGGAAATACTAGAAAAAGCAAAGTAAGTCTTAAATTAAAACGGGTGCTTTTAGCACCCGTTTTAATATTTCAAACAATGTGTTGCTAGAACTCTAGAGTTACTATCAACATTGTAGTCACGTTACTGTTTAAGCTTGAAGACCAGTATTTCATCGCCCATTGTATAATTGAAAATGCCACTGCCACCAGAAGCTACCGCTACATATTGTATGCCATTAAGCTTGTAGGTGATGGGCGGTGCATTTACGCCGTATTGACTCTTATATTGCCAGAGTAGTTTACCCGTCACGGCTTCGTATGCATTAAAATTACCATTCCCCTCACCGGCAAAGAGAAGTCCGCCCGCAGTCGCCATAACACCACCAACCATAGGCTGTTCTGTTTTGACCTCCCACTTGATTTTACCTGTGGCCAGATCAACTGATGTTATGTTGCCCCAGGTAGGATCTGAAGTCGGTTTAAAAAAGGTAAAACTTTCCCAGGGTTTACCAGGTTCAGGGGTTAATTTTTTTGAGTAGAATTTTGCCGCTGTATAGATGCCCGCAATAAACATTGAATTCAATTCAGGATAATACGCTGTAGGCGACCATGTGGTAGCACCAAAAGTGCTTGGCGCAATACGCACACCCTCTTCTGTTGGTATGGCAAATAGATTTTCTTGCGGAACAAAAGCATCAGAGCGTAATAACAACTCACCGGTTGCCCTGTCATGAATAAATAACCAGCCAACTTTACTTGCCTGAGATACCGCTTTGATAGTTTTGCCGTCTTTAATAAAATCAAATAATACGGGTGGACTAGCAACATCATAACCCCAACGATCATGCGGTACTTGTTGATAAGCCCATTTGAGTTCACCCGTATTAACGTCTAACGCAATCAAACTCACTGTATTTAAACTATCACCCGGACGGGTAGAATCTTCCATGTTTGGAGAAGGATTACCCGTACCAAAATAAAGTAATCCTAGTTCAGTATCCAGAGCCGGGGTAGTCCAGATTGAACCGCCTCCTAATTTCCAGGAATCCTTGTATTTTTCCGCGTTAGCTTTTTCTTTTGCAATATCACGATTAAAACTTTCACCACCTGAAGCTGCTTCAACCCAGTCTCCTTCCCAATTTTCCTCCGATGAGCTATACCAACGCCAAATTTCTTTACCAGTATTCACATCGTACGCAACCATAAAACCTCGCAGACCATGACCGCCACCGGCAAGCCCACCTACTGCTAAAGTTGGTTTACCATCCTGTTCAACCTCCATATGTAGACCATAGCCAGCACCCGTAATACCGACAAACACCTTACCGTCATAAACTTGTGGCGCAAGGCTAGCGCTGTGCCCGGAAGCGCCAGTCATTACAGCTCCCTTCAATTCTTCCATATTCGTAACCGGGTTCATTTCTTCATCGATACCGGAATCAGGATCTGAGATAGGAACATCCCATAATTTTTCACCTGTTTTTTGATCTAATGCAATTAATCGAGCGTCAATCGTTACCGTAAACACTTTGCCATCAGAAACAGCAGGACCACGGTTTGAAGGGCCACAACAAAACTTATCGCCTTGCAAATCATGCTTATAACGCCATATTTCTTTACCCGTCAGCGCATCCATTGAAATAACGTCATTTAATGGTGTGGTGATAAACATAACACCATCAATTACTATAGGACTCGTTTGAAAAGTTTTTTTGATACCCGTTTGATAAGTCCAGGCGAGTTCTAACTGATCTACGTTTTCTATATTAATCTGATTCAATTCACTAAAGCGGTGATTTGCATAATTGTTTCCGTACTTTGCCCAATCAACTGAGTCATTCTCATCTGAGACACTAACAACCGGAGCTTCTTCTGTTTCTACAGTAGCAGGAGCACTTGGTTTTGTAACTTCAGCACTAGGTGTTTTAGTTTTAGTTTTAGTTTTAGCTTCCTCTTTGTCTGAACATGCTGATAAAGAGAATATTAAAAATATGAAAATTGTAATCTTTAGAAATCGTGTTGAATGATAATTTTTCATGATCTTATGTGTGACCCAATTTTATGAATAAGTTAAGTTTATTTAGCCCAATGAGCAATATACAATATACTTATAAGTGCCGTATAGAGGTGAAACAAAGATATTTTAAGTTTGTAGCCTGGAAAAAAGCGGGCAGACCTTCGATTTAATGATTTCTAACAATTAAAATTAATTCTAGCCCGGCCTGATTTCTTATATTCAAACTGGTAGGAAATGTTTAATTCATTAGCTTAATACCGAAAAGCCGAACCTGACTTAAATGACACTTTCTTAAACTATCCTTCCCGCGCAGGCGGGAATCCAGTTAAGAATGACGCACTATATTCACTAGAGCAACGCCTGTACGAAGATCATAAACGATAAAAAGTATTCTCTATGAAGTTTAAGTAAGCTCCATTCATAACGATATGGCTTCCGTCGCTCTAGATACCTTTATTTCCTCAACCTTACATAGACAACATTAAAAACAACTATTCTGAACTCATGAAAAATGAATTAGTTTCAATTGAACCATTTGGACAAGCAAGTAATTTAGCTGAAACTTATTGTTTTCTATTAAAACAAATAGTTTATGGAATCAAGTAACATAGCCTTTATAGTTATTAGCTTTTTTAGGCAGCAATATTTTTCATTACTATCAATCACTTTTAATGTAAAAGCGCTCGTCACTTGAAAATGTATTTCGTAAATTAAAATTAAGATAAACTAATTACTCAACCATACAGATTGATAAGGTTCTAACACCAAAGTCTCTTGACCTTGTTGCAATTTAACATTACTAATTAAATCCACCCAATCATCCATTTCAATTAGATTGATATTAGTTAATGTTATTTCTTGTTTTTCATCAGTGACGTTATTCAAGGCGAATATACTTTGATTACGATTCAAACTTTGTCTCCAAAAAGCACAAACAGTATCTCCCAAGTGCAAAGTGAATTGAGTTGCATTCGGATGAAAGGCGGCTTGATTTTTGCGAATAGTGATGAGTTTTTTTAATCTAGTAAATACAGCAGAGTGATGATTCTCAGCGTTTAACAAGGTTTCCAACTCGTCACATTGCCAGTCATGACGATTGATGGCTCTTTTGTTATTTGTATTTTTAAATTTATCGTAATCATTTTCGGTAGCAAACAAACTATGAATATAAAAAGCCGGCAAACCTTCTAATGCCAGCATAATGGTATGTGCACAAATAAAACGTTCCTGTTGCCATTGATCTACACCATTTTCAATGGTTCCTTTTAATGCATCATATAAAGTGATATTTATTTCATACGGCTTGTTTTTCCCGTCATCAAGGGCGCGCCAGGATATTTCCCCACCAAATGATTCCATTGTAGCGACAAGTTCTGTTATTTCTTCTTCATTCAATAAACCTTCAACTGGCCTCAGACCAATACCATCATGTGACGCAATGAAATTTAAATATGTTGTGCCCATCATCGCAGGCGGCATACTCATTAACCAATTCTTAAAATAGTGGCTGCTCCCTGTAAGCAACATATTTAATAGTAAAGGCGGTAGTGGAAAATTATAAATAATATGTGCTTCATTCGCGTTACCAAAGTAAGCCAGATTCTCTCGATTCGGAATATTAGTTTCAGTAATGATAATCGCATCAGGCGTGTGGTATTCAATTAAAGTCCTTAGCAAACGCACAATTTCATGTGTTTGTGGTAGATTGATACAATTTGTTCCGACCTCTTTCCATAAGAATGCAATTGCATCTAAACGAAATATCTTAATCCCTCGCTCAAGATACAGGCGAATTATATTGACAAATTCTAATAAAACTTCCGGGTTCTCAAAATTTAAATCTGGCTGGTCATGACTGAATGTACACCAAACATGAACGCTGCCCTCCGGCGTCGATACTTCTCTTAACAAAGGGCTCGTTCTTGGTCTAATCACATTGGATAGATTTGCATTAGGGTCAACACAATAAAAATAATCTTTGCCCGGCGCTTCACCCGCTTTTAATTGTTCAAACCAACGACTACGACCAGAGCAATGATTGATCACCAGATCAGACATTAACTTAAATTCATTTGCGATATGTACAATATCATCCCAATCACCGCAAGCATCGTTAACTAGTGTATAATCCAATACAGCGAAACCATCGTCGGAACTATAAGGAAAGAAAGGTAATAGATGAACGATATTTATTGAATCTTTTAGATAAGCCGATAAAAAATTGTATAACGTGTCTAACGGTGTTTCATTTTTTCTTGTGAAAGTATTGCCATAAGTGATAACTGCGATGTCCTCTTCGTCCCAATGGTTTTTGTATTGTTCCGGCTCAGAGTGTTTTTCATACAATCCCATAGTAGCTATTAAACGAGCACTAAGTTCCCGGGCATTGATGTCAGGATAAACCTGTGCAATATGGTTGAGGACACGAGCCTGTAACCCATCGATAGGCATGAATGTATCTGTCTCTTATGTTTTGTGTTGTTCGAGATCTTTATCTACTGCATCAAGAAATTCTTCGGCAAGTGTCGGTAGGGCACTGTTGACTCGTGTCCAACTTGAAATAAATGGCGTTTCCATTGGGTTATCAAGAAAATGTAATCCTGCTTTCATAATGTTCTCGGCAAATAATTCGACAGCTTGTTCTTCGGCATGGATATCAAGTGTGAGACCATTTATTACCGCATCATTGTTATAGGTTTCAATAAAATCCAATGCAATACGAAAATAGGTTGCTTTGATAGTTCTAAATGTCTCTGTATTAAAAACCAGCCCCGTTGTAGCTAACTTACGAAAAATGGATTTGCTAATATCAATCGACATTTTTGATAAACCTTTATTATCATCATCCAGAGACAGGTCTTGATGCTTATGATCATACTGATCGGCAATATCTACCTGACACAAGCGGTTAGTCGAATAGTTCCGTTTCATTTCAGAAAGCACACCAATTTCAAGCCCCCAATCACTGGGAATACGAATATCATTAATTACATCTGTACGTAACGAGAACTCACCCGCAAGTGAATAGCGGTAACTATCTAAATATTCAATAAAGCTATCTGTCGGAAAAACTTTTTTCAATGCCCGTAATAGCGGAGTAACTAATAAACGACTAACTCTTCCATTAATGGAGCCATCGGCAATGCGTGAATAATAACCTTTGCAAAATTGGTAATTAAAATTAGGGTTGGCAACAGGGTAGATTAAGCGCGCGAGCAATTCTCTTTTATAAGTCGTTATATCACAATCATGTAATGCAACTGATTTCGATCGACCCGATGATAAAACGTAACCCAGACAATACCAGACATTACGTCCCTTCCCCATCTCCTTAGGTTCCAGATCCCGGTTCTTTAATCGCGAATCAACACTTTTCAATCTTTGTCCATCGTTCCACAAAACGACGTGTTCTTGAGGTAAACGAGAAAAAAATTTTAACGCATGTTTGTATTCATTTTCTGTCGCTTTATCAAGGCCAATTACAATTTGTGAAAGATAAGGTACTTTACAAAGTTCATCGACTATATTCGTCAATGCTGGCCTGGATAATTCAGAATAGAGACAAGGCAACACTAAAGACATCGGTCGTACACATGAAAACTCTAATAAATCTTTCTCAAGATCTTCAACAGAACGATCAGATAGATTGTGTAGGGTCGTAATAACCCCATTTTGATAAAAATCACCCATTATTTTTTAATCGATTAAGTTATATTGTTGTAAGAGACTAATAACACTATTATTCCAGCCTTTGGGGCCGACCTCATTTGTAATAATAAGCTCTTTTTTATCTATACTAGGCAATTCGTGTGCCGATGATCTCACCAGCACGGCCTGATCGGAAAACTCCAACATCTGTTTATCATTTTCACTGTCACCCAAGGCTATTATGGTAGGCTCAACGCCGGTTTTTTGCTGGTAATAATTTCGTAACCATTTCATAGCTTCACCTTTATTTACACGACCTGACACCGTTATGAACCTGCCACCTTTGACCGCAATTAAACCCGAACGCTTTATTTCGGTGCAAAACACGCTCCATTGACGCTCATTACCCAACCATTTTAATGGCTCTGTAAATTCTCTTTGTTTTGCCTTTTGTGCCTGTTCTGTTGTAAGGCCAGTTTCTTCAAGCAACATTTCTTCATTCATATCGGCAAAACCGATATAAGGCAGACTATATTCTTCACGTATCTGGTTTAAAGCGTGAAGAATAAATTCTCTCTTTTGTCCGAATGAATGAATCTCAAAACCATTAGACTGTTCTTTGGAAGGAAGATAAACACCAGCACCATTTTCAACAATGAATGGATGATGATTATTCATTTTCTGCCTGAGGCTTATTATTTCTGCTGCTGTCTTACTACTATTTAAAATAAGCGGTATCTCTAATCTATTTAAGCAATTCATCGCATCTAGCGCCAAATTATACTGGTATGTAACATGGTCCAGTAATGTCCCATCTAGGTCAGTTACGACGATTATCGAAGGTGTCATAGACATTGATTTAAATCACCACATTGCTCAGTGTGCTAAAAAGATTAGCTTTTGGGTACTGCTACAATTCTATCAACATGCCGATACCCACGAGGGAGCATATTTCCACGTCTGCCACGTTCTCCGATGTAGTATTCTTGATCGGTAGATTTCATTGTCATGTGTTTCTTACCTGCATGAATTAACAGATTATCGGTTTCCGACATTGTCGTCATAGCAACGACATATTCTTCTCGTGTTTTTAATTTGGCCGGTGGTATTTGAATAATCTTCAATCCCTTTCCTTTGGGCAATAACGTCAATTCATTGATGGGAAACATCAGCATACGCCCTATCGAACTTACCGCGGCGACCCAATCATTCTCGATATCATTCACTTTACTCGGGGCCAGGACATTTGCTCCACTCGGTACCGAAATAACTGCTTTACCATTTCTGTTTTTCGTATAAACATCTTCAAGCTTAAGCATAAAACCATAACCCGCATCCGAAGCAACAAGATATACAGAAGCTGGCTCACCTGCCATGACACCTTCAAACGTTACACCATCGGGTGGTGTCAGTCGTGCAGAAATAGGTTCGCCCAGACTGCGTGCCGATGGTAATGAGTGTGCCGGTAACGAATAACAACGACCACTAGAATCAAGAAAAACAGCAGACTGATTGCTTCTGCCCAGACTTGCTTGCTTATAGCTATCACCACTCTTGTAGTTCAACGTTTCCGGATCAACTTCGTGACCTTTTGCGGCACGTACCCAACCTTTATCTGAGAGAATAATGGTGACAGGTTCTGTCGGAACCAAACTTGTTTCATCAATTGCTTTTGCTTCAACACCCTCTTTTAAAGGTGATTTTCGTTCATCGCCATATTCTGTGGCATCAGCTTGAATCTCTTTACGAACTAATGTCCTTAAACGTTGGTTCGATCCTAAGGTAGTATCCAGCTGTTTTCGCTCTTCACTTAGCTCATCCAACTCGCCCTTAATCTTGATTTCTTCCAACTTGGCCAATTTACGTAACTTCAAATCGAGTACAGCGTCAGCCTGTATATCACTCAGTTTAAACCGCTTCATCAAGACTGCTTTAGGCTTATCTTCTTCTCTGATAATCTGAATGACTTCATCAATATTCAAATAGGCAATCATTAAACCTTCAAGGACATGAATCTGGGCAAGCACTTTATCCAGTCTGAACTGCAATCTTTTACGCACAGTTTCAACCCTGTATTCCAGCCATTCCTTCAATATGCCCCTCAGATCTTTTACCTGAGGTCGTCCATTGAGCCCGATAATATTAAGATTTACCCGGTAACTGCGCTCAAGATCCGTTGTTGCATAGAGATGCAGCATTAATTCATCAAGGTTGATTCGGTTGGAACGCGGGATAAGTATTAATCTGACGGGGTTTTCATGGTCGGACTCATCACGTAAATCTTCAAGCATGGGCAATTTTTTTGCCTGCATTTGTGATGCAATTTGCTCAAGGATCTTACTACCAGAACTCTGATGTGGTAGTGCCGTAATAACGATATTACCCTCTTCCTTCTCCCACACTCCACGCATTTTAATCGAGCCATTACCTGTTTCGTACAGCTCTTGAATAGCTTCTTTTGGGGTAATAATCTCAGCTTGGGTCGGATAATCTGGCCCTTTAATATGCTCACATAACTCTTTTACTGTACTCTTTGGCGACTCTAATAATCGGATACAGGCACTAGCCACCTCTTTTAAATTATGCGGCGGGATATCAGTCGCCATACCGACAGCAATACCTGTAGTGCCATTGAGTAGGATATTTGGTAATCGAGCAGGCAATATCTTTGGTTCTTCTAAAGTACCATCGAAATTAGGTACCCAATCAACAGTTCCTTGTGAAACTTCACTTAATAACACATCCGAATAAGGTGCTAGCTTTGATTCTGTATAACGCATCGCAGCAAAAGACTTAGGATCATCCATCGAACCCCAATTACCTTGCCCATCTATCAACGGGTAACGATAGGAAAAACCCTGTGCCATTAAGACCATGGCTTCATAGCACGCTGAGTCACCATGTGGATGGAATTTGCCTAACACATCACCAATTGTTCGCGCGGATTTCTTATATTTTGCCGAAGACTTTAAGCCTAACTCCGACATAGCGTAGATAATTCGACGTTGCACAGGCTTTAAGCCATCTCCGATATGCGGTAGAGCACGATCTAGAATGACATACATTGAATAATCCAAATACGCTTTCTCGGTATATTCTTGTAGTGGTCGTTGTTCGTTTTGCTCGAAGTCAAAACTCATTGAATCAGGCATTACACTTTCCTCTAATTAACATTAGGTATTGCATGTATCCTATTGTTTTATATAAATTTATATTATTTACTTTAACTATTGACATTAAATGATAATTTAATTGTCATTTGTGTTTAATCTATCTATTAGATCATTGCTCAATACTTAAATTAAATAGGGGCAATGTCATGTCTAAACCAGCAGTAAACCAGTTCATCAATGCATCAGAAATCTACCTCAGACTCACGGAAAAAGATCGCTCAGCCTTAAATATCGATGAAATTGATCAACTCATCTACTCTGAGAACGGGACGATGTCTGAGGGTAGTGAGTTTTCTTATCACGGTTATATTGTTGTCCACATGAACAATGCTTGCTCTAAATAACAACCGCTTGGTCACCGCTAGTCTCAAGCCATTTCTTTCGATCAGCAGCGCGTTTCTTAGCGAGCAACATATCCATTACTTTTTCCGCCTGTTTTGCGTTTGGTAGCGTCAGTTGCACTAGCCGTCGCGTTGCGGTTGCCATTGTTGTCTCACGTAGTTGAATCGGATTCATTTCACCCAAACCCTTAAAACGTTGCACTGAAATATTGCCACGTTTTTTTTCAGCAGTAATCTTATCCAGAACACCTTGTCTTTCAGCATCGTCCAGAGCGTAATAAACGTCTTTTGCCACGTCGATTCGATAAAGAGGAGGCATGGCAACATAAATATGACCGCTTTCAACGAGTGGCTTAAAGTGTTTCAGAAATAAGGCACAAATTAACGTTGCGATGTGCGCCCCATCTGAGTCAGCATCCGCAAGAATACAAATCTTGCCATAGCGTAAACCAGAAAGATCATCCGAACCCGGATCAACACCAACGGCAACGGCAATATCATGCACTTCCTTAGAAGACAGTACTTCGGAGGAATCAACTTCCCAAGTATTTAATATTTTGCCTCGTAATGGCATTACCGCCTGAAATTCTCGATCTCGTGCTTGTTTGGCTGAACCACCCGCGGAGTCTCCTTCTACCAAAAATAACTCAGACACATTAATATCTTGCATAGAACAGTCCGCCAACTTACCAGGTAGTGCTGGCCCACCACTGATTTTCTTCCGGACAATTTTTTTACTGGACTTGAGCCGTTTCTGTGCAGCTGCAATAACAAGTTCAGCAATACGCTCACCCATTTCAACATGCTTATGCAACCATTGGCTCAATGTGTCTTTAACAACCCCGGAAACGAATGTCGTGCATTCTCTTGATGACAGTCGCTCTTTAGTCTGTCCTGCAAATTGCGGATCATCCATTTTCACTGACAATATATAGCAACAATTATCCCAAACATCGTCAGCAGCTAATTTAACGCCTCGTGGCAACAGGTTTCTGGATTCACAAAAATCTCTAATAGCATCTAATAGCCCCTGTCGCATGCCGTTGACATGTGTTCCACCTTGCGGAGTTGGAACAAGATTGACATAACTTTCTGTAATCATGTCAGCAGATTCTGGTAGCCAATGCAACGCCCAGTCGACTGCTTCATGTTCACCTTGCATGGAACCCAAAAAAGGCTCGGGGGGCAAGAGTTCTATACCGATTAACTCTTCAGCAAGATAGGTTTTGATACCATCCTCATAACACCATTCTTCTTTTGTTTTTGTTGCTTCATCATTCAAACGTATAGTGACACCAGGGCATAAAACAGCCTTCGCGCGCATTAAATGTTTTAACTTTGTCACCGCATATTTTGTTGTATCAAAATATTTTGCATCCGGCCAAAATCGTATCGTCGTGCCAGTATTCTTTTTTCCTACATCACCTACCACTTCAAGTTTGGAATGCTTCTCTCCACCCTTGAACGACATATTGTATTCCTTGCCATCACGCCTAACCCAAACCTCAAGGTTTTTTGATAAAGCATTGACCACAGACACACCTACTCCATGTAAGCCACCAGAAAACTTATAGTTTTTATTTGAAAACTTACCACCCGAATGCAATCGAGTAAAAATAACTTCAACGCCAGGAAGGTTTTCACCGGGATGTTTATCGACAGGCATGCCACGTCCATCATCGACCACACTGACAGAACCATCTTTATGCAAGATGACATCAATTTTTGAAGCATGGCCGGAAATAGCTTCATCAACACTATTATCCAGGACTTCCTGAACCAGGTGATTTGGACGACTTGTATCCGTGTACATGCCGGGGCGTTTGCGAACCGGTTCAAGGCCGGTCAATACCTCAATATCAGAGGCATCATATTTAGATGACAAAAGTAGTTATCTCACTGTTATTTATAGGAGCAGGGAAATATCGAATACAGTATCGATATAAGTTGGCAGATTATACTCTTTTGAGATGAATATAAGGAAGTTGATTGTTTAATCTAAATCCGAAACTAGTGAATCACGAATATGCTGTGGCACAGGATCTACCACATGTTCATACGCAGAATGGTTTATGCCTACAGATAATCTACTGCCCTGTTTTAATGCAGCCACCATTTCAGGATTTAATTCAAATCTCATAAAGTGAACAGAAGATGTTTTGTTTTCGTTATCTCGCTCAAGATCTTCATCCGAAACAGCTATCACTTCAGCGAATTCATCCACCTTTACCCATGTCTGGCTCTCGATACCGGTCATTTTGGCTAATGCCTCGCGCCGCTCAACTTCCTCCGTAAATTCGATCATAAAGGTGGCCTTCCAATTTGAACCATCGGGAATCATTAAATTATATGTTTCCAGTTCTTCCTCTATACCTTCTGCTTCGAAAACACGTTCAGCCCGCAGAATTTCCTGAATTTGATAGTGCATTACTGTGCGGTCTTCAAAGTAAAGTGTCACATTTGGACCAACCGCTAATTGGCGGTTCTTTTTATGTTTCATTACCTCAGCGCGAAATGTTGAGCGTACTTCTGCATATTTTTCTAATGAATAGAGATCATCTCGTGTTAATTTTTTCATACTAGATCCCATATGCCTGTCTTAATAATGAGAAAGGACTTTCTGCCCTGATTTCTATTCTACCGTCCATACCATTATCAATTTGATGTCCCGCCATCGGGCAGTCACTTATATAATGATCTAGTGCGGCATTTTTAATTTTATTTATAACAGGCTTACATATTTCCATGGAGGTTTCATGGTATTCAGTTTTAACAGCGTATGTTCCATTATGTCCTGAGCAACGTTCTATCAAAGTGATATCCGTATCAGGTATAAGTTCTAATACTTCCTTGGTCTTTGGACCGATTTTCTGGACGCGTTGATGACAAGGAACATGATAGGCTACCTTGCCGAGCTTATTTTTAAACTCTCTATTTAGTTTATTATCTTTGTTGCGCAACATTAGATACTCAAATGGATCATAAAAAGCCTGTTGTACTTTTTGTACATCGGGGTCATCAGGAAACAGCAAGGGCAACTCTTGTTTATACATTAAGACACATGAAGGGATCGGCGCAACTATGTCGTAACCTGCTTGCACCATTTTTATTAATTGCGGAATGTTAAAATCTTTTAATTTTTCGACGGACTCTAAATCACCCAGTTCCATTTTAGGCATACCACAACACTTTTCCTGCTCTACCAAACGTACTTCTAATTTGTTGTGTCTTAGTACGGCGATAAGATCTTCTACTACATCCGGTTCATTACGATTACCGTAACAAGTGACAAAAACCGCAACTTTACCTTCGAATAAGCCAGCTTCTTCTGCGGTTGCATTAGATGAACCTTGTTTCTTATGGCGTTTACGCAATGAATTGCTATGGAAGTCAGGAAGAACCGCGTCGGCATGTATACCAACCGTCTTTTCTAATACTTTACGCACAGGTCTAATCGAATTAGCCATGTTAACTGTCTGGGCGATGACAGGGATGCCCACAAGTGAACCTACGGCATCTGTTGAGGTCAGTATTTTATCCCGTAATTTGTTATCACCATTTTTGAATTTTTGCGCCTTTGCGCGCAACATTAAATGGGGGAAATCCACATTCCACTCATGTGGTGGAACATAAGGACACTTTGTTAAATAACACAGATCACATAAGTAACAGTGATCAATAACATTCCAATAATCTTCTTTATCTACACCATCGACTTCAAAGGTTGCTGACTCGTCAACCAGATCAAATAAGGTTGGGAACGAATTGCAAAGACTGACACAACGCCGACAGCCATGACAGATGTCATAAACGCGCTCAAGCTCATCAAACAATGTGGTTTCGTCGTAAAATTCACCCGACTTCCAATCTATAGGATGTCTGGTTGGTGCTTCAAGACTACCTTCTCGCCCTTCACTCATAAGCTAGCAATTCAAGTTAACACAGGATAAAAGATTGAGCCGACATTAACCGGCTCAATTGGCCTGATAACTTTACTAATACTTATGAACCGAGGTTAGCTAATGCTTTGGTAAAACGATTCGCATGAGAACGTTCTGCCTTTGCCAAGGTTTCAAACCAATCGGCAATCTCATCAAAACCTTCTTCACGAGCTGACTTAGCCATACCAGGATACATGTCAGTATACTCATGCGTCTCACCAGCAATTGCTGCTTTGAGATTAAGATCTGTGCTTCCAATAGGTTCGCCAGTTGCTGGGTCACCTACAGCCTCCAGGTATTCCAAATGACCATGGGCATGACCTGTTTCACCTTCAGCAGTTGATCTAAAGACAGCAGAAACATCATTAAAACCCTCGACATCTGCTTTTTGTGCAAAATAAAGATAACGGCGATTTGCCTGTGATTCACCAGCAAATGCTGCTTTGAGATTTTCTTCGGTTTTAGAGCCTTTAAGTTCCATACATCTCCTCCAAGTTTCTATCCGATAATATTGTATTCGCCTTAACTTAGACTTAGTCTAAGTTTCTAAAACTTTAGCCTAGCCTCAAATCACTGTCAAACACGATCTGAAATTAAAATTTTCATATTTTCCATACTGGTAATGAGGCCAAGTGATGATAATATATGCGCCTTTTTTAGCGACATCCCGTACTATAACTCATTATTAATTTAAGAGATTTCTTGTGCCAAAGAAAACCAGTTTAATCAACTTCGAAAAAACATTAGCTGAGCTTGAGCAGCTCGTGCAGACCATGGAAAAAGGTGAACTATCGCTGGAAGACTCTCTTAAACATTTTGAACGCGGTATTTTATTAACCAAAACATGCCAACAAGCTCTGAGTGAAGCCGAACAAAAAGTTAGCATATTACTGGGAAAAGACGGAAACGCTAAATTAGAGCCTTTTAACCCAGATAATAACGAAGAATAAATGACAGACTTTACTGAACGATTGCAGGTTTATCAAAAATCTGTGGAAACAGCGCTTGATCGTTGGTTACCCGAAGCCTCGGTTCAACCTGAAAAATTGCATGAAGCGATGCGCTATTCAGTCCTGGGCAATGGTAAACGCATACGTCCCGTTATCTTATATGCCACTGGGGAAGCTTTTGGCATAGATTTAATCGCTTTAAATGGGCCCGCATGTGCCGTTGAAATAATCCATGCATATTCTCTAATTCATGATGATTTACCGGCAATGGATGACGATGATCTGCGTCGTGGTCGTCCAACCTGCCACAAGGCCTATGATGATGCCACGGCGATATTAGCTGGAGATGCCTTACAGGCATTATCCTTCCACATACTGGCTCATGACCCTGATATACAGGTAAATGATCAACAACGTTTATCCATGATTGAAACACTTGCTATTGCCAGTGGGTCCAGAGGTATGGCTGGAGGACAAGCTATTGATTTAGCCTCGGTTGGTATATCTCTGACTATTGCTGAACTTGAAAATATGCACATCCATAAAACAGGGGCTTTAATCAGGGCAAGTGCTGAATTGGGGGCACTATCAGTTGATAATGTTGATCGAGAATTACTATCTCGAATCTCGCAATATGCAAAATGCATTGGTTTGGCCTTTCAAATCAAGGATGACATTCTTGATATTGAAAGTGACACCGAAACATTAGGTAAGCCACAGGGTTCAGACATCGCCATGAATAAGCCAACGTATCCCAACCTTCTTGGAATGGAAGGTGCGAAAAAAGCTGCCAATGATTTATACAATGAAGCACTTGAGTGTCTTGACTCCTTCGACAATAAAGCCGACATGCTGAGAGCAATTGCGGATTACATCGTTAAACGCAACAAATAACCGGAACATTATCACCACACAACGCATCCTAGTAGGATGGATATGAGCTTTAATTAGAGTAGAATCACTCAACTTAGTTAATTTCTCTTATTATTACTTTCACCTTCTTAACCTAAGTTATTGGAATTTAAGCAAATGAATAAACCAGTACCCGCAACTACAGAAATACCGGATACCCAGAATAGTCTAGATACCCGGCACATAGCCATAGATAAGGTTGGGATTAAAGACATCAAGCACCCGATTGTGGTGAGTGATCGTTCTGGTCGTGAGCAACATACCGTTGCTAATTTCAACATGTATGTAAACTTGCCTGAAGAATATAAAGGCACTCACATGTCACGTTTTGTCGAAATTCTCAATCACCATGAGTATGAGATTACCGTTCGATCTTTCAAACGCATGATTAAAGAAATGACCGAACGACTGAACGCTCAATCGGGCGATATAGAAATGACCTTCCCATACTTTGTTAATAAAGCGGCACCGGTATCCGGGGTCAAAAGTCTTATGGATTACGAAGTATCTTTTATCGGTCAGATTAAGGACGCAAAACCAGCGGTGTTAGTAAAAGTACTGGTTCCAGTCACATCCTTATGCCCCTGTTCGAAGAGTATAGCTGATTATGGTGCGCATAATCAGCGCTCACATATAACAGCTTGCGTTAGAATGGCTGACTTTATCTGGATAGAAGAACTCATTGATGTGATTGAAAAAGTTGCATCATGTGAACTATATGGTCTTTTAAAAAGACCTGATGAAAAGTACGTCACTGAACGAGCATACGATAACCCTAAGTTCGTTGAAGATATCGTTCGTGATGTCGCAGTAAAATTTAATGAAGATGACAGAATTTTAGGCTATACGATCGAATCAGAGAATTTTGAATCCATACATAATCACTCTGCTTACGCTATGCTTTCTTGCGATAAAGAAAAAGAAAACACAGAAAAACCCTGATTCTTTCTTTTCCACTTAATTAAGCTCCGTTTTTGTAGTCAAAAAACGGCGTTTTTGGCTCTTTGTTCATATTTTGCTATGGTTACTGAATATATAATACATTAAATAATATTCATAAAGCATTGTTTTGTATGAAAGTATGTCGTAAATGGCATGACAAATGCTTTAGGATAGATAGTAGACTATCTCCTCCCCTTTAGACTATTGGGTGCGCTCAAAACCGCACCCTTTTTTTATCCCGAAATAATGAACCACTCGGGAAAATGTCACTCTATTAGGCGTAAAGGCAATTTATAAATATAAATACACCATGAAGAAACTCCTCCTCCTCACTTTAATTCTACTTTATGGGACTTTGGCCTCTGCTGATGCGATTGATATGCGAGATTACATCAAGCTTAGAAAAGGGATGTCAGAAGCAGAGGTGCTCTACAGGCTAGGCTCACCAGATCACGAAACACTAAAGACTGATTATCATCACAATATATTACGAAAAAGCTGGTTCTTCATACCTGCACCTCAGAGTTCTGATAAATGGATTACTGAGATAAAGTTTGATTCAAACGGTAAAATCATAGATCTGGATCGAGATCGCATTAAATAACACTTACTTTCTAGCAAGTGCCTTCGCTTCATCCCAAAGCGCATCCATTTCTTCCAAAGTCGCATTAGCAAGCGATTTATTCTGTTTTTTTAAGGTTGCTTCTATGTAATTAAAACGACTGACAAATTTTTCATTCGTATCTCGAAGTGAAACCTCGGAATCAATTTTATAATGACGGCCAAGATTAACGCAGCAAAACATCAAGTCACCCAATTCCTCAGAAATATTGTCGATTTTATCCGGCTCTTGGAGTGCTTGTCGAAGCTCGCTTAATTCTTCATCTATCTTATTTAAGATATCTTGACTATCAGTCCAGTCAAAACCAACAGTCGCTGTCCGTTTTTGTAATTTCTCAGCTCTTTTAATAGCCGGCATATGTTTGCCAATATCATCGAGCAGATGGTTTGGCTCCTTATCCGCACCATTGGCGGCGGCATCACGCTCTTGCTGTTTTATTTGTTCCCAAAGCGTTTTAACTTCTTCAACACTATCCAGCTTGAAGTCTGAAAATACATGCGGGTGTCTGCGTTCAAGTTTTTGATTAACTTGCTTTACCACATCATGAAAATTAAAATGTTTACTCTCATCGGCCATTTCAGAATAAAAAACAATATGAAACAATAGATCCCCCAGTTCATCCCGTAACCCTTCGATATCATTACGCTCAATGGCATCCACCACCTCATATGCTTCTTCAAGAGTAAATGCCTTTATCGAATCAATCGTTTGCTCTTTATCCCACGGACACCCATTGTCTGGATCTCGGAGTAACTTCATAATGTCGAGTAATCTTTCCAGTTCTTTCATTAGATTTTTATTTAAAGGCTTGACCTTGGTTAATGTTTCGCATAAAACAATCACACTATAGTTTCATCCCGAAAGGATGTTATGGTGAATGACTTTACAAAAGTCTACCCAATAACAAAAGCGATATGACACCATTAATATTAAGACTTGATATAGCAGGTTCTCCCGTCAGGTGGATCCCTTGGCAAGATGCGGTCAATCTTTATAGCAGAGAAATGATTGCCTGGACTGCTGGTGATAGCGTGTTTACGTTTCATGGTGGGACTAGTCGATTAACTGGCCAGCGTTCAACCGTTGAGATCAATTCAATAATAGCCGTCAAACGTTCCAACCCAGCCAAACACAATAAGCGTATTATTCCCCCGTTAACCAACCGTGAATTGTTCTTGCGGGATGCCTCTTTATGCATGTACTGTGGACACAAATTTAATGATGCGGCATTAACACGCGATCACATTATTCCAATATCCAAGGGCGGCAGGGATCGTTGGTCAAATGTTGTGACAGCATGTCGCCATTGTAATACCCGCAAAGGGAATCGAACGCCTGAACGCGCTAACATGCCTTTACTTGCGATACCTTATGTACCGAACTGGGCTGAATATCTTGCCTTATCAAATAGAAAAATTCTTGCGGATCAGATGGAGTTTCTAAAAAGTCAGTTTTCAGGCCGAAAAATGCTTTTTTCACCATAATTAATTTTTCATCTGCGAATAAGATGCTTGAACTCTGATAATCTTTCGATTTTAGTTCTTAGACTCAATGCCAAGTAAACTATTTACCGCCAGTAATCGAATGCTGGAAATACAATCACCCGTTATCCCCGTTGTTTCTAATTTAATTAAAAAAACTCCTGGGACGATTTCTCTGGGTCAAGGCGTTGTTTATTACTCACCGCCACAAAGCGTTTTCGATAGAGTGACTTCTCAAAAATATTCAGTTGATTTTAACTGGTATTCTGAGGTCGAAGGCACACCGGAATTACGTTCTTGTATCTCAAGAAAACTTAAACAAGATAATGATATACATCTCAATAACTCTCAGAGTTTAGTTGTTACTGCGGGCGCAAATATGGCTTTCATGAACGCCTTAATGGCGATTACTGATCCCGGGGATGAAGTAATCTTATTGCGCCCTTATTATTTCAATCATGAAATGGCTATCAAAATGCTGTCTTGTTCACCCGTTACCGTCGAAACAAAGACCGACTTCCAGCCTTCTCTAGAAGCTATAGCTGCCGCTATAACACCAAAAACAAAAGCGATTGTTACCGTGTCCCCTAATAATCCTACTGGTGTGGTTTATTCAGAGTCGACATTACGTGAGATAAATAAACTATGCCAGGATAACGGCATCTATCATATCTCTGACGAAGCCTATGAATACTTTACCTATGACGATGTTCAACATTTTTCAGTTGCAAGTATCCCTAATTCAGAACAGTACACTATTTCACTTTATTCCTTATCTAAGGCCTTTGGTTTTGCAAGTTGGCGCATTGGCTATATGATATGTCCGGAACACCTGTTGCTGTCTGTAAAAAAAGCACAAGATACATACCTTATTTGCCCAACCCGTATTGCGCAAGATGCAGCGATTACGGCCATGCAATTAGGACGTTCATATACTCAGTCACATTTAAAACAAATTGATCGTACTCGAAGTATCTTATTTTCAGCGTTGCAAGATATAAATAATCTCTGTTCAACACCTGATTCCAAAGGTGCTTTTTATTCTCTGGTTAAACTCAATACGACACTGACAGGCATGCAAGTGGTTGAGAGACTAATCAAAGAATACAAAGTAGCAGTAATCCCAGGTGAAGCCTTCGGGATGAATGACGGCTGTTATTGTCGTATCGCCTACGGGGCCCTGGACAAGGGGGCATCTGAAACAGGGATTAAACGCTTACTGGCTGGTTTCAAAGGAATCATTAGATGAGCGGACACAGAAATGTATATGATGAATGATAACAATTAATGAGGAAATACTCATGAAATCTATAACAATTTTAATCAGTCTCTTATTGATGCCCTCTATTACATTGGCTGTTGATAGCAGTGGGAATTATGCAGTATGGGGGGTCGGCAAAAAATCCTGTTTCGGTTTTAATAAGGCGATGACAAAAGATGGAAACGATAAATATAAACATTACATAAAAGGTTTTTTAACAGCGTACAATGTATTTACAGAAAAAACTTATAGTATTACAGGAAGAATGAAAGAAGATGAAGTCATCGGGTGGCTTACCGAATATTGCGAAGAAAACCCGATGTCAGGTCTGGAAAATGCTTTAATCAGCTTTACCTTTGACCACTATGACAAACGGATGAAGACTTCAGGATCAGGTGCTGGTCGCTAAAACTTTTCTTGCTTTAATAAACTGACATTAATTAAGTAAAATTGGTCTCATTTTTTTGCTTTTAGAAATTGATTAACACTCTGAAATGGTTCATTATCATATGACGAAATCTATTTATCTGGGGATGACCTCAGCAATTGTTTAACTGGAGACGAACAATGCAAACAAAAATAATCAAAGTTGGCGTACTTGCGCTTTCACTCGCAATGCTTGGTGGTTGTGGCAACATGAAACAAATGCAAGCTGATATAGATGCGGCTAACACTGCAGCTTCGGCGGCAATGTCAAAGGCAACGGAAGCTTATAATTTGGCTTCAAAAGGCCATGGTATAGCATCGGAAGCTGCACTTGCTGCTTCAAAGGCACAGGCTACGGCTGATTCGGCATTAGAATGTTGTAATGCAAATTCAGCAAAGATTGATCGTATGTTTGAAAAAGCGATGATGAAATAATAAATTAAACCTTTAATTTATACTTAAAAGCCCTGATTGGATTCAATCAGGGCTTTTTTTATATATAGGATCTACTTGTCTGCTGTGAACGCATAAATGCGCAGTAGTGACGTTCTTAAATGACAAAATTCGAACCGAACAATATTTCGTCGCATAAAAACGACGTTCTTAATTAATCAGAAATAATGATCTGAGAATCTAACTGCAATTGTAAATTAAACTTTTCTGCCTGAGTCAGTACTTTGCTCAATCTTTCTCCAACTTTTGCCTGCATCACCTTCGGTAATAGTCTTCCTATTGCAATGGGCAGACCACTAGGGCTGTTTATCGCGTCATATGCAGCAGACCAATCAAGCTCATAATCTTCATCATTTAACATATCAATAATTAATGCGACAACACTAGTCAGGTTATTTTCGTATTTTTCTATGTCTTCATCCAGAAAAGGGTGTGCTTCAAGGTAAATTATGTTGTCTTTTACACCAACCTTATAGGGTTGATTAATTATATTGACCGGAGTCCGAAGGGAGACTTCTGAAAATAAGGCTTCGATATCTTCCGGGTATAAACGAATACAGCCATGGCTGACTCTCATTCCAATGCCATAAGGTTTATTCGTGCCATGGATAAGATAATCAGGCTTGCCCAAGCGCATAGCAAAAGCACCTAATGGATTATCGGGGCCGGCCTTAACAATTTTAGGAAGGGGATCACCAGCAGCCTCATGTTCTTTCCTGATAGATTCAGGGGGATACCAGTTTGGGTTGGTTTTTTTCTCTATAATTTTTGTTTTCATGTAAGGCGTGCTCCAACCTTCCCTGCCTATGCCTAACGGATATGTGATTACTTCTTGTGGTTTACCCTTCATTTTAGGAGGATAGTAATACAAGCGCATTTCAGGGATATTTAAGACAATGCCTCTCATTGGTGCAACCGGCAAAATAAATTGTGCTGGTAGGGTGACCTCTTCTCCATGAACCGGCAACCACGTATCAACATCTGGATTAACCAGTTTCATGTCCTGATAACCAAAACCGTTACGACGAGCAATATCTAATAATGTTTCACTTTGGTCTGCTTTGACTTTTATGATTTCGCCTACCAGCGTATCACCTGAATCACTCAGGACATATCTCGTAGCATGAGCATTAGGTAAGGAACAGATTAACAGTCCAAGTAAAATCACAACCTTATCAGTTCTCTTCATCTCTCTATTCTTTCTAAAAAACATCATAACGGTAATAATAGTCTTCTCAGCTCATAACAACACGTTTAGATTTACCAATACGCAACAAATTTGGCAATAATATTAGTGTAAAAAATGTACTCGTCATCGTATTCATCTTCTTATAATTTAGAAAAACTAATGTTTCTCATTAATTTGATTATTAACACTTTAAAGGTTCACAGCATTATATAATGTTATTTAATAATCTGTTTGATAAAAATGGAAAGGAAAACGGCAATTGCAGCCGGTTTACTCATTACCAAACAGTCTCTGCCTTATGGGCCAGGATGTTTTTACTGTTTCTCTGCTGCACATATCTAAGCCACGTCTTAGCAGCTCGAGATATTGCTGACCCAATTAATTTACCGCAAGCTCAATTACAGCAACTTCTGCAAAACAATTTCAAAGTTTTAGGGCTGGTTCAACTCAAACAAAATGCAGGCCCGGACTTCCCCCTCATGGAATTTTCCGGATTGGCATGGGATCACGATCAAAAACAGTTAACGATTCTATCTGATCGTGGCTTCATCATTCACACAACACCCTCTTTTGAAAATAACCGATTAGTAAACCTTGTTCTCAATTCTTATCATTTCTTAAAAGATAAAAATGGAAAGCAGCTAAAATATAAATTTTCTGATAGTGAAGGTCTGGCATTGAACAATGCAAAAAATGGTATTGCAGGAGATACAGAATTAGTTATCAGTTTTGAGCGCAAGCCAAGAATTATTAAGTTCACCTCTGAAGGAAATTATATTTCGCAATATATACTCGCTAATATGCTGGATGATATAGACAACTACGCAGGAGCCAATAAATCATTAGAAGCAATTACACTTCATCCAATATTCAACATAATTACAGGCCCCGAACGTCCTTTAAAAAATACGAATAACAACATGCTGTCATTACATACAATTAATGAGAATATCTGGAACTTTAAACCTAATAGTGAAAATTATGGCTCTTTAGTCGGATTAACTACCTTGCCTGATAATCGCCTTGTTGCATTAGAACGTATTTATTCCAGTATCTTTTCTGGCCTAGCTAGTGTTATTCATTTGATTACACTTGAAGCTGGTTCAATACAAGCGCAACAATTATCGGAGCTTGTCCCTTCAGCTAGTTACTTTAATGAAAATTTTGAAGGCATTGCATGGCATAAAGACAATCGCTTTTTTATGATCAGTGATGACAATGATAATATTTTTCAGCGCACCCTTCTTGTCTACTTCGAAATACCTAGCCTGGACTCTTCGGAAAAATAAGACTTTGTATGAGTTTAATTATTTTTCTCTCAACCTCGGCATCAATTCAACCAGATTACAGGGTCGAGTTCTATAATCAAGCTGTAAACGAATCAACTCATCCCATGCAGTAACACAAGCGCCCATTGAACCGGGCATGCAGAATATATACGTTCCATTAGCAACGCCGGCAATCGCGCGCGATTGTATTGTCGAAGTCTTGATCTGCTGAAATGAAATTGCACGAAAGGTCTCACCAAAACCATCAATTGTTTTATCAAAAAGGACATTGAGCGCTTCCGGCGTGCCATCACGACCGGTCACACCGGTGCCACCCGTCGTCAACACCACCTGTATATCTTCATCGACAATCCATTGCGATACTGCAGCACGAATCGCATATTTATCATCTGGCACGATCTTCTTTTCATAAAGGATGTGACCTTGTTGCTCAAGTAGGTTGACTAAGCGCTGCCCTGACTTATCCGTTTCTTCCGTACGTGAATCAGAAACAGTCAACACCGCTATATTCAGTGGAATAAACTCTCTTTCAGTTTTCTTTTCAGTCATAATATTACTTCTAAATTAATTTCAGATAATAATAATGCAGGCGGCAGCAAAAACACAGGTGAAATGTGGTGGCTAGACGGGGCGAGCCGCTAGAATCGATGCGTCTGGATAAATGGCTCTGGTGCACACGTTTTTATAAAACGCGCGCACTCGCAGCATCCGCGATCAAAGGACATAAAGTAAAGGTTAATGATCAAGCTATAAAGGCTGCAAAAAGTATCAAGGTCGGCGACAAGGTAGAAATCCGTAAGACTCCTTTCAAATATACCATCACGATATTAAAACTGATCAATAACCGAGCCTCCGCAAGCCAGGCGGCGCTATTATTTGAGGAAGATCTGGAAAGCATCAAAACACGAGAAGATTTATCTAAACAAATGAAAGCCGATGCAGCATCTTTCCCAAGGACGATAGGTAGACCCACTAAACGGGACCGAAGGGAGATTATTCGATTTACACGAATATCCAAGGAGGAATAATTTGAACAAACTGACCCGGCTCAACTCTATAAAATGGGTAAATTACAACTATATCTGTCAATAATAGTGGAGATGAATAATGAGCGCCAATGAAATATGTCATGTGGAAATGACCTCGTTCCATAATATATTAGGAAGCGAAGGTTATCCGTATGAAAAAGATCGCTATTGGTTATTCACTTCAAAAGTGTGCCCTTTTGCCCATCGAACCGAAATTATGCGTGCGCTAACTGGGCTTACCGATCATATTGGTCTCACCATAGCCGGAGCAGTACAGACGGAACAAGGGTGGGATCTCGACAGACGTTATGTAAGCGCGGACAGCGCAGCCAACCCTGTTGCCGGCATAAATAGGCTTCCCGATATCTATAAACTCGCAGCAGCGGGTTATATCGGACGTGCCTCGGTACCTGTCTTGTTTGATACCAAGACTGATACCATTGTTAATAATGAATCATCAGAGATAATCCGCCAATTTGATCAGGTAGCAACGCAACACTTTGATCATAAGACACTTTATCCAGAAGACAAAAAATCGCTAATAGATAGCTTGATAAATGAGCTAGCTGATGAATTAATCACTCCTATCTATCGTGCAGGCTTCGCTAAGGATCAACAAACCCATCATTTATATTTTGAAAAAGTATTTTCCAGTTTGACTGCGCTCGACAAACGACTCGGCGAGACAGGCCCTTTCATCGCAGGCGAACAACTGACACTCGCCGATATACATGCCTATCCGCATTTATCTCGCTTCGATGCGGCCTATCATTCTCTCTATCGATTGAATAAACACTTTATTCGAGACTATCCAAACATAACCGACTATCTTACGCGTCTTGGTGAGTTACCAGCCTTTAGTGACACTTTGGATGTGCAAGCCTTTAAGGACGGATATTTTCTGGCATGGAATCAGCCGACAGAAGGACACTTTACGCCCGTTGGGCCGCAAGTTAACCTTCGTTCTGGTGTTGCACTTGCATCGGTGATTTAAAAAGCGTTAATAATTACTCGGTAGGTGTTATTTGAAAAGTTTTGCCTGACTCAAACGACACTTATTTAAGCCCGACTTTCCCGCGTAAGCGGGAATTCAGTTAGGCAAGAGACATTATTTTCACTGGATCCCCCACTTGCGCGGGGATGACAATGAGAAATAGTATTGCCGATGGACCTTAAATAAGTGACACTCTGATCTCGCACTGCGCATTCTAGAAGCATCCATTATGTGGAAATTAATTCTAATCATTATTACCACGATTGTTATCTACAACTGGCAAGGTACTAGTCCCGTACCCATTGATTCAAATATTTCAGATTCCTTTCCCATTCAATATGCTTCTACTTTGTCTATTGATAAGTCACCTATACAAAAAGAGATTAATAAGTCTAAACAAGCATTTCAATTTGATGAATTCCAAATAACACCACTAGCCAACTTCCAACTTGTTGCGCGCGTTCTTGGTGCAGAGCGTTATCGAGCTGATCGCGAGTCTAGACTCTCGCCTGTTGACTTAGCACTGGGTTGGGGGCCAATGGCAAACCCAGCTACATTAGACAAACTGACTATCACACAGTCAAATCGCTGGTATCACTGGCGAACAGATAAATTCCCTATACCAAGACGTGACATTGAAACAAACAGCGCAAACATGCATTTCATTCCCGCCAATAGTGCGGTTGCAGCAAAATTGAAGTCTATACAGACTGGTGATACCGTAAAATTGATAGGTTATCTCGTACATGTCGATGGCAAAAATGGTTGGACATGGACCAGTTCTCTGACCCGCGAAGACACAGGGAGTCATTCTTGCGAAGTTATTTTATTAGAAGATATTAAGACAATTTAAAACTTATCGATTTATCTCTACGAAACTATCTTGCCGCTCGATCCAAAAATAATAAATACCCAAAACCACGCCGCGTACCGCAATGAAAACAGTAAACGCTAACCATAAGCCATGGTTGCCCATAAATTGAAAGGCGTACCAGAACGGTAAAAAGAAGACAAAGGTACAGATCAGCATGGCATTACGCATCTCCGAACCCCGAGTTGCACCTATAAAGACACCATCAAGCAAGAAACACCACACAGAGATTAACGGCAAGACTATCATCCACGGCAAATAGATTAATGCTGTTTCTCGCACCTCCTCAAGATCTGTTAATAGATTCACCAATGACTCACCAGCAAGCCAATAGAACAAAGTAAATGCCAAACCAAAGGCTAAAGACCATTTTAACGCCAGCTCTACAGCATTCTTAAACGAGGCTTTACTCCTGGCGCCTATAGCTTTTCCGACTAAGGCTTCAGCAGCATGATTAAAACCATCCAGCGCCAATGCCATGAGTAAGTAAAATTTCATCAAAATAGAATTCGCCGCAAGCGTCAGGTCGCCATATTTAGCTCCTTCTCGTGTAAAGAAGGCAAAGACGAGGATCAAACATATTGTCCGGATAAAAATATCACTATTTAAACGCATAAATATCTTCATTTTTTCAAGGTGTAATATTTCAGCAAGCTGCCATTCCCCACCCTGACCGCCGAGTTGTTTTCTCACAATAAAAAACGCATACAACACCCCGCAGTACTGTGCGATAACCGTGGCTAAAGCAACTCCGCGTACATCCATGTCCATATAAACGACAAATATAATATCCAGAATAATATTAATGACGTTTACCGTTATACCAAGTCTTAAACTGGCCATCGCATTTTGCATGCCTAACAACCATCCGTTGACTGAAAACAAGATCATCAAGGCCGGTGCGCCCCAGATCATCCAACGACAATACACCTCAGCATAGTGTTTTACCTCGGTACTGCCTTCGAGCAAGGTTAAACCAAAATTGAAGATCGGATTTTGAAATAACAGAAAAAATATTGCGATGCTTAAACCAACCAGAATCGATTGAATTAATAGTGTCCTGATTTCTGTGGCATCTTTTTTACCGTGCGCTTGGGCGACTATCCCTGTCGTGCCCATGCGTAAAAAACCCATGCCCCAATATAAGAAATCAAAAATAACTGAGCCTACAGCAACGCCACCTAAAAATACGGCGCTGTCTAAATGCCCAATAACAGCAGTATCGACCAAACCTAATAAGGCCATACTGACATTGCCAATAATCATCGGCCCCGCGAGTAACCAAAAGGCGCGATGTTGATTATTAATAGTCATGCGGTGTTATATAGGGTTTCAGGAAAGCAACAATGCGTCTTGATGCTATCTATACTACTGTAGATATTGGATCTCCCCAATGTCCTTCAAAGAAATTCTCATCCAACGTATTACGGGCACGAGCATTGTATTCCCGTTCTTTAATCTCCTCGGGTATTTTCGATTCTGGTAATTGATAGCCAACGGCCATCATCGCCATCGGGGTAAATTGCTCGGGGATAGCAAACTCTGCAATTGTTTTATCTGCATCGAAGCCGCCCATTTGATGCACCATTAAACCTAATGCGGTTGCTTGCAAACATAGGTTCTCTGATGCCGCACCAGTATCGTACTGTCCCCAACGGTTCGGTTTTCCATTTTGCGACAACACAGAATCGGCACATGCCAACAATAATAAAGGGGCATCTTTTGCCCAGCTCTGGTTGCCTTCTGCAAGGCAAGCCCATGCTTTTTCCCAAGCTGCTTTATTGGTCGTCTTATCGAAGACGATAAATCGCCAAGGCTGATCACCAAAGCATGATGGGGCCCAGCGTGCGGCTTCTATTAAGGCGATTATCTCTTTGCGGCTGACTATTTTTTCTGGATCATAGGCACGCCCGCTCCAGCGCGCGGCGATAAGCTCATGAATCGTTACTTTTGTCTCAATATCTTTATTAAACATGTGTTATACAACTCCTGATTTGATAGGCTTGACACAATTAATACACTTAATAATAACTCGGTAAGCTCTGATTCTCGTCATTCCCGCGCAGGCGGGAATCCATACATGTGTTAGAAACATAGACTCCCGCTTTCACGGGAGTGACGAAAGATGACTTTTTCAGACTCACCCAAAAAATAAACATCATGTCAGACATTGAAATATATCAAAAGCTTTTCGGTAATATTGAAAAAGTAATACAAGGTCAATCTCCTGCGATACGTAAACTGCTTGCTGCTTTTTTCAGTGACGGTCATGTGCTGCTTGAAGACGTACCGGGCACGGGTAAAACAACTTTGGCCAAGGCATTGGCAAAATCGATCGATGTCGAGTTTCAACGCATACAATTCACACCGGATCTTTTACCTACGGATATTCTCGGAGTCTCCATATTCAATCAACGTGATCAAGATTTTGAATTTCACCCCGGCCCTATCTTCAGTAACATACTATTAGCTGATGAAATCAATCGCGCCTCACCACGTACACAATCTGCATTATTAGAAGCCATGGGTGAGCGCCAGATAAGCATTGAGAGAAGCAATTATCAACTAGACGATTTATTTTTTGTGATTGCGACACAAAACCCGGTGGAATACCACGGCACCTACCCGCTACCGGAGGCACAAATGGATCGCTTTGCGATGCGTTTTAGTCTTGGTTACGTTACTCAAAACGAAGAAGTATCGATCCTCGAAAAACAAAACGAGCGACACCCTCTCGACTCTCTTAAACCCTGCATAAATAAAGAAGATGTCATCAAGGTTAAACAGCAAGTCACAAATATTAACGTTAGTGACGAGATAAAACATTACATGGTGAGTCTTATCAGAGCGACCCGAGAGACAGAAGGTATATTAAATGGTGCCAGCCCACGCGCATCATTATCTATGATGAAGGCGGCACAAGCTCTAGCACTGTTTGACGGTATGGATTACGTCAGCCCTGATCAAGTGCAAGAAATCGCCATCCCTGTTATTTCTCACCGCTTGATGATGAATTCACAAAGTCGCTTCTCAGGCAATAGCAGCGATAAGATCATTGAAGATATTTTAGCAAAAACGCCTGTGCCGGTATAAACACTTAATATCGTCGTTAAGCATGTTACGTAAACTCATATTGGCTAGCTTCAAACGGGTTTACCGTTTTAACCAATGGACACGTCGCCGATTTACCTCAACCGGAATGCTGATATTGTTAATCATGCCGGTTGCAGGGGTATTTGGTTTTGATACGCGTTCAACACTTTCTTTTCAGATATTTTCAATCACATTGACATTGCTAATCACCTCGATGTTCTTTGCTGTATTTTTTCGAGGTAAATTTTCTATCGATAGAAAGCTACCCGAGTATGGTAGCGTTGGAACCCCGCTCAACTACGCTTGCATCATTCGCAATGAAAATAAAACAGCAAAAAGAGGAATTGTGCTTATCGATGAGTTGAAGAATCAATTTCCCAGCATAGAGATGTTTTCCAAAACAAAAGACCCACTTGATAAAAACAGAAATCGTATAGACCGTTTCATTGGCTATCCACGCCTTGTTAATGCGATGCAAAAACTACGTGGAGGCACAATCAAACCGATCGCTGTTGATTATATCGCGGAAAAAAGTGAAATAGAGGCAACACTACAACTCACACCCTTGCGCAGGGGTTATTTACAATTCGATAAAACCAGACTGGCAATGGCTGACCCATTAGGTTTATTTCAAGGACAAAAAATCATTCACAATAAAGACAGATTGCTGATATTGCCAAAGCTCTACAAAACACCTCGATTAAACTTGCAGGGCAAGCGCAGCTATCATCATGGCGGCGTAAACAATGCCTCTATCGTAGGTGACTCACAAGAATTCACTTCTCTACGCGACTATCATCCCGGCGACCCTATCCGCTCAATACATTGGCGCAGCTTTGCGAAACTCAACAAACCGATTGTTAAAGAATATCAGGATGAATACTTTACCCGATATGGCTTGATACTCGATACATTTTTGGATAAACAACCGGAGCTGATATTTGAAGATGCCGTATCTATCGCGGCGTCTTTTATGACTTCACAAAAAGAACAAGATGCATTACTCGACTTGATGTTTGTCGGCAATAAGTCTTATCGTTTCACATCCGGGAGAGGACTTGCCGGGGCAGAAAATATTCTGGAAGTACTGGCCTGCGTACAACCGGTTTATGAATCCAATATACCCGAAGTTGAACTCATGATTCATCGATATAGTCGAGAATGTAGCGCCTTCATTTGCATACTGCTGGAGCTGGATGAACAGCGGCTAAAATTGATTAAGGCTTTGTCCGAATTAAACATTCCTATTAAATTATTTTTATTAAAAGAATCAAGCAATACAGCTAGTGCTGAAACAGAAAATGAAATTCATGTGATTCACCACGACAACCTGCAACAAGATCTTGATGCTCTGTGGACAACTTAAACGACAATACGTTAAATACTAAATTAAGCCCGGCTCCTCCCGGCTTAATCATGGCTGGCTTGTTAGTCTGGGGATGGCAAACACAGTTTATGCTATATGCCATCGTCATTGGGATATTACTTGAGTTACCTCTGTTTATTAAATGGCGCATAGACTTTAGTGACAAAGACACCAACCAACTCGCCGATCTAAGTGGCGTTATCTTTTTTATTTTAACTATCTATGTATTCGTAAATTATTCATTCCAGGGCATTTATAAGATACTTGAGCTATTACCGTTCGTACTATTACTACTCATGCTGGTGCAATGCTACGGCATCCAGAATGGGATAAAGACCTCTGCTCTATTTATCAGTATTCGCCGTCTGGGAGAAAAGGCAGGCCCGGACATCTTATATACGACAAATATTGGCATGCCTTATGTCTTTATCTGTCTGATATCGGCAAGTTCAGGCAACCAATATAGCGATTACTTTTTTGGAGCATGCGCAGTTATCATTGGCTGGCTATTATTAACGCAAAGAGCTAAACATTTTTCTAAAATCACCTGGTTTGCCTCTATCGTATTTGTGTTGTTCTTTTCCTATCTTGCTCAAAACGGATTACAGCAATTACAAAATAGCTCAGAGACATTTTTCCTTAAGCTATTCGAACAATATGGATGGAGAAGCACCGACCCGGAACGCACGTCGACATCAATAGGTTCATTAGGTCGTTTAAAGTTATCAGACCGTATTATCTTCCGCGTTAAGGCAAACAATCCTTCGTCAACCCCACTCTATTTTCGAGAGACCTCTTACAGTACTTATGAGTATGGTAGCTGGCGTAATCCAAAAGTTGAATTTGATATCATTGGTAAAACATCGAATAAAAATGAATGGCGACTTAATAACAATAAATTCGACAAAGAAACAATGGATGTGGCGATTTACCTACAGGATCAAGCTGCCATTATCCCCGTACCTGACAACATCAATACATTAGCAGGGAAAGATTTAATTCAGGTTGAAACCAACGTGTATGGTTCAACACGAATTGAAGCGCGCGAAGGCTGGATTAATTATCGCCTTGGGGTTTCCGATCATGATTTTGTAGAAGTGTCGCCTAGCCCTAAAGATCTTGAAATACCACCCAACTATAAGACTGACTTTGAACAGATCGCTACCAAGTTAGACCTTTACTCAAAAGCACCCGAGGAAATCATTGGCTCCGTACAGCAGTATTTCAAAGATAACTTTTATTATTCAATCACACAAAATCAACGTTATACAAAAAGCCAATACCTGACAAGATTCTTATTTAAAGATAAAAAAGGCCACTGTGAATACTTTGCCACGGCAACGGCCTTATTATTACGCGAAGCAGGCATTCCAACGCGCTATACGGTAGGTTACTCCGTACAGGAATATAGTCACTGGCAAGGCTCCTATCTGGTACGCGCAAGACATGCACATGCCTGGCTAAAGTATTATATCAATGGCACATGGCACAACATGGACACAACACCGTCAGTATGGGCCCCTATGGAGTCAGAAGATCGCACACTATTAGAGCCGCTAATGGATCTCCTTTCATGGCTGCGTTACAAAACGACTGGCGGAACGATTGAATCTAAAAAAGAAGAAACAACTAACTGGATGTTGTGGTTCTTAATCCCATTAGGTGCCTATTTAATCTGGCGTTTTTATACGAAACAGCGAGTCGAAAATAAAGATAACGCGAACAATGTTCATACAAAAATTGATCGTTTAGGAACTGACTCACCACTCTACCCGCTTATAGAAAAACTGGAGCTAAAGATAGACGGTCGACAGCCGGGGGAAACATTAACACGATGGATAAAGCGAATATTGCCTGACACAAAGGCTGAGCAATATTACCCTTTAATTACACTACACAATGCGTATCGATTTAACCCACTTGGTGACAAAAAAGCAGAAAAAAAACGGATAAGTGATACCTTGGATTCACAGACGTAAAACTCTATTGCTTCCAGCTTATTAACTTATAATTTCAAAAAACATCATGAATAAATAAAAAAACAACCATCTTCAATTTTGTGCTTAATTTTATTAAGCGGTCGATTGCCGTTTTCTATACATTCACCATTTTCAACATTGAATTTCCATTGATGTTTTGAGCAAGTCAATGTTGTCCCTTCGAGGATTGACAGCGGTATATCCGTAGCTTGATGTGGACAACGACTATCGTAGACTTGGTAGTCATTACCTTTTTTATTTATAAAACAGGCTCGACCATCATAGTCGTAACGAGATACACCCTCTTCTATTTCATTCACCGCTATTAATTTATGCCACTGTTTTTCCTTTCCGATTAGTTCAGGATTAAAATCAGGGAGATCCATTTGTAATATAATATCGACCGCCCAAATGATCTTACTCATGCCCAGTGTTGGTAGACATACCAACATCGCATCTAAAATTTCATCGGCACTATTGCCTTCTCTTAATGCACGAACAAGGTATTGTTTTAAGCCCGCTTCGGTTTGTCCATCGACCTTAGTGATAACTGATAACAACGACCGTGTTTTAACATCAAGGTGTTTGCCACCTTCTTTTAGTGCCTTAAAATAGGGTTCGACAGCGTCTTTCCGTACCTTTAATAAATAGTTTAGTGCATCACTCATCTGTTTCTTCCGTTGGTTCATCCCAATGTCTGGGTGGCATTTCTACTGTCTGTTCACCTATTTTATTTGAATAAATATCTTCCATCATTAACGTTACTGTTGGATTGTGGTAATTCTGATGTAGTAACATGATATTTATTTTTGGATCAATCGACTTATAAATTTCTTCTTCTTTTTTAAATAAGAGAGTCCTTTTAACTGCACGTTGTACCGGTATGTGCACTGAGACAACACCAAGCTGATGACTATCTTTTCTGGTACAGGCATTCATGTTCTGTTTTTGGAAACAACGCACACCGACATCGGAAACTATGGCGCTGGTTTCTTTATCTAGTGTACGAAATCGAATTTCAGCAAAACTGAGTTTTTTTTCAATTTTTGCTCCAAACAACTCAAAGTAATCTGTCGTTATAAATACAACTGCAATAATTAGAACAGCAACAATAATCGTTGAAAATATTTTTATCTTCTTCTTATCCACCAGAACTTCCTCGATTAGTCTCGGCGTAAACGATCTCTTACCGATATGGGAGTTGGATATCTCAAAACAATAATATATGACGACACAATAAAGGTTAGCAGTGTAGCAAACTGGATTAAATAGGATGTCTTTTCATCTATAAAACCTGAATTGACGGCCAGTACAGCGATTAATAATGAGAACTCGCTGATTTGGCCCAACCTGAACCCGGTTTCGAAAGAGACATACTTCTTTTCTCCTTCCCTCTGTAACAACCAGCCAAAAACAAGTGGCTTACAAATAAGCACGAGAACAGCAAGGATTGTTCCAGGAATAAAAATTTCACTAATGACAGATATATTAAACCCTGCTCCCAATGAAAAGAAAAAGATGATGAGAAAAAAATCTCGCAGCGGTTTCAAACGTTCAGTAATAAACAATGCAATTGGACTAGAGGCCAATGTTACACCTGCGACAAACGCACCAATTTCATGCGATAAACCACCATAATGCGCTAATTCGGCGATACCAAGGCACCAGGCAATGGCTAACAAGAATATATATTCATGTATTTCATCAAAACGTTGGATCAACTTGATGAGTACAAATCGTTCTATTAGATAAACAACCCCTACCAAAATAGGTAAGTAAATTAATTGCATCGCAATATCGACCATCAGGTTACCGCCCTTACCATACCCTTGCAGCAATAATAAAATCACAATAGCGATCAAATCCTGAATTAATAGAATACTGATAATGATCTGGCCCGTATGCTTATGATGCAGCGTTGTGGTTGGTAATAACTTTAGACCAATGATGGTGCTGGAGAACATCATGACGGCACCGATTAACATTGCTTGCAATAATTCGTAGCCAAAGATAAAACCAATCGAAAAGCCAATCAGACAAAATGCTGCTGAACTCAGTAAGGTAACAACTGTGGCTTCACGTAGCATTTGCCATAATTGCTGAGGTAATAGATCCAGTCCCAGTAAATACAGCAGGAATATAATACCAATATTAGAGATATCACTGATTAATTCTGCATCATCAATGAAACCCATCCCGGATGGCCCCAGGATTAGGCCAAGTGCGATATAGGCGACAATCATTGCTTGTCTTGCGTATAAGGCAAACGTGGCAAAAATGGCAGCACCGGTAAAGATTAAAAATATTGAAAATTGAATTGATTGCTCAGTCATTTATTGTCCCAGTAGTATTCCATTATTTAGTTTTCTTTTTGACATCTTTCCCACGCCTTGTCTAATCGTTTCAATGATACTGGTATTCGTGTTTTTAATCCCTGTGCAAATAACGAGATACGTAATTCTTCACACATCCAACGGTATTCGTCAAATGAGCTTGTATTACCGTCTGTTTCATATGCATGATCCACCAGTTTTTTTATTCTGTCCCAATGAGGTTGAATTTGCTCTGTGGATTGACGATCCTTATCAAGCCCATATTCAAGTTTTTCCATACGTTTAATTATAGCTTCCAGATAACGCGGATATTGCTTTAAATATTCCGTTTCAATATCTTCGATAAAACCGTGAAACATCATATATTCCAGTTGTTCTTCAATATCTTTGACCGCATGACTATATTTCAGCATGGCTTGATCGGCGAGCAATGTTCGAACTTGCAAATTCATTTCCAGTATTTTCTGCAAGACCACACAAACCCTGTCTGCATTCCCGATTAATTCTGACCTACCCTGCTCGAGTGCTGCCAAAAAATGTCCTTGTTTACGAATCAAGACTTTTTCATATAAGAATGTTTCATCTAATACAAGGTTAATAATCGACCCAACTAATTCTTCTTTATTGCCAAACCCAGCATACAACAGCGCTAACTTATCTATGTTTCTTAAGTTCTTGCGCAGATACTTAATCTCTTTTGACAATGATTTTTTCAGTAATCCGCGCAAACCAAATTTCAGATAATATTCGGCCGTGCGCAAGTTATCGAATGCATATTTATAAACCTTACCATCTTCCTCTAATAAGGACGGGTAGCTTGTTATTGTATTTCCTTTAGTTGTTACTTTCTGTTCTATCGGCAAATCATCAAAATCCCATGAGGTAATCTCTTCTTCGCCAAATGACGCCTGATATAAATCAGTAAACGCATGTTCGATTTGTGTCGCCAATTTATTTTTCAGTTCGACAATATCATCGCCTTCGGCTATTAATTCATTATTAGAGTCTACCACTCGATAGTTTGTCCTGAGGTGCTCGGGTAAAGCGCCCTCTGTAAAATCGTTGATTGCGATATCTACTGCTCGCGTTTTGAATAAATATGCAATCAGATTTTGTTTTAATGAGATCGAATGATTTTTAATATTATTTACACATTCCGTTGCCGTTTCCGGAATCGGCACTAATGTCTTGCGAATAGGCTTTGGTAATGACTTTAATAACAAGATAACCTTTTCTTCTATCAGGCCCGGCACCAGGTAATCCATGTGGTGTTGATCGAATTGATTTAATACCTCAATCGGAACATCAACACTTATTCCATCTTCTTTAGTGCCAGGCAGGAACTTGTATTCAAGCGGCAATTGCATTCCATTAAACTTGATATTATCCGGGTACGTCATTTCCGTAATATCATCAATCTCACGATTTATGATTAAATCATTCGTTAGATATAAAGTTTGTTTTTGTTCTTTGTTAAGTTGCTTGACCCATGCAGCAAATGATTGTCCGTCATAAACATGGGCTGGCAATGCTTTGCTATAAAACTTATAGACTGCTCCTTCATTCAGAATATCAGGGCGCCGTGACTTTACTTCCAAATGTCTGACTTCCGCTATTAATTGATTGTTGTGTTTGAAGAATTTTGCACTCGACTCTAAATCACCCTCTACCAATGCGTTTCTGATAAACAAGGCTTTAGATTCAACCGGGTTAATAGCACCGTAATTAATTCTTTTGCCTGAAACCAGGTTCATGCCATATAAGCTAATCTTCTCTAAGGCAACGACACGAGAACTTTTGCTATCCCAATGCGCATCTGAATAGCTGCGTTTCAATAAATGCTTTGCCACACTAATCAACCATGCGGAATCAATGCGTGCTACATTTCGGGCATATAATCGAGTGGTCTCAACCAAGTCAGCCGCAACAACCCACTTTGGTTTTTTATGAAACTGCCCCGATGCGGGAAACAGGTTTAGTTTAATATCACGAGCCCCGGTATATTCATGTTTGTCAGACAAGAACGCGACATGACTCGACATGCCACTCAAGATTGCACAATGTATATTTTGATAACTAGCAGGCTCTGTATTCAACAATAAACCCATCTCCGTACACACGTGACGCAACTGTCTATGGATATCAATCCATTCTCTCATCTTCGTATAAGACAAGAAGTTGGTTTGACACAATTTTCTTAGCTTATTCTGTGAGAGTTGTTTGATTTGTTTTTGATAAAAACCCCATAGATTTAGAAACCACAGAAAGTCTGAGTCATCATCGCTAAATTGTTGATGCGATGTATCCGCCTTTTGTTTTTTATCTATCGGTCGTTCTCTAGGATCTTGTATACTTAATGCACTGACGATAATTAATATCTCATGCACGCAATGAAAATCATGCGCTGCCAATAATATTCTTGCATGCCTCGGGTCTAGCGGAAACCGCACCAACTTTCTACCCACCGGTGTTAATTTTTCTTCCTTATCCAAGGCGTTAATCTCGCGCAATAAGCGCATCCCGTCGTTGATAAATTTCTTGTCAGGGGGATTGATAAATGGATATTTTTCTATATTTCCAATCTTTAATGCCTTCATCTGTAAGATCACTGATGCCAGGTTGGTACGCAGGATCTCAGGCTCTGTGTATTCCCCGCGTGAAGAAAAGTCTTCTTCACTATACAAACGAATGCATATCCCTTCACTAGTTCTGCCACAGCGACCCTTGCGTTGATTGGCTGCCGCCATAGAGACCCTTTCTATTGGCAGACGCTGTACCTTACTGCGATAACTATAACGACTGATGCGCGCCATACCGGTATCGATGACATAGCGTATCCCGGGGATGGTCAGTGATGTTTCTGCAATATTAGTTGCCAACACGATATGGCGGCGTTTATGTGGCGCAAAGATCTTATTTTGTCTCGAGGAACTGAGCCGAGCATATAGCGGTAAAATATCTGTATCGCGTAAGTTTTGTTTGCGGAGAAACTTATCAGTCTCATGAATTTCTCCTTCCCCTTCCATGAAGATCAGGATATCGCCCATATCATATGAGGTAAGCTCTCGAATTGCTTGTAAGATAATTTCTTCCCTACTGATTGGGTCTTCATCTTCATTACTGATTTCAACTGGTCGATACAAAACATCAACCGGCCAAGTTCTACCAGAGACTTCAATAATGGGTGCATTATCGAAATGTTCAGAAAAACGAGTAACGTCAATTGTAGCGGAGGTAATAATGACCTTGAGATCAGGTCTTTTTGGCAAAAGTTGTTTTATATAACCCAGAATAAAATCAATATTAAGACTACGCTCATGAGCCTCATCGATAATCAATGTATCGTATTGATTTAAATATCGATCCTGCTGTAATTCAGCAAGTAAGATACCGTCAGTCATCAACTTGATGTAAGAATGCTTGTTAGTTACATCCTGATGTCTGATCTTATAGCCAACAGCATCGCCTAACTCGCTTCCCAGTTCTTCAGCAATTCGCACCGCGACCGTTTTTGCGGCTAGTCGCCTCGGTTGCGTATGTCCAATAACACCTCCGATCCCACGTCCCAACTTGAGACATAACTTTGGCAACTGGGTTGTTTTACCCGATCCTGTTTCCCCGCAAATAATCGTAACGGGATTATTTAAAATGGCATCAGATATTTCATCAACATGCTGATTTATCGGTAAATTATCATCAAAATTACATTCCGGGAGACGATTTACTCTATCTGCTTTGCTCTTGACTGATAATTCTATGTTTCGTTTTAAGGCTTCCCATTCAGCTTTATTCTCATTGTTGATATTTTTTAAACAATTAAAGTCACGTTTTAAACGAAACTGTTCTGAAGAACGCGCTTCTGATAAACGGTCATAGATATTTTTTAATTCTAACGATGTCATGCCTTTCCTATTCATGTCTTTTACAGCAATATTAAGACTATGCATTAATATAAAACTAATCCCAATTTATTGACTCGAATCAAGTATTTATTTGTAATTTATTGATGGACTGGTAGGATAATCAAACATAAAATATTAAATTAATCCAGACAGTATTTTCTGCGTTAAGTACTACAAATAATAAACGATAAAATTGATTATATTACTTTTCACGAATGGGGTTTTCTTAGCGTATGGCACTTGAATTTGAATTAGCCGGTTCACAAATTGATGGCGCAAGAGACTATCAAGAAGATGCATTCCTTATCACCCACCTGACTGATGCTAATGGCAGACCTAGCGCTCTCGTTGTTATTGCCGATGGCATGGGTGGCCACGCAGCGGGCAACGTCGCCAGTAATATGGCTGTACAAGCCTTTAACAAACATGTATCCGCAAACTACCCAACTGAAAACCCGTCTGAGATTCTCGAACAATCTGTAGTCAAAGCCAACAACTCCATTAAGGAAACCGTAGCAGAAACACCAGCCCTTGCGGGCATGGGTTGCACCATGGTGGCTGCCATTCTTGAAGATGGAAAAATGTGGTGGGCTAGCGTTGGCGATAGTCATTGCTATCTTGTTCGAGATAGAGAATTAACAAAAAAGAATGCTGACCATAGCTATGGTGGTTTTCTCGACAGAATGGAAGCTGACGGCACACCGGTAGAACCAGAACCGGGCCTATCCCGCAATATGTTGATGAGTGCCATTACTGGCGAAGACATCAATGAAATAGATGTCCCTGCCAACCCTTTCGAACTTCAGGCCGGTGACCGAATTATTTTATGCAGTGACGGGCTTGATACCCTAAGCGCCGGTAAGATTATTCAATATTCTGAATGGTCTGAAGCCACTAAGGAATGCGCTGATGCATTAATGACAGCAGTTGAAGAAGCCAATATGCCGCGTCAGGACAATACCACTGCTGTTGTTGTAAACGTAAAAGACACTGCGGAAGCAGCACCAGCGGAAACTGTAACTGAAGATGTACTCGAATCGACTGCAGAAATGTCTGTCGCCGATGTCTCAACGGAAGAAGTGGAGCCAGAACCAGCGCCAGAACCACAGCAACAGACAGGGCAGCCTGCTTTTGTCGAACCTGAAACAGATAGCTTTGCTGAGAAACCCAAAAGCAAAACGGGCATGATGATTGGCATAGCCGCCGCAGTTATTCTGATTATTGGCGGTGTAGCCTTCACTATGATGGGGGAAAAACCAGCACAACAACCTGAACCAGCCGTTGTAGAAACTGAAGTTGAAGCCGTTGATGAGCAAGTCATAGAAGAAGCCATTGTTGATGAAGAGGATGAAACATCTTTAGCCGCCTCAGAACCAGAGGCTGTCATTGAAGAACCCGTAGCGCCAGTTATCGAACCAAAACCAGAGAAGACCACGACTGTTGTTGGCAAGACAATTCAAGACAACTTGAAATCCGGTGGCAAGGGTCCGCTAATGATCGTCATTCCCGCGGGCAAATTCGCCATGGGTAGCACTAGTTCCAAAAATTCAGATGAACGACCGCGGCATGATGTCTCTGTAAGACAATTTGCTGCCAGCCAATATGAAATCACCTTTGCGCAATATGACCTTTTTGCCAAAGCAGAAGGTAAAAAAATACCAGATTCGCTTTATCTAGACAGAGAAACGCATCCTGTTATCTTTATCTCTTGGGATGATGCCTACTACTATACAAAATGGCTCTCAGAAGAAACCGGCCAGAAGTATAGATTAGCAACTGAAGCAGAATGGGAATACATGGCTTCAGCAGGTAAAAAATCCACCTTTTGGTGGGGCTATGATGAAGAACCTAATCGCGCTCATTGCTTCGGTTGTGGTACTAACCTCGATCCCCGAAAACCAACTAAGATAGGTAGCTTCGAGGCTAACCCATTTGGTCTTTATGACACATCAGGCAACGTCGGAGAATGGGTACATGACTGCTGGCATGACAATTACAAAGGCGCCCCAGAATCTGCCGACGTTTGGGAAGGTGGAGATTGTTCTTACCGTGTCGTTAGAGGTGGAGCATATAGCACACCGCCACAATCAACACGTAGTGCAAAACGAGATAAATTCAAATCTGATAAGGCCTATGACCACATAGGTATCCGTGTTGTCAGAGAAGTCCCCTGATTTCGTTACGATTGCTTATCTTTTAGCGTTAATTGTCACTATGCCCAAGCGACATGTCAGGTTCAATCCTGTCACGTATTAGTTGCTTTAACTCTTTAGACTCAGGGAATCTTTCTTCTGTTTTTCTAGAGAATATTTCTTTCCCATCCAATAAAACTGTGAAAACACCACCAGTAGAGGGCACTAGCACAAGCTCACCCAGCTTCTCACCAAATGTCATTAGCAGTTCTTGGGCCATCCAATTTGCCCTCAGAATAAAACGGCACTGAGTGCAGTAATGGATTTCTAACCTTGGAGTATTTATTTTTGCAACCATTCCTATTTAAATACCTCTAATCATTTAAATCCCAGTTGCTGGAGGCAGATATGTCACTACCCTATCGAACAATATTCTATTCTACTATATTAATGCTATTGCCTCTGAGTTCACAGGCGGAGATAAAAATAATTCTGGGGGTGCCCATTTATAGCCATTACAAACATAATTACTACCCACAGAAAAACTATCAAAGACAGAATAACCTTGATTATAAATACAACAATTCCTATTCAAATCGCCGATACAATAATCTCTCCGATCTATACAGTCGTCATGGTAATAAACATGCGTATGATCGTGCTAATTATTACCGTAATAAATACCAGAAAAACTACTCTAACTCTCGCCGTAGCAATAATCGGCGCTACCAACAGGGTTATGCACAGGGTTTTAATGACGGACGACGCTTTAAAAGGAATAATAGAAATAGATGAAATGCATCAAACTTTAAAAATGAGTTCGAATTAACAATCTATTGCTACCTGTTTTTCATAATAATTAAACTACGATAAAGCATATAAACAAAATTCAATTTAAAACAGCCTACAATGGTATAATCCCCTCCTTCTGATTATAATTACAACGCTCTAATCGATCTGTCATGGGGAATTGGAAAAACAGTTTTCAGGCATTCTTGCATCCAAGAGTGCTCACTATGCTTTTCTTTGGCTTCTCTGCCGGCATCCCGTTGTTATTGATATTTTCTTCTCTAGGTCTTTGGTTAAGAGAAGCAGGTATAGAACGATCTGCTGTCACCTTCTTTAGTTGGGCGGCATTAGGCTATTCCTTCAAATTTGTTTGGGCTCCTATAGCAGATAAACTCCCTATCCCCTTTTTAACCCATAAATTGGGCAGACGACGTGCATGGATGTTGTTGTCGCAAATAGCAATCATCAGTTCAATCTTATCAATGGCATTTGTTGATCCTGCTAACAGTACATCGCACCTGAAAATAATGGCTCTGGCCTGCGTCATGCTTGGTTTTTCTGCTGCCACACAGGACATTGTTATTGATGCCTACAGGATTGAATCGGCTTCATCTGAACTACAAGCTCTGATGTCTGCAACCTATATAGCAGGCTATCGTATCGGGATGTTGTTCTCTGGTGCAGGTAGTTTGTTTATTGCCGGTTCCTTGGGTTCAGAACTAAATTCATATAATTACTATGCATGGCAAATCACATATAGTTGTATGGCCGTAGCAATGCTAACCGGCATTATTACGACGTTATGTATAAAAGAACCAGAAAAAAACAGAATCACTGAGTATAAGTATTCGAATGTCACATACATTAAGTTTTTTCTGACTTTTATTCTTGCGGTAATCGGCTTTGTAATTTCGTTTCACCTTAGCTCTGAATTTGCTGCATCCTGGAAAAATAATCTATCAGAAATATTAAATAATAAAACACTATCTAATTTTTGCGTTGAGTTCTTTCGTCTTTTTCTTGGAACAGGAGTATTTATATCAATTGTATTTACACTCATAAAATTTAAATTTATTGAAAACAAAATCATCGCTGAAAGTTATCTAGAACCTGTCCTCGATTTTTTTCAACGTTACAGTATTAAGCTCGCAATATTATTATTAGTTTTAATTGGGCTTTATCGTATATCCGATATTGTTCTTGGTGTGATTGCCAACATCTTCTTTCAAGACCTCGGATACAGTAAGAAAGAAATTGCCTCTGTGGTCAAAACGTTTGGCTTGTTTATGACCATCGCAGGTGGTTTTTTAGGGGGTATTTTATCAATACGGCATGGTGTAATGAAGGTCTTGTTTCTAGGTGCGCTACTCACCGTTTTAACAAACTTGTTATTTATGCTTCTAGCCGTCAAAGGATATGATATTAAATTACTTTATCTTGTTATCTCCGCAGACAATTTATCCGCCGGAATTGCTAGCGCAGCTTTTGTCGCTTTTCTATCACGATTAACAAATATTTCTTTTACTGCTATGCAATACGCAATATTCAGTTCCTTAATGACACTCTTTCCAAAAATTATTGGAGGATACTCCGGTTCCATTGTCGAAAATGTGGGTTATACAAACTTCTTTTTATTTGCATCTTTGCTGGGACTACCTGTCTTAGTCATTATTTATCTCGCTAACAAACATTTAAAATTCGAGTAACACATTACTTATCATGGCAATCGAAATAGAACGTAAATTTCTTATCTCTAATAATGGTTGGCGACATGATGCCGATGAAGGCATTCAGATCACACAAGGTTATATGGGCAGCAATGAGAAAAGCTCGGTTCGCATCCGAGTTGATGGTAAAACTGCCAACATCAACATCAAAAGCATGACCATTGGCACTCAACGCAGTGAATACGAATATGCTATTCCATTAGATGAAGCAAATGAAATGCTTACAACATTATGTGATCGCCCTTATATAGACAAAACGCGTTATCGCGTTAATCACCAAGGACACGTATGGGAAGTTGACGTCTTTGCCGGCGAAAATGAAGGCTTAGTAGTCGCGGAGATAGAATTAACCACTGCCGACGAAACCTTTGCGCTACCCAACTGGGTAGGTGCAGAGGTCACAGAGGATTATCGTTATTACAACATTTGCCTCGTCACTCACCCCTATAAAACCTGGTGACACATACTATGTTGCAGAATCCTACAGTATTCTATTTTATACTGTTTTTCACATATGGAATCGTAGTATTTACATATGTTTAAATATACGAGTACGCTATAATTGTTGATAATCCTTTTCAGAAAGTACCATCGTTAAAATACAATATTTTCTAAATCTTGAAGAAATGAGCATTAAAACCAATAATCACCAAGAAGTACTAATCGATAAATTTAATCGTGTTGTCGATTATGTCCGCATCTCAGTGACTGACCGCTGCGATTTTCGTTGCGTCTATTGTATGGATGATGAAATGCAGTTTGTGCCTCGCGCACAACTTTTAACGTTGGAAGAAATATCACAAATAGCACAGGCATTTACCGAACTCGGCGTGAAAAAAATTCGAATTACCGGCGGGGAGCCTCTTATTCGTCGCAACGTCATTCAGTTATTTGAAGGCATAGGTCAATTATCCGGGCTAGATGAACTAGTATTAACCACAAATGGTTCACAATTAACTAAACTGGCCCAACCATTAAAAGATGCCGGTGTTAAACGCATCAACATAAGCCTGGATTCTCTTGATGCAGAAAAATTTAAACGCATTACACGAGTCGGTGAATTAAATAACGTCATCTCCGGGATTGATGCTGCGATTGCCGTTGGTTTTGAAAAAATAAAATTAAATGCCGTTATATTAAAAAATCGTAACGACGATGAGATCATAAACTTGGTTCGATATGCCAGTGAGCGCGGTATGGATATCAGCTTTATTGAAGAAATGCCGTTGGGCGTTATTGGTGATCATGACCGAGCTGAGGTTTTTTATTCTAGTGATGACATCAGGAAGGATCTGGAAAAAGTATTCACTCTGGTACCAACAACTGAGACAACAGGTGGTCCATCAAAGTATTTCAAATTAACAGAGACCGGCACCCGTGTTGGTTTTATTTCACCGCACAGCCATAATTTTTGTGAATTATGCAACCGAGTGAGGCTAACTTGCGAAGGACGATTACTATTGTGTCTTGGTCAGGAGCATTCTGTAGACCTGCGCAAAACGCTCCGCACCTACCCGGGCGACATGGACAAACTCAAACAAACCATTAGAGACTCCATGCTAATCAAACCTAAAGGGCACGATTTCAATTTAACGGAAAAACCAATCATATTCCGGCATATGAATGTAACTGGAGGGTAGCTGTGTCCAGGAATTATCGTCCGGATATGACGGAAGCTGGTCTCTCCCCCACTCAAGCTGTTCTCGCCACAGATGAATATCAGAACACTCGTGAACTCCATGTTGCGGAAGAACGCGCGCTCACGATCTATATTGACAGTTTTGAAATCGTTACGTTAATGACCCTGGGCACACAACCTGAAATGCTTGCTTTAGGTTATTTAAAGAATCAAGGCTTAATAAAACAGCTGTCTGAAATAAAATCCATACAAGTTGATTGGGATGTCAACGCCGTTGCTATCACAACATACGAAAATCGCGACGACTGGAAAGATAAACTAGGCCCAAGAATCGTTACAACGGGTTGTGGCCAAGGCACTGTTTTCGGCGATATCATGGATCATCTAGACGCCCTCGATATTCAATCGATAAAAATAAAACAATCCCATCTTTATACCTTATTAAGAAATTTGAATGTCTATAACGATGTCTATAAAAATGCAGGCGCCGTTCACGGTTGCGCACTTTGCCATGATACCGAACCACTAATATTCATCGAAGATGTTGGTCGTCACAATGCCGTTGATGCTATTGCTGGCAAGATGTGGTTAGAAGATATCTCTGGTAACGACAAAATATTTTATACCACTGGCAGACTAACCTCGGAAATGGTTATAAAGGTAGCGCAAATGGAGATCCCTGTATTATTGTCTCGTTCAGGCATCACCAAGATGGGATTAAATCTGGCTCGTGACATGAATATCACGCTACTATCCAGAGCTAAGAGCAAACATTTCCTGGTTTACAATGGCGCAGAAAATATTGAATTTGATGTCGAACTTCCCCCCAAACGAGAAGTCGCTAATGTAGTAAAGTAAACATCATTTTATAATTCCGCAACATCGTTGTAACTAGACATGCCAATTGAGCAAGAAGAATGAATATTAAATCAGATGTTACAGGCGTCATTCTCGCAGGCGGACAGGCTCGGCGGATGGGCGGGCAAGACAAAGGGCTGGTAATGCTTGATGGAAAACCCATGATTGAGCTCATCATTGACATACTTAAACCGCAGACTGCCAAACTACTTATTAATGCCAATCGAAATCACGATCTTTATTCACGATATGGCCTCGAATTGGTTGCAGACGAATTATCTGGTTTTTGTGGTCCACTCGCTGGAATGGCAAGCGCGCTAAAGATAATAAATACTGGCTACATGGTTACTGCACCTTGCGACTCCCCTTTCATACCTCTTGATTTGGTTCATAGATTATCCGAACCGCTTAAGAATAAATCAGTTGATATTAGTGTTGCTCATGATGGCGAACGTATTCAACCTGTCTTCTGCATGCTAAAAAAAACGCTCTTGCAATCACTGGTAGATTATTTAGTTGCTGGAGATAGAAAAATTGATCGCTGGTTTGAGCAACATGACTTTACCATGGTCGATTTTTCAGACAAGCCGGAAACATTTGAGAATATCAACACACATGAAGATGTTCAGAGTGCACTGTCAAAATTACGTAGCCGTTGAATATGAAAATAAAATCTGATGTCCCTATTTTAGGTTTTTCCGCATATAGTGGAACGGGGAAAACGACCTTATTAGTGAACTTAATACCTTTATTAAAACAACATGGTTTAGAAGTCGGCGTTATTAAACATGCGCACCATACCTTTAAGATAGATCAAGTCAGCAAAGATAGTCATAAAATAAAAAAACTGGCTCAGACCAAATGTTAATTGGTTCAAAAAAGAGAAGTCCCTTGATGATAGAGCAAAAAGAAACAGAACAAACAATGCGATTACTGGAACATATTTCCCATTTAGATCAGTCTAAGCAAAGCCTTGTTTTAGTTGAAGGCTTCAAGCCAGAGTCAATTCCAAAAATAGAATTATACCATTCGAATCTGGGTCAGACTTTGATTTGTAATTCGGGTGAGAGTGCCATTACGCTTACTACGGATGCTGCAATCACTGAAAAATTAAACTTGATTATTCTTGATCTAGATAATCATACTGCGATAGTGAAATTCATAACGCTGCTATTAATAACTAACGGAATTCATCATGTCTGAAAACAATATCAACAAAGATTACAGTTGCATGGACGATTACGATCCAAACTCTATTTTGCCTGATGAAGCATTAAAAAGAATATTTAACACCATATCCGCCACTACTGAAACAGAGTCTATTCCCATACGCGAAGCACTGGGTCGTGTACTTGCTCTAAACATCACTTCTGAAATTAATGTCCCCTCAGGGCGTAATTCCGCGATGGACGGGTATGCTATTAATGCGGCAGACATCCCCACCGAAGGAACACATACTCTAAAAATAATAGGCTCAAGCTTTGCTGGCAAACCCTCTGAGATAAAACTTAAAAAGGGAGGATGCATCCGGATTATGACTGGCGCAATTTTGCCTGATGGTTCTGATACTGTTGTCATGCAAGAACTAGTTGAAGTATCTGGAGACCAAATTAGCATTGGTATTGATACTAAGCCCGGGAGCAACGTTCGTGAAGCAGGAGAAGACCTTGGGATTGGTGATCTTGTTCTCGAAAAAGGAATGAAACTTACTCCCGCAGATATTGGGCTATTGGCATCATTGGGTCTTGCTGAAGTAGATGTTTACCGAAAACTCCGAGTCGCATTCTTTTCTACTGGCGATGAATTACGTTCGGTCGGTGAGCAACTGGATAACGGCGCGATCTATGACAGTAATCGCTACACTCTATACGGAATGCTATCACGATTAGGCGTCGATATTATTGATATGGGTGTTGTTAAGGATGACCAAAAATTAATGGACAAAGCCTTTTTAGATGCGACAGGTAATTCTGACATTTTAATTACATCGGGTGGCGTTTCGGTTGGAGAAGCCGATTACGTCAAAGAAACCTTATTAAAACATGGCGAGGTAGATTTCTGGAAGGTTGCCATGAAACCCGGCCGCCCTCTTACCTTCGGAAAACTAGAATCGACTTATTTTTTTGGGTTACCTGGTAACCCGGTCTCCGTCATGGTGACGTTTTACCAATTTGTACAACCTGCATTGAAAAAAATGGCAGGTGAAAGATCACCCACGCCAGTCATGATAAAGGTACCTTGTGTATCAAGTCTAAAGAAACGCCCAGGCAGAGTTGAATATCAGCGAGGCATACTTGAACATGATAAGAACGGCCGCATGGTTGTGCGTAAGACAGGTGCTCAAGGCTCAGGAATACTACGTTCCATGGCTGATGCAAATTGTTTTATTGTATTACCATTGGAAAATAATGGCGTGAAACCAGAAGATCTGGTTGACGTACAATTGTTTCATGGACTTGTTTAATTAACTTTTAATTTAATTTCACTCACCAGTAATTTGCTAAATGGTAACGCGCAGGTAAATGCAGGTGATACAGCGTTCAGCACATGAAATGATTTATCATCGCCTTCATACTTAAAATCCATTTCCAATTGTTTGGTTTTTATATTTATTAAATGAATCTGCTGTGCAATAAAAACCAGCATGCAATACACCGCTATTTCGACCACTAGCATGAATGCCTGGTTGATTTACTTTCTCAATAATAGAAATTGTTGCATCTGGAAATTGCCTTTTAATTTCCAAGGCAATTGTAAGCCCGACAATGCCCGCCCCAATAATTAGAAAATCAGGGTGTTTATTGAATGTCATATGAGTTTAATAACCAGGAGTGTTCTTTTCGACCCATTTTGTACCAGAGCTCGTTTCTTCTTTTTTCCAAAATGGCGCTCCGGATTTTAATTGTTCCATTATTGCACGACAGCTCTCAAAAGCAGCTTTGCGATGCGCAGACCATGTTGCAACTAAAACAATATCTTCGCCTATATTTACCTTGCCGACCCGATGCAATATTAATACATTAAGCAGTTGCCATTTTTCAATTGATTCTTTAGCAATCGCTTCCAGATGTTTTTCTGTCATGCCGGGATAATGCTCTAGCGTCATATGTGTTACTTTTTTGTCTTCGTTAAAATCACGCATTGAACCGACAAAATTTGCCGTTGCCCCATATTTTCCAACGATATCTAGACTATCCAAATAATATTGCATTTCCGCATAGGCATGAAACGGCTTTTTTCGAACCTCGATCAACATAGTTCAACCTCCAGTAACCGGTGGAAAAAAAGCCACCTCGTCCCCGGTTTTAAGTTGGTGTTCTGGTTTCACATACTCCATATTTACTGCCATCATGACGTTATCGAACTCGATACTCTTCCTGCCAATGATAGACTGCCAAAGAGAACTTACCGAAGTGCCTTCTTCAATTTCCAAGATCGAATCGGCCTCGCCTATCACTTCACGCAGGCTGGCAAAATATTTAACAGATACTTGCATATTATTGATTAAAGTCTTTATTTGAGTAGTATTAACCAATTATACCAAAGAGATAATAGTGATATGTCTAAATTAACGCATTTTAATGATCAGGGTGCAGCTCATATGGTTGATATTGGAGAAAAACCCGTTACTCAGCGAATTGCGGTAGCGAGCGGTTGCATTTCTATGCGTAAAGAAACATTGTCACTAATCAAAGAAGGTGGTCATAAAAAAGGGGATGTCCTCGGTATAGCAAGAACTGCGGGTATTATGGGTGCAAAAAAAACCTCTGAGTTAATCCCACTTTGTCATCCTCTTTCACTTACGCACATCAATATCGACTTAACCGTTAATGAAGAAAACTCGTCAATTCTCTGCGTGTGTCAGGCAGAAACAGAGGGCAAAACCGGCGTAGAAATGGAAGCGTTAACTGCCGTTCAAATTAGCTTGCTGACCATTTATGATATGTGTAAAGCGGTTGATCGTGGTATGACTATCACTGATATCCAATTAACTAAAAAATCGGGCGGTAAATCAGGGACTTGGAAACGTTAATAATCAACATTGCCTGATTGCATATTATGTAGTTGACTAAAACTAACGTAAGTAACTATAATTATTGTAGTTTTTTTAAGACACAATAATGTTCTACACTTTAGAGTGTCCTCATAAAGAATCAAAAGTCAGGTAATAACACTTGACACTTTTTATGTTAGAAATATGTATGGAGTATTTTAAATAATGGGCACATATAAAACCGATAGCAGTACTAATAGAAGTCACGGTATTCTTAAATATCCTCGTACTGAAGTCGAATTTATTAATATATTGGATCACTTTGTTGGCAGGCACATAGAAAAAGCAGTCGCACATTTCGGTGTGCCAGAAGACGAAGTAGACTTAACTGGCGGTGCTAAAGCTATAAAATTTACCAAATCAGCAACTACCTTCAACAGCAACTGCACATTCATGATCAACAACGTAGGCGCTATCACAGAATACAATTTTGAACGCGGGGAAATAGCGTAGTAAATTAAACTCGCTGTTCTATTACTACCGATTGATGTCCTAGTAGTTGGCGGACATCAATCGTATTTAATGTATTTAAATCTCGGATCCTCAGGTGTCCCATCAAGAGCGCTAGCCTCTTCTTTGCCAGGTTGCCATTGGACCACCTCTTCAATCTTCAAGGCTAATTCAAAATCTTTGTCTGTTATACCTTTTGCGGCATGATTCATGAGCTTAACCGTAACAAAGGCATAAGAAACCGTTAAATCAGGATGATGCCAGGCAGCTTCTGCTAAATGACCAACTGTGTTCACAACCATTAAGGTTGATTTCCAACCACTAGTTTTATATTTTCGTCGTATCCAACCACCTTCGAAATGCCACTCAGGCAGCTCTTCTTTCAAACGCGCCTCTATTTCTTCTTCGGTGTAGGTTTCATCTTTTCCTGCTTTACGCCATTGTGCCATTGCTTAACACCTCTTCTCTATATTCTTCATCACCATAATCAATGTTTCTTTGTCGCGGAATTGCTTTTCTTATCTTGACAAGATTTTTAATCTCAATTGATCTCACTCTATTGTTTTCAGCGCATAATGCTCCACGGAACCCTAAATAATCAGCGTCGATATCTAACAATGCACTTATATCTTCATACTGCAAAGATCCCGCAAGCCCTGTTAATAAGCCGTATGATTTTGCTAACCGAACAAACCCATCTAATATTTGGCGGTTTAATAAAGAAAGTAAATTTTTATCTGTTTTACTTTTTGTATCCAACATGACGCCACTTATATCGCTCGTCATCAAATCTTCTAATGAAGTTAAGCTAACATAGTCTTCAGCAAATAGAACAACTATTATCTTTATATTTTTTTTAACGGCTTGATTTAGTACTTCAATGAAATACTCATTTGCATAGTCAGCAAATAAACCTACTTTGACATAATCAACACCAGTATTCCCCATACTGACTATACGCTCGTATAACAACGGATCATTAGGTTCAATATCTCCGATGGTTGCACTGGTAAGAATCACATCTGAAATTGAGTCAACAATATTTGAAACAACATTTGTATCAAGTGCGCCTAAAGCTCCTAGCTCAGGGTTTTTCAAGTCGATAATATCAACACCATTCTTATGGACAAGCTGTGCTTCTTTTATCGATGTCACACTTGCAAGCATACCGGTCATGCTGTTTTTTCCTTAGCAGATTCTTGCCTATATGATTCTATTCTTTCCATTAACCAACCCCAGGCGATTTTCTCATTTTCCCCAGCAGTCTTATCGATAGCAATCATTAAGTATTCCAATTCCTGTTCTATTTTTTCTTGCGTCAACATATCTAGTCGACTAACTAATATTGCTGCTTCCAGCACCGCAGACTGTGCACGATTAAAACCTTGAAATGGTTTGTGATTCATTTCAACAATCTGCTTACAATAAAAGCGAGGTCTCAAGTCATCATCTTCAAATTTCTCCAGCCCCAGTTCTAGATGGCTCAATGCTCCCTTTAGGCGATGCTCTTTTATTTTCTCAGCCGGAGCTAATGGCCAATTTTTTCGGCCAGTCAGACACCCGGCAAAAACACGAACATCATCAATCCGATTGACTACGGCTGTTTTATTACGCTGGATATTTTTCAAAGTAGCTGAAGGTTTAAATGGGGCGATGACTATCAAATCTGATTCTTCTCTAATACCCATTGGCGCTATATGAGTAGAACCATCTTTATTAGTAGTCGTAACTATAATTTCCTGGATCATTTTTTTTCTTTCTTTTTTATGCGGCTGGCTTTTAATGTGCTACCTGCTTTTTTATATTCTGTTGTCTCTTTACACAACTTTTTCATTGCGTGCGCAGCTCGCGAATCATCATTTTTTTGTTCTTCTGTTTTTTTATCAACAGAGGCGCCCCAATCAAGTTCTTCATCTTGCATGTAATTCTTACCTAGTTGCCAGGCAACTTGAGCCTTGCCTAGCTCTACGCCCATGTAAAATGAATGTGGTGCATCATCCTGTAATAAGTCTAGTTTAGGAAACAACTCAAAAGGGTTTTCATTTGTATTTATACCGTCACGATTATATACATGTATACCTGCTTCACTCACCTGAATTCTATAGCTAGGGTCTTTCACTTCCTGAGAAATCTCATTAATTTCTTCTTCACTATACGGAAAAGGCTTGCGTGCGTGCATGCCTAATAATGAGCTATCTATACCTTTAGGCAAACTACTGTCTCTTCTCGCAGCGTACATCATACGACGCGCTCTATCAGCTTCTCTAACAGCAGAACGGCAATGTGGGCTAACCTCTGTCGCTAATACTGCATCCAACTGCATTTCAGAAATTAAACCAAACAACATCGCATTTATGCCTGTAGTGTCTGCTTCAGTTAACTCTGTTAAATTACCAACACCCATCATGATTTTAATATCTGGACAATTTTGACGTAATTCATGATAGCGAATGATGGATTCAGTAAAACCAAAATGAATAGGATCTAATATCGCATCTGCATAAAAAGGTTGATCTTTTTCTGCATATTGTTCAATAGCACGATATAAAGAAGGCATGTCCCCATGTGTTTCTGGTATTAATATGGGGGTTGATGCTACTTCATCAGCTATCCAAAGCGTACTTTCTTTTAGGCTAAGCAAATAGTCGGCTCCTGACCGACCACCGCGTAATAAATCGTCCTCTTCAAGCGAATCTACACTCACCCTGAAACCTGCATCCTGTAATTCTTGTATAGTTTCTTCCAGATGAGGAAAAGGGGTATCAGGCAAACAACCTATATCGATGACATTTGCGCCATCCCGCCGATATTTTTCTGCTCGTTTCAAAATCTCTTCTACCGAAACCATGGGAGCATCTACAATCTCAGCAAATATCTCAACACTATACTGGCTGAGATCAAGCGGCTTACAGTCACGCCCAAAGAACATTGGTAGATCTTTTAAATCAATTGGCCCTCGCAAACACTCAACTCCCAATGTTTCTGCGGTAACAGATAAATCACCACGGCATAGACCAGGCACTATAATACGATTTACGTCGTCCAAATTGGACAGACGCCGCGTGAGCATCTGCGCTGTCATCAAAGCGGCGACACTGACACCAATATTTCTAATCTCATATGTAAATTCAGATGGTGCCATATCCTCGAGGATTCGTTGCAGACGCTTTTGCGCGAGCTTTCCAGTGAGAAACAAGATGTGTTCTTGGTTAGATTCGTGCATTGCGAAGCATTATAAGCAGCTGTTCCGTGATTTGAGAGTACTATTTTTATTTAAAAATATGGTTAATATGAACCATAATGGACGAATAATAACATCCATAGATGTCCTAATGACAGGTTAAACAAATCTATTATTAACTTTAAGTTATTGACATAACTCATTGTTTTTATTATTTTTTAATATAATTTCAACGTTTAATATAGACTGGCACGAATATAGCTCTGTATAAGGGATTAATACTTTCACCCTTCAGGAGAACTACAATGAAATGGTCTACACCCGAATATAACGATATCCGTTTTGGCTTTGAAGTTACCATGTATATTAATAATAAATAAGTCTGCTCAAAATTAATTTCAAATAAATTCGTTATCTAAGTGTTTAAAGATATTGGCAAACCAGTATCTTTTACTATGTTGTATTTGCGCGGCTTCAGTACTCGCACTAACCAAGCAACACGCTTATCATCCCGATACTTTTATAAAATAAAAATCACTTTAAAACTATGCATATACATTTATTAGGCACTGGCGCTGGTGGCGGCTTTCCTCAATGGAACTGCAACTGCGACAACTGCAAACGATTACGATCAGGCACAATAAAAAGCTCCGCACGAACACAATCATCTATTACGATTAGTGGAAATGGTGAAGACTGGGTATTATTTAATGCTTCTCCCGATATACGCGCACAGATCGAATCCTTTCCACCGCTGCAACCAGCTCGAAAAATTCGCGATACCGGGATTTGTTCAATAATTCTCTGTGATGGTCAAATTGACCACTCAACTGGATTAATTATTCTTCGTGAACACGACAAGCCCTGGGACGTCTATTGTACAGAAAGTGTTTATGAAGATATGACAACAGGTTATCCAATATTTAATATCTTAGGACATTTTCGTGGTGTTAATTGGCACGAAGTTAGTACTGAACAGACATCATTCACTATACCAAAAGCAGATAATCTCATTTTTACGGCGGTGCCATTAAAAAGCGAAGCACCACCCTATTCTCCTCACAGACATAACACCGTTCCCGGTGATAACGTCGGTTATAAGGTTGAAGACACCGCTACAGGAAAAAACCTATTTTATGCCCCTGGCTTAGGTGAAATAGAAGATCATGTCTATGAATATATGAAAAATGCCGATGTTGTATTGGTTGATGGCACAGTCTGGACCAATGACGAAATGTCACGACATGGAATCAGCGATAAATTAGCCAGTGAAATGGGGCATCTTGATCAATCTAGTAAAGGCGGCATCATGGAAACCCTAAGTAGTCTCAAAAAACCTCGCAAGATATTGATTCATATCAATAATACTAATCCAATATTAGATGAAGATTCACCTGAACGAAAACAATTAAATGAAGCTGGAATAGAAGTTTCGTTCGATGGTATGGATATTCATATATAAGACTTGGAGGACTAATAAATGACAGAACAAAGAACACCTTGGTCACGTGATGAATTTGAAGCCCAACTTCGTGCAAAAGAAAAGTATTATCATATTAATCACGAATTTCATCATTTGATGAATGAAGGCGGCCTGGATAAAGAAGCCGTTCAGGGCTGGGTTGCTAATCGTTTTTACTATCAAACGACCATTCCCATCAAAGATGCTGCTATCATGGCTAATTGTCCTGAACGTGATGTACGTCGCCAATGGGTTCAGCGAATCATTGATCATGATGGCGTTGAAGGTGAAGATGGCGGTATTGAAGCTTGGTTACAATTGGCTGAAGCAGTCGGTTTGAGTCGAGAAGAAACAACATCTTATCAACATGTGCTGCCTGGCGTCCGTTTTTCAATTGACGCCTATTTAAACTTTGCTCGGCGAGCCACTTGGCAAGAAGCGGCTTGTTCTTCATTGACAGAATTATTCGCACCAAAGATCCATCAAAAAAGATTAGATAATTGGCCAGAAATTTATCCATGGATCGACCAAAACGGTTATATCTATTTTAGGAAACGACTTAGTGAAGCTCGCCGTGATGTTGAGCATGGTTTGCAAATCACTCTGGATTACTTTAAGACCCGCGAAGACCAAGAACGGGCCTTAGATATTTTACAATTAAAACTGGATATTCTATGGACTATGCTTGATTGCATGTGGATGGCCTATATAGAAAAAAAACCTCCCTTTCATAATTGTTAAGATTATCTCTATGACTATAAATAAAGCTGATATACCAGAAGTCGCACCAACATTTCGTGTCCAATGGGAAGAGGTACAAGATTGTTATGTTGTGCTCTATCCGGAAGGCATGGTTAAACTTAGCGGAAGTGCTGGAGAAATCATGAAAAGGGTTGATGGAGAGCAATCCATTGATACCATAATTAAAGATTTAGAAATCACATTTTCAGAAAACAATCTGGAAGATGACGTCATAAAATTCCTGGAGGTCGCCTATGACACCGGCTGGATTAGAAACAAAAAATGATGTGAAACCACCGCTATGGTTGCTCGCAGAGCTAACCTATCGGTGTCCGTTACAATGCCCATATTGTTCAAACCCCCTTGAGATAGCCAAATATCAAAATGAACTCTCTACCGAAGACTGGGTTCGTGTTATGCAACAGGCACGCAAGATGGGTGCTGCTCAAATTGGTTTTTCTGGTGGAGAACCATTAGTACGTCCTGATCTTGAAGAGCTTATTCAAGAAGCAAGACACCTTGGTTTTTACACCAACCTGATTACCTCTGGCGTTGGTATGGATGAAGCACGAATTAAACGTTTTAAAGACGCAGGATTAGATCATATTCAGATTAGCTTTCAAGCTAGTGATGAAGAGTTAAATAACTTTCTCGGCGGCACCAAAACCTTTCAACATAAAAAGGAGATGGCGCGTATTGTTAAGGCATATGAATATCCAATGGTTTTAAACATTGTTATTCATCGTAAAAATATCGACCAGATCCGAGATATTCTTGAAATGACTGTTGAGCTAGAGGCAGATTATGTTGAACTAGCCAGCACACAGTATTATGGTTGGTCACGAATCAATGTTGACCAACTCCTGCCGACGCGAGAGCAATTAGCTAAAGCTGAAATCGTTGCTAAAGAATATCAGGAGAGAATGAAAGGAAAGTCTAGAATCATCTATGTTATTCCTGACTATTTTGAAAGCCGTCCTAAGCCCTGCATGAATGGCTGGGGAGCAATCTTTTTAACTATCGCGCCAGACGGTACTGCTCTGCCCTGTCACGAAGCAGGACAATTACCAATAGATTTTCCTAATGTGAAAGATGTTAGTGTTGAAGAAGCATGGAAAGATTCACCCGGTTTTAATCATTTCCGTGGTTTCGAATGGATGAAAGAACCTTGTCGCTCCTGTGATGAAAAAGAAAAAGATTTTGGGGGGTGTCGATGTCAGGCATTTATGATGACCGGTGATGCAGCAAATACCGATCCAGTGTGTGATAAATCGCCACACCATCAAGAGTTAATCGATGATGTTGAACGAATAGCTAAACTAGCGAAAGAAGAGTCGACACAAACAACCGAAGCAAAACCTCTTGTATTTAGGAATATGAAGAATTCTAAAAAACTTACAACAGAAGAAACAGAATCGAATTAAGAGTCAGCTTGTCTCAACTATTTGAAATAGCCCAAGCAACATCTGCTGCTTGTCTATTTGGTTTTACATCATGAACTCGAAATATTTTAACACCGGCTTGAACACCTAACGTTGTTGTTGCAGCCGTCGCACCTATCAACTCCTCGGCTGTATTGACAGAACATATGCTACCCATGAATCGTTTGCGGCTGGTTCCTAATAAAACTGAATACTCAGTATCTACAAACAATTGCAAATTTTTCAACAAAACTAAATTATGCTCACGCGTCTTACCAAAACCAATACCGGGGTCGATGACAATATTATCCTTATCAATACCGGCTTTTGCACAATCTTCTGCTCTGGCTTCCAAGAACAATTTTATATCTGAAACAACATCATTATAAACTGGATCAGACTGCATTGTTTCAGGAGAACCCAACATATGCATAAGAATATAAGGGCATTTCTTATCTGCGCATAACTTAAGAATCTCAGCATCATCGTTACCGCCAGATACATCATTAACGATAGAAGCACCTGCGCTAAGCGCTGCATCCGCTACTTTAGACCGCGTAGTATCGATACTGATTTCAACATGACCAGGTAGTGTCTCGCTAATAGCATTTATAATAGGCACTACTCTTTTAATCTGCTCTTCAACACTAACGCGTTTAGAACCAGGTCGTGTTGATTCTCCCCCTATATCAATAATATCAGCTCCTTCATCAATCATCCGTTTACCATGATTAATTGCAGCTGCAATATTATTAAATTGGCCACCATCAGAAAAACTATCAGGAGTGACATTAAGTATGCCCATGATTAATGGTCCATCACGATGCAGAATGCTCATCTAATGCTGCCAATCATTTGATCTGTTGCTGTTATTAGTGCATCTATCATTGCAGGCTCACCTGCTAAATGCCCTGCGGCAGAAACAATAACTAGATCTGAAACTCCAAGCGCTTGATGCACAAACCAGGATGATTCAGGAAGACAGGTAAGATCCTTGCGCCCATGGATTATGCAAATGGGCACATCCGGTATCTGTGAAATATTATCTATAATTTGGTTTTCTTTAATAAAATACTTATTCTTGGCGTAATGCATTTCTATCTTAGTTTCGTTGATTAACTTATTGATATCTTCTGCATCAAGCACGTAATCTTCAACAAAACTATGGGTGACAACCCTGCCCGCCCATAAAGCCCATGCCTTCGCGGCCTCCTGTTGTATTTCTTGATTGTCGGAAAAAATACGTTGGTACAACGCATCTAATAAATCTTTCTTTTCAGCTTCACCAAAGAGCGTAACAAATTCATGCCAATATTCAGGAAAAATTTTATTTACTCCCGACTTTGCAAACCAGTCAAAATCACATTGTCTTGCTAAAAAGGTGCCTCGCAGAATAATGCCTTCAACATGCTGTGGATATTGTTCTGCATAGAGCAGTGCCAAAGTAGCTCCCCATGAACCACCGAACAAACACCACTTATTAATATTTAACGTTTTTCGTATGGTTTCAATATCATTGAGAATATCCTGTGTTGAATTATTTTCAACATCACCATTTGGTGTTGATCGGTTGCTTCCACGCTGATCGAATAAAATTATTCTATACTTATCTGGATTAAAATAGCGACGGTGATTCTCATTACAACCTGAGCCCGGTCCACCATGGAGAAATATTACAGCTGGCGCATCTGGATTGCCCACCTGTTCATAATAAATTTGGTGTGATGAATTTGTTTTTAGATAACCTGATTTAAAAGGCTCTATTTCAGGATAAAGTGTTTTCAATTCAAATAGAATTAATAATTAAATTGCTTATATATCATTCAGTATTTCTTTTCTTTTTACAGTATATTCATCTTTAGAGATTAATTCTTTTGCGAGCAACTCATCTAATGTTGTAATTCGCTCCTCAATACTTCTAGTTGTAGAAGCAGCATTATTTTGCTTGTTCATATCCTTTCGCATGCGAGCCATTTCAGCGCGCATTTCGCGACGTTGCTTAGCCATCTTCGCTGCTTCAAGCTGTAAGGCTTGTTCTTGTTTTAAGCTGGGATTTTCTTCATGCTTTATTTTGGCCATATAGGCTTCTGCGGCGAGGTTCACATCTATGATGAGCCAGTCGTGACGTAGTTTTCCTTTTGTACTATTTTGCGTAACACCGGGAATACCAATAATATTACCTTTAAAACGATTCGATTTTGTTGAACGCTTGCCGTGATTGAAAGAGTAATTTATCCGACCCTTATCAGAAGGATCGATGACCTTTTCAACCGCTTCATTACGAGTCAGATCATATTCACCAATAATAATATTAAGTTTTCCATCTTTATAAAATACGCGACCGGCGACAAATGATTTCTTGGTTAAAATAAGTAATGATTTACTTGAACCGCCTATGACAAAAATAATATCTTGTTCAGGTTTTGCATTTTTCAAACCTTTTGCAAGATATTCACCAAGCAATGATGTTTGTCTATAGTCAAAGACAGAATTTATCGTTTCACCTGATAAAAAACCTTCATCTTTAAATTCCAGTACCCTCAATGCAGTAATGATATTTTTTTCATCCAGATCAACAGGATGATCATTTTTACCAAACCGGCCATCTTCTTGAGCCTCATATTTAATATAATGGTTATAGCCACTTTCCCAAATGATATCTTCATCTTTCTCAAAAAAACTCACTGCAAAGGAACTACAGGAAAAGGACAATGTAAAAAACAAGGTAAAAAGCTGGTATTTAAACAATTTCATGATATGAAGTTATGTGCCTACTGAGAGAGTTTGGAATATACAATTTTAGAGCATGTAAACGCTAAGAAGTTTACAACAAATAAACATCTAATGAAATGAAACAAACCGTTTGAAATAAGGTTAAGTACCTTCCAGACAAATAAAAAAGGCCTCCGAAGAGGCCTTTCTTGCTTAAGTTTACAACTTAAACTTTCTTCTCTAGATAATACCTAGAAGAAAAAGACAGCACCTAAGCTGAACATGTCCAGTTCTTCTACACCAGCATATTGAGCATTACATGCAGTAACAACCGCAGCAGTACCAGCACAATCAACATCTAGGTCAAGCTGTTCCCAAGTACCGTAAATTTGGAGCTGGCTGCCGATGTATTGTGTCACACCAAAACTCAGACGTTCAACTTCGGAACCATCAACACCAGCACCTGTAGTTGTACCAGCAGTACCAAATTGGTCATTGTAGCTACCATAAGAACCATGAATTGATGTCGCTCCCAGACTATTAAAGTCACGCTTGATACCACCTTTGAAATACCAAGAATTGTTATCGTCAGATAGTGTCGCCAATGTAGTTTCTGCATCTTCGCGCTGATAAGAAATTGCACCAAAGATACCAGTAGCTGGATCCATCAAACCAACCTGCATCGCAAACATCTCGGTTTCATTTGTGCCAGCGAATGAACCACTACCAATATTAGCTCCAACCGCTCCACCATTTAGAATACCATTAGCAACTGATGAAGTGCCACTACCGCCTTGGTTAATAGAATAACCCAGCGACAGACTGGCGTTCAAACCAGCAAGGCTCGTTTTGTATTTGGCAGCGATGTCATAGATGTCATCATTTGAATAACCCACGGCAATATCAATGCCCGCAAAGGTAGGCAGGTCATAACGGATACCATTACGATAAATACCGTTACAATCAATACCAATCGCCAAAGCCGCCGTATTCAGACATTGTAGGAAACTGCCCCAATTTCCAGCGCCAGCACCCGCACCCAGTCCTCGCATGGTGAAGCCAGTCAAGCGGAACACAGGAGCTACGTTTGTCCACAAGGTTGCAGAAGGATCATCCAGTACCGCGATATTATCCGTTGGCATGGATTGCGTACCCAAGGTCACTTTACCGAAACCGCCACTTAACCAGAGATTACTGGCAAGTAAGCTGACCGACTCAGCAAACCCGTTATCATCAGAGAAATTTGCCTGGGTTGCAGTTAACAGAGGGGTAACACCACCTAAAGCACCAGAATTAAAACCGTTTGTTGGTTCCATAGTGATTTCAAAACCCGCTTTCATACCGGTAGAACCGGCATCAGCTGAACCTGTGAAAGTAATACGACTATTAAGTGTCGCACCGTTATCAGAGCTTTGAACGACATCACTGCCTTGACCATCATCATAATAGGTCATTGCTTCATTAACCCAACCTGAGATATTCACTTCCCCGGCTGTCGCTGCTTGTGATAGTGGAAGCATTGCAGTCGCAGCAACAAGACAAGCCCCTTTAATTGTTTTATTCACGTTGTATATCCTCCTTAAGAAAATACAATTTATTTATAATTTACATCTCTAGAGATAAAAATCGGCCTCCCCAGCCTCGTTTCCCCTAACACTTTAGATTCCACAAGTCTTTTGAAGCTATACCTTACACAGCTCTATAGAAGCCATTGATAAGATAAACGCGAAATTACTACAGAATTCCATGCCTTGCAAACATTATTTGATTTTTTTACAACATACTGGAGAATTCTACAAAAAAGTATCATTTATACAACAATCTGTTTGCTAAGCACCTGTATTGTATATGTATTAGCATTGCTTGGATTATATTGACTTTTATGTAGGCCGTAAGAAAACGAAGTTAAGTTGTTGTATTTATACGACACCAAAAATATTCTTTTATATTCAATGTGTTACATTTTTTTATTCATGTATAGTGTGCTGTCATACTTTTCCTAGAACCGCTAACAATGCCGTTGCTTAACACTATCCATTTTAAAACCTCACAGTCATTAAGGAAAATGTTGCTCAGAAATATGTACCACCAATTTGACGATAGCAGGAGCAAAAAATCTCGTTACGTTATTTACTAAATATGACAAATAGTAGATTCTTCAACTCATTATGACTATATATAAACCATTAACCGATATGCGGGTTGTGACACTCGCGCTAAACTTACCCGGCCCACTTGCCGCACAACGCCTCTGTGAATTAGGTGCTACCGTCATCAAAATTGAACCGCCATCGGGTGATCCTTTTGCGCAATATTGTGCAGAATGGTACCGAGATATGAAAGACGGACAACAATGTCTGATGATCGATTTAAAATCAGGCGAAGGACAAACAGAACTTGCCGAATTATTGTCCGAAGCAGACCTATTATTAACTGCCCAACGACCTGCTGCATTAAAACGACTGAATCTGGATTGGGAAACATTACATAAATGTCATCCTCAATTGAATAATGTTGCCATTGTCGGTTATCCCTCACCAATGGAAGAACATGCTGGTCATGATTTGACTTATCAAGCAAGCCAAGGATTAATTATCCCACCTAATATGCCAAAAACACTGATTGCGGATCTAGCCGGGGCTGAACAAACAACAATTCAGTCGCTTGCGCTATTAATGGGGCGGAAAGCGGGGCAGCAAGGGGAACAGCGACTGGTCGCGCTTTCAGATGCGGTGGAATACATGGCTCAACCAATAAAATACGGATTGACCAGTGACGGCGCGCTTCTGGCTGGTGAACTTCCTGAGTATTTTCTATATGAAACAAAGTCCGGTTGGGTAGCCATTGCTGCACTTGAACCTCATTTTCGCAAGCGATTACAGGAAAAACTGGAACTGGAATCCCTGACAAAAGCGATTTTAGCGGAAAAAATGAAAACGCGTACTGCCACAGAGTGGGTCAGCTGGGCGAATGAGCATGATATTCCTTTGGTTGAGTTAAAATAAAAATAACCACCCTATTTGCGTTGCCCGACTCAAGTATCCTCGCTGAACACTAATTCGATATACATAGTTAATCAAACCATGTGGTAAAGGTATCGACCTCTTCCCGACTGGTACGATAATTATTTACTGGATTCTCAGTGTCTGGGTAGCCCAAAGAAAGACCGCATATCAGGGAAAATTGATCTGAAACACTTAAAATTTCCCTCACCAAATCAGGATAATCACTGGTAGACGCCTGTGGACAACTACCGAGTCCCTGTTCTTCCGCCGCTAACATCACGCTTTGTAAAAACATACCCATGTCAAACCAGGATCCTTGTTGCATTACTTTATCAATGAAGAAAAAAAGACTGACTGGTGCGCCAAAGAAACGATAATTCGCCAATGCGGCCTCTAGTCTTTTTTCCTTATCTTCACGACCAATTTCCAATGCCTTGTACAATGCCATACCACATTCAAACCGACGACTTTTAAATGGTTCTACCCATTCGGTTGGATAATAATCATAATCGGGGTTGGGCTTAACACCCTGCTTTTGAGCATTCAGAAGCGCGTTGCTTATCGCTTGCTTGGTCTCGCCTTGTACAACGACCACCTTCCATGGTTGTGTGTTAGTGCCTGAGGGACTCCAGCGAGCTGTGTCGAGAATATGTGTAATAGTTTCTCTGGAAACCATTTTGTTGACATAGGCACGAGTTGAAATGCGATCACGTATAATCTCAGTTATATTCATTTGGTTTCTCAATTAATGTTAAAAAATAAATTAAATAACGTCACAGTATATACACTTGCTTGTCGCAAACAAGTATATATACTGTGACGTTATGTCAAAAACTGCCCATAAAAAGGTTATCAAGCCAAAACAGACTTCACTCTCACAAACGGAACGCACCGCATTGTCAGATAAACGTATGTTGGAAGCTGCAATCAAATTAATCATCGAGCGTGGTACTGAAAAAACCACCCTAAAAGAAGTTGGTGAAATTGCTGGCTATAGTAGAGGTTTAGCAGGATATCGATTTGGTTCAAAGCAGGGGCTATTCAGTTTTGTCGTTCATGCTATTAGCGAAGAGTGGTTACAGGAATTGAAAAAAGTAACCGAAGGAAAATTCGGTATTCAGGCAATCCGAGCAGCCACCGATGCCCATTACCGCTTTTGTCTGGAGGCACCAGATCATGTGCGCGCATTTTATATTCTCTGGTTTGAATCTATCACCCCGGGTTCTGAAACAAAAGAAGTTATTGCCGCAATTCATCAGCGCCGGCAACGTGATGTGATTGAGTGGATTCATCGGGGTATAAAAACAAAAATGATTACTATTCATGTTAACGATATAGAAGCTGTCGCAGCGCAATTTTGCTCCGCCCTGGTTGGCATCGTTTATCAATGGTTGGTCAGCCCTGATTCAATGAATGAAATCGAAGAACTGCATAAAGGACTCAAACGCACAATGGAAACACTCCTTATGCCTGTACCGATACCAGAATTAATAAATTAATTATATATCCAATCAACGAAAACATTACGTGAGAATAAACAATGCAATTACCTGAAATGCGAGATTATGATGAAATCAAGAGTCAGCTAGAACTAAAGGTTCCTGAATTCTATAATTTTGGTTTTGATGTCATTGAAAAACGAGCGATAGAACAAGACAAGACCGCTTTTATAGCTGTCGATGGGCCAGGCGAAAGCATCAAACATTATGCGTTTAGCGATCTTGATTTAGCTTCCAATCAGTTTGCAAACGCTCTCCTTTCAACAGACACACAAAAAGGTGATTTTGCCTTTGTTATGTTGCCGCGCATCCCTGAATGGTATTTCATCATGATTGGCTGTTGTAAATTAGGTGTCGTGACCATGCCGGGGACTAACCTTCTAACTGCAAAAGATATTGAATACCGTATCAATATTTCGAAGGCAAAGTTGGTTATTGTGAACTCAGAGAATGCTGATAAAGTTGATGAAATTCGACATCAATGCCCTACTCTGGAAACGTTTATTGTCATAGGTGAACCAAGAGAAGGTTGGTTGACATATTCAGAAATAACCTCTGCATCTTCCGGCGTTCTTGATAAATCGAAACTCGAACCGAGTCGTTCATCTGATCTGATGATTATCTACTTTACCTCTGGCACAACAGGCATGCCGAAGATGGTTCCTCGAGATCAATCTTATGCATTTGCCCATAAGATTACCGGTCGTTACTGGATGGATCTTGATGCAGATGATGTGCACTGGACAGTTTCGGATACTGGCTGGGCCAAGGCAGCATGGGGTATGTTATTTGCTCCCTGGCAAATGGGCGCGACTATGGTGCTGCACAATGGCGAAAAGTTTGACGCTGAGCTACATTTGAATTTGATTGAAAAACTTGCAGTCACTACTTTTTGTGCGCCTCCTACAGTTTATCGTGTCTTTGCGCAGATGAATCTTTCTCAATTCAATTTGAGTTCAATTCGTCATGCGATTGGCGCTGGAGAACCACTTAATCCAGAGGTAATCAAAGTTTGGCGAGAAGCAACTGGTTCGAATATCTATGATGGTTATGGTCAAACTGAAACAATTAACATCGTCGCCAATTATCCCGCTCTATCAGTCAAGCCAGGCTCGATGGGTAAGCCAGTCCCGGGAGTTGATGTACAGATTGTTGATGAGGATGGTAATCCGGTTGAAATCAACTCCATTGGACATATCGCTATACGCATTACCGACCCCCTGCAACCAGGTATGTTTGCCGGTTACTGGGAAGATGACGAAGCAACAAAAAGGGTTTTCAAACATGGGTGGTATTACACGGGAGACACCGGAACGATCGATGCAGATGGTTACTTCTGGTTTGTTGGTCGTTCAGATGATGTCATAACATCATCTGGCTATCGAATCAGTCCCTTTGAGGTTGAAAGCGCTCTGCTAGAACATCCTGCGGTTCAGGAGTCAGCCGCCATAGGTAAACCAGACGAAATCCGCGGAGAAATCGTTAAAGCTTTTATCGTGCTTGCACCAAATTATGAAGCGAGCGAAGCTTTAACGAAAGAGCTTCAGGAATTCATGAAAAAAATAACTGCACCGTATAAATATCCGCGTGAGATCGAGTATCGAGAAACATTACCTAAAACAGTATCCGGCAAGATTCGCCGAATTGAACTCAGGACCGAAGAAGGCAAGTAAATGGAAGAAATTGTTTCGCCATGCATCGACAAATGCACCTTAAATAAGGATGGTATTTGTATCGGTTGCGGGAGAGTAATTGATGAGATATCAGATTGGAACAATGCCAGTGATGAACAAAAGATGATGATTATAAATTCAAGCAAAAAACGTCTTGAATTAATTTAGCCTAAACTGTACAGAAAACAGGAGAACTAAATGGCAACAGCAGCAAAGATGATCGGTAAAAATATAAAACCTGAAAAATACAAGCCGAAAAATCACGTGCGTTTTATTACCGCAGCCAGTCTATTTGATGGACACGACGCAGCCATTAATATCATGCGTCGTATATTACAATCAACAGGAACAGAGGTAATCCATCTGGGTCATAACCGATCCGTCGACGAAATCGTCAATGCCGCCATTCAAGAAGATGTCCAAGGCATCGCTATTAGTTCCTATCAAGGTGGTCATGTTGAATATTTCAAATACATGATCGATCTGCTCAAGGAACGCGGCGCAGCGCACATCAAGGTGTTTGGTGGTGGCGGTGGTGTGATCGTACCTGAAGAAATTGCCGAACTTGAGCAATACGGTGTCACCCGTATTTACTCGCCCGAAGATGGGCAACGCATGCAGTTACAAGGCATTATAGATGATATGCTCGAGAGGACTGACGTCAATCTTTCAGTCAAAGATATTCCAGATAAAAATACCGGGTTAAACGAAGATTACAGAGGACTGTCACGTTTAATTACCGCTTTGGACGAAAACACAATCGCGGATAGTCGACTTAAACATCTTGCCAAAGAAGCTCAAAAACTAAGTAAAACACCCGTATTAGGTATTACCGGCACTGGTGGTGCGGGCAAGTCTTCGTTAACCGATGAATTAATTCGTCGATTTAGTCTTGATCTTAAAGACCTGAAGATTGCCATTATTGCAATCGATCCAAGCAAGCGTAAGACCGGCGGAGCACTCTTGGGTGACCGTATCCGAATGAATTCCTTGAATTGCCCCAACATCTATTTTCGTTCGATTGCGACGCGTGAAACATCAGGCGAAGTACCTTCTTCTCTAACGCATATTATTAACCTATGTAAGGTCTCTGAATTTGATTTAGTCATTGTAGAAACCCCGGGCATCGGTCAAGGTGATGCAGGCATCGTCACTTACGTCGATATTTCTATGTATATAATGACGCCTGAATTTGGTGCCGCAAGCCAGCTTGAAAAAATCGATATGCTTGATTTTGCTGATCTGGTTGTCATCAACAAATTCGATCGTAAAGGTGGTCAAGATGCCTTACGAGACGTTCGTAAACAATATCAACGTAACCGTGAATTATTTACCACGATGCCAGAGGAATTACCTGTTTATGGAACAATAGCTTCCAAATTTAATGACGATGGTGTAACCGCCTTGTATCAGGGAATGCTCGCTACTTTTAAAGAAAAGGGATTCAACAACTGGCAAGGTTCATTCTTTTCGCCGATCGAAACAAAATTTTCAAGCAAACGAACCGTGATTATTGCTCCGGAACGCCAACGTTACCTGGCTGAAATATCAGAAACTGTACGCAACTATCACAAAACATCAGAGGAACAAGTCAACATTGCTCGTGAACGACAATATCTAGTTGAATCAAAAAAAATGCTCGATGCTGCTGAACAAGAGAGCAGTAATCTGGATGCGCTAATCGAAAAACGTGAAAATAAACTTGACGTCCGTTGCAGAAAATTACTTGAGTTATGGCCGCAAGTTAAAAAAGATTATTCTGGCGATGAATATGTCGTCAATATCCGCGGAAAAGAATTACATACCAAGATAACAAGTCGTTCGCTATCTGATACCCGAATTCCAAAAGTCTCATTACCTCGTTATCAGGATGAAGGTGAAATCTTGCGCTGGTTGCTCGAAGAAAATATTCCGGGCAGCTTCCCTTATACCGCAGGTGTATTCGCCTTCAAACGCGAGGGAGAGGATCCGGCTCGAATGTTTGCTGGTGAAGGCGATCCATTCCGCACCAATCGACGTTTTAAATACCTCTCTAAAAATTCAGAAGCAACCCGTCTTTCAACTGCTTTTGATTCTGTAACACTTTATGGAAATGATCCTGGTGTGCGACCTGATATTTATGGAAAGATAGGAAACTCCGGCGTATCTATTGCTACGCTCGATGATATGAAAGTGCTGTTTGATGGTTTTGATTTATGTGCTCCATCAACCTCGGTATCACTCACAATCAATGGTCCGGCACCGACAATTCTAGCCTTTTTTCTTTGCACGGCCATAGATCAGCAATACCTCAAGTTTGAGAAAGAAAACAACAGGCTACCTACTGATGACGAAAAACTGAAGCTCAAGGACTGGGCATTGGAAAACGTTCGCGGAACCGTTCAGGCCGATATCCTTAAGGAAGATCAGGGGCAGAATACCTGCATTTTTTCCACTGAGTTCAGCCTTAAATTAATGGGCGATATTCAGGAATATTTCGTGCACAAAAAAGTCAGGAATTTCTATTCTGTTTCAATCTCGGGTTATCACATCGCAGAAGCCGGTGCGAATCCTATTTCCCAATTAGCCTTTACATTAGCGAATGGTTTTACCTACGTTGAAACCTATTTGTCGCGTGGAATGGATATCGATGATTTTGCTGCTAACCTGTCATTCTTCTTCTCAAACGGGATGGATCCTGAATATACCGTGATGGGTCGTGTGGCTCGCCGCATCTGGTCTACCGCAATGCGTTTTAAATATGGTGCAAATGAACGTGGACAGAAAATGAAATATCACATCCAAACGTCAGGACGTTCATTGCATGCACAGGAAATGGATTTCAATGATATTCGTACTACATTACAAGCCTTGATTGCGATTAACGATAATTGCAATAGCCTGCATACTAATGCTTATGATGAAGCGATCACAACACCGACAGAGGAATCGGTTCGACGCGCAATGGCCATACAACTCATCATAAATAAAGAGTACGGCTTAGCCAAAAATGAGAACCCACTTCAGGGTTCGTTCATTGTCGAAGAACTGACAAACCTTGTTGAAGAAGCTGTATTACAGGAATTTGATCGAATGTCAGAACGTGGTGGTGTACTCGGGTCGATGGAAACGGGCTATCAACGCGGCAAGATTCAGGATGAATCATTGCATTATGAAATGCTGAAACATACTGGCGAATTACCTATCATCGGCGTGAACACTTTCGAGAATCCCGATGCCAGTGAAAATAAAACAACAATCGAATTGGCGCGATCCACAGAAGAAGAAAAACAAAGACAGTTACATCGATTGGATGATTTTCATGCACGTCATCAAGAACAAAGTGAAATTCACATCGAGAACCTAAAAAGAGCCGCTCAAAACGACGAGAATGTATTCGCTGTACTGATGGACGCGGTACAACACTGCTCGCTCGGGCAGATTACTGACACCTTCTTTGAGGTCGGTGGTCAGTATCGCCGAAATATGTAGTTATAAATAATGATGAGAATTGTTTCTACTACCTGTTCCAACACGGAAATTGTTTGTGCCTTAGGTTGCGCACAATACCTGGTTGGTGTTGACAATCATTCAGATTATCCTGCTGAAGTAGTGTCCCGCTTGCCGAAAGTCGGGCCCGATCTACACGTCGATACGAAAATCATTTCTCAGCTACAGCCCGATCTGGTGTTGGCTTCTTTAACTGTTCCAGGACATGACAAGGTAATCGATTCTCTGATCAATGCAGGGTTATCCTACAGATCATCTGCGCCAGAATCACTTGAAGCCGTATATGATGACATTATCGATATTTCAGAATTACTAGATGTGCCTGATCGTGGGTCAAGGCTGGTCGAAGAGATGCGCGAACACATCCAACCGGTAAAAAAACAAAATTCGCCCCCTTCTATCGCCATACAATGGTGGCCAAAACCGCCTATTATTGCAGGAAAAAAGAGTTGGGTTCATGATCTTATTGAAATGTCCGGTGGTCGCAATAGTTTAGAAACATTTGAAGAAACCAGTGCTCCTCTGGAGTTTACTCAGTTTGCCGAATTGAATCCGGATATAATCGTCATGTCATGGTGCGGAGTAAGAGAAGAAAAATACCGTTCCTCTGTCATTAGTGATAATCCGTTATTATCTTCAGTCTCTGCGGTTAAACATCAGCGAATCATTCCTGTTTCAGAAGCTTTTTTAGGCAGGCCTTCTGTGCGATTAGTTGAGGGATTCAGGTTGTTGAAAGAGGCTGTCGCCAAATTCCATCAATGAAAGGTTAAGTATATGATTTCCACATAGTCGTATTGTGTAATATTTTTATAATTTAGTAGCGTTATTAAGTATTTTATCAGGAGAAACCAGTGCCAGAATATAAAGCCCCTCAACGAGACATGATGTTTGTATTAAATGAAGTGATCAATGTTTCTGAGTTAGCCCAATTATCAGCGTTTGAGGATGCCACACCAGACATCGTTCAAGGTGTGATTGATGAGGCAGCCAAAATTATCGAAAATACGATTGCACCTTTAAATGAGACCGGAGATCGTGAAGGTTGCCAGTTTGATAATGGTAGCGTATCAGCACCTGTTGGTTTTAAAGAAGCTTATAAACTCTATGCTGAAAGTGGCTGGACCGGGCTTGATAAATCGACTGATTTTGGTGGTCAAGGCCTGCCCTACACTCTCGCAACAGCAGTCTCTGATATGTTGAGTGCGGGCAATGATGCCTTCTCACTTTACCCGGGTCTGACTAATGGCGCTTGTGAAGCACTTATAGAGCACGGCAGCCCGGAACTTCAGAAAACCTACCTGGAAAAGCTTACCACCGGCGAATGGACAGGAACCATGTGTCTAACGGAACCACAGGCTGGAAGTGATCTAAGTCAGGTGAGAACCAAGGCAATAGCCCAAAATGACGGCACATACCTGATTGAGGGAACCAAAATTTTTATCACAGGTGGAGAGCATGATTTTGTTGACAACATAATTCATCTGGTACTCGCTCGTCTACCTGATGCACCCGCAGGTGTTAAAGGCATCAGTATGTTTCTGGTACCCAAATTCATGATTAATAGTGACGGAAATCTGGGAGAAAGAAACCCGGTCGTTTGTGCCAGCATCGAGGAAAAAATGGGAATACATGGCTCATCTACCTGCGTCATGAACTTTGAAAATGCAACTGGTTATCTGATGGGCAATCCCAATGAAGGATTACGTTATATGTTCACTATGATGAACCTGGCGCGTCTAATGGTTGGACTACAAGGACTTGGGGTTGCAGAACGCGCTACGCAAGGAGCCATTGAATATGCAAAAGAACGCAAGCAGGCGACAGCCATTAACGGTGGCGCTACGATTATTCACCACCCAGATGTTCGACGAATGATAATGACAATGAAGGCACTCACCGAAGGTTGCCGGATGGTCGCATACGACACGGCTAAACAATACGATATGTCCAAAGCACATCCAGATGAATCAGTCCGAAAAACAGCTAACGATCGTGTCGAGTTAATGACCCCGATCTGTAAAGCTTTTGCTACAGACGTGGGTTGTGAAGTCGCTAACCTTGGTGTACTTGTCCTCGGTGGTGCGGGCTATATTCGTGAGTCTGGAATGGAACAATATATCCGTGATGCCAAGATTTTTTGCATCTATGAAGGCACCAATGCCATCCAGTCACTCGACCTGGTTGGCAGAAAAATGAAAATGAATCTTCCCCAAATCTTTATCAAAGAAATGGTTAATGATCTTGCGGCAGAATCAAACAATAATGAATTGAACTTCATTGTCGAACCAATGAAAACAGCACTTAAACTACTTGATGAGACAACAGAATGGTTAACTACAGCTGCTCAGGAAGACCCACAAAATCCTGCCGCTACTGCCGTTGAATACTTGACCCTGTATTCATTGGTAACACATGGTCACTTCTGGGTCAAAGCGGCCAAGGCTGCATTGGGTAAACAGGATGACGATTTTTATAAAGGCAAATTAGTAACAGCACAGTTTTTTGCAAACAAAATTTTACCTCGAATTTATGGGCTTGCACCGATAATTATGGCAGGTTCAGAATCGGTTATGAGTGCTGAAGAAGATTGGCTATAAAAGACTTTGAGAGAATAAAATTATGAAAATTTTAGTAGGTGTAAAAAGAGTCGTTGATTTCAACGTTCGCATTCAGGTTAAAGCTGACGGTTCAGGCGTTGCAACTGATGGTGTCAAGATGAGTATGAATCCATTTGACGAAATTGCTGTTGAAGAGGCACTGCGACTTAAAGAAGCAGGTAAAGCCGATGAAGTAATAGCCATTACTATTGGTACAAAAACAAGTCAGGAACAATTACGCACCGCGCTGGCAATGGGCGCAGATCGCGCAATACACGTCGAGACTGATGAAGATGTTCAACCTTTGACTGGTGCTCGTATTTTAAATGCTATCATTGCGAAAGAAGAACCGAAGATTGTAATGCTCGGCAAACAGGCGATTGATGATGACAATAATCAAACGGCTCAAATGTTAGCTGCCTTGGCTAATTGGCCTCAGGCAACCTTTGCTTCCCAGATTGATATAGATGGCAATGTTGCCAATGTCATTCGTGAAGTTGATGCTGGACTGGAAACGCTAGCGGTCGAACTACCAGCCGTTATCAGCACTGACTTACGTTTAAATGAACCACGCTACGTTAAACTCCCCGATATCATGAAAGCAAAACGAAAACCGATCGATACTTTCACACTTGCAGATCTGGGTGTTGAACCAGCGGCTTCGGTAAAAGTATTAAAAACAAGCTTACCGGCCACAAGACAGGCGGGAATCAAAGTTGAAACTGTAGCTGAGTTGATTACAGCACTACAAGAAAAAGGGGTGATTTGATGGGTAAGGTATTAATCATTGCCGAACATGATGGCAAACATCTAAACGGATCAACCGCACGTGCCGTAACATGTGCCCAAGGACTTTCCGCAGAATCAGTAGAACTTGCTATTTTTGCCGCCGATGGTAGCAACGTAGCAGAACAAGCTGCTACTTTAAACGGAGTAACAACAGTGTTACTGATCGAAAACCCGGCTAATGAGCATGCCTTAGCGGCAATCCTCGCCCCTCAGATTGAAGCGCTGGCGAGTGAATACAGTCATATTCTAGTACCAAGCACAACATTCGGAAAAGATTTAACACCACGTATTGCTGCACAGCTTGGTGTTCCTCAAATCAGCGACATTATGCGCGTCGAAAGCTCAAGAATATTTGACCGCCCTATTTACGCCGGGAATGCAATTGTCACCGTTGAAGTGCCTGAAGGGGTCGTCGTCGCAACAGTTAGAACGGCCTCTTTCCCAGAAGCAGAAAAGACGGGGTCAGCGATCATCGAAAAGCGTGAAATCAATATCGAATTACCATCGCATACCCGTTTTGTAAAATTGGAAACAAATGGCGGCGATAATCGTCCTGATCTGCAAGCGGCAACAAAAGTAGTTTCTGGCGGACGCGGCTTAGGTAGCGAAGAGAACTTTAAAACAATCTATGCATTAGCTGACAAACTGGGAGCTGCAGTTGGCGCATCACGTGCTGCAGTTGATGCAGGGTTTATTCCTAATGACCATCAAGTCGGCCAGACTGGAAAAATCATTGCTCCCGAATTGTATATGGCCTTTGGGATATCCGGCGCGATCCAACATCTTGCAGGGATCAAAGATGCAGGAACGATTGTTGCCATTAATAAAGATCCGGATGCTCCGATTTTTGAAATTGCTGACTTTGGTCTAGTCGGTGATCTGTTTGAGATTATCCCTGAGCTTGAAAAAGCGTTGAGCTAGATCGGACATGACGAAAAACTATGAAGGAATCCGGTATGGAACGTGAATCGATGGAGTTTGATGTTGTTATAGTAGGTGCCGGTCCAGCAGGATTATCAGCCGCTTGTCGATTAATGCAACTCGCGAAAAAAGATAAGACTGAACTAACGGTCTGTGTCATTGAAAAAGGCTCCGAAGTCGGAGCACATATCTTGTCTGGCGCAGTACTCGAGCCAACGGCAATGAATGAACTTTTTCCTGACTGGAAAGAAAAAGGTGCACCGTTAAACACAGCTGTCAGCTCTGATGAAGTCTATTATCTAACAACACAAGATGAAGGTATTAAAGCCCCGTCTTTTCTTGTCCCAAAACCGATGCACAACAATGGCAATTATATTGTCAGTATGGCTAATGTCTGTCGTTGGTTAGCAGAGCAAGCCGAAGCGATGGGTGTTGATATATTCCCTGGTTTTGCAGCGGCAGAAATACTTTACAACGAAGATGATAGTGTAAAAGGTATTTTGACTGGTGACATGGGTGTGGACAAAAAAGGTAAGCATAAAGATAGCTATATGCCGGGGATGGAATTACTGGCTAAGCAAACCGTATTTACAGAAGGTTGCCGTGGACATCTTGGCAAACAGTTGATGGAAAAGTTTGATCTGCGCAAAGATGTCGATGTACAACATTATGGTTTGGGCGTAAAAGAAGTATGGTCAATCGAACCTGAAAAACATCAAGCAGGTTTGGTCGTGCATACTGCTGGCTGGCCACTAGACAATCAAACTGAGGGCGGCGGTTTTCTCTATCACATGGAAAATAATCAGATCGCTCTTGGATTTATTGTCGCATTAAACTACAGCAATCCTCACCTGAATCCATTTGAGGAAATGCAACGCTGGAAATTAAATCCAAAAATCAGTTATTTTCTTAAGGGTGGCAAGAGAATCTCTTACGGCGCCCGCGCAGTCAATAAGGGTGGAATGCAATCCGTCCCTAAATTAAGTTTTCCAGGCGGTTTACTTGCCGGATGCAATGCAGGATTTTTGAATGGAGCCAAAATCAAAGGTAATCATACGGCAATGAAAACCGGGATGCTTGCGGCAGAGACAATTTTTGGGGCAATGCAAGCTGAAAATGTTTCTGGTAAGGAATTGACAGCAATGAACGAAAACTATCGTAATTCATGGGTCTATGATGAGTTGTATAAAACGCGTAATTTTAGTCCAGCTTTGCATAAATTTGGCACACTTATCGGTGGCGCTTTTGCATGGTTTGATCAAAATATTTTATCTGGAAAACTACCCTTCACCTTGCATAACACCACCCCGGATCACGCTACGCTAAAGCCAATAAGCGAAAGTTCTAAACTTGATTATCCAAAGCCCGATAACGTGTTGACATTTGACAAGTTGTCATCGGTATTTTTATCGAGCACCAATCATGAAGAAGACCAGCCTTGCCATTTACAGTTGAACAATCCAGCGATTCCGATTGAAAAGAACTTACCTCTTTATAACGAACCAGCTCAGCGCTATTGTCCAGCAGGTGTTTATGAAGTTATCAAGGAGGCAAACGGGGAAAACAAGTTTCATATTAATGCTCAAAACTGTGTTCATTGCAAAACTTGTGACATCAAGGACCCTGCTCAGAACATTACCTGGCTTACTCCTGAAGGCAGCGGTGGACCCAATTATGGGAATATGTAACACAACAAAGTAATTTTTCAGTTAATTTAAAAACCAACATCATTTATACACAATAAAAATAGTATTTAAGGACAGGATAAAGCATGAAAGAAATAGGTGTAGTAGGTGCAGGACAAATGGGCAATGGTATCGCTCAGGTTGCGGCACAAAAAGGTTACCAAATTATATTGTCAGACATTAGTCAAGATGCCCTGGATTTAGCGTTGAATACCATTGGCAAAAATTGTGATCGCCTCATAAAAAAAGAAAAAATGAATGCAGAGGAGAAAACAGCACTTCTGGACAATATTAAAATCACCACCCAACTAAACGATCTAGCCCAATGTGATTGTGTGATTGAAGCAGCCACAGAAAATGTAGACTTAAAACTCAATATCCTCAAACAATTAGATGATATTTGTAAAACCGAAACCTTGCTTTGCTCGAACACATCATCGATTTCTATCACAAAAATGGCTGCAGTAACAAAACGCCCAGAACAAGTTTGTGGTATGCATTTCATGAACCCCGTACCCGTGATGAAATTGGTAGAAGGTATTCGTGGTCTTCAAACTTCTGATGATACTTTCAAAAAAGTAAGGAAACTCACAGAAACCCTGGGTAAAGTTTTTGTTGAAGCTAATGATCGCCCTGGATTTGTCGTGAACCGCATATTGATGCCTATGATTAATGAAGCAATATTTACCCTTAGCGAAGGTATTGCTAACGAAGAAGATATCGATCAGGCTATGAAATTAGGAACCAACCAACCGATGGGGCCTTTAGCATTAGCGGACCTCATTGGTTTAGACACATGTCTTGCAATAATGCATGTTTTGCACGAAGGACTTGGCGAAAGCAAATACCGGCCCTGCCCTCTATTAGTTAAATACGTAGAAGCAGGCTGGTTGGGTCGAAAATCAGGCCGTGGTTTTTATAACTACTAAAAAATCCATTTTACTGGAACGACCGTTAAGGAGTCTAAATGACATTTAATACCTTGAACTTTGAAACCTGTGTCGATGGCGTTGGACTATTAAAGATTAACCGCCCAAAAGCCTTAAATGCCCTGAATAAAGAACTCTTAAATGAGCTCAAGGACTTTATAGACAATATATTCAAAGATAATAATTTACGCTGCCTAATTGTAACTGGCGAGGGAGAAAAGTCTTTCGTTGCAGGTGCAGACATAAAAGAAATGCAAAACATATCTCCTGATCAAGCCAGGATATTATCAAACCGCGGACAGGAAATTTTTAATGCGATAGAACATCTGCCTATCCCTGTCATCGCATGCGTCAATGGTTTTGCTTTAGGTGGTGGAATGGAGTTAGTTCTGGCGTGCGATTTTGTTCTGTCGAGTGACAAAGCCAAGTACGGTTTGCCCGAAGTCAGCCTCGGGCTAATCCCCGGGTATGGTGGAACACAACGATTAGCTCGAAGCATTGGTGTACACCGAGCAAAGATGATGACATTTTCAGGCGATATTTATTCTGCACAGGAGCTTTATGAATGGGGTTTGGTATCAAAATTATACTCGCCGGATGTATTGTTGGAGGAAGCAATAAAGATTGCAACCTTAATAGCCCAACGTGCGCCACTTGCTGTTGCAAATGCAAAAATATCTATCAATGCAATGCGTGAACTCTCTATCGAAGATGGATTAGAATTGGAACAAAGCTTATTTTCCGAACTTTTTAAAACGGAGGATTACGCTACCGGTGTGAACGCCTTCATTGAGAAGAAGAGACCAATCTTTTCAGGCAATTAGTATCCTGAAAGTACTATTTAATCACTCGTGTTACTGGATTGTTATTTACCGATATTATCCTCGGGCTAACTGCATTTCAGGTTTATTCTTCGCCCTCATAGAATGATGGCCATTGCCTTTTCACTACCGAACTGTTAGCAGCATAAGCATGGCAACTATTAAGAAGCAGAGGCTTTTTGCCTGGGATAGACGAGGTCATTTCTTGAGACACTAATGGGTATATAGTCTGAAACGCGGTGGTAGCAAGTGGGTTCAATAGCTCCACCAAGTGTGTGCACCCTTGAGTTCCTCCGACAATTTTATTAACCGACCCGCGCCAGCCTTGTTTAATTTGAAGGCCTTTTAGTTGGGTAAAGTTAGAAGTGATGTTCGGACAAATATTAAAGGGAGACGCATCTGTAACAGCTTCGGCTTCGTGAATGAGCATGTTATTATCAACTGTTATTCGTAACCACATATCATGAATAGGTTCGCCAGCTGCAATTCCATTTCGGTCATAGTTAGGGAATTCGTAGGATTTTATATCAACGAGATGGCCTTCTATATCCCATAGATCATCCTTACGTTTATATCCTTTACATTCGATAGTTCGCTCATGAATCAATTCACGTTCAACAGGATTGGTTAATGGCATCAGGAAAACCTCGGGTTAGCTTAATGTTTTCATTATAACTGTGTTGCAATAAAGTTTAGATGGACTGTAGCGTTGACTTCTTGGCCCATGCGTAAATATATGGTTCTTTATTTAAGTAGATTGGCCTGCTCCCTTAACTTGAATTTCTGAATCTTACCAGTAGAGGTTTTCGGTAAAACACCAAAGATAATTGTCTTTGGCGCTTTGAAATGAGCCATATTATTGCGACAAAATTCAATAAGATCTGCACTGGTCAACTCTTCTCCATCTTTCAACGTCACAAAAGCACAGGGAGTCTCTCCCCACTTATCGTCCAATCGAGCGACTACAGCTGCTTCCAAAACCTGGGGATGCCGATATAAAGTAGCTTCCACTTCGATACTGGAGATATTCTCACCTCCGGAAATGATGACATCCTTGGAACGATCTTTGATTTGGATATAACTATCTTCATGCCACACTGCCAGATCTCCACTATGAAACCAGCCGCCCTTAAACGCTTTTTCTGTTGTGACAGGGTTTTTCAAGTAACCTTTCATAACGATATTTCCTCGAAAAAATATCTCACCCATAGTTTCACCATCTTTTTCAACGGGTTCCAGTGTGTCAGGATCAGCCACCATTATACTTTCCAGCATGGGATAACAAACACCTTGCCTAGACTTGAGTTCAGACTGTTCTATACTTGACAGCTCATCCCACTCCTCATGCCAGGCGCATACTGCTGCCGGACCATAGGTTTCCGTCAAACCATAAACATGAATAACTTCAAAACCCATCTGTTGTATCGCTTCCAATACAGCAGCTGGCGGCGCAGCACCCGCTGTCATGACATTCACTTTATGTTCTATCCCTTGTTTTAAATGATCAGAAGCATTTGCCATAAGGTTCAATACAATTGGAGCACCACACAAATAGTTAACCTTTTCTTTCTTGATCAATTCGTATATCGCATCTTCCCGAACCGCACGCAAGCATACATTAGTGCCAACCATTGCAGCAATTGTCCAGGGGAAACACCAGCCATTAGCGTGAAACATGGGTAACGTCCATAAATAGACAGGATGAGTTGGCATATTCCACACCATCATATTTGAAACAGCATTCAGATAAGCACCACGATGATGAGAAACCACACCTTTGGGATCGCCTGTTGTTCCCGAAGTGTAATTAAGGCAAATAGCATCCCATTCATTATCAGGCAGGGACCAATCAAAATCAGGATTTCCTTCTTCAAGAAAGTCTTCATATTCAGTCTCACCAAGAAACTCACCACCTTCATACAAAGGGTCATCAACATCAATCACTACCGGTTTGTCTTGGAGTTGCGTTAATGCGCCCTTGATAACTTTTGAATATTCACGGTCGATTAAAAGTATCTTTGCTTCGCTATGTTGTAACATAAAGGCAATTGCATCAGAATCGAGTCTAAAATTAAGTGCGTTGAGCACTGCTCCAGCCATAGAGATTCCAAAATGCGCTTCATACATAGCGGGGATATTAGGCAACATGACGGCAACTGTGTCACCCTGAGCAATCCCTCTCTGCTGTAATGCGGAGGCTAATTGACGGCAACGGCGGTAGGTCTCAGACCATTTATAATGTGTGTCGCCATAGATAACTGACACCTTGTCTGGATAAATGCACGCAGCCCTTTTCAGGAAGGTTAACGGTGATAACGTAGTATAGTTGGCTTTATTTTTACCTAAGCCAGCTTCATAAATATCATCTGATTTCATTTTAAATTCACCTCTAAATGTCTATTGACCTTTCCATTCAGGTTGTCGTTTCTCAATAAAAGCATCAATCCCTTCACGGGCATCCTCGCTATCCATGTTACAAGTCATAGTCTCGCTCGCAATTTCATACGCTGCATTCAAGTCTAAATTTAATTGTTGATAAAATAGTTTTTTTCCCATCTCAATTGCCAATGGTGATTTTCCGGTAATTTTTCTGGCAAGCTCAAGCGTCGCTGACTCCAATTGATCAACAGAGACAATTTCGTTTATTAATCCATATTGCTGAGCAGTTTTTGCATCGATAAATTCACCGGTCAACAACATTTGCATTGCCTGTTTTCGATGCATATTTCGACTTAGTGGTACTGCAGGTGTGGAACAGAACAAACCAACATTAATTCCAGATACGGCAAAGCGAGCATTATCTGCTGCAACAGCCAGGTCACATGTCGCTACTAGCTGACAACCTGCTGCTGTGGCAATGCCATTAACTTGAGCGATAACAGGTTGTGGTAATTTATTAATGGTTTGCATCATACGGCCGCATTGAGAAAACAATGATTGATGAAACTCTCGATCGTCACTGGATCGCATTTCTTTCAAATCATGACCTGCGCAAAATGCCTTACCATTAGCCGCAATTATAACAACTTGTATCGCTTTATTAGCTGCAATTCCATCCAATGCATTTTGTAATACTGTTAAAAATTCAACCGATAATGCATTGTATTGCCCAGGCCGATTCAAGGTTATCTTGCAGATACCAGCATCAACATCAAGCAGTAACATTTCATCATTAAAACTATTATTTATATTCGCAGACATTATGATCTCCAAAAAACAATACCTATAAAAGAAAAACGATGACTAATACTTCAACAATTTTTAATCCATCATTAGAGTAATAGTCGCATAGTTAATATTAGTGCTACCTAACTGTCTTTGGCTTGTGTTTTATTAAAAACGGGAAAAATCCGGTTTTCTTTTTTCCATAAATGCCGTTAATGCCTCTTTTGCTTCCTCATCATTCAGCATTGAAATAAAACGTTCTGCTTCACGTTGACTCGCTTCGACAATCTGATCATGCATGGCGGCTCGTAATAATGCTTTACTCGCCTGTACTGCATTCGGTGGTTGCTCTGCAATCCGCTTTACTGATTCCATCGCCGTTGTCTCCAACTCATTCGCTGCAATAACTTTGTTAACTATACCAAAGTTTTCTGCTTGCTCCGCATTAAACCTCTCACCCAATAATATTAATTCCGATATTTTTTGATGCCCCATCAAAGCAGACAGAATATGGGTAGAACCTGCTTCAGGACACAAACCAATATTTACAAAGGGCAACTGAAACTGGGCTACATCACTGGCATAGACCAAATCACAATGTAATAACATCGTCGTTCCAATACCTACAGCTATCCCATTGACAGCAGCTACTATTGGTTTTTTTGCATTAACAATTACATCTATAAACTGGAGAACCGGGCTGGATTCATTTGCTGGTGGGTTCTTCAAAAAATCATTGATGTCATTGCCACTACAAAATGAATCAGCAATACCGGTCAGATAAGACACTCTTATATTATTATCCTCATCAGCATCACGCAGTGCTTGTGCTAATGCTGAATACATAGCCAAATCCAATGCATTCTTTTTATCTGGTCTATTAATACATATTATTTTAATACGTCCTTCATTTTTTATATTTATGTATTCGCTCATCAACATTTCCTTTAGTTTATTGTTTCTTCTAAGCAGGGAATTAAAAACACTTGTTCTTTTTTATAAAATTTATTTCATAACCCGGTGAGTTAGTATTGAAGATGGTTTAAACAAAACAATTTAACCGATATTATTTGTTAGTTCCTTGGGCAAAGTCAGATAAGGATGAGCGCATTACACCGGTACCATTTTGTGACCACCCTCCGTCCACAGGAATAACAGCGCCATTGATATAATTACCTATGGGAGAACCAAGAAATAAACAAGCGTTGCCAATATCCTCAACCGTTCCCAATCGTTTTAAGGGTACAGATTGCTTTACTCCTTCAAGGATTTCAGCTGTGGGTGCCAAGCGTTTCATCCCTTCAGTATTATCAATCGGCCCAGGCACGATGGAATTAATTCTCACACCTTCAGGCCCCCACTCCATAGCGAGCGTTCGCGTAATCATATCCACGCCTGCCTTAGCTGCACAGACATGACTTTGAGCTTCCATAGGGATAAACGCTTGTGGTGCAGAGATACTGATAACCGATGCACCTGGTTTTTTCAAATAGGGATAAACGGCCTGCATAACATGAAAAGTTCCCATTAAATCAATATCAATCACAGCGCGAAACCCATTGGCTGACATACCCATTGCTGTTGCAACAAAATTTCCGGCTGCACCAGAGATAACAACATCAAATTCACCAAAACTTTCATGCACTTCCATTACACCGTCTTTAACAGCTTGTGCATTTCGAACATCCACAGTAAAGCCCATACTCTGAGCGCCTATGTTTTTAAGTTCTGCCACCGTATCATTCACTTTTTCTTGAGTACGACTGGCCACCGCAACTCGAGCACCGTGCCTGGCAAATAAACTTGCAACGCCACGATTAATACCGCTAGTGCCACCGATCACCAACACGGTCTTATCAATAAAATCTATTTTGATACTCATTGCATGCTTTTATATAAATATATCGCGCATACCCATCTGTGAATTGCAAGCATGTTTAGTCCAGTTACTCTTCAATTTGATCTACATTGAAAGAAATCAATTAAAGAAAGCTTGTTCCATACTCGGATAGAGCTGTAAAACAGCCCGTTTGTATTCTTCATGCAGAATATCCAAGTCCTGGAATTGTTCTGGTAATTCAAGCTTAAAAGTTTCACTTATATCCAAACCATCATTTAAAGCTTGCTGTAAACTGTCATACAACCAGGAAAGATAGTTACGCGTCTGTTTTATAGCGCGATTGTCTTCCGTCACTGGCCCATGTCCTGGCACCAAATATTTAAAGTCGATTTGTTGTAATTGCCTGATGCTCATTAACCAGTTTTCAATATTGGCATTAGGCACCGCCGGAGTTCGGTTATAAAAGAGCAGATCGCCTGAAAATAATACTCCAGTAGTATGATCATAGATCACCATATCGGAATCAGTGTGACCGTTCAGAGCAATTATTTCAATTTCATGCCCCCCAATCGTAAGTTTTCCAGGAGTAATCACTTCCGTTGGTGTGTAAACTTCGGTTTCTTTCATCCAATCACCAACCAACGTGTACAGATTGTTATTAAATGCCTCGCCTTGTGAATCTATCGCATTTACTATTCCTTGCAAGCTGGCAATCGGAACGTCTTTAAAGGCTTGATTACCCAGGAAGTGGTCAGGATGATGATGCGTATTAAATACTTTAATAATAGACAACCCTGTAGTTGACTCAATGTACTGGCGCATCTGTTTACCGTATTGATATGATGAACCAGTATCAATGACAATTACACCGCTGTTCGTAACAATATAAGCAGCATTAGCTATATTTCCACCGTTCTTTTTTGAAAAGTACTTGGTCGAGCCAATAAAGGCATAAGTACCCTGTCCTACTGATTCAGCCACCAATTTATAATCAAGCTCATTAGCATTGATCAATTGCAAATTAGATAAACTCAATGCTAATACAAGTAGACTTCTTTCAAGGTGCCGTTTTATATAATGAACATACATTTTTTTGGGCGAAGATAGCTTGGTTAAAATATTCATTTTGAAATTAACTCGAAAAATATTGCGTGGTAAAGCGGAAGAGCCTTAAATAAACGGATTTATTGTAAGACTTGATTTATCAGATTCCCGTTATTATCGCGACCTGACAAGACAATGCCCTGAAATAGCTTGCTTTCAAGATCTACGCTGAAGAACGGATTTTCACTAACGGGCTGATAGGATTCAATATGCGCTAGCAATTCACCATGTTTGTCTTTTAACTCCAACGTTTCAATGTAAAACTCAGGAATTCCTGGAGCGAGCCCGGTATCCATAGGATGCATGATGCGGAACCGTAGTCTGTCGGGTCGATCAACTCTAGACCAGAGACGTGACTTAACATCTCCCAAGGTATCTACCCAATTATCTAATGCACGACCAACACTAGGTGCTGTACAACCGCCGCCCGTAGCATCCAGCCAACTCCCGCCAACATGCCAGACGCCATCTTTTGTACGGGCAGCTGCTCGCACTGGTGTGGATTGTTGGACTTTGAAGCGAAAAGCTATAAAGGGTTCTATTTTACCCGGGTGAAAATTCAGGATCTCTTTGATGGGGTTTAGATCTGCAAACAGCCTGATTTCTTCAATTTCACCTATACCATCAACATTAACAGAAACAGGAACATTCATCGGGTCTTCAGCCATATCAGGAACGATAACCTTTACCCTCTCATCAAACACAACAGTTTCATTTGATAAGATTAGTTTATGCACAAGGTTCCAACTGGGAGAATTAAGGGGATCCACTAATGGCTGCCCATAAACAAGACTCATATTAATTATGAAGCAAAAACTGAGAACAATTTTAAAACCAGTATTTAATGATTTGATTTGTTTATTCACGTAATGCCTCTTTAAATTATTTTATATTCGTCTTTCTTTGTTAGTCAGACTATATTGTTGAGAGTTTCATCATTGATTAAAAATAAAAATCAGTTTTCTCATGTGCGATTAGTAAGCCTAGTTAACTGTTAATGTCCAACAATCGTTGAATTAACATTTTACACTCTGATACTACTACACTAGAACATGGCTGCAAACACTTTGACTTTGACAGACTTTCATTACCCATACCTGATGAATACTTGATAGCAGTCCCATAAAACGAAATAACAATCATACCAAATACCAGCCTAATTTCTGAGCGAAGCTCTCTATCGATAACTATACTAAACAGCGTGCCAAGGTTAGTTATTATTTTGATTATTTATTAGCACATACGATAGTTCTTGAGCTTTAACTACTTGAAAAACTAACATATAAACCTCTAATTATCTATCACCTTTGAATTCCTATCTAGTCCATGTTTTTTTAACTTTAAATACAAGGTACTCTTTGCCATACCTAGATGATTAGCAGTTTTCGTAAGGTTTCCATTATTAGATTTTATTGCCGAGATAATAATAAGCCGTTCTGCATCTTCAAGGGAAATATTACTATCATTTGAAATAATACTTTTTAGCCCTCCTTGCTCATTATTCACTTCCGATTTATTTTGAAGTTCTCCGGGCAAATCTTCAAGTGTCACTGTATCTGTTTGACACATCAGGACTGAACATTCTACGATGTTGCGCAACTCTCGAATATTACCCGGCCATTCATAACTTCTTAATGCTTTTATAAAAGCAGGGGAAAACTGTTTTTGTTCGACGCCGTCTCGCTTTGCTATCTCCTCAGCAAAGAAGTGCATTAATATTTCAATATCTTTCTCACGCTCACGTAGACTGGGGATAGTAAGGGTTATTACTGAGATGCGATAAAATAAATCCATGCGGAAGAGTCCATCTTTCACATCAAGACTTAAATCACGATTTGTTGCAACCAATACTCGAAAATTTACTTTACGTTGCTGATGATCTCCAAGTCGACATATTTCACCTTCTTGAAGAACACGTAAGAAATTAGCTTGAATATCTAATGGCAACTCACCAATTTCATCCAGAAAAAGAGTGCCTCCGTCCGCTGCTTCTATCTTACCTTTCTTGCCGCCTCGAACAGCACCGGTAAAAGCTCCTTCGACATATCCAAATAACTCACTGGTAATTAAATCCCGCGATAACCCACCGCAGTTTAATGTTATCAATGGTCCCTTGTTATTTGGTCCTGCTGCATGAATAGCCTTAGCGAACATCTCCTTACCAACACCAGTTTCACCTTGTATTAATATTGGTACTGGAAGTGTAGCTAGACGTTGTGCCTTACTGATTGTTTTTTTCAGAGCCGCACTAGATCCAACAATGTCTTCAAAATATTTTCTATCATCACTCAATGGTGAACTGTTATTAATTGTATTTTTTGATGACCCAACATATACAGTATGAGGCGAGGGAATTATTAGCATATTGCCTAGTTGATCCTGCCCTTCCATAACAGGTTCGATCCATTCATTACGCAACCATTCAGCCTCTAGCATTTTTGACTCTCGATTATTGATATCGTATATAAAATTCTTTCCATTATTCTTTAGGTCAACTCCGCGCATTGCGAGATTAGAAGCAACATTCTCATTGGCTTTAACCAGACAACCGTAATTATCCAATAACATCAACGCATCATTTGTAGGAGAAGAAAAAATCGAGACTGCCGCATTTAACAAACGATTCTTTTCTTCCAACCTTATACCTACAAGTCTACTTTCTATTCTGCCAGCGGCTTCAACAACCAGTGCTTGAGTATGGTAATTAAAATCACTGGTTAATCCTGATAGATCGAGAGCGCCTATTATTTCCTGACTGCCTGGTTCTCTAATAACCATTGCAGTACAAGTCCAGGACTTTATCCCTTCGCAAAAGTGCTCAGTAGTATTAATTTGTATTGGCATGCCAACTGATAAAACAGTACCAATTGCATTTGTCCCGGCAGCACGCTCGCTCCAATTTGCTCTAACTGCGAGTCGAATATCATGACCATCCTCGACAGTTTTTCGATCGCCTTCTACATGTAGACAAATACCGTTTTTATCAGCCAAAATCATCATGGAACCAGAACCCGCAAGCAGGTTACGCGCATGCTCCATTACCGGTTTAGCCGCTTCCACCAATTGAGCATTGTCTTTAAGAAGTGTTTTATAGGTTTTATCGTTAACGCTTAAGCGCGTTTTACTACTTGAAGGGTCTACCCCATCTTCCAAGCACCTTGCCCATGAATCGCTTACAATTTTACGTATTGAATTTTTGGGGAGTTCTCCACAATTAACATATCTATCCCAAGCCAAATCTACCTTTCCAGGATTTATGTTATATGGCGTATGTTTATTAAAATTCTTCATGCGTGATTCGCCTTAATCTGGTGGTTTGTTGCGTATGCTTAAAATCTAAATAACCTCATATCAAGTCATTCAGATTTCTGAAATACCGCTAGCGCTTAATCCATGCAGCTTCTTTGGCTGCTCAACCTTAGGGGTCAAAACGTACGATTATCGTACACCTCGAAACGACGTTTATCAAGCACATCCCTATCAGTTTCGTAACACTGACTAGAGAAATGAAGGAGGTGTGTTTGTAAATTGATGTTTTTGCGTGTAACTAGCTTTTTGATCGCATCATTTCACGTGTTCGGATGCTTCTGGAGATTGATACTAAGAACGTGTGTGGCTCGCTGTATTGCAAGCCACATTTTGAGTGAGAGACGGTCATTAAAAAGCGTCCAATTAGTGAACGCAATTACTCCTGTGGGTAGTTTATTAGCGCTGCAGGAATGTGATAACTAGTACCGTGCTTGTTAAAAATATTCTTAATTGTTCCATCAGAGATCAATTTATCCATCGCCGTTTCCAGTGGTTTGCTTAATTTTATATTGGTCGCTTTAACGGCTAATCCCAGATCCCAAGATGGTTTTGCGATGCCAGGCATCGCCATAAGACCGATCTGATAGTTCTTTTTGGCATCCCCCAATGCTGCTTCAATCTCAGTTCTCGTGCCCATGACAGCCGTCAATTCTTTATTGAGCATTGCTTGAACCGCTTCGCCTATTGAATGGAAATGCACGATACTGTTTCGAATCTGACCACGAAATGCACCTAATAAATAACCATCTGCCATAGTGACACGTTCTACACCAATTTTATTGGTGAAGAACGCAGTTATTTGAGGATTATTGCCAAGCTGTTCTGGATCGGCGGCAACAACCACCTGCTCTTCAGAATAAGGTGAGATAAAATTAACCTTATCTTCTCGCTTAATAAGAATGTCATCGTAAGGTACATGCATCATTACATCCGATGCTGGCCCAGTGACATGATGTCCTTTCCACACATACACTCTTAGATCGTCTTCCAGTGACTCATCTGCAAAAACCAAACGGATACTTGCTTTCATTCCTAATTCCGTTGCTAACGCTCTAGCAATATCGACATCAATACCTTCTGCTTTACCAGTTTCAGCTTGATACGAGTATGGAGGAAAATTATCGTAAGCAGCAAATTTGAGAATGCCACCAGTATTCGTGTCCGCAAAAGTTTGAAACGAAAAAAGATATAATCCGAAAAAAAACAATGATAAAAATTTAGTGTTTAGTCTAGACATGTTCGTTTAGTCCTCTATTGCTATAGTCTCAATCCATGCCCATATCGCCCATAATGCTTCTTGGCTAAATGGCCCACCATCAGTCTCCGCGAATATAGGCATATAAGTAATACCATTTCTTATAGCACCTTTACGAACCCGCATAACAAACCAGGCATCGTCCTCAGCATCATGTTTCATTTTTCTTAAATCTGGGTTTATACCACCTGAAATACCACCGAGACCATGACAGCGCGCACAGTTCTGACCATAGGCAGCCTCACCTACTTTTATGGCTGTTTCATTACCAGAATAAGGGTTTCTTTCCAGCCATTCGTCCCCAAGATCTTCCAAACTTTCGATGTCGATCGGTTGCGGTGCTATATCACCATGCGCAAAAACATTAATTGAAAAGAATGCCATTAGGCTGATCAAGGCAATAGAAGAAGGAATATTATTGATATATTTCATAAGTTACGATTCTCTTAATTTTAGTATGATAATACATTATTGACCGTACTCACTATCTTGAGTTCATTATACAAGACCATGTTTGGTAACTTTCAAATTGGAATTTTTAAGATAATAACGGACAGAACTACCACTTTATTAAACTTTTAAAATAACGAGGCCAACTTTTACGTTGGCCTCGTTATCAATACTTTTATCAGGTAGAAAATACCCGATAATTACTACAAGAAAATATTAATAGAGCTTAAAGACGAATAAGCTTGCACCTTGGTTAATACCTTCAATCTGCTTGGCAACTTCACCACCCCATAGAGGTACAGCTGCACCCCAACCAGATGGAACTGCGATGAACTGCTCGCCGCCTTGTTCCCAAGTAATCGGTGAACCGACAATGCCTGAACCGGTGTTGTACTGCCAAACTTCCTTACCCGTTTTTGCATTAACAGCCTTAAAATAGCCTTCTGGAGTACCGTAAAACACTAGATTACCACCAGTTGACATTGCACCAGCCCAAAGAGGCGCTTTATTCTTAACTTCCCATACTTTCTTACCAGTCATAGGGTCAATTGCTCGCATTGCGCCGATGTAGTCATCAAACAATGGCTTAATGCTGAAACCAGCACCCATATAGGCAGCACCCTTCTTATAGGTTACTGGCTCATTCCAGAGATCCATACCCCATTCATTAGAAGCCACGTAGAACAGGCCTGTATCCGGGCTATAGGTAGGGCCAAAAAAGTTAGTACCACCTAGGAAAGAAGGCGAAACTGTTACAACTGAACCTTTCTTACCATCGGCACTGTCTGCTGGATTGCCTGGGCGTTTGCCCGCTTCAATAGGACGACCGGTTTTCAGATCGATTGAAGTAGCCCAGCTGTGTCCTTCAACAAATGGAAAAGCGTTTACCAACTTACCGTTAGTTCTATCTAGGACATAGAAGAAACCATTTCTGTCTGCATGCGCGGCCAGTTTTTTGTCGCCTTTATTGAATGCAATTGTGTGATTAGTACCATCATAATCCCAAGCTTCGTTTGGTGTGTATTGGAAATGCCATTTGATCTTGCCAGTAGCTGGGTCAAGAGCAATAGTGGAAATAGCATATAAATTATCACCAGGACGCATATGAGAGTTCCATGGGGCTGGGTTACCTACACCCCACATAATGGTATCGGTTTCAAGGTCATAAGTACCATTATTCCATGGTGCACCACCGCCCACTTTCCAAAGATCGCCTGGCCATGTTGCATTCAATGTACCCGTCATACCATTTGGTTTACCATTTAACGTACCGATATGCCCTTCAATAGTAGGTCGTTCCCAAATCAGTTTACCTGTCTTGGCATCGTATGCTCTAACCATACCGATAATACCAAATTCACCACCGGCAACGCCTGTAATGGCCTTACCATCAACAATGATAGGAGCAGACGTTGCAGAATGTCCCGCTTTAAAATCACCTAGTGATTGTTTCCAAACAACTTTACCGTTTGAAGTGTCCAAGGCAACAATTAAGGCATCGAGGGTAGTGAAAATAAAGAGATTGTCATATAAAGCACCACCTCGGTTGATTACATCACAACATGGGAGAATACCTTCTGGTAGACGATGCTCATAGCTCCAGATTTGCATACCTGTTTCAGCATTGATCGCGAACACGCGATTGTATGAAGCTGTTGTGTAGATAACACCATTGTGTACCAATGGTTGAGCCTCTTGACCACGCATCTTTTCTCCACCAAAAGAAAAAGTATATGCGGGAGCTAATGTACTAATGTTTTTATCATTAATTTTAGCTAATGGACTATAGCGTTGGCCTTGATTACCGATACCATGAGAGACAACATCACCAGTAGTTTTGGCATCGTTATTGATATCATCCATAGTTACGCCAGCAGCGGTGCTAGTCATAGGCAACGCAATTAATGCGCCTGCTATTGTTATAGTTTTAAGAATTCCTGACTCGCAGGCACCTGATAAATATTTCATATATACACCCCTCTTTGTCTAGTTATTTAGCTGGTTGTTACCCCCAGCCATGGGTAAAACACAATTACATTATTGCTTTGCTAATTAGGCTTATAGTCAATTATAAAATTAATTGTTCATAAACCAAGTTCCTAGCATGCAATGCATGGACCACTATAGAAACAGCATGTAACACTAATATAATTCCCATTAAATACAAGTGGTTATCAAAGTTTCAATAAGTACTTGTTAAAATGCATAAGCGTTCGATTTTAAAACGAATTATTATTATCGAACGTTTTATTATAAAACTGCTGATTCTCCTTAAAACTAACATTTAATTTCTGTTCAAACAATACAAACATTAATAATGTTTTAAATTTCTTATTTAAAATTAATGTGATGCAAAGTGCAACAGGCCAAAGCGGCTATGTTTATAAAATGATGTTTTTGAGGTTTATTTGTTTTGAAAAGGTGTATTTTATATTTGAAGAAATATAATCTTTACGAAATAAAAAAAGGCCACCTGAATTTAAACAGGTGGCCTTCTCTTAACTAAGCTACTTCTTATGTATGAGGGAGGGGTCTCAAGCAGCTATTTTCTTAGGCACTTCTAAACCTACCCATTTATAGAATGCAGCTATGTCAGGTTCAAAGTCATGCATTACTGGATACCAAGGTGTTGGCGCTTCAACATCATGTTGACATGCACACTCTGGGCAATAGTACTCACGATAAACCTGCCATTCCGCATCGGGAGACATCAACTTAGGATAGACTTCGTTAAATTTTTCGACACTATCACGAACATAGATAAGTGCATTTAACTTCCAGTTTTCTGTATATGGACCGAAGACATAGCCGCAGTCACATTTATTGACAATATCACCGTTTTTATCTTCGACGATGTACAAATGTGGAGCTAGTGGCAGAACAATTTTATCTTCCCACTGTGCCCTGTCTTGAAGGACTTCAATGTACATAGCGAATCGTAATGGATCCTTCGGCATGAATAACATGCGTCGGACTGTTTCCCAGTCAAGTTCACCGTCGATTAAGTCGGCAACCTGTTTTTTTGTATATGTTGTAGACATTTTTAAAACCTCTAATAATTTATTGTTCAAGCATGTGGGCGTATCTAAACGCCCACAAACATAGAATGTGTTATTCCTCGACTAAGACAACAGTCTTAACGTCTGGCATCTGACTCAAATCCATATGATGCTTAGCACCAAATGCAGGAACACCTAATTCTTTCTCTGTTACTAACCAATCACTTGGCAGATCCCAGAATGCTCGGAACTTATCCAGAAAAGGTTGTGACAACTCGAAAGATGACGCAAACATTTGCTGAACTTGTACTGATGCTTTCTTATCAAGAATGTTTTGGCGTTCGCCTTTCATCCATTCTTTTACAGGAGTACCGCGAGAAAGACGCTCTTTGCGCATTTCTTTTTGGCGAGCCCTGGTTTTATCAGCATCGACAGTGTAGTAGCCCTCTTTATCTTTGCTGAATACAGCACCATAGATTTTTACTGCATATTCTTCGAGAAGAACAACATCATTAAGATCTTTCTCAATGTTTTCTATCGTACGATCAAGTGGGTCACCAAAACCTGGACCGCCACGAAGGTAGTTCAAGTAAAGATCACCGTTTTCGAAGATCTCTTCAGTAGTAATACACTGGCTATCACGTTTAACGATTGCACCTGGCTCCAGATGATTTTCAAAGTCTGGTTCGTCAGGGTTCCAATCATGGCCCATTGGTAATGATTTACCTTCAGCAATACGCTTGTGCAAGCCAGTATTGTGCGCTTCAAAACGATAACCGGTTGCTGATGGATAACCACCGTGTAAGCCCCAGTCACTGTTCATGTAGCCATTGCCCATAAAGAACATACACCAATCGGCAGAGTTATGTACCATGCGTAGGGTTTCAAAACCCATGCCGCCACGATACTTACCATAACCACCGGTGTTAGATTTGATAGCACGCCCCATGTACAGTAATGGTTCTGCTAATTCCCAAATCTCACAATCACCCATATCGCCTTCTGGATTCCAGATAGCAGCAGCGTGGTTAAGACCATCTTTCATCGCACAGGCGCCAGTACCACAAGCTGCGGTTTCAAAGCTATTCACAGCGTGAATTTCTTCTTCTTGGTTGAAACCACCACCCTGCATCCAGTTACATGGATTTGAATTACCTGAGTTCACTTCTTCTAAGTAACCGCGTGAGAAATAACCACGGCTAACCGCTCTCCATAAAGAGCTCCAGGAAGATACCAAGAAATGCCAAGCATCAGCGTGAGCTGTTCTTCGATCATTCGGATTAGTCCAGGTTCCTTTAGGTAGGCGGAATTCAGAAGCAAAGAGAGAACCATCATTGATGCGTTCTGTCGGAACGATGGTTTGCGTCATCATTACCCAAATGCCACTGGTAAATGCGGTTGGGTTTGCGTTATACGTATGCCAACCCCAGCGACTACAACCTTCAAAATCAAGGCGCCATGTCGCTTCTGGCTTAACAGTGATAGTACAAGGTGCGTGCATAATGGTATCGACCTTTGCAAATGGAGATGGCACATGTACATCTTCATGCATGTAAGGTACGTCAACAAACGCTACGGTGTTGTACTTACCTGGTATAAGAATATCGTTGATACGCTTAACCAAACCAATACGACCGTCTTCAATGATTTCATGGCTAAATTGCATGAAGGTTTCAACACCAACATCAGCAATCACTTCTTCCACGATATCACGAATCATGTGATCGCCCGCTATACGAGTTCTTTCATCAAGAATCCAGTATTTTGGGGTACGTACATTTCGTTGTACTTCATGCTGCCAATCACGCATAGGCTTATCATTGATGCCCGTTTTACGACAGGTAATTTGAACACCATCACCAAAACGTTGTACTTGACCATTGGACATAGAACCAGGGCCTGCAGCACCGGTATCAATTACGTGCGTTACACCACCAACCCATGCCACTAAGTTTCCTTCGTGAAAGATAGGGACGATAGTCGCGATATCACAAGGATGCACGTTACCGATTTGACAATCATTGTTAGTGAACATATCGCCAGGGTTAACTGTAGGATCTTCTTCCCAATTGTTTTCAATCATGTACTTAATGCACATTCCCATTGTACCTACATGGATAATGATGCCTGTAGAAGTACAGATACAATCACCAGCCGTGTTGTATAGAGTGAAACAAAGCTCTCCCTCTTGCTCAACAATTGGAGATGCGGCAATTTTCTTCGCTGTTTCACGTGCATTCACAACACCTGCACGTAATTTTGAAAAGATCTTCTCGTAAGTAATCGGATCAGATGACTTCAATTTAAGTTCTGTCAAACCGTCATAATGCCCGGTTTCTTTAGACGTGTTGTAGATATCAGCACGATTCTGCGCAAGGGTCTTTCCGTTAGCAAGAATAGACTTCCTAGTTGAAGAACCGCCTGATATTGATTCTGGTTTATTCATATTTTATTCCTCTTTCTTAAATCTAATTAAGTTTAAAGCTCAAACCTATACTTCGATCAAATGGAAAAGTCTGTGCTTGTCCATGAAGGTATCGAAACCAGGCGGTACAACGAAGGTTGTTGCATCTGACTCTATAACACATGGCCCAGGCATTTTGTTGCCGGGCATGATCGCTTCCATAAGGTAGAGATCTGCTTCATGCCAAGTTTTCTTGAAATAGAATTTACGCTTGCCTAATCTCGCTTCATCAGAAGGGGTAGGCCCTGCATCTGCTTCAGAAGGAATCTCAGGCTTTTTAACTTCTACCGTCCCGTGCATGATAGCTGTGGTAACACCATAGCCTAGCTCTGGAGAGCGCGCCGCTTTTGCATAGACACGACCAAAGGTTTCTTCAAAGGCTTCGGTCAGGACATCAAAATCTGCCGCACCGCTGATAGCTTTCTTAGGAGATACAATCTCAAGGTCATTCAACTGCCCCATGTATTGCATACTGAAACCAGGATCAAGCGTGACTTGCTTCTCGTCAAAACCGTTAATTTTGAATTCTTCGAGCACTTTAACTTTGAGCTCATCCCACGCAGCTTGCAATGTTGCAACAGCTTCAGCTTTAGACTCGTCATCACTATCTGGCGGAATTGCCACATCGACACTCATGTCATAACGATACTCGAACTCTGCACAGGCGCAACCAAACGCTGAGAACCCAGCAGCCCAAGCAGGAACAATCGTTTCCTGAAAACCAACACCTTGTGTATAACCATAGGCGTGTACTGGACCAGCACCGCCATAAGAAAAACAGACAAAATCGGCAGGTGAATAACCTTTACTTGAGATCATGTCAGCAAGATGTTGTTTTAAAGAAGCATCTAGTAGTTCAATAGTACCAGCAGCGACATCTTCAACAGACATGTTTAGTTTGTCTGCGAGCTGTTCTTGAATGCATTGACGCGCACGATCTACGTTCAACTCCAGCGCACCACCAAGGAAGTTATCAGGGTTCAGATAACCCAGCATAAGATGACAATCAGTTACTGAAACAGTATCAACGCCACCCTCTTCCCAACAAGTACCCACTCTAAAACCAGCACTGTCTGGACCAAGTTTAATTGCATTTGAATAAGGATCGATACGTACAAAACTACCTGCACCAGCGCCAACGGTATCCATGCCTACGAGTGGTAATGATAATACCAATCGCGCCATATCTTTATCGCGGCCAATTGCAAAGTTACCCTTTACAATCAAGGCCATATCAAAGCTTGTGCCACCGATATCTGAACAAGCAATATTTTCATAACCCAGTTGCTTACCAAGGTAAGCTGCGCCAATAACGCCACCGATTGGACCTGATACCAGAGTACGGGCCAATTCTTTTGCTTTCCAGCTAATAGTACCACCATGACTTGCCATTACGCGCACATCAAACTTACCACCTAAGCCTTTCATCTTATCACTTAAGTTCTTCAGCGTAATACGTGAAGGCTCAGCAGCATAGGCTTCAAGAATAGTAGTGTTGGTGCGATGACTCTCTTTACGGCTAGGATAATAGTCACAAGAAGCAAACACAGGAATATCTTTACCTGATGCTTTAACTTCAGCAAGGACAACATCTCTTACAGCTCTTTCATGTTCATGGTTAGCATGAGAGTTTAAGAAACTGATTACTATAGCTTTTATATCAGTTGCTAGTAGTTCTTTTGCAGCTATTTTAGCTTCTTCCAAACGTACTGGAATAACGATTGTGCCTTGACAATCAATACGCTCGGTAACACCACGGGTATCTTGAATGGCTACTAATGGGTCATCATAACGGTGAGAGTTCAAGTGAAGACGATCTTCAAATGCGTACCCAAGATAACATTGTAGAGCACGACCCATGCGATGGTTATCTTCAAAACCTTTACTACAGATAAGGGCGGTACGGATACCGTTACGTGAAACCACTCTGTTCAGCATAGCTGTCCCAGAATAGACACACGTGGTCATTTGCTTGTAGGTTTCTTCAAGACCACGACCAGATCCTTCAAGAGCATCTGCACTTGAATCGACAACGGCCTGAGCTTCATCGATACTACTCTGCGCCTTACCTACTATGAATTGGCCATCGGCCGCTACGAAAAAAGTATCTGTCATTGTGCCGCCGGCATCAATTCCCAGTACTTCTATAGGATTATCTGAACTCAAAATTTCTTCCTCCTAGACATTGGTTTGTAAGCCGTCTTGGCAAACTAACCAGATTATTTATTATGTTTCCGCGATACTATGAGCAATAGTCATGCCTAACATTCAAAAGCACCAAAAAGCTCTCTACCTCATTGTATTTATAATAGATAGTTCAAAATCCAACTTAGCGTAATGAGGCAAACAAGCGTACGATTTTCATCCGGTCGGTCGAACACCGGTCAATTATTTAGCACACCAGTAAGAATTTTCATCGAATCTCATCGCGCGCATCTAAAGAAAAGGTATTCATCATCTTTTTGAAGTAGTTCTAGCTTAGTTAATGATTATAAAGAAGTTAGCTTCAATAACTCTGCGCTGAAACTATCACTCCGAGTCAAGAAGCAACAGCGTAATTTAATTTAAAACTTTAATTGTTTATGTTTACAAATTATTCAATAATAATTATAGCAATACGAACTTAACCTCAATCTTAACCTCAATAAATCAGGTGCACTGAATTTGCTATGCTTACAAAGACCTATAAATCGCGATTGATATTGCAATGGACTATCTATACCGGCGTCATGTTATTCCTACTTTGGTTCAGTTGGCAGCTTCACATCCTGGTTCAGATATTTATCAACGATCCAACTAAAATTACATTTTTGATCGCATTGTTTTTTATTGGTGGAACAATCCATTGTGGTATTCGTGCAAATTATTTATCCAATCAACTTAATGCCATTGCAGATATAGAGGCTAAATTAATATCTTGGGAGGACGGTAATTCATTGCCCTCTCAATTCTTGAGAACCATTACTAAAAGCCTGGAAGGACAAACTTTAAATGGAGAGCAATCTGCTGACAATGCATTACTTGCGGATGTTTTTGCGGATCAAGCTCACGCCCAACATGAGATGGGTTGGTTTTTTACCAGCTTATTAGTCAAGTTGGGGTTATTGGGTACTGTCATTGGCTTTGTGCTCATGCTCGGGCCGCTTTCTACATTAAAATCTTTTGATATTGCCGATGTTCAAGGCATTCTTACTTCCATGACTGCAGGTATGGGAGTTGCCCTCAATACAACGCTGGTTGGATTATTGGGGAGCATGTTACTCAGCTTTCAATATTTACTATTGGATAGAGGCGCAGATGAAGTCGTAGCGAGAACTGTTCATTACATGGAGACTGAACTAATACCCGAGCAACACAAAAAGGCTTAATAAGTGAGTATAAGACGCTCATCTCGACAATTCGAGCAGGATCCGTTTACAGATCTATTGTTTAATTCTCTGTTAGCATTCACTTTGCTTTTTTTGATTACGATCTTATTTTTAAACCCACCGGCCAAGAAAGGCATAATTGACCCAAAAGCTGAGTTTATTGTGACTATAAAATGGGATGACAATAGTCCTGACGATGTAGATACATGGGTCAAAGGTCCTAGCGGGGGAACTGTTTGGTTTCGTAATTCCGAGGTCGGATTAATACATTTAGATCGTGATGACCGAGGGGTTGCTAAAGATAGCATTTTAGTGAATGGTGAAACAATCGTCAATCCGCTAAACCAGGAAGTGGTTACCATTCGAGGTAATGTGCCTGGAGAATATATATTTAATGTCCATTACTACAATAGTAAATCATTAAGACAAGCAAATGTTGAGGTTCGAGCGATAAAAGTAAATCCTCAATTAGAAGTTGTATATTACGGAACACTAATTTTAGAAAATAAAGGTGATGAAAAAACAGCCGTGCGTTTCACTATTGATGCAGAAGGAAACGTAACGAATGTTAATACATTATTTAAATCCATTGTCGAGGTTAACAAATTATGAATCAGGCTGTATTAGGGCTCACACTAACGTATGTCGCATTAGCGGCCTTAGTGCTAGCAATATTTTTACTTACTCGTTTACCTGTATGGATAAAGTTTGCCTTTGTACTTACTGTCAGTGGGTTTTATTACCTCACCTTCTATAGTCTTCAAGGTATGCTTGGTTGGCCGACCCAACAAACCTTGCCCGATCAATTTCAACTAATGGCTTCATCTATTACAGAACCAGATGAGGAAGAAGGCACACCCGGTCGCATCCATATATGGGCAACGGCATTTGTTGATAATGCACCAGCAGAAGAACCACGAGCCTATGAACTACCTTATGATCTTGACATGCACTCAGCTTTAGAAGCCGCTTTAAAAGAACAAAGACGAGGTAATATACAACTAGGCAAAAGAATAGAAAGCGATACAACAGACGAAATCGCAAAAGACTTATCAAAATATGGCGAAACACGTGAAAAAGTTGAATTTTTTGATCTGCCTGATCCTGAAGTCCCTGAAAAGTAAGCTCATACAAACACAAGACTTTTAAACATGAAAAAAATCAATTGCATACTAACGACATTGTTACTGGTCTTTTTACTGGCCAGTTGTTCTGAAAAACCAATAGGCAATGAGTATTTCCCATTAAATAAAGATTGGAGTTGGACATACAACTTACATATAGATTATGACAATGAGATTGAATCGGTTAATAAACAATTAACCATTACTAATTTGGGCACCAAGAAATCTGGCAAAAAGTCGTTCTTCGTCCGAAGAACAAGCTCAGGTATTGATTACTATCATAACTATGATGACTCAGGGCTTTACCGCGAAGCATTACGAACAGTTGTTGAGTCCAAGCCACGCATGGATAGAAATAAGCGCTACGTGTTAAAATTACCTTTAGAAATTGGTACCGAATGGCGTGAGATAAGCCGACCTTTACTCTTGTTGCGGATTTATCCTTTCCGTGTTCGCGTTGGAAAAGATGCCCAGGTCCCAATAAACTATAGGATTGAATCGGTGTCTGAAACTATCACAGTTCCAGCCGGCACATTTGAAAACTGCATTAAAGTTGCCGGGCAAGGTTCTTTTAAAACCTATACTGACGCAGTGACTGGAGAAAAGGAAATACCTATGTTTGTTGAGGAATGGTATGCACCAGGTGTAGGCTTGATAAAACAAATACGCCGTGAACTTGATGGAGACATGATTGATATTTTTAATACACCGATCTTTATAGGTGGAAATTCAGTTCTAGAACTTAAATCATTCAAAAACTAGGTACTGATATTTATCCTTAACTTTCTTTAATTGGGGCCTAGCGTTCAGAAATCAGCCACCGCCTTTCTGGAAAGTTATATCAAATTTTTGTAGATACGATTGTTTCTCACCCTTACTTAAATTCTTAAATATGAAATTCATCGGCGTATAATCAATCTTCATTGAAGCTATCCGTCTGATTTTTTGTTCTTCTAAAGAGATGTGTATTTCACCTTTTGAGAATGGAAAACTAACTGATGAATTAATTTTGTCGAATATTATAAGCTCACTATTACTTATTGTTTTGGCTATCAATCGATAAAACTCATCATGGGTTACCGCCATATCTCGTTTCAATTCACTCAAGCCCGTCATTACATTCACGCCCTACCATTGTGGTTTAACGAATTTCATCCCTAGAATGATAAAACGAGAAACAATTAAGTTTTATTTTAGCCGCCTGCTACAGGGGGCCAAACTGCAAGTGTATCACCTTCGCTAAATGTAGCGTTTTCTCTCTGATTAGAGTCAAGATAAACACCATTTAATAAAACAAGGTGCGCTGATTCTTTAGGAACATTGAATTTCTCAAGAATTGAATACGCTGTTTCTGAAGCAGGAATATCTAGTTTTGTAGCATGCTTTACGGAATCTTTCGGTAAATACTGGCTTAGGCCAGCGTATAACTTCAATGTGATTTCCATTAATTAGTTAAATAACTCCGGCGTTATGGCCTATTGCTTGGGTATTTGCCAGATAAGCTTCCATAATCCTTGTAGGATCTTTTACTAAACGATCTTTCCATTTACCCAGGTTAAGTTTGGTTTGTATCAAGCCTCTGAGAACTCCAACGTGCTGTGTTAAACCCAGTGATTGTGCTCCGATCAGAACATCATCCTCAAAAGAAAGATTCAGGTAGCGGTAACGATCGTTATCACATAACCTCGCAGATTCTCCCCCATCGATACCCATCCATAAACCATAAGAGCTTGATATTAGCCCCATGGTATCCAACACATTCATATTGACACATCCTTGATGGACAGTATCTTTACCTGACATATTCATGGCGACTATTCGTCCATGATCTGCTGCGGTAGGTTGTATAGCTTGCACGCTATATTCTCCTGTAGAAAAATCTTTTCCTTGGCAAACATCACCCGCAGCATAGATATCGGGAAAGTTTGATTGCAGTCGGTCATTAACCAACACACCAGAATCAGTTTCTAATCCACTCCCGTCTAGGAATTGAATATTAGCGGCAACACCCGTTGCAGAAATAACCAAATCAGCATCTAGAACCTCACCATTATCAAGCTTTACTTTAAGTGCATCGCCGCTACCTTTCTCGATTGCATCAACGCGGGTAGAAGTATGCACGGAAACACCTTTATCCTGACACCAACTCTTGATCATATTCCCTGCTACTTGATCCATCATCCTGGGGACCATTCTGTCACCCATTTCAATAACGGTAAGGTTTACTTTTCTTAGCGCAAGAGATTCTAAAATAATACAGCCAATAAAACCGGCTCCCATTAAAACAACATTGGATCCAGGCTTGGCTTTTTTGACAATATTTCTGCCGTCCTCAAGTGTCCAGCAAGAATGGATGCCAGGTAAATCCATGCCCTCAATGGGTGGCTTAATTGGATGAGAGCCCGTTGCAATTAAAAGCTTGTCATAATTGATTGCATCATGTCGTTCAAGCTTTAATGATTTTGTCTTAGGATCGACGGTACTTACTCTATCTCTAATAACATCAATTTCTTTATTACTAAAATGTGATGCCTCTTTCCTGAGGTATGTACCTTCTTCTTTTATCTTGTCAATTAGATAGTATGGTAAAGCCATACGAGAATATGGTGGCTCAGGCTCATCTCCAATCATAATTATGCTTGATGCCGGATCAACCTTGCGTAATGTTTCTGCTGCTATAACACCTGATGGACCAGCGCCTACAATCACATGCTTCATCTCTTTACCCCTTTAATGTTTAACCTACTATTAAGCCGAGACTACAAGCCTAGCCGTGAACGAGTTTCAGCTGTCGGCACACCATCTGGCGTCCAACCTCGTGCCTCATAGTATTCGGGTAACATCTTATGTAAATCATTAGCTCTTCCTTCTGCAGGACCTGTTTTCGCAGCATCTTTGAGGAGTCGTTTGGGTAATGTGTCATCCTTTCCGGTAAGCCCAGCAGCTAAATTAAAGTCGCGTTCCATGGTCCAGATACGTTCACCGACTACCAAACATCGTTCTGCACTCCAATCTCCCTCACAAGCGGCATCTATTTGAGGAGCAATATCTTCAAGTGTCCAGGCAAATGTTGTAAATACACAGATCCCTGCAGAATCCACGACGGCTGTTGCGTCTTGAAATGCTTTGACCAACCCTGGCTTCCCATCAGTAGTCAACGGATCTGTCTTCTCAGGAATGCCTAGTATTTCTGATGCCACAGTATATCCTCGAAGATGACATGCGCCCCGGTTTGAAGTTGCGTAGGCCAAGCCAATACCTTGTATCCCTCGTGGGTCATAAGCAGGAAACTCCTGACCTTTGACAGTCATTGACAGTTCAGGACGTCCATACTTTTCACATAGTCTTTTTGAGCCCATTCCCAGGTCTTTACCAAAACCTTCACCCCTTACGGTGACTTCTGTTGCCCAAAGCAGGGCTTCAGCAGAACCAAACTTCAGTTCCATACCACCAGTTTCTTTCACTGTAATAGCCCCTTCTTCAAACAACTCCATAGCAGCCGCTATAGTCGCACCCAATGAAATGGGATCAACGGCATCTTCATTACACAAGAAATTAGCCGCCGTAATTGCATCAAGATCATCAACGCCGCAATCAGATCCCAAAGACCATGCATTTTCAAACTCAAGCCCCCCAGAATTACCATGATATTGGGGTTTATCTTTTACAGAAAAATGATCTTTGTCTACGGTAGATATACGCTGACAGGCAATAGTGCAACCAAAGCATGCCCCATTTGTTGTTAAGTTGGACTTTCCATCACTTTCTCGAACTTCGAGCATGGCCTCACCAGAGATTTTATTCGCACCTTCAAACTGAACTTCTCGATGATTGCGTGTCGGTAAAGCACCAACTTCATTAATTACATTCATCAAAACCTGTGTTCCCAATGCAGGCAAGCCTTCGCCGGTAACGGCATTTTCTGCCAATACTTTTTTGCCATCCTGAGTTGCCTTGAAGAATTTTGACGGTTCATTAATAGATCCAACGCCAAGAGTCCCGCGTATTGCGACTGCTTTGAGATTCTTTGACGCCATAACGCTACCTACACCGGAACGTCCCGCAGCTCTATGCAGGTCATTAACAATGGCAGAATACAAACAACCTTTTTCAGCCGCACGGCCAACTACTGCAATTCGTAATAATGGATCTTGATGTTGGGCATGAATAAGTTCATCTGTTTCCCAGGCCGATTTCCCCCAAAGATCATCTGCTGAAATTAATTCAGCCTTGTCATTTTCAATATACAGATAAACAGGCTTGGGTGATTTACCTTCAAAGATCACCATATCCCAGCCTGCATTTTTCATTTCGTTACCGAAATAACCACCTGAGTTAGAGCAAGCTATCGCACCTGTTAAAGGGCTTTTAGTTACCACTGAATAACGTCCTGCAGTTGACGCCATAGTCCCAGTCAATGGCCCAGTAGTCATAATCATCTTGTTATCAGGGCTTAAGGCATCACAAGTTGGGTCAATTTCTTCTACCAAATACTTGGTTGCCAAACCACGCTGACCTAAATAATCATTAGCCCATTGCATGTTAAGGGCTTCAGTCGTAATTGAACCCTTGGAGAGATTCACACGTAGTACATTTCTAGTCCAAGCCATTTCTCTTTCTCCTACGCTTGTGCGTTATCTTGTGGGAGGTTTTGTGCTGCGTGGGCACGCATTCTTTCCAATCCACTATGATCGGAATCTACATAGGTAATCGCCTGTGTAGGACAAGCCTTTGCACATTCAGGATCGCCGCCACATAAATCACATTTTTGAACTACTCCCGCCTCTTGATTGTAATTAACTGTTCCAAATGGGCAGGCTATGGTGCAGACCTTACAACCAACACAGATGTCATCAATAACTTCTTTTGCTCCGGTGGCTTCATTTATAACAATTGCTTCAACAGGACAAGCATGCAGACACCAAGCTTCTGTGCATTGTGTACAGGTATAAGGAACGAAGCGCCCTTCATCATGAAAAGTAAATATTTTTATTCGTGATTTTGAAGGATTAAAAGCCCCTTCTGCTTGATAGGAACAAGCCATTTCGCATTGCAGACAGCCAGTGCATTTTTCCGGTTCGATCTGTAACGATCTGAGCATTAGAATACCCCCTCTAATTATGTAGTCTAGCTTTGGACTCTTGACAGTTCAATCTCAAGCTAACTTTTATGAATTCGTCTATAATTCTTATCATACATGAATATAATTGCATATTTGAAAGCAAATTATAAACTCTAATTATATAGATATCTCCAATATATGATATTTCATCATTAAATGAGTTTTTCTTTAAAAATTAAAGTGTTGCAAAATGCAACACTTTAATTTTTAAGAGAACGGCCTTAAATTTACTTAACTAAATTAATACTAAATATCTTTAAAAGCTAGTAATGGATAGTTAAATGTCAACTTTGGAAACCATCAAAAGCTCTCTCCCTGCTAATACGCATAAAGCACTAAATGTCGTTTCTAATAACTGGGAAAACTTTGTTGGCAAAGGAGAATTAAATTACAAGGAATTACGCCCTGTTATAGCTAATCGTTGGCAACGTTGCCGTGAACTAGCGATTAACCCTTTCAAGAATCGGGCACAAACTGTTATTTCTGATGAAGAATTGGAATCAAGATTACATACGGAAAACTTATGCATTTCAGGTAAGAAGATACTCGATAAAATGACAAGTTCTGTTGAAGGTACGGGGCACGCTATAATACTTGCCGATAGTTCAGGAAAGATTGTGTATTCTGTGGGTCATAAAGATACACGGGAACAACTCGAAAAAATCAACTTCAAACCAGGCAGCGATTGGAATGAAGACTTCGTTGGCCCAAATGGTATAGGTACGCCCATAGGTCTTGGTCAACCCGAACTCATTCTGGGCTCGGAGCATTTTTGCAGAGGTTGGCAACCTTGGGTTTGCTATGGCGCACCTATACACAATCCATGTGATAACACTATTTTAGGATGTGTAGATATCACTGGACCTGCAAACAAAGTCTGCATAGAAGCAATGGCCCTAGCCATGTCAATTACACAATCAATTGAATCAGAGTTATCAGTAATACAACTTAATAATCGTGAAAAATTACGATTAGCCTATTGTAACTTACAATTAATCTGGCCTAACCAAGCATCCCTTCTAGTGGATGAGTGTGGCAATATTGTTGATATGAATTCTTACGCAAATACATTGCTTAACCCTCATTCCTCTTTAATAAATCATCCGATCAATAATTCTTTCCCCGACATCATGCCTCATATAGAAGCCTGTATGGCTAATGATTCTGAAAACGAAACTAATGTAGAATTAACAAAAATTGTGACTGGAATAGCGCGTCTTCTTTTAAGGCCCATCAAAGTGGACAATAAGGTACTAGGTTGTTTTGTCATGGTTATTGGAGGTGATAATATTATTAATGATTTTACAAGCCTTCGTTCTAAAGAAGACGACCTGATAAGAAATACTCTTCTCAACACAAACAACAACATAAGCAAGGCAGCGAAAATTTTAAATATAGATAGAACAACGATTTATCGTCGACGCAAAAAGTGGCAATGAGTAAGTATCACCTTATAATAAAATGTGAGCTTAAAATATATTCTTCAAGAATATAGGCAATTTTCCTATCCATTTTCGATGGAATTTATCATATAGTTCATTGTCGAAATAGCCAGATACTACAGCTATACACATATGACACATTATAATTACGCACCTACCATTAAAGGCAATACTTCTATGTTGAAAAATCACATCGTGAAAGTTCAGTCGATCTTTATAGCTATGCTTTTAGTTTCTAGCACAGTTATTGCGGAAAATATCGACGTAAAATTCGCTTATATCGGTCCACAAGACCACCCTGCCCTGCTTGGCGCGAGACAAGGCCTTAACGAAGCTAACTTGCAAGGACAATTCCTCAATCAAAAATACGAGCTAAAGCATATTGCTTTTGAGAATGTAGATACGCACGACTTTTCTGCTTACATAGCAATCCTTACAGCTGTCGATACCGCCACATACACTAATCTCGCGACTACTCTCCCCCATATGCCTTTATTTAACTTATCTATCAAAGATAACGAATTAAGGTCAGCATGTATGAAGAATGCATTACACATAATTCCAAGTAATACCATGGAAGCAGATGCCAAAGCCCAGTGGCAGAAGAAAATACCCGGTGCCAATGTAAAACCTCAAGCATGGCATCCAGATTTTGTTAAATTTGCGGCACGCGATCTCAATAAACGTTTTAAAAAGAATCAAAAAGTTTTAATGAATGATAATTCATGGGCTGGTTGGGCAGCGGTTAAGATGACATCGGATACCGTTGCAAGAACAAAAATAAATGACCCGGTGAAGATGTTACATTACCTTAAAACAGAACTTGCGTTTGATGGTCAAAAAGGCAGTGTTATGAATTTCAGAGAAACAGGACAGTTACGACAACCTATTTTATTAATTGAAGACGATAAAATAGTTGCAGAAGCACCGGTTCGCGGCATTGCCCAACCACCAACATTAGACAGCTTAGGGATATTAAGCTGCGAAAAATAGTCTACCTATCATATGAAATTAACAACCTCAGGAGTTTTTAAATGAAATTATACTTGGCACCATTATTATTTTTCGCCTTGATCTGTAACTCGGTTAGTGCTGCACCGACTGGACGCATTTTTATCACAAATGAGCGCGGCAACTCAGTTTCCGTTATTAACGGCGCCTCGTTATCAGTCGAAGCGACTATTGATGTTGGAGAACGTCCTAGAGGAATAGGTATCTCGCCAGATGGCAATGAACTTTATGTTGCGGTGAGTGAGGAAAATAAAATTAAAGTTATAGACCCTACATCACTCCAGATCCTGAGAGAATTCGAAGCTGGCTCTGATCCAGAAACGTTTGCGGTTCACCCTAATGGTAATATTTATATCTCAAATGAAGATGATGCTAAAGCAAGCGTCTTTAACCCAAAAACTGGTGAACAATTAGCAGAAATACATGTTGGCCTGGAACCAGAAGGTGTTGCCATTTCACCTGATGGTAAACGCGTCATTGTTACTAGCGAATCAACTAATATGCTGCACGTCATCAAAGCACCTGAAAACACCATCGAAAATAACATTCTTGTTGGTTCACGACCACGTGCAGCAACATTCACTCAATCTGGTGATATTGCTTATGCAACAGCCGAGATTAGCGGTGAAGTTGTCAAAGTCAACATGAACACAGGAGAGATCCTGAAGAAAGGAAGTACAGGTGATAGTAAATCAAAACCTAAAGATGTCCTCTTAAGCAAGGACGAGTCTGTGATCTATGTGGCAGGAGGCAGAGCTAATAAAGTTGTCGTCATGGATGCTGATACTCTTGAAATAATTAAAGGTATTCCTGTAGGAAAACGTGTTTGGGGTCTAGCGATGAGCAAAAATGGTGAGCAACTATTTTCAACAGATGGCGTCAGCGGTACTGTCTCAGTAATCAACACCAGTAAAAATGAAGTAATTAAAACTATCGAAGTTGGTGAATTCCCTTGGGGCGTCGTCGTCAACGATTAGGGTATAAGAATGGGGCGGCATTCAAGCTGCCCCACATTTTATGCTTGTATTATCTTATGCCTGATCGCAAGACGTGCGATATCAGCGATGGTTGTAACATTAAGCTTGCTTTTTATTTGAGTGCTATAGTTCGCAACTGTTTTATAGCTTAGACACAATCGCTTTGCTATTTCACTGGTGTTCGAGCCTTCGGCTAGCATGCAGAATATCTCGAACTCACGCGTAGATAGATCGGAAAGCAACGAGTCTTGTCCCCGAGATTTTTCATAGGCTATTCTCTGTGCAAGTTCAGCATCTATATACTTCTCCCCCTTAGAGAGACGGATTATTGCCTCAACAAGTAATTGAGGATTGGTGCTCTTGGTAATGTACCCACGGGCACCTGCTTGTAGTGCTTGTTCTACAAAAATAACTTCTTCATGCATGCTAAATACAAGGATTGTAGCCCCATTGTCGCGGATACAAATACGCTTTATTACCTCAATGCCTCCTATGCCAGGTAGAGACAAATCCATGACAACGACATCTGGTTTAGTGACACTATATAGTTGATAAGCTTCCTCTCCACTGCTTGCCTCTGCTACAACCGTTATCTCAGATGATTTTTTTAATAACATATTATAGCCAGCGCGAACCACGGCATGGTCATCAACTAACATTACACTTATTGTATTATTCATAAAATATCTCTTATGATTTTATTGGAATAGATATATTAATCCCTAGCCCGCAATTAGGCTCGCTAACAAGTTCAAACGTACCCTGATTCATCTCAACTCGCTCTTTCATTCCAGGCAAGCCTAAACCAGTCATTAGTTTGTCTTTGTTTAAGTCTAAACCGACACCGTCATCCTGAATGTTCAGGTTTATATATTCTAAACCAGAAGAATCAACTTTATTCAATGTTATGAGAATTTTACTGGCAGACGAGTGCTTTAATGCATTGGTCAAACTTTCTTGAACGATTCTAAAGAGACTTATGTTCAATAGATCTGTTAAATCAGATGGAATACCTGAAAAAGAAAAATGACAAAAAACATCATCTTGTCGGCTATTCCAGTCATCAATCATCGATTGCAAGGCCTTTACCAACCCAAACTCATCTAAAACCGATGGTCTTAATCGATGCATCATATTTTTTGCAACTTGATAAATATGGTCTGAATATTCGATTATTGTTTTTACACTAGAATTGATTTGATCTTTATCTGGGTTCTTATCATTCATAACAGCCGCGGCAACGGCTTTAATAGCGGCAATGGTTTGGCCGAGTTCATCGTGTAGTTCTTGAGCAAGGTGTCGACGTTCTTCTTCTTGGATTTCTAATGAGCGCTGAGTCAATAACTGATTTTTCGCCTTACTCTCCAGCAAAACTTTCGCCATATGATTAAATTGTTGAGAAATTCGGTCTAATTCAGGCAAGCGAAAGTGTGGTAATTCCAATTGATAATTCCCTTTCTCGATATCTGACAAACCTGCCAATATTGTATCTATAGGAGCCAAATATTTTCCAATAGCCAGATACAACAATATATTTGCCAAAATAATAAACGCTAATAAGAATATTAATATGCTTTGTACTTCAGTCCAATTTTCATCAATTTCATCAGAAGGATCCGCACGAATTATTATACCTTTGGGCGGATAACCAGAATTATATAACCAGTGCCGCACTTCTGTTGGTGGTGGTTTTACAAGCATAACAAACCAATTTGGTGCATTTATGTCTTTTAGGGAGGAGAATCCTTCAACGGGCGCCAAGGCATCATTTGAATTGTGAATGTCGATATGAAGATGGCGTGTTAGATCTAGTTCAGAAAGCCTTTGCAACACTTCTATCTGCTGTTGTTCGTCCGACTCCAATGATGCTGATGTAAACGCAATCTCGATCAATTGCAGGGCAAGGTTTGCAGTCGACTCAACTTCATCTTGAACGGCATTACGCGCATTCGCGATAATATAAAAACTACTACAGATAAATAAGCTAATAAATAATAGTGTTATCAGCAGATTAAGCCTGATTCTAAGGCTCATTAAAATTTAACCTCTTGATTAAAGATTTCAGGAATTAAGCCGATCTAACTGATAGTAATATAATTCTATATTGAACAAACTATATTAAAAGTTATATTCTTAAGGTAAATTGTGAATTTACAATACAGCTAATAATTATTCAGTAACTATTTAACGAATTAGGAAAAACTCCTGATGGATAAGCATATCAAATTATTTATTTTACCTCTTATTTTAGGTCTAACGCTCTTGAGTACTTCGAATGCAGAGACGACACCTCTGGATTCAGCAGTAGAAACCAAGCTGCAGGCTCAGAATGATGTCGTAAAATCACAGGGCACGGTGGACGCTCTGGTAAATCAAACCAAAGACTTGGTTCAAGAATACCATGATGCTATTCGTAAGACAGACAGTCTTGGAACCTATAATGGCCAACTATCAAAATTAATTAAACAACAAAAAGTCTCTCTGAATTCTATTAAACGTCAACTTGACAATGTCGAAGAAACTCAACGAAACATAGTGCCTTTGATGATAAAGATGATTGATACTTTAGAAAAATTTGTAGAACTTGACCTACCTTTTTTAATACAAGAACGCCAACAACGCGTGGCTGATTTAAAAAGCGTAATGGACCGCCCTGATGTAGCGCTGCCAGATAAATACCGTCGCATTATGCAAGCCTATCAAATTGAAATGGAATATGGCCGAACAATAGAAGCCTATTCGGATACGGTGAATATCGACAATAAGGAATATACCGTCGATATTTTACGTGTCGGCCGCTTATTGATTAGCTTCCAAACACTGGATGGAAAAATGAGTGGTATATGGAATAAGGAATCAAAGTCTTGGGAACAAGTCTCTTCTGAATATGACCGCTCTATTAAACAAGGTATACAAATTGCAAAAAAACAGGCACCACCTGAATTGATTAAACTACCGATTAATATGGCTGGGAAAGAAAAATGAATAAATTATTTTTGCTAAGCTTATTCATCTTCCTGCCGTCAGTTTTTGCTGCTGAACCCACTGATTTACAAGCATTATTAGAACAAGTAAAAAAAGAACGTTCTCAGGAAAAAGAGGTGCTCGCAAAACGAGAGTTGAAATTTAAAAATGCCCACAACAAACAAAAAGGGTTATTAGACAATGCACTAAAGAAATTGGAGAGTGAAGAAGCTCGCAGCGCATCACTAAGAAAACATTATGATGCTTATGATCTTGAAATTTCCCGACAAAATGCAATTTTAAAAGAAAAGATGGGGGCTCTTGGTGAACTTGATGGCATCGTCAAGCAAATAGCAGGGGATCTGGATGTCATTATCGACACCTCTCTCGTTTCAGCTCAAAAACCCAACCGCGACGAGATTCTTGATGTTTTAGCTAATCGCAAAGAACTGCCTTCATTAGAAGAACTGGAAGAACTATGGATATTGGCTATGGATGAAATGGTCGAATCTGGAAAAATAGTGACCTTCCCGGGAAAGATTGTTACCGCGGCCGGAAATGAGATCGAACAAAACGTAACACGCATTGGTGTTTTCAACGCTGTCTCCGCAGGTCGTTTTTTAAGGAATTTACCAGAGACGGGAAAACTGATAGAGCCTGGCCGGCAACCAAGGCAACGCTTTTTAAATATGGCACAAAATATTGAAACCACCAGTTCAGGTATACACGCATTTCCCATTGATCCTACACGCGGGGCCATGTTGGCACTCCTGGTTCAAGTGCCTGATCTTAAAAATCGAATTGAGCAAGGTGGGCTCGTAGGTTACGTCATTATCTTTATCGGACTTATTGGCATTCTAATATCTCTAGAACGCTTAATACTCTTAGTAACAACGAGTCGCAAAGTTAAAAAACAACTCAAAAGTAAAAAACCTGGAGACAATCCCCTCGGTCGCATTATGCAAGTCTATGAAAAGAACCCTGACATTGATACCGAAACGTTGGGGTTGAAACTAGATGAAGCTATCTTAAAGGAAATGCCAAAAATCCAACGAGGATTGGGAGCACTTGCTTTACTTGCAGCAGTATCTCCCCTGCTCGGTTTACTTGGAACGGTGACCGGTATTATTGAGACATTTCAATCAATAACACTCTATGGGACAGGTGATCCGCGGGTAATGTCTGGAGGCATTTCACAGGCGCTAGTAACAACTGTAATGGGCTTGCTAGTAGCGATTCCTTTATTGTTGTCCCATAGTTTTCTTTCTTCAAAAAGTAATGCCCTAATTCAGATACTGGACGAGAAGAGTACAGCATTTGTTGCACTACTCGCCGAGATAAACCGTATCAAAAAGAATGCTTGATCAAATAGATATCATGAGAGAATTCTTCGCTGAAGGCGGCCCTGTCTTCACTGGCGTTTTTGTTTTATCAATATTTCTTTGGGCATTAATAATTGAGCGTTATTACTTTTTATATAAGGTTTATCCAGTACGACTTGAGGCTATAGTCCAACAATGGCAACGGCGACGAGAAAGATCTTCCTGGTTTGCATTAAAAATCAGGGATGGCTTACTCAGCGAAATATCAATTGAATTAAAACATAACCTAATCCCCATCCAGGCATTAACAGGAATATTACCGCTACTGGGTTTACTTGGCACTGTCACCGGCATGATTGCTATATTTGAAGTCTTAAACGTTTTTGGCAATGGCAATGCTCGTGGTATGGCAGAAGGTATATCCAGAGCGCTATTACCAACAACCGCAGGCTTGGTGACCTCTATCATTGGCATATACTTTAGTGCCGATCTATATAAGCGGACTAAAACCAAAGAACTCATGGCGAAAGATCTACTAACACATAACTAATTATGAGACATACACACACGAAACAAGAATCAGCCGCCGAAAGCGTAAACCTGACTCCGCTTATCGATATGGTGTTTATCTTGTTGATATTTTTTCTTGTTACCGCATCCTTCACCAAAGAATCAGGGATTGATGTTGACCGTCCAACAGCACAAACAGCCGTTAGGGAAGAACAAGGCAGCATGATCATTGGCGTCAGCGAAGACGGTGAGATCTGGATTGACAGTCAAAAGATTGATATGCGTGCTGTTCGCGCACATGTAGAACATCTTCATGCACAAAATCCGGAGGGAACTGTCATCATTCTTGCTGATCAAAATGCGCGAACTGGAACAACTGTCGAGGTACTTGATCAAGTTCGCCTTGCTGGTGTAGCTAATGTATCAATCGCCGCAGCAAATGAGTAATTAATTCTTCTCCATTGTGTGAATCATGCAATTTCCAAAACTGAATATCCTGGATGCCGCGAAGTTCCCTTCCACTATTGTTATTGCAATAATTTTAAACATTGCGATATTCATCTTGATACAGCAGTTAGTAAGTAACGAGCATACATCAGACTTAAATTTATCCGATGTCAGCCTTGTTGAATTTATACGGCTAGATAAAAAACCAGAGCCACCCAAACCGAAAAAAGAAATTGAGGAGATTGAGCCACCTCCTCTGGAAGAAGAACCTCCGCCACCAGAAATGGTCGAACCTCAAATTGAATCACCTCAACCAATGCAAGCGGACTTAGCTCCGCCTGATATAAACATGCCGTTATCCCTATCCGGCACACCTTATCTAGGCGACTTTATGAAGCGCAGCATAAAAGCCCAGCCTAGTGGTAAACCTGCAAGGCCTAAAATTGACGCTAATGTTGTTCCAACCTTAAGAATTCCACCTATATACCCACTGCGTGCTTTACGTAGCGGAATAGAAGGAGTTGTTACTGTCGAATTTACGATAGCAATTGATGGATCAGTTAAAAATGCCGTCGTTGTAAAAGCCAAACCACCTAAAATATTTGATAGTGCTGTTTTAAAAGCAATATCTAAATGGAAATACAACCCGGATATTATTGATGGGAAGCCTACTGAAAAGCGTGCGCGTCAAGACGTAAAATTCAAATTAAAACGATGAACATATACGCACAAGAATCAATATTTAAAAATATTTTAATCATAATGCTTGTGCTTTGTTGTAATTCTCTTTTTGCTGAAGAAAAAAAGAAGAATTATCAATTAGACCCTAATATGCATGCCGAATTAATTGGAATTCATAAACAAATTGATGAAGGACAAAATGGTGAAGCACTTAAAAGACTAAAGAAATTGATCTCATCAAATAACCTTAAATCGTATGATTCCGCTGTTATCTATCAAACTATGGGTTACGCCAAAAGTAACATTGGTGAGTTCAATGATGCCGCAAAACATTTCATCAAGGCATTATCCCTTGATGCTTTACCAGAAGATGTCACACATGAATTAAATTACTCTACTGCGCAATTATTAATTCATATAGATAAAACAAAGGAAGGTTTAAAATACCTGGCTAAATGGTTTGCGAATGAGCCTAAAGCCAGTGGAGACGCACATATATTAGCTGCGACAGCGTATTATTATCTGAAAAATTATAAACAACTTATTATTCACGTAGAGAAGGCGCTAGCGCTCTCTGACAAACCACCACTAAACTGGTATGAATTACTATTAGCTGGCTATTATGAGACCAAAGAATACAAGAAATCTGTCGCGCTACTTGAAAAAATCATCAACAAGTACCCGAAGAAAACAAATTACTGGTTGCAATTAGCAGAGATCTATCAACGACTGAAACAGGATAAAAAAGCCTTAGCTATATATGAACTGGCATATTCGAAAGGCTTATTACAAAAAGATGACATCACTCGGTTAATAAGTAATTACCTATACTTGGAAATGCCATACAAGGCAGCCGTCATACTTGAAAAGGAAATGGCTATAGGTGACATCACTCCAGACATTAAAATGTTGACACTACTCGCAGATAGTTGGTTACTTGCGCAGGAAAATCAAAAAGCTGAACCTGTATTTAAAGAAATCATTAGAAAATTTAATGATGGCCGCACTCGGCTGCGATTAGGACAACTTTATATTGAAGCAGAAGAATGGGAAAAAGTAGTTGATGTACTTGGCGTCGAATTTCAATCTGATGACAAGGTTTTATTGTCCAAAGTAAATCTTCTTCTTGGTATAGCACAATACCATTCTAAAAATATGGATAAGGCGACACGGGCCTTTACCCATGCATTATCTGACAAATCGACCGCGGAACAAGCTAGCTGGTGGTTGGAGCATTTGAAGAATAAAACAACAAGAACACAAGACAGTTAAGTAATACTTTATTGAAATGCTTCCAGTAATTTAATTAATTCGTCTGCAGTTTGTATTCGATCACCCGGTTTCTTTGCTAAAAGCGCATCGATAATATCCTGATATTGTTTCAAACTGCTTGCCAATCTTGGAATGGGTGCGTGGATGTGCTGATAGATCAGTGACGCAGCAGTTGCGGCGGCGTAAGGTTTATCTCCAGTAAGTAATTCATATAAAATCACCCCAATACTATAAATATCTGTGCGTGTATCAACATCATCACCCGCACCTTGTTCAGGGCTCATATAATGAGGTGTTCCTAGTATCTGCCCCATTGTCGTAATGTCGCTTACTTCATCTATCTTTTTTGATATACCAAAATCAGCGAGCGCAAGACTGTCATCTCCACGAAACATGATATTAGCTGGTTTCAGATCTCTATGCACAACATTGATAGCATGAATTTGTGCGAGCCCATAGGCAATATGAGTAGCATAAATAATAGCTATTTCATGATTTAAACCTAACTCGGCACGTTGTTTTAAATCACCTCGGGAAAAAAACTCCATTGCGATATAACCATATTCTTCGGTTATGCCATGTTCATAAATATCGACAACAAACGGAGAACTCAACCCGGCTATTAAATTTGCTTCCTGAATAAAACGCTTAATTAATTTCGGCTCATGCACCCGTGTCAAATCAAGCACTTTCAAAACAACCGTCATTTTGTCTGTTACGCGTTCCGCCAGATAGACTTTTGACATGGCTCCTTCACCAATCATTCGAACAAATTTATACCCGATATCCAAGCCAGTATCTGGTACCACATCTTTCTTGTGTACCTTTCTAATTATCTGGGTAGCATCATTAATTTCATTTTCTTGATCTGTATTAGAACGCTTTGAAAACTCGGTGGCTTCATCAACCATTTCAGCAATGCGTTTTGGCTTGATATCAACCTTATTGATATAATCTGCCGCACCTAATTTAATGGCTTTAACAGCCACGTATTCGTCACCCTCAGCAGTAAGCACTATAGTTGGAGGAAAGTTAGGTAGCTTCTTGAATTCTTTTAACCACTTTAAGCCGTCTTCATGAGGCCCCAGTTTATAATCCAGAAATAACACATCAAATTGCGACCAATCATAATTGTCAGGTGGCTTTCCCAAATGATCAAAGTCATATTCGATGATTTCAACACCCTTTAACTCTTTGTTCAGATATAACCTAAGTAAGGCTCTGAAATCGCTTGAATCATCGATTATTAAAATTTTCATATGAGTAATTTGTTGTGCAGGTAGCATGTGTCAATTACGACAGAAAAATATTTTATTTAAAAAATAGTTTTAATTCAATCAATTATCGTAATTTAGTCATGTTATTTCTTAAAAAAAAACACTTATTAAGATTTAGTTTTTGAGCAGAAACAAGTAAATATCTGTTGAAAAACAACCTCCTTGTCTTTACAGATGTTATCGTCCTTTCTCGATAATCCCTTGATTTAAATGGGGTATCTGAATTTTTATTTATCGAATCTGGCAAATTTCAGCATTATTGCCGGCATGATGAGTAGGTTAAGTATAGTCGATGATGCCAATCCACCGATGATGATTGCCGCCATCGGCCCCATGATTTCACGGCCGGGATTATCGCTATTAACCGCTATGGGCAGCATCGCTAAAGCGGTCACCAATGCCGTCATCAAGATTGAAGGCAATCTCTCCTTAGCACCTTGAATAGCCACGTCAAGGTTCCAGGGTAAGCCTTCTTCTTGCACCAGGTATTGATAGTGAGAAACCAACATAATTGAATTTCGAATGGTAATACCAAACAACGTCACAAAACCCACAAGAGAACCAACAGAGAGACCTCCACCGGTAATTAATACGGCAATAACACCACCGACTAATGCAAACGGTAAATTGATTAACATCAATAACACATGCCTAAAACTACCAATGGCGATGTAAATTAACATCATTACGATAGCCAACACTAAAGTCGACAGTGCAATCAATTCCTCTTTTGCCTTAGCTTGCTCTATCGCTGCACCAGTAAATTCTGGATATATTTCAGCGCTAAATTCAACTTGTGTTAAAACTGTCTCTTCGAGGTCATCCATGAAACTAACAATATCTCGATCAATAACATTGCTCGTTATGCTCTGTAAACGCTGTCCATCCTGATGCAAAATGCTGTATCGACCACTTTGTTGTCTAATATCAGCGAATTCTTCCAAGGGCAATAACAAACCACCAGTAGTCTTAATAGGCAATTGGCGCACATCGTTAGGCGTCTGGCGTTTGTCTTCAGGCAAGCTGACCACGACATCAAAAATACGATTATCTTCCTGATATTTCGCAACGGATAAGCCTTCGAATGCTGTTTTTATACTGTTAACAATTTCAAATGGGACAAGACCATGCTCTTTTAATTTATCCAACCGTAAAGCAATTTGTAATAGTGGCGTTGGAGAGGAAGACTGGACTTGCACACTGCTTGCTCCTTCGATTGTCTTCATAACAGCAGCGACTTCCGTTGCCTTCTTATCTAGAGCATCCAGATCATTACCATATACATTAACCACGATAGGCGTGGTATAACCCGAAATAGTTTCGTGTATACGTTCAGATAAAAAATTATGCGCTTCATAGCGTAAGCCAGGAAAATTATTTAATGTCTCGCGTATGCTATCGAGTACTCCCTGCTGCTCTGAACCACTCAAGTTGATATCCAAATCAACTTCAAATTCACTATAATGGCTTCCAAAGGTATCAGCACCTCGCTCCGCCCTACCCGACCATAGAGAAACAGAAACCACACCGGGTATGTCCATAAACAGTTTTGACACTTCATTACCGGCACGAATTGACTCTTGTAACGAAGTACCTGAAATGCTTGATGTGTGAACAATATAATGGCCTTCCCTAAGGTTGGGAATAAACTGTCCTCCAACTCCCGGTAATACCGACAGACCAGATAAACAGAATAGTATTGTTGAAATAATCACCAGATATGGTGAACGCGAGATTAGTGTCAGTGATTTCGCATAATACGGTTGCAGCATATTGATCAGTGGTGGCTCAATATTTTTAAGCTTGTCTTTTGCCAGAAGCAAATAACACAACGCAGGTGTGACCGTCAGTGCTACCAATAAAGACATCATGATTGACAATATATAGGCCATGCCGAGTGGCGCAAACAAGCGTCCGGTAATACCACTAAGGTGCAATAGCGGGACAAAAACTAATGCCACAATAAAACTGGCATAGACAACCGAACCTCGCACTTCCATTGAGGCGTTATAAACAACTTCTTTCATTGGCAAGGGGTTACTGAGCAATTTGTTTTGTCTTAAGCGCCGGAATATATTTTCGGTATCGATGATCGCATCATCGACTACTTCGCCCAATGCAATAGCCAAACCACCAATGACCATGATATTCAAGTTCACGCCAAGTTCTAACAAGACCAGAATGGCCGTTAATAAGGACAACGGAATCGCCATGACCGAAATAAATGCCGTTCTAAAATTGAATAAAAAGATAACAAGAATCGCAACAACAAATAGACCGCCTATCAAGAGGTGTCCGGTAATACTGCTCACCGAACGCTCTATATAGTTCGCCGGTCGAAATAAAGTAGGATGAAGTTTGATATCGTTTTCTGCAAAGATCTTATCGAGACCTTGAATGGCTTCTTCAACTGCATTCGAGACGTTTAATGTATTCGCACCATATTGTCCGATGACCATAAGCACAATGCCTTCTTTACCCAAGATTGACCCGGCGCCAAAAGCAGGTTCTGCACCGTAATCAATATTAGCAACATCACCGAGTGTAATACTCACACCATCACTATGCTTGACGACAACCTGCGCCAGTTCATCTATTTTTTCAGGCAAACCAGTCAAACTTAAACTTAAGCGTTGATTACTATTCTCAATGAACCCTGCACCAAAGATCCCGGTTGCTTGTTTCGCTACATCGGCGACTTCATTTATCCCGATGTCATATTGCCTCAGTTTATTTTCATCGATTTGAATCTGTAACTGCTTAATGTCTCCACCGAAGACATTAACATCAGCGACACCCGGCACACTTAATATCGTTGGCACCAGATTCCAGTCAACCATGCTGCGCAGTTCCATCAGGTCTTTACTAGAGGATGTCACGCCCATGGTTAAAATTGTTGCTGATGATGAAGCCATCGGTACAGGGACAGCGGGACCGACACCTTCTGGCAACAAGTTAATCAATCCGGCAAGTCGTTCTGAGACAAGCTGGCGATTACGATAGATATCCGTGTCTTCTTCAAAATAAATATTGACTACAGATAAGCCTTGTATAGATTCTGAACGCACATGATCAATCCCGATCAAACCAGATAATGTTGTTTCAATGGGTCTGGTAACAAGAATTTCGACTTGTTCTGTTGAATATCCAGGGGCTTCTGTTTGTACGACGATCAGATTCGGAGAAAACTCAGGAAAGATGTCAAGACCTGCACGAGATAATTGATAAAGACTATAAATCATCAAGAGCATGGCAATCGCAATCACGACACCACGATAATTAATAGAAAACCTGACGAGCGCGGCTAACATTATAATACTTTATGATTAATCATCATTCTCATCAGGGATAGCCCACTTAAATTCTTCTGATAACAAGGTTTGTCCACCTTCAATAACTACCAAGTCATCACCAACCAGTGCCTCGTCTTCCAATAACCAACCATTATCTATTTTTTTAGCATCGCCCAGAGGTTTTCTTATAAACAATTCATCATCATGTTTAACGTAGATCCATGGTTCATTAGCATACCAAATGACTGCTCTATCTGTGACGAAAGAACCTTCACTAATATTGCCACTCTCTTCTATCCATGCGAACAAACGCATTCCCGACCGCACTTTCCGGGAATCAAGCAAGTAAAAATAACTTTCACCATACAACGGGTTATTAACCTGTTTTGCTTGATCAAGATAAGAACTCTCTTGCGCTACCTCTCTCTTATTTAAAGCACTGATAAATACCGTTTGATTCAGGTGGTTTAGCGTTTTATTTTTCGGCAACGACAATAATATAAGTGCTTTTTTCTGCAAGGCAATTTTATCAAACATACCCTGCTGTTCTTTATCAAGAACAAGCTTAGATAATATGTCACCCCAATTAGACTTAACCCTGAAAACAAAACTATTTATGCGCGTATTAAACGCATTTAACTCGGATGCTTTTTGGTCTCGTTCAAAAAGAATTTTCTCCAGATCGCGTGTCGAAAGACTTTTTACTTTATGTAATGCCTGTGCACGTTTTAAAATTTTATTATGGTTATATAGATCATTTTGCAAGACCTTACGTTCGGCTAATAGGTCATTGTGTTCTGTATTTAAAGAAACCAAAGGCTGCACATTAACCACTTCAGCATAGGCAATGAATTCTGTTCTAATAGAAATAATTTTTAATGGCGCAAACTTCAACCCTGACGCTTCAGCAACCTCCTTATCAAGACGAATTGCCTTGTAACCATCTATGATAGAAATCATTTCTCTGTCATCATCATTTGCATCAGAGTCATCATCTATATGATCATTGACCAAAAAGTTATTGTCTTTATCAATAGTCTGGACAACAAGAAACGCCGCTAAACTAATAACCAGAAAAACCAGGAAGGACTTAGTTAACCAATTCATCATTGTTTCTCTCTTCAATCTGTTTTAACCATGAGGCTACAACATCATTTATATTTAATTCTGAATGCGAGCTTTGCAATAAGTGGTCCATTTCCAGAATGGCATTAATCGCATTATTGTAAACTGTAATTTGCTCTTGCCTTGCTTTATAAAATTCTTTCCTGTTTCTCAATAATGCAACGTTATCCATTCCGCCAATATCTATTTGGGCTTTTATCTGTTTCGCACGTTGTTCTATCGAATTAATAATTTCATCGCTTATTTGAATGGCATTTTTCTGGCGCAATATTGAGCGGTGCACTTTATACAAGGCACTTAATAATTCTTTTTGTAATACAATTATTTTTTGCTGGTTTATTTTGCGCTCTTCAAGCGCAGTTAATATATTCAGGTTTTGTTCTGTATTTTCAAAAAGCGGTAGCACCCATGATGCACCTAGCGCCCATATATTATCGGATTGGTCAAAGATAAACCCCGGTGACAATACGATATCGGGATATTGATTTTCGATCTCCAAGCGAAGATCAGCTTCAGACAAAGCATATTGGTTTAATGTAATTGCCATACCTAAATGGTTCTCTAACATTATCTTCTGTAGATCCGGGAACGCAGTCAAAATATATTCCGACTCATGAAATTCCGAATTCGCGAATAACAAAGGCGAAATAGCCTTTATATTAATGTCCTTTAGTTCTGAATACGACAAGTGGGTCATAGCCAATAATTCATCCACTCGATCTTGCAACTTATTTTCTTGAACAGTTAACTGAAATGCGCTTTGTTGCAGCTCTAACTTTATGCTGTTCAATTCAAACTGGCTCACAGCACCCAGTTCAAATTGATTTTGCAACTGTGCTAATAGTTCTTTTAACACATTTATTTCATTTCTTAACTCAGAGATAGTCGCCTGCTGGATGATATATTGATGGTATCGCTCTTCAAATAAACCATAACGCTCTAGCGCAAGTTGGTTTATCTTCAAACTCGCATTAAACAGCCTCACTTCTGCTTTAGATTTCCTTGCTTCTTGTTTACTCTTGCGTTCGTAAATAAAGCTCAAAACAGCACCAATACCCCATGAATTTGAAGTATCTGTATTATCGCTATGATGTTCTAATGGGAATGAAACCTGTGGGTTTATTTTATAGTCGCTATGGTCAACGGCAATTTTAGCTTGTTTCCATTTTTTGTAAGCCACTTGCATTTCAGGGTCATAAAATAAACCCGTCAAAAATAAACGATTAATAGAAAACGTATTACTCCTCAATTCATCAGCCGACATGCCATTCTTTTCAAGGAAACGGTTTAACTCAGGGTTATCCATTGTCCAGGAATTGATTTCGGCAAACACCTCTGAGAAATTGACTGGCTTTTCTTGATAGACGTGTTTTGCACAACCCTGTAGCCCAATACAAACCAGGAATATTATGAAATAATATTTCAAAACTTGTGTCATAGACTTGGGTATAGTACTAAACCTTATTAATTGAAATGACATGTTTAAAGGGAACCGTATTACTCGTGTTTATTATTCTTTCAAACTTGGCAATATAAAATGCTGGTTCGATTAAGTGAACATTTTTTATGTCCATGAATAATATAGTTATTTGCCTGTTTTGTCTGTTGATAATTCCTGTAACTTGCTATGCGGCCCCCGGTTTATCTGACGTCTGTGAAGATTTCAGGTCATTCCCCATTGAATCCAACGAGAATGTAACGCCAAATCAAGCCAGTCCATACGATAAAGGCTTACTTTGGAAAATAGAAACCCCGGATGGAAAGCTTAATTACCTATTCGGCACCATGCATTCACAAGATTATGCTGTAAGTAAATTTCCACCTGAGGTACGACTGGCTTTGGCCAAAAGTAAAACATTGATACTGGAAACCATACCAAATGCAGAAGCTAATCAGAGTTTTATAAATATGATGTATTTCAAAGATGGTCAACAACTGGATAATATGCTTGAAACAGCCGTTTTTAATGAGTTAAAGCGCTGGATAAATGACTATGGTATTGCCCCAGAACAACTGAAACATCTAAAACCCTGGGCCGCTTTTAGCCTTGTTGGAAGACCAATACCGGTTAGAGCACCAACTTTGGAAAGCAATTTATTGAACGCAGCACAACAATACATGCTTGAAATAAAATCGCTCGAAACAATGCAAGAAATACTTTCTACGTTAGATGCATTAACAACTGAAGACCAGTTAACCATCCTCAAAGATACTATCTGTAATCACGATAAAATAATCCAGGGAACCAAAAATCTGGTCGATCTCTATCTCAACCGTGATCTCGCTGGATTGGTTGCATTCAATAAGCAGGCTCATTATGACGAAGCCGTTTTCGACCGTTTTATGCAACGGGTGTTGTACGATCGAAATATTAGAATGCTTGAAAGAATAGAAAAGGCATTCAACAAAGGAAATGTCTTTGTTGCCGTTGGCGCATCTCATCTAGCTGATGAGAAAGGCTTGCTACAAAGACTCAGTGATAAGAATTATCGCGTTACACCTGTCTATTGATCCGTCTGACTGATTACCTCATCAAATTTCTGCTTTTGTTCTACGCTTGCTTCACTTTGATGGCGTTGCTTCCATTCTGAATATGGCATGCCATAAATAATTTCTCGAGCTTGGTCATAATCCATATCTAGTCCTTTCTCTTCTGCTGCGGCTAGATACCATTTTGACAAACAATTTCGACAAAAATTTGCCAAATTCATAAGGTCAATATTTTGTACTTCCGTGTTTTCGCGCAGGTGTTGTACCAGTTGACGAAAAGCGGCTGCCTCGATTTCGGTTTCTGTTTGTTTATCCATTAGTTATGCCTGTAATGATTTGATTAATTTTAATTTAACGCCTACTCTGGACTCATACAACAATTAATTTTAATAATAATTATAAATCAATACTCGCATAATCCTGACTCATGAGCACACAAGACAAATTACATCATATCATCATCATTGGTGGTGGTGCTGGCGGCGTTGAACTCGCCGCAATGCTTGGTAACAAACTGGGCAAGAAGAAAAAAGTCCTTGTTACATTAGTAGACTGCACCCGCTCCCATCTTTGGAAACCGCTACTGCATGAAGTTGCTGCCGGCACATTGAATTCTTATGAAGACGAATTAAGTTATCTCGCGTTAGCCCATAAGAATCATTTTACCTTCAGGCTCGGGCGCATGGACTCTTTAAACCGAGATAAAAAAGAAATCAGTCTCGCACCGACATTAGATGACAACGGTGATGAATACATTCCCAGACGAACATTCAATTACGATACATTAATCATGGCCGTTGGTAGCCAAACTAATAATTTTAATATTAAGGGGATAAAAGAACACTGTATGGTACTCGACACCCGCCAGGAGGCGGATGTCTTTCACCAACACCTGTTACGAAGTGCCTATGCCGCACATACACAAACAACACCCCTCCGTGAGGGCCAATTAAAAATCGCTATTGCCGGTGCCGGCGCCACAGGCGTTGAACTATCCGCAGAATTGCACGAAGCATTTAATCAATTAGTTACTTTTGGTATTGATCATATATCTACAGAAGATGATGTACGTATATCCATTATTGAAGCATCCGACAGGGTGTTACCCGCCCTACCCAAACGCTTGTCTGAAATGACCGAAAATGCCTTAAAAGAAATTAAAGTCGATGTCTTAACCGGACATCGAATCAGTGAAGCTACTGAAAAAGGTTTTATTACCGATAAAGGCGGGCTGATTCCGGCGGAGATAAAGGTTTGGGCAGCCGGCATTAAAGCCCCCGATTTTCTAAAAGACATCGCTGGTTTAGAAACAAATAGAATGAATCAACTCGTCGTCAAGACGACATTGGAAACCACACGCGATGAAAACATATTTGCCTTAGGCGATTGTGCCGCATGCCCAATGGTAGGCACGGACAATAACGTCCCCCCTCGAGCTCAAGCAGCACATCAACAAGCGAGTATGCTGGTTAAAAGCGTCACGAATCGTATAGATGGCAAACCACTACCCACATACACGTATGTTGATTACGGCTCCTTAATAAATCTAAGTCGGTATTCGACTGTTGGCAACATGATGGGAAATCTACTCGGAAAAAAAGCCGGCAGCATGATGATCGAGGGCGTATTAGCACGGCTGGTTTATTGGTCACTCTACAAAATGCATCAAGTAGAAATACAAGGCTTTATACGCGTCACATTGACAACGATTGCTAACTTCTTAACGCAGAAGACTAAACCCAGGATGAAGTTACACTAAACTATATTTAGTCTGCTTCCTGTCATCATAACGCCTGCAGTTGGGGCCGCCGGTACGGCCGTCTCAACAACCTTCACTAGTTATGTGACTAAGCATTAGAAAGTGGTAGCCTCTTTTTGAATGTCTGCATAAACACTACAGGGGGCTTCTCCGCTAGCCATTCGTGTGCTCCATTCTTCGACTAATGTTCTGCGTTTTTCAATACGCTCAGGCCGACTACTTTTCTCATTCAGAGATTGCTTTGCTATCTCAATCATATGATCAGCGCCGTACTTACACATGCTCCTATCCTGTTCCGACTGATCTTGAGCGAAACTAACTTGAGCCTAGATCACCATGGAAAAAAGTACAGATGCCAATGGCTTTTTAATCATATCTTAACGCTCCTAATCGAATGCTGTTTCCCACGTGCTCGGTGTCACATAACAGCTAATAGCAACGGGCGCTGATCTAGCGCGCCTTTTGCGCGTCCGCTGGAGCTTTTTGTTAGAAGATAATTTAATGAAACACGATCTTTCTTACTGATATACCTTCATCCCACAACATATTCACAAAAAACTCACCAATTGGAACGCCAAAAATTACTAGCACTAAAGGCAAGGTAAACGTTAAAAAAAGTGAGCCCCATAGGAGTAATTTAAAGCCTTCCTTTCCACTTGCCTTTACAAGAACAGCAACTACTAAAAATACCGGGGAGACGGTAAATATATAAGTATCTAATATACCTCCAACGCGGACAACATTATGAAAGTCACTATTTAAATTATGGTGCAGCTGATAGTTCATTAGTGATGTAATTATTAAAACCGGAAGAACCAAAAAAGTAAAAATTGCGAATGATAATTCTCTCTTAAAATGATCAGTGTAAATTGTGGAGAATATTTTAAAAGGAGCAACAATTGCGACAATGGAACCGAACAAAATGAAAGATAAAATTGGTACCACGATTAAGAGTAAGTTCATATTATCTTCTAACGTTTCAATAAGTGGAACAAAGATGCGAAGCAGCTTTGTGTCCAGTGCGCGTATTTTGCGCACGCACTTGATTGACTTGTTGTGGGTGTTGTACCAAAATATAGTAAATATTGGTATAAGTGAGGTAAATTATGGCTAAAAATACCAGCATTAGTTTGGGCAACCATTTTGATGAATTTATATCTCGTCAAGTATCTGACGGGCGCTATGGTTCTGCAAGTGAAGTAATTCGTGCAGGTTTGCGCAAACTTGAAGATGAAGATAGAAAGCTTGAAACATTGCGAACTCTTATACAGGAAGGCATAGCTAGCGGTACGACTGAATATAGTTACGATAGCCTGATGAAGGAACTTGATGATGAGCTTGGTAAATGAGCTCATTTGTAGTTTCCAGAGCCGCGCGGGCCGATTTGAAAAATATCGCTGCATATACACAAAAGACCTGGGGAACCAGCCAGCGTATAGATTATCTTAAAGGTTTGGATTTGGCGTTCCATTGTTTAGCAGAGAACCCTCTTTCTGGCATTACTTGTGACTATATTATTTCAGGCTTAAGAAAGCATTGTTATGAGAGCCATATTATTTTCTATGAAAATAGAAATAGCACTGTTTTTATTGCTCGTGTTCTTCACAGCAGTATGGACGTTGAACCGAAGCTTAAAAACCCATAACGCCTGCATAACACGTTTACTACTATGCAAACATACTTGAAATGGACACCTTAAAACGAGAAACACTCGGCAAACTGAGAATGCCGAATGTAGTAAATCGTGTTGATGTATTTGTTATATGGCAACTTAATTGAAGTTATAAAATAGTAGCGATCCAGTTTTCACCCTCTTTTCTTACGGCAGCATCTCGTAAAACAGGATCAATGCCAGCGATTTTAGAACGTCCATTTGTATCATGACCACCATGAATCATATTGAATATTTGATAGTTATAATTTTGCTTTTCTACTAACTCAATATGCTTAATCGCTTGATTATAACCCGATGCTTCTCGCTCTTCCCCTCTCCAGCTTTCGCAAAGAATCACAACATTACTCTCATCGATATAAGCATTATTCCAAGCACCAAAAGCGATTAGTTTCTTTTCATGATTAACGAATGACCAAGACCATAACCAATTAGCACATGTAAAACCTTCATTTTCCATAAACTGCTTACGATTAACATCGCTTTCAGGAACAAGCTTTCGATACAATTTTGTGTCATTATATTCTGAGTGTTTGATGATATGAGCCATTAAATTACGTCCTTGTTCATCTCCTTGCTTTTTTGCATTTTCATATAAAATTTGTAATTTGTTAGCTGGTATATCTCCACTATCGATACGAATCAAAGTCTTTTCATATAATTCTTGTTTCATAAAAATTCCTTTTTGAACACTTAATCACGTACATTAAAATGTAACTTTAAATTGATTGTGATTTATTGATAAATGATATAAATATTGTATTTTCCGAATTGCCATATAACGTTTGAACTCAGCGCGCGGCTTTTCGCGCGTCCGCTTTGAAATATTTGTTATGTTGCTATTTCTCTAAGTGATAAGTTGATATTTCCATATCGAACTATTGCCTCTACTTTTGCTTTCATGGCATCGTAGAATAGAACTTGACCATTCAATATCATAGCCAAATCATCTCCCGTCATTAATAGAGTTCTGGGGGAATCTCCGGAAAACTTGAGTACAGCATTATCATCAAAACCATTGGCAGCTAAAAATAACCCACGGGTACTTTGAGCTTTACCTCTAATCTTTCCATCAAATATGGACAGGTCTTTTTGCTTTATAACTCCATCTTCCCATTTACATTCCACCAAATAATCAAACTTTTCGTACTTGAAGTGCCCATCTATTTGCTCCCCATCTGAAGTTTTATAGGGTGGCGAGTAATCGAGTTCATTGAACTGCAATAGATCACAGAACAATGTTTCAAGCTTATATCCGCGTTGTTGAGGAGTAATTTCAGTCGTTGTAACTAGAGATATGAATAGAGAATTCAGTTCTTCTAGCTTTTTCTTCTTTGACTTTTTTTCATCTACAGCCGATTTGTAGTAGCTGCGCGATTCATCTCGCTTTCTCTTTTTAATCTCGTTTTCAACAGGATCATTTCCGACAAGCTCTCTAAACTCAGATAGTAGCTGTTTCGCCTTTTTCTCATCCAGAGCATCACGATCTACGGCATTTTTCAATTTAAAGAAATTTGAAATAATGGTGTTAATGACTTCGATTTGATTAGACTCTTCTAAATAGTCAAGCACATTCCGCATCACTTGGTACTTATTATATGACTCTTTCGGGTATCGGTTCTTTAAAGCTTTAGGAACACCGCAACTATCCAAAAAGCTATAGAAACTGTTCCAGTACCAAAAACAGGTACCGGACAGCGAAACAATAGCTTCTTTTAGTTCAAAGTTAATTCTTTTAGCCAATTTTCAATTCCCCACAAAAGTTCCGAGCAACATAACGCCAAGCTAAGGGGCGCGCCGCTTTTGGCGCGTCCCAGCGAACAAAGTGAGCGACCTTGAGCGCCATGTTATGTTTCATTTTGGGTTAGTGGAAGCTCTTGTATACCGTGATCACGTCAAGTCCCGTCCGGATTCGTTCAAGACACCATTCGACGTCTTTTTGTGGCCAGCTCTCCTTTTCTAATAGGTACTGTCCAAGATGCCCCCAATCGATTCGTTTTCGTGAGTATCGGGAAACTGCACAAATGAATCGGTCGAGCCGCTCAATGTCTAAAGGGTGATAGCTCAAAGGGTGATTGCCAAGGAATAATCTGAACGACCGTAGAGGGATTTTAGCCGAGATAATCTCATCTAGACTTGGATCCGTGTTTGAAATACGAAGCCTAAGCCCTGCAGAATTAGCCCTACTCCATTTTTTGACATCTTGGTGGAGCTTAGCAGCAATACTGTTGTACTTATTTACCGAGATTGAGCCTGTTTCTTTTGGGACAATATTAACTATTTTTATAAAGCCTGCCTTCTCTTCGCAAAGGGCAATGGCTAGCTTCGTTGTAACTGAATCATCGACGACGATTAAACAACCCACACTTTCAAGTAAATTGTCGGAATATGTCGCAGACCGGTCTTCATCGTACATCCATTCAGTCGAGTCAATGCAAAATCGACGCATTGTGTCAAATAGGTATTGAGTGCCACGGCTAGACCGGATTTCAACTTCAGCGAAGACATTCATTTTGGGATCGCTTTTTAAACATAACGATCTGAATTAAATGGCGTGACATCTTTTATGATCGCGAA
>TARA_R110002074_G_scaffold233806_1_pt1 | contig 155844 bp, 142 predicted proteins | sample TARA_R110002074 | Tara Oceans TARA_R110002074 (sample SAMEA4397215) | marine metagenome | biome: Polar Biome; feature: [MIX] marine epipelagic wind mixed layer (ENVO:01000061); material: water (ENVO:00002006), including particulate matter (ENVO:01000060) such as... | depth...
TACGCTTATGCTTAAGTAAGTGCCATTCGTACCTGACCCTACTTACTACGATAGAAAATTAGAAGCATCGTAGCAATTATGAATAATATCCGCATTGATCTTGATCTGAGTCAATATAGATCTTTAATAAAGGCTTATTATTCAATTATCAAAATAGGAGTTTCAAAGAAATGAACAAGAAAATATTCATAACAATTATAGTATTTCTATTTCTGACTTCTAATTCCAACTTAATCTTTGCTTTAAACGCAGATGAAGTAATTGTTGAAACAACCAAGGAAGTACTTGATAGGCTTGAGTCTGATAAAGAAAAATTGGTAGCAGATCAAAATTACATCAAAAAAATTGTCCGCGAGTTGATAATTCCGCATATGGACTTTAATACTATGTCTGCGTTAGCACTGGGGGAAAACTGGAATATTTTAAGTAATGAGATTAAAACCTGTGTTAGTCGTGGTTTTAAGAACTTATTAGTAGAACGCTATGCTTATGTTTTACTGAGCTATCGTAAACAGGATATCGAATATTGGGCTGCAAAAAGTATCGGTGTTAAAGGTTATGTATCCATTACCCAAAGCTTATCGAGGCCAGAGACAGACCCTTCGACTATAGAGTACCGTATGCGGCCTCATGGAGGGAGTTGGAGCGTGGTTGATTTGTTAGTTGATGATGTTAGTCTCCTTAAGACGTACCGCAAAATTTTCAGCAAAGATATAAAAGAAAAGGGGCTTGTTAATTTTGTTAAGGATATTAAGGAGTGTCAAATGTAATTCATCACAACCACAGCTATTCTGATGCTATGTAATGCCGTTGTGAATCTTGCTTCAATATACGATCGTGTTGTTTTGAAATCACCACTTAAGGTGATCTTCTTTTTTCTGTATATATTTATTGTTTCCATTTATTACTCTTTTGACTTTGAGCTGGATGCTTCTGGTGAGTCACTGGTATTGGAAAATGACCAAAGCCTCAATTATTATCGTCAAATAAGTGAGAAATACGCTTCCCATGATTTTGTCATAATCACCTATCAACCAGATTCAGGTTTATTGTCTGAAACCACACTGGCAACGATCCGTGGTATACGAGACCAATTGCTCCAGTTAGAAAGTATAGAATCCGTTACTTCTATTCTCGATGTGCCGATAATTTATGAATCAGGTTTATCGTTATTTGAAATAACCGCTGAGTTTCCATCTTTAGGCGCAGATAATGTCAGCGACGTTGTCGCGGCGAAAGAATTTGAAACTAATCCGCTTTATCGAGATTTAATTGTCAGTGAGGATGGCAGTGTTACGGCGATACAAGCCTTGTTCAAACGTGACTATGAGTATAATGGTTTTTTAGAACGACGACGAAACTTGATTGAGAGGCTCGACGTTTTATCACAACAAGAGTTGCTTGAACTTGAACAGATTAAGCAGGATATAAGGACTAGAAATAATGCTACAACGATACAACGTGAGATAGATATTAAGCGTATACGCGATATTATTGAACAACATCGTGATAGTGGTCAATTATACCTTGGCGGAATTCCTATGATCACCGTTGATATGATTCAATTTATTAAACACGATCTGCTTGTTTTTGGACTTGGTGTGTTTTTGTTTCTAATTATCATATTGTCTATTTTCTTTCGTAAATTGCGCTGGGTTATAATACCTATGTTAGTTTGTGGAATTACCGGAGTCGCAACTATTGGTTTTCTAGGTTACGTGAGTTGGCCTGTTACCGTTATCTCATCAAACTTTTTATCAATTCTGCTAATCATCACTTTATCTTTGAATATCCACCTCATTGTACGTTTTCGAGATTTACAATTACATGATCCAGAGACTCCTCATATAGAGTTGATACGATTAACAATGGCGTCAATGGTACGACCTTGTTTTTATACTGTGCTTACGACGGCTGTGGCCTTTGCTTCACTGGTAGTTAGTGAAATTAAACCGGTAGTAGGTCTTGGTTGGATAATGGTGATTGGCCTTTGCATTGCTTTTATTGTGAGCTTTACAGTAATGCCTGCTTTGTTATCTATCTTTAAAGGGGCAGAAAGAGTCTCTCAAAAAGACCGCACGCGGAAAATAACTTTAAGATTAGCCAAGTTTGTTCATGATAAACCACTGTTGATCACGATTGCTTCTTTATTTCTGATAGTTTTACTTGGTATAGGTATTATGCAACTTAAGGTTGAGAATCGATTTATCAATAATTTCAAATCGAATACTGAGATCTATCAAGGCATGAAATTAATTGATCATAAATTAGGTGGCACGATGCCACTCGATATTATAATCGAACCTGATAAAGACTTTTTCAAGATGATAGATGAGCTTGCGGCTGAAACGAATGAACTAGATAGTTTGTTTTTAGATGAAGGTGATGAATTAGTTCAACCTAATTACTGGTTAAACCCGGCTATGGTCAAAAGAATGAAGCGTATTCAAGAACACCTGGAATCTTATCCAGTAATCGGTAAGGTCATTTCTATTGTTACTTCATTAATGATTGTTGAAAAACTGAATGGCGCACCATTTGATGAGTTTGAACTCGCCTTGGTACGCAATCGTATACCTGACTCAATTAAGGCTAGCCTCATTGCACCGTATCTATCGGAGGATTCAAACCAGGTCCGGTTTAGTATGAGAATTGTCGAATCCGATCCTACGTTAAGCCGTCAGGAATTATTGGATAGTATTCACAACTTCTTGATAAAGGATATGGGTTTTGAAGAACAACAGGTTCATCTGACCGGAATGATGATCTTGTATAATAACATGTTGCAAAGCCTGTTTCGATCACAGATATTAACAATTGGCGCTGTCTTTATAACTATTCTGATCATGTTCATGATCATTTTCAGGAATATTCAATTGTCTTTGATTGCGATAGTGCCCAATATTTTTTCTGCTGTTTTGATTTTAGGCATAATGGGTTGGGCGGGCATTCCTTTGGATATGATGACAATCACTATCGCTGCGATAACAATTGGTATTTCAGTAGACGATACCATCCATTATGTTCATTGTTTACAACAAGAGTATTCCATTGATTCTTCTTATGAAGAGGCGATTATTCGCTGTCATGGCGGTATCGGCAAAGCGATGTACTATACCTCTGTGGCAATCTTTTTTGGCTTCGCCTTACTGGCCTGTTCAAATTTTATACCGACAGTTTATTTTGGTTTGTTAACTGGTTTTGCTATGTTGGTAGCATTGTTTGGTGATCTGCTGTTATTACCAGCAATGGTGTTAATATTAAAACCGAAAATCATATAATATTTCAATTTCCTATTGTGGAAGCCACACTAAATATTTTTTCGTCTTCTAATCGCATTGCCGTCATATCACGACCCCATAAGCAACCAGTATCCAGGGGATAAACATTAAACTGTTTAAAGTTTTTTTCATTACCTAAGTGCACCGTTGACCAATGCCCAAATATGATTTTATTTTTCTTTGTCTGTCTGTTTTTTAGTGCATACCAAGGGTTTAATTTTTTGTCTTCTTTGCCCGGTGCATTTTTTGCTGTGAAATCTAATTGTCCATCAGCATGGCAATAGCGCATGCGCGTTAGACAATTAATGATGAAACGGTGTCGATCATAACCTTCTAATTTTTCAGACCACCGATTAGGTAGGTCGCCATACATCTGTTGTATGAAGTCATCGAACTGGTCGCTGCGCAATAGAGTTTCTGTTTCTTGTGCCAACTCTATTGCTTGTGATAATGACCATTGTGGTGGTAACCCGGCGTGAACCATATTGAAGTTTAAATCTGTGTCACACTCAAGTAACGGGAGGTTTCTTACCCAGCTCAGTAGTTCATCAGAGTCTTCAGCATTCATTATTTCATCTAAAGTATCTTTGCGATGTGGTTTACGAACGTTATTTGCTACTGCGAGTAAGTGTAGGTCATGATTTCCCAGAACAGTTCTTGCTGAGTTGCCTAATGACTTTACAAACCGAAGACATTCCAGTGATTTCGGTCCGCGGTTGATGAGATCACCAACGAACCAGAGCCGGTCATTTGTTTGATCGAAATTAATTTTATCGAGTATGTCTTGTAGTTCTGCGTAACACCCTTGCAGATCACCTATCGCGTAGGTGCTCATACTTAATGTAGCGTATTTGGAGTAGAGAGATTAAAAATGGGGATTTGCACATCAAAGTCCTGACCATCATCGCCCATCATTTCATATTTACCTTGCATACAGCCCACTGGCGTTTCTAATACTGCGGCACTGGTGTATTGAAATGATTCGCCTGGTTGAATGTGCGGTTGTTCTCCAATCACCCCGTCGCCTCTGACTTCCTGAACTTTGCAATTCGCATCGGTAATTAACCAATGCCGACGTAGTAACGTCGCTGCTAATTGCCCGGTATTGGTAATCGTGATGGTGTACGCAAATACATATCGTTCCTGTTCTGGAAGCGACTGATCATTAACATATTGAGTTTCAGCGCTAATACTGATGTCGTATTGTTTTTCATCCATAGGTCTATTTCACCTTATTCATGAACTTGGTTCAAGTCGACCTTAAATGCTAATAATATCAATTAGTTGGAAGAAATAATTTTCTTCCTGTAACTCATCGCTTCTGACAAGTGTTGGGTTTGTATCTGTTCATAGCCCGACAGATCTGCGATTGTTCTGGAGACTTTTAATATGCGGTGTATCGCGCGACCCGAAAGCGACAGCTTTCTTGTCGCAGTTTGTAGTAATGATTTATCGCTTTCAGTTAAACCACAATACTGTTCAATATCATTCGTCTTTAGTGCTGAATTTGCGCAACCACTGCGTTTCAACTGTCGTTTAAATGTATCGCACACGCGTTCTTTAATAGTAGCACTGGTTTCAGAGTCGGCTTCTCTTGACTGATTAATGATGGCCTCTGGAATACTGTGGACTTCGATGACCATATCGAGCCTGTCCATAAGCGGTCCGGATATTTTATTTTGATATCGATGGATTTGTTCTTCTGTGCAACGACAGTGACTACTGGCGTCTCCCAAATAACCACAGGGGCAGGGGTTCATGGCAGCAATTAGTTGGAAGTTAGCCGGGTATTCAACTTGATTGGCTGCACGCGAGATGACGATACGTCCTGATTCTAATGGTTCGCGTAATACTTCTAATACATGGCGGTTAAATTCAGGCAGTTCGTCGAGAAACAGCACGCCATTATGTGCCAGTGAGATCTCTCCCGGTTTAGGGTGACTGCCGCCACCGACCAAAGCAACCGATGATGCCGAATGATGTGGTGATCGAAAAATACGTTTTCGCCATGTTGTTGGATCAAACCCCTTGTTACTTATCGATGCAATAGCTGCGCTTTCAAGCGCTTGTTTATCCGTCATCGCCGGCATGATGCTGGGTAGGCGTTCGGCCAACATAGTTTTACCTGAACCGGGCGGACCTACCATAAGTAGATTGTGTCCACCTGCAGCGGCGATCTCTAAGGCTCGTTTTGCATGTTCATGCCCATAGACTTCATTCAGGTCTTTATTGTATCTCGTTGCATATTCGATTTTTTTCGATTTATGATTTTCTAGTGTTTTCATTCCCGTTATATGTGCGCACACATCTAGTAAGTGGCTGGCTGGTTTACACGATGTCCCATCTACTAGCGCAGCTTCATCTGCGTTGTCGATGGGTAAGATCAAACTTCGTTGAGATTCTCTTACTGCTAATGAAACGGGTAGCGATCCTTTTATTGCTCTTAATCTTCCGGTTAATGACAATTCACCTATAGCCTCATGTTGCTCCATACCTTTTTCAGGTATTTGTCCCGATGCGATCAAAATACCGAGAGCGATAGGGAGATCAAAACGCCCACCTTCCTTTGGTAGATCGGCTGGAGCCAGATTAACCGTGATTCTGCTGAGTGGAAATTCAAATTGATTATTAAGAATAGCACTGCGAACACGTTCTTTGCTCTCTTTAACGGTTGTTTCTGGAAGACCGACAATAGTGAAACCGGGTAGGCCACGCGAGAGGTGTACTTCGACGGTAACTAGTGGTGCGTTGATACCATCTAGCGCACGCGAATAAATGATTGCAACGCTCATCAATATTTCATCCTTGAAATTAAGTTATTTGGAGACTGACTCAAAAATTTCAAACTAATTTATCACAAATTTTGTTTCTTGTTGCACAGACTTTGAACATTGAACGATAAAATTGCACCAGTAAGTTGCATCGTATGGGGATAAGTGATCCAAAAACCTTGTATTTAAAGGGTTTCCTGCTTGGCATAGTAACTGCACTACAACAGATTAAGAATGAGAGCTATTGATGTTCAAGATTCAGTTTTATTAGCTATTCAAATAGATCGCTAGGGTTCCGACGTTAAAGACAACGTGTCTGGTCCGAGAGCAATCGACCTTCGTTCGAAGGTTACACGGCGGGATAAAAGCCCGGGAGGTAGTCACCATGATTTAGATCATTGGTACCTCTCTTTCAATTATTTTTTCAACTACTCAATAAGGGGAATGTTTTATGACGTTTCATGAAACCATGCGTAAAAAGCTATTATTAGCTGTTTCGATATTTGTTGGTTCTATTTCAATTTCCGCACAGGCTGAACCGCTCAAGATTGGTTATAGCGATTGGCCAGGTTGGGTTGCCTGGGAAGTGGCGATTGAGAAAGGGATGTTTAAAGAAGCTGGCATAGAGGTCGAATTTGAATGGTTCGATTATGTTTCTTCTATGGACGCCTTTGCAGCAGGTAAGCTTGATGCAGTAACCATGACTAATGGTGATGCCTTGGTCACTGGTGCAACGGGAGCAAGTAACGTAGCAATCATTATCAATGATTATAGTAATGGCAATGACATGGTTGTCGGAGCTCCAGGTATAGAAAGTATTAAAGATCTAAAAGGTAAGAAAGTTGGTGTCGAGATTGGTTTTGTTGGTCATTTACTTTTACTTAATGGCTTGGAAAAAAATGGTATGACCGAAGCAGATGTTGAGTTGGTCAATGTGCCTACTAATGAAACACCGCAGGTATTAGCATCGGGTGACGTCAGTGCTATTGTTGCCTGGCAGCCTAATTCCGGGCAAGCCTTAAGCCTGGTACCGGGTTCGAAAAAGATCTACTCATCCGCTGATGAGCCAGGATTGATTTACGATGTATTAGCCGTGTCACCCAGTAGTCTTTCTGCTAACAAAGTGACCTGGTCCAAGGTAGTTGATGTTTGGTACAAGGCCGTTGCTTACATTCTGGATCCTGCAACTCAAGATGATGCGATTTCAATCATGGCAGCAAGAGTCGGTGTCAGCCCGGAAGAATATAAACCTTTTCTGGCAGGCACCAAGATCTTAACGCTGGAAGAAGCCAAAGCATTTTATGCTAAAGGTGAAGGGTTTAAGTCGATATACGGTTCTTCAAAGATTGCGGATGACTTCAATCTAAAATACGAGGTCTATAAGGAAGCGCAAGATATCGAAGCTTACACTGATGCCTCATTAACAATGGCTAAATAAAGACGCGGTATTAGTTAATATGAGTTCAACTCCCTGGTTTGCGCCGCGTGTTGCTTTATCTACAAAGCGCACCAGGGTGCTGACATTCGCATCGTTTCTATTGCCACTGTTGATATGGAGCGCAGTTAGTTATATCCCGTTCCTTTGGCATCCAAAGGTAAAGATAGTCGAACCCGGCGATGTTTCTTACTTCAAGGTCGGCATGTTGGTTGACCGGAAAGTATTCGATAAAGAAACTGCCAAGGTTGCAGATAAAGATAAAGTCTTACCTATTGGTAAACGTGCGAACCCGATTTATCTACCCGCGCCACACGAAGTTGCAAAAGCGATGGTGACCTCATTCACAACAGAGCCAAGGCGACGTAGTGAAAAATGGTTGCACGAAAGTCTATGGCACAGCATTACTATCATCTTTTGGGGTTTTACCTTGTCGTCATTAATCGGCGTACCAATAGGTGTGCTATGCGGTACCTATTCTGCTATATCACGTTTGCATGAACCTTTTGTTGAGTTCTTTCGGTATCTCCCCGCACCTGCTTTTGGTGCACTTGCGGTTGCCATACTCGGGATACATGATGGGCCAAAGATAGCGATTATATTCATAGGTACTTTTTTTCAGCAGGTACTCGTTGTTAGTAACACGACTCGGAAACTTGATATTTCATTATTAGAAGCAGCGCTGACCTTAGGCGCTAAACGGATGCAGCTATTATTCAAGGTAGTACTCCCCGGCATTCTTCCCGACCTCTATCGTGATCTAAGAATATTGCTTGGGTGGGCGTGGACCTATTTAATTGTTGCTGAATTAATCGGTACCAGTTCTGGAATTACCTGGTTCATCACTCAGCAGGCGAGATACAAAAACTTTGATAATGTGTTTGCGGCGATCATGATGATCGGCATTATTGGTTTGCTCTCGGATATTATTCTGGCCAAGTTGGGTAAATTTATATTTCCTTGGGAACGATCAGCGAATAAGGATTAGCACATGACACGTATAGAACTTCCCAACTACCTAGAACAATCCGATGAGGTTAAGGCGCGTTTTGATGCGATTAAAGATCGTGAGGTCATCCTCGAAGTTAAAGATCTGCATAAAGTATTCTCAACGGACAAAGGTGACATTACTGCGTTAAAGGGTATCAATTTTAAAGCACATCGCCGCGAATTTATCTGTGTGATTGGTGCCTCGGGTTGCGGTAAGTCAACCTTGATTCGCATCTTGGCAGGATTAGAGTCAGCTAGCGCGGGTGAAGTCTTATTGGATGGTAAACCTGTAACAGGGCCGGGGCCTGATAGAGGGATGGTATTCCAGGGCTATACATTATTCCCCTGGTTAACGGTTAAAAAGAATGTGATGTTTGGTCTGCGCAGTCAAGGTTTAGGTTTCGCAACAGCAGAAAGTGAGGCATTACAATGGATTGATCTGGTGGGTCTGGAAAAGTTCGCTGACGCTTATCCTGATCAACTTTCTGGTGGTATGAAACAACGTGTGGCAATTGCACGCGCACTTGCAAACAAACCACGCATATTATTAATGGATGAACCTTACGGTGCACTTGATGCACAAACTCGCAGCAAGATGCAATCTTATTTGTTGCAAATCTGGCACAACATAGATATTACGGTTTTATTTATTACCCACGATTTAGATGAAGCGATATATCTTGCCGATCGAATCCTCGTATTAAAGTCACATCCGGGCGAAGTGGAAGAGATTATAGAAGTCCCTGTACCACGACCGCGTGATCCAGAACAATTTATCTCTCCGGAATTTTTAGCAACACGTAAACGTATCGATGAGTTAATTCATCCTCCTGCTGAAGAAGACGATGACGATAAATTGAATATGATCCGTTTAACCCGCGTAGGCGATGAGGTAGAACCATGAGTCTGTTAGAAGAAATGCCCTGGCCAGACGTTGCCGAAACGCTGAAAGTCTTTCCTGCGGCTATATTACCCATTGGTGCAACTGAACAGCATGGCCCTCATATGGGTTGCGGGATGGATTTTGTTCTTGTCGATAAACTATGTAAGGCCGTTTCAAAAAAAACAAATGTCATGATGTTACCGACAATGCCTTATGGTTGTTCTATCGGACACAGTCAGAATTGGCCCGGTACCATTGCATTGCAACCGAAAACACTCATTGATTTAATCAAAGAGATGGGGGACTGGGCATACCATAGCGGGGTAAGAAAATTATTTATTGTGAATACACATGTGACAAATGCCGCACCACTACGTTGTGCATTAGAAATGTTGCGCGCTGAACATGATGACTTAATGGTTGCTGTTTTCAATTCTTCAAAACTTAGCGAGCGGGTGCGGAAATTCCATTTTGCGGATGCCGATGATTGGCACGCAAATGATGCTGAAACGTCATTAATGTTGTCTATAGCACCAGAAATGGTTAATACCTATGCCTTTGATATTGCTGACGACCCGGATCGTACTGATGAACTCGTGTTTTCACACCCGGTAAATCGGACGAGTAAGAATGGGGTCACTGGAAGACCTTCCGAGGCAACAAAAGAGAAAGGCGATGAGTTTTTTAGTTGGATGGTTGAAGACCTGTCTAAATTAATACAACGCGGTTTAACTGAGAAGGCACCGCTACCGAATTCTTATTTTAATTAACATAAGCTTAGCAACAAATGGATACAAAAACGAAAACGCGTTTATTACCTAAAGATAAGTCTGACACTGAGATATTAGCGATTCAGAAAGTCTTGAAAGATAAAGGTGTGCGATATTGCATGGGAGCCTATGTAGATATCCATGGCATACCCAAGGGTAAGGTTGTGCCTATTGATCATTTATTACATATGGCACATGGCTCAGAACTCTATACCGGTTATGCTTTAGATGGTCTTGGTCAAGAACCCAATGATGACGAGATCGCATCAGTTCCAGATCTGGATCACATCATTCAATTGCCTTGGGAACCGAAGATTGCATGGATGCCTGCGGATAACACCTTTAAAGGCGAACCCTATAAATTGAATACACGAGTTGTATTAAAACAGCAATTAGAAGCCGCTGCTGAGCTTGGTTTTGGCTTTAATCTTGGTATTGAATGTGAAATATTTTTATTGAAAAAGAATACCGATGGCAGCCTTTCTATCCCGCATGCCGATGATAAATTAACGAAACCTTGCTATGACTTGCGTGGATTTATGGATAATTTTAACTGGTTAGATCGTATGGCAGAGACGATTAATGACCTAGGCTGGGATATCTATTCTTTTGATCATGAAGATGCTAATGGCCAGTTTGAATTTGACTTTAATTATGCTGATGCATTGACCATGTGTGATCGTTTGATCTTCTTTCGTGAATTAGCAAAACGTTATGCTGCCGACGAAGAATTGCTTGCTACGATGATGCCAAAGCCTTTTAAGGATAAAACAGGAAATGGCGCACATTTCAATATGTCACTGTTTGATCTTGTGTCAGGTGATAATGTCTTTGAATGTGAACCTAAAGATGATCCTCGTGGTTTGGGCCTGACACAAACAGGTTATTATTTTATTGGCGGGATATTAAAACACGGGCGTGCTCTATGTGCAGCATTTGCACCCACCGTGAATAGTTATAAGCGTTTAGTACGCCAAGGTGCGATGAGCTATTTTACCTGGGCACCAGTATTTAATTCTTACGGATCTAACAATCGTACTAATTCAGTACGTGTGCCGATGGGTGGTGGTCGTTGTGAATCGCGTAATGCCGATGGTGCTGTTAATCCGTATCTTGCAGCAACTTTGGCTTTAGCTGCTGGACTGGAAGGCGTTCGTGAAAAAATTGATCCGGGAAACCCGCAAGAGGATAACCTATACGAGTTAACTGATGCGGAGCGACTGGCACGAGGTATAGATTTCTTGCCACAAACGCTAGCCGAAGCTGTACAAGCCTTTGCCGATGATCCATTGACTGAGAACGTATTAGGCAAAGAATTGAAAGATGAATTCATTCGTTATAAAACGCAAGAGTGGGAAGAATATCACCAAAACGTCAGTGCCTGGGAGGTAGAGCGCTATAGTCACATGTTCTAGGCTATCCTGTTAACGAGTATGGCTTATTAGTTAACAGATAGATTGATTACTGTTATATTTTAGTAAGACAAATGGATAACTAGGGTTCCGGCTTTAACAGGCGACTGGTCCGAGAGTTATCGACCTTCTCAAAGGTTACACGGCGGGATAAAAGCCCGGGAGATGCAATACGCCAGCAATTGGCAATACATTTCAACGTGAAATAAAACTGGAGAGCGGTTATGAAAATCATATCATTTAATACACCTGAACAAACTTTTGTGCTGATTCAGTCTCAAGGGAGATTATAAAATGGCTGAAATATTTCCTGATAAAGAAATAATGTATGAGGATGAGATCCCGGGTGGCGCGCATTGGTCAATGTTAATGCGTAAAGGCACAACGCTACGTTTAATAGACAAAGAGGGCGGCGCGAATGTGGGAATGCTGTTTTTCAACGCAAACGATAAGCTTGAACGCTATAACGCCCCTGATACTTTAAAGTGCCAACATACTTTCAAGCTCACAAAAGGTCATTGTTTGTATTCTGATATGGGCCGAATCTTTTGTTCCATCATTGAGGATACGGTTGGTTGGCATGACACAGTAGGTGGGAATTTGACTGACGTGAATATGAAAAATAAATGGGACGTTAAGTCATATCAAGAACAGCGAAATAATTGGACTCTTAGTGGCACACATAGTTTTTTAGTTGAACTAGCTAAAAACGGTTTAGGCGAGCGTGATCTGGCAGCTAATCTAAATTGGTTTAGTCGTGTGTTTACTGATGCAGAAGGAAATTTAAACTTTGATCCATCGAATAGTAAAGCAGGAGATTATGTCGATCTGCGTTTTGAAATGGACACGCTAGTTTTATTTCATACCTGTCCACATCCTTTGAATAATGCAGCGGACTATCCAAAGCAGTCATTAGGTTATCAAATTCGTAAAGCTGGCCCTGTTACAGATGATGATCTTTGTATGAATTCCAGACCTGAGAATCAGCGCGGTTTTAAAAATAACGCGATATATCATTTACAAGGAGGACTTTAACCATGATCAAAGAAAGTCCTCGTAATGCAGATACTGCAACTTATACCCAAAAAATCGATGCGGGTGATTACTGGATGCATATTGTTAATCAAGGTCAAACCTTGCGCATTCTTGATTTAGAAGGAAACCAAGCAGCAGACACGTTGTTTTATAGTGTGCATGATCCCGCCGAACGGTATTCCGCTATAGATACCATTCGTGAACAAGGAAATGTTTATTTAACGGCTGGCTCAGAATTGATATCCAATCGTGGCAATGTCTTACTGGAAATTGTTGCCGATACCTGTGGGCGACACGATACGCTTGGGGGGGCTTGTGCAACTGAATCAAACACAGTGCGTTATGCGCTAGAAAAGAAATGCATGCATGCCTGTCGGGATAGCTGGTTGTTAGCCGTCGCAGAACATCCTGAGTTTAATATGAGTAAAAGGGATATTACGCACAATATAAATTTCTTTATGAATGTGCCCGTAACAGAAGAAGGTGGCTTGACCTTTGAAGATGGTATCTCGGATGCAGGTAAGTATGTTGAGGTGACCGCAAAGATGGATGTTATTGTTTTAGTATCGAATTGCCCGCAATTGAATAATCCGTGTAATGCCTATAACCCGACGCCTATTGAGGTATTGATCTGGAGCAATGGATAACACGCCGATGCAATCAATAACAGTTGTAAAACCAGGGATACAAACTACGGTACAGGATTATCCTGGCAGGATAGGGTTCTGGAACGTTGGTGTACCACCATCCGGACCTATGGATAATCGGGCTTTTCGGTTAGGCAATCAAATTTTAGGCAATGAAAAATCTGCAGCAGGACTAGAAATTACTCTGGTGGGGCCAGAATTGAAATTTAATATTGAGACGATTATTTGTCTTACTGGTGCACCTGTGCGGATGATGATAAACGGTGTTTCTATGTCGCAGTGGAATGCTATCCGTGTTAAGGCGGGTAGTATCTTGAAAATTGAATCCGTTATCGTTGGTATGCGAGCTTATTTGTGTTTCAAAAATGGTTTGAAAATTGAGCCATACTTAAATAGCAAAGCGACGTTTACGCTAGGAAAATTTGGGGGGCATCAGGGCAGGGCGCTCGAAAAAGGAGACGCATTATTTGTTAATGAGGAAAAAAAATACAGTCCTTGCAACATTATCGATCATCGATTAGTTCCCGAGTACAAGAACAAATGGACCATTAATGTGATATATGGTCCACAAGGTGCCCCTGATTTTTTTACTATAGAAGATATCAGCACTTTTTTTAAAACGAGTTGGGAAGTTCACTATAACTCTAGTCGCACCGGGGTACGCTTAATTGGGCCAAAACCAAAATGGGCGCGCGAAGATGGTGGTGAAGCAGGGCTACATCCCTCGAACCTACACGATAATCCTTATGCTATTGGGGCAATAGATTTTACCGGAGACATGCCGGTTATATTAGGACCTGATGGACCCAGCTTAGGGGGATTTGTTTGCCCGGCTACCATTATAAATGCTGATTTATGGAAGCTGGGGCAATTAAAGCCCGGAGATAAAATACGTTTTATTCCGGTTAGTATTGAACAGGCGAATACATTAGAAAAAATAAAACTACAGGAAATTGAGTCATTAAAATATATTTCTTCTCCGGTGATTGTTCCGATAAAACCGGGAAATGCAGTTTGTCGCGACATTAAAAATATCAATGATAGACCAGATGTCGTTTATCGTTTATCAGGTGAAGATAATGTTCTGGTTGAGTATGGTGAGATGACACTTGATTTGGCACTCAGGTTAAGGGCTCATCTGCTAATGGAATGGATCAAGACAAATATCAATGATGGCATTATTGAACTAACGCCAGGGATTCGCTCATTACAAATTCATTTTGATAATAAAGTAATCAATACTCATAAACTCATCGATGTCCTGGTCTCAGCTGAAAAAGAATTAGAAGAGGTCGATAAAGTACGCATCCCCTCAAGAATAGTGTATTTGCCTTTGAGCTGGGATGATCCATCTACTCAAAAAGCAATTGATATCTACATGCAGTCAGTACGAGATGATGCGCCGTGGTGCCCAAGTAATCTGGAGTTTATTCGGAGGATTAATGGATTGCAGAGTGTTGCTGAGGTAAAAAAAATCGTCTTTAACGCCAGTTATTTGGTGATGGGTTTGGGCGATGTTTATCTTGGTGCCCCTGTTGCGACACCGCTTGATCCTCGACATCGTTTGGTAACGACAAAGTATAACCCGGCTCGAACATGGACTCCTGAAAATGCAGTAGGTATTGGTGGTGCCTATATGTGCGTTTATGGCATGGAAGGTCCTGGCGGTTATCAATTTGTTGGGCGTACATTGCAGATGTGGAATAAGGGCGAGAATAATATTGATTTCCATGGTGACAAGCCGTGGCTGTTACGTTTCTTTGATCAAATTCGTTTCTTTCCTGTGACCGAAGATGAATTAATACAGATAAGGCATGATTTTCCAAATGGTGATTACAATTTAAAAATTGAACAAACTGTTTTGGATTATGGAGAATACAAAACATTCCTACGGAAGAATAAAACTGACATAGAACGATTTAAAATAAAACAACAAAATGCATTCGAAGCCGAACGACGACGTTGGGTTGAAACAGGCGAATTAAATAATTAACTGGGAAGCGATTTCAAAACAATGACCCAACAAAACTATTCATTAAACATAACAACACTTCATGAACGATATAGGAAAGGTTTATTAGAACCGGAGACATTGATTGCAGATATTTCGGCTAAGATTAAATCTTATGAAGATCACAATATCTGGATTCACCTTTTAAGTGTAGATGAATTAGCAGTTTACTTATCTAACTTACAAGGGAAGGGGCCTGACGATTTACCGTTATACGGCATTCCCTTTGCGATAAAAGATAATATAGATTTGGTTGGAGTACCCACGACAGCAGCTTGCCCTGAGTTTAGTTATATTCCTGAGGAAAATGCCTTCGCTGTACAGCTATTAATAGATGCGGGGGCAATACCCATTGGTAAAACAAACCTGGATCAATTTGCGGCAGGTTTAGTTGGTACACGTTCTCCTTATGGTGCAGTTAAGAACGCTTTTGATCCGGCATATGTTTCAGGTGGCTCGAGCTCTGGCTCCGCTGTTGCCGTTGCTCTTGGGCAGGTATGCTTTTCGTTAGGCACAGATACTGCTGGTTCTGGTCGTGTGCCAGTCGCGTTTAACAATCTTGTTGGTTTAAAACCAACAAAAGGCAGGATAAGCACCTCTGGCCTTGTCCCGGCATGTCGAAGCCTGGATTGCATCAGTATTTTTGCACTTAACCCGGATGACGTATCTAGCGTATTCGACATAGTCGATTGCTATGACCCTGCTGATATTTATTCACGTGTGATCCCTCAGTATCCAGACAATAAAAAGTTTAAGATTGGCGTGCCGGATAGTTCATTCCTGAAATTCTTTGGGAACGAAAACTATAAAGGTTTGTTTGATGACTTTGTTAACGGAATCCTGAATGAAAGGATTAGTAGTGGCATAAGTGATGGGGAAGATTATGAGATCGTTAGAATTGATTTTACACCCTTCATAAAGACAGCGAACTTACTTTATCATGGGCCTTGGTTGGCTGAGCGTTATGCAGCGATAGACGAATTGATAGAAAGTAACCCCGATGCATTATTTCCCGTTACTAAAGATATTGTTTTGCCAGCAAAAGACATTAGTGCTGTAGAAACTTTTAAAAGTCTTTATGAATTACAAGCACTGAAGAAAGAAACAGATAAAATATTGGAGCAAGTTGATTTTGTCGTAACGCCAACAGCCGGGACGAAATATCGAATTGAAGAGATCAATGATGAACCTGTCCAACTCAATTCTAATCTGGGTTACTACACCAACTTTATGAACTTGTTGGATTACGCGGCAATAGCTATACCTGCCGGGTTTGATAAAGATAATTTTCCATTCGGTGTAACCTTGTTTGGTAATGCCTTCTCTGATCATCAATTGTTAAAACAAGCTACAAAATTACTTGATGGAAACCTTGCTAAGATGGGCGCAACTGATTTTGAATGGATACCTAAACTGTTATCTGCTGCCAGCAAACAGACAGAGGACACTATTGATATTGCTGTCTGTGGCGCGCACTTATCAGGAATGCCATTGAATCATCAACTAACTGATAATAATGCGGTGCTCATTAAAGCAACAAAAACAGAAGCTTGTTATAAACTCTACGTCCTTGCCGGTGGACCACCGTTACGCCCCGGTCTAGTAAGAGATGGTGATAATGGAAAATCGATAGAAGTAGAAGTTTGGCGTATGCCACTACGTGACTTCGGAAAGTTTATGGTTAATATTCCATCCCCATTAGGTATTGGTAAGGCAACTCTTGAAGATGGTGAAGAAGTGAATAGTTTTATATGTGAACCTTTCGGAATCGAAGGAGCTGAAGATGTTAGTAGTTATGGTGGTTGGCGTAATTATATGAAGCAATGTTCATAAGTGACTTGGGCTGTCTGGATACAATTATTGTTTTTGTTTTTTATCAATTATTTTTGCATCAAGCTGCTCTTCTAGTTTAGTAAGCTTTTTTTGCAGAGTATCTAGATGAGCACGCGTTCTTTGCAATAAGGCGGTTTGTATATCGTATTCTTCACGGGTTACCAAATCCATCTTTGACAAGCTCGCACTCAATGTTGTGCGCAAATTGCTTTCTATCTCTTTCTTAAAATGAGATAAATCTTCAGGCAGTAGTTTGCCGGCTTGTTGAATAAACTCTTCTATGTGTTCTTTGTTTATCATTTTCATTGTCGAATTGGTAAATATTATGACAAGGGTTTTATAAAATCTGGCCTCAGTATTTTAACATATTTAATAAAGAATAAATCATGCCCCAATCAAGTGCGGATGTGTATTTTATGCTTTTTAAAAGTGCAAACAATCTTCAGCAACAGGAGTAGTAATTAACTAAAAACAGACTCGGGAATATCTGTAACTAATTGAAATACATCTATATTATTAGCTTGTAGTATTTTTGTAACATTGTGGCATAAAAGCTGCTAATACTAGGTACAGTTATTATGACTTACTGCCTTTAAAGGCATTTTATTTTTTAATTGAGGGAATCAGTAATTATGAAAAATTTTACAACCGCGCTTGTTGCAAGCGCACTTATATTTGGGTCATCTCTTGCAATGTCAGAAGAAGAGCCGGAAATGGAGATTAGTGCAAATGTTGCGCTAGCTAATAACTATTTGTTCTACGGTGCTTCTCAAACTGCGGACAATGGTGCGGGTAGTGGCGGCGAAGCTATTTCTGGTGGCTTTGATTTAGCTTTACCTTTTGAAATATTGGGTGGTCAATGGTATGTCGGTACTTGGGCATCTAATGTTGAATGGGGCTCATCTGATACCGCTTCAATTGAACTAGATTTTTATGGTGGTATTGCTGGTGACTCAATTGGTAGTACTGGAGTCAGTTGGGACGTTGGTGCTTGGGCTTATACTTATCCAGATAATCATGATAGTGGTGGTACAGAAGATTTTGATTATATCGAATATTATATTAATTTAGGATATACCTTCGACTCTATGCCACTTTCACCTTCCTTGTCTGTTGGTGTTTATTTTTCCGATGAATATTTTGGTACAACAGATCAGAGTTTTCATGTTCCTGTAGGGCTTGAATTTTCTTTACCATACGATCTTACAGCATATGGTAGCTATGGTTACTTCACTATTGATAATACAGCAGCCATTGATGATTATTCATATTACAGCTTCGGTATAGCCAAGACTGTTCTTGGTGTCGATTTAGATCTGTCATGGACTGGGGCTACCGATGATTGTCGTGCAGTTCAAGGAACAAACTGCGGTGGTACAGTATTTTCAATTGCCAAGTCGTTCTAAACGTTCATAACAAAGTTTAATTTTGTATAAAGAAAAGCGGCCTTAGGGCCGCTTTTTTTATTCCCATGATTCACCATAATCTATATTTTTTAGACCGATACAGATAAATCTTTTTGTAGTTCTAAATCATATCCAGTAAGTAGATTGAGCGTTCTCCATCATTGGTATTAATACCTGAACTTTGCCACCTGAGTATTAACTTGATTGAGTCTGTTTTGACTTATGAAGAGACGCACATAAAACATGCAATCCTTTTTTATCGGCACCATAGTTGTGCATATATAGAAAGTTAATTACTCTAAAACAAGTCAAAATACACGGTAACTAATTGTATTTAAATGAAATAATAGCTTTGGCATGGATGCTGCAATTGTACCTGCATTACACAGTTCCCTGCGTGGTTTCGTTAAATGCACTAACACATAAGGACAGTTGTAAACATATCTCATGGATTAACAGATTTTTATCTATGGCATGTAAAACAATGTTGAAGCTATCAATGAAAATAGTAACAACATGGTCAACCATTTGGGAGATTAAAAATGAAATTGGTAACAGCAATCATCAAACCATTTAAATTGGATGATGCAAGAGAAGCACTGTCAGAGATCGGTGTGCAAGGAATGACGGTAACTGAAACAAAAGGTTTTGGGCGTCAAAAAGGGCATACAGAATTATATCGAGGTGCTGAATATGTCGTCGACTTTTTGCCTAAAATTAAATTGGAAGTTGCGGTAACGGATGACAAGGTCGAAGAAGTTCTTTCATCGATAACTAAGGCGGCCGGCACCGGAAAAATTGGTGATGGCAAAATCTTTGTTTCAACACTAGAACAAGTAGTTCGTATTCGTACCGGTGAATCCGGTGATGAAGCCCTTTAGTAAATAATATTCCTGGAGATTAAAGATGGAAAATAATATTTTCGAATTACAGTACGCCATGGATACATTTTACTTCCTGGTTTGTGGTGCACTGGTTATGTGGATGGCCGCCGGTTTCGCAATGTTAGAAGCCGGTTTAGTTCGTTCAAAAAATACCACTGAAATTTTAACGAAGAATGTCGCATTGTTTGCTATTGCTTCAACGATGTATATGGTTTGTGGTTATGATTTCATGTATGGTGGCGGGCTCTTTTTATCCGGCGTAGAAACAGTAGGCAATCTTGATGTTGCTGGCGCATTAGCTGCCTCGGCTGAAAATGGTTTTGATGGCGACTCGGTTTATTCCGGCGCATCAGACTTTTTCTTTCAGGTTGTCTTTGTCGCAACAGCAATGTCTATTGTGTCAGGTGCAGTTGCTGAACGTATGAAGCTCTGGGCATTCCTTGCCTTCGCAGTCGTTATGACGGGTCTTATCTATCCTCTAGAAGGTGGCTGGACTTGGGGCGGAAACTCGGTATTTGGTTTATACGAATTGAGCTACAGTGACTATGCTGGTTCTGGTATCGTGCATTTGGCCGGTGCTGCAGCGGCACTAGCGGGCGTATTGATACTCGGTCCTCGTAAAGGAAAATATACGAAGGACGGAAAAGTTCGCGCGATTCCGGGTGCCAATCTACCATTAGCGACATTAGGTACGTTCATTCTTTGGATGGGTTGGTTCGGTTTCAATGGTGGTTCAACACTGAAGTTGGGTGGGATCGCTGTCGCTAACGAAGTCGCTTATGTCTTCCTCAATACCAATGCAGCAGCAGCAGGTGGTTTAATCGCTGCGCTAATCGTTGCCAGATTAATGTTCGGTAAAGCTGATTTAACAATGGCGCTTAATGGTGCTTTGGCTGGCTTGGTTGCGATTACTGCAGAACCTGCTGATCCAACAGCATTACAAGCGACCTTGATTGGTGCAGCCGGTGGCGCTTTAGTTGTATTCAGTATTATTACGATGGACAAGCTCAAGATTGATGATCCTGTTGGGGCTATCTCAGTGCACGGTGTTGTCGGTATCTGGGGTATCTTTGCCGTACTCATTACCGATGCTGATGCCACATTTAGCGGACAGCTTGTGGGTATGTTAACTATCTTTGTCTGGGTCTTTGCTGCAAGTTTAATAACCTGGTTAGTGATTAAAACCATCATGGGTATCAGGGTTAGCGAAGATGAAGAAATGGAAGGTGTTGATATCAGTGAGTGCGGACAGGAAGCCTATCCTGAGTTCACCGCTTCATCAGGTATGTCAACGAGTTAATATTCTTAAGTTACATTTAATCTAACAACGGGCGCTTAATGCGCCCGTTTTTACGTATAGGATGTACAGTCATGATCCAAGTTCCAAACGGATCATAAGCGTCTACATCCATGTAGACGATGTTGCGGGAGGACACGACTACATGGATGTAGGAGGTAGAGCAACTCAAGGAGTAGTTGCCGAGGAGTCCGAAGCGACGACGTACAGGATGTACAGTCATGATCCAAGTTCCAAACGGATCATAAGCGTCTACATCCATGTAGACGATGTCGCGGGAGGACACGACTACATGGATGTTAGGAGCTAGAGCAACTCAGGGAGTAGTTGCCGAGGAGTCCGAAGCGACGACGTACAGGATGTACTCCGCAGGAAATAATGCCCTTACATTTTCTACCATGCTAGCTGACTTTTGTTTTTGGGAATATGCACTCTTGGCAATCTTGGTGCTTTGCGTACCACCAAGAGGCATCGAGAGTTCGTTAAATAGTCTTGAGTGCTCAACAACGGTCTATTCTAAATTTTTATGTATTTATTTGGTGCGCACTGTAAATATTTGCACCAATTAAGAGCGAAAAAATGCATTTTTGCGCTCGCAAAATAATATGAAAATCGTAAGCCCTTGTCGCGGATGCTAAAAATCTATTTGGCATAATTTCTGCTGTTGGGAATGCACCAAATTGTAAATATTGATAGTCTTGTTAGCCCAAAAACGAGCATAAACAATATTATTAATTTTTAAGAGGACTTGTTATGAAGATGATTGCCGCGGTTATTAAGCCTTTCAAACTAGATGATGTTCGCGAGGCGTTATCGGAAATAGGCGTTCAAGGTATGACGGTGACTGAAACCAAGGGTTTTGGTCGGCAAAAAGGACATACAGAGTTGTATCGAGGTGCAGAATACGTCGTCGATTTTTTACCAAAGATTAAAATTGAAGTTGCTGTAAGCGATGACAAGGTTGATGACGTTATTGAAGCGATCACAAAGTCAGCCAATACAGGCAAGATTGGTGATGGCAAAATTTTCATTTCTTCCTTGGAACAAGTTGTCCGTATTAGAACAGGTGAAACAGGCAGCGAAGCACTTTAATAAAAGAAAATTCCATTTGAATTGCATTATTAACCGGGAGAATTTAATGAGTCGTATTTTATTATTAATAGTTGTTTTATTTCCAGGCACTGTTTTGGCCGATGAGTTGAATAGTGGCGACACAGCATGGATTTTAACTTCTACGGCTCTGGTCTTGTTCATGACGTTGCCTGGTTTGGCATTGTTCTATTCCGGTCTTGTTCGGGCTAAAAATGTGTTGTCAGTGTTAATGCAGTGTTTTGCTATTGCTTGTCTTGTTTCCATTATGTGGATGCTTGGGGTCTATGGCTTAGCTTTTGGTGATGGCGGTTCGGCGAATCAGGTAATTGGCCTAGGCAATGTTCTGTTATCCGATATCAGTCTAGACAGCATGAGCGGCCCAATTCCTGAAATTGTATTTTTTATGTTCCAAATGACTTTTGCCATCATAACGCCTGCTTTGATAGTAGGTGGTTTTGCTGAAAGAATGAAGTTTTCTGCCGTGCTCTGGTTTAGTGCTCTATGGCTAGTGTTGGTTTATGCTCCTGTTTGCCACTGGGTCTGGGGCGGCGGATGGTTAAGTGATATGGGATTTATGGATTTTGCCGGTGGGGCAGTTGTGCATATCAATGCTGGTGTTGCCGCAATCATTGCTGCCGTAATGTTGGGTAACCGCAAAGGGTTTCCGAGTACGCCTATGGCGCCGCATAATATGACCTTAACAGTTGCCGGTGCCGGGATGTTGTGGGTAGGTTGGTTTGGTTTTAACGGTGGAAGCGCGTTGACTTCAAGCAGCAGTGCAGGGATGGCAATCGCCGTGACACATATATCTGCTGCTGCCGGTTCGTTGGCCTGGATGCTGTGTGAATGGATTAAATATGAGAAGCCCAGTGTACTTGGCATCGTGACCGGGATGGTCGCTGGTTTGGGCACAATTACGCCTGCATCAGGTTTTGTTGGTCCAATGGGTGGTCTCGCTATCGGATTAATAGCTGGTGTTGTTTGTTTTTATGCCACTCAATACGTGAAGCGAGTATTGCAGATTGATGACTCGCTGGATGTTTTTCCGGTTCATGGTGTTGGTGGTATTTTGGGCACCTTATTAACAGCAATATTTTATGCAAACTCCTTTGGTGGCTTAGCAACAGATGAAGCATACTCAATTTTGTCTCAGTTAGGCGTTCAAGCTATTGGTGTTGTTGTTACCATCGTGTGGTGTGGTGTTATTACGTTTGGTTTACTCAAATTGATTGATGTGTTTATTGGCTTAAGAGTTGATGAAGATGAGGAAACCGAAGGTCTTGACCTCGTTCTCCATAACGAGCGCGGTTATAATATGTAGTTGACCTTGTCTGTAAAAAAACTCGTTTGATTGTATCTTTAATATCATGTAATCAAGCGAGTTTTGCCATTTTATTCCAAATAAATTGTATCAATATTTAATAAAGTGGCTTTATTTTACGTAGGTATTTATTTGCTTCAGGTTACGTTCTGTTTTTAAATTTATCACGATATTTGATTTAAAACCTGTCTTGTTCTCATCTAAATGAATTTGTGTATTTAAATATTTCTACTCAACGCTTACAATTGGTATTCTAGTGCGTTAACCAAAAGAATTTGTGTAAGGAAAATACCTAAATGCCTGATCTTGTTGATAAAAGTATATTAAAATCATTTGTACCACCCAGTGCGCTGAACGCTGAAAACTTTCAAGAGTTGGCAGGTAAGACATATGTTGAAGATGTCCCGGCAGGGAATGCGATTTTTAAAGAAGGCGACAACGACAGACAATCTGTTTATTTGCTCGATGGACAGGCCGAGATTTCTTCAAGTGGCGGTGAAAGCAAGACTGTTTTAGCTGGTTCAGACATAGCGAAACATCCGCTTGTAAATCAACAACCCCGTAAACATACAGCGACAGCAAAAGTAGATTCAAAAGTCATACGAATTGATAGTGATTTACTCGATATTTTGCTTACCTGGGATCAGTTATCGGGCATTGAGGTTGATGAAATTCAAGTCGATGAAGGTGATGATGAAGATGATGATGGTGATTGGATGACGCGTATTTTGCAATCCAAAGCTTTTCTTCAGGTTCCGCCAGCAAATATACAGGCCCTGTTTATGCGTGTTCAGGAAGTTCCTATGAAGGCGGGTGATGCTGTCATTAAGCAAGGTGAAGATGGCGATTACTATTACATCGTAAAGCATGGAAAATGCAAGGTCACACGTAACTCAAAAACAGGTTCAGAACTGACTTTGGCTACATTGGGTGATGGCGATGCTTTCGGAGAAGAAGCATTACTCTCAGAAGCGAAAAGAAATGCAAATATCATCATGACAACCGATGGTTCCCTAATGCGCTTATCCAAAGAAGACTTTAATGAGTTGTTAAAAGAACCGATGTTAAGTTGGGTGACTAATGAAGAAGCAGATGCCCTGGTTAAAGATGAAGGGGCAGTTTGGATAGACGTCAGGTTAGAAAGTGAGCATAAGAACGCAAGTATCGAGGGCAGCATTAATATCCCACTCTTTATGTTGCGATTAAAAGCTCAAACGCTCGATTCAGGAAAGCAATATATTCTTTATTGTAACAGTGGCCGCCAAAGTTCAGCATGTGCTTATCTATTGAGTGAGCGTGGTCTACAGGTTCATTGTCTCAAGGGCGGCTTGGTAGAACGATCGAGTGGCTAATATACTTTTTTACTGAATTAATTAGATTGATTTAATAATTTATTGTGACAGATGATTTTAGACTGGATCGATCTGTATCAAATTACGCTGTATTAGGTAATCCGATAAAACACAGTAAATCACCTCGAATACATTCTCTCTTTGCCGAGCAAACGGCTATAGCACTCCGCTATCGATCAATAGAAGTCCCTACAGATAAATTTGATAAGTATGTAGAATCATTTGCATCTCAAGGCGGTCTTGGCTTAAATATAACTGTGCCTTTCAAAGAAGAAGCTTATTCATTTTGCTCTTCATTAACCCAGCGTGCTGAACTCTGTGGTTCGGTCAATACGATTCGCTTTGATGAGACGTTAAATAGTTATGGTGATACTACCGATGGACAAGGTTTTATTAATGACTTGAGAGTTAATCATCGGATTGATGTTAAGGATAAAACCGTATTGATTTTAGGCGCTGGTGGCTCTGTTAAAGCGATTCTTGAACCTTTATGCCAAGAACAACCTGCTCAAATTACTATTGCTAATCGTACCGTTTCTCGTGCTGAAGAGTTGGCCGATAAATTTTCTGAGTTTGGGAATATTACCGCATGCTCCTATTCTGATATATCACTCCATCCGTTTGATTTGGTAATTAATGGGACTTCTCTAAGTTTAAAGGGGGAACTCCCTGCTATTACAGGGACAGTGATCAATAAAGGCACCTGCTGTTATGATTTAATGTATTCAGATACGGCAACAGTATTCATGCGATGGGCTTCTGATCTAGGCGCAGTAAAGGTTATGGATGGGCTGGGTATGTTAGTTGAACAAGCTGCCGAGTCATTTTTAATCTGGCATGGCGTGAAACCTCAGACAACTTCTGTAATCAACGCGCTTAGAAAGTAATAGCCAGCTTTAAAAACCGTGGATGTTATCCATCAGGTCAGGCAGCCATGTTACCAGCTCAGGTACTAATATAATTATAATTATTGTGGCAACCTGTAGCAGTACGAATGGAATGATACCGGAGTAAATATCCTGAATACGAACCTCTACGGGTGCTACGGCCTTTAAGTAAAATAATGAGAACCCAAAAGGAGGCGTAAGAAACGAGGTTTGCAGGTTGATAGCAATTAGTACAGCAAACCAGAGTAGGTCGACACCAAATTGATTAGCAATCGGTGCAAGGATAGGAATTACGATAAAACAAATCTGTAGAAAATCGAGAAAAAATCCAAGTACAAAGATCAAAAGCATACTAACAAATAAGAATCCCCACATACCACCGGGCAAATTAGTCATAATATCTAATACAAGACTATCTCCGCCCATTCCCCTGAATACAAGACCAAACGCTGTAGCACCAATCAGAATCATGAATACCATACTGGTCAGTTTTGTTGTTTGTTGCATTGAGTCGGTCAGGTTTTTGATAGTCAACCTCTTATGCAGGGTCGCAAGTGCTAGTGCGCCTATGGCACCAACAGCAGCAGATTCAGTTGGCGACGCAATACCAAAAAATATTGAACCTAACACTGCCAAAATAAGGATCAGGGGAGGGAACAAAGTAATGAGTATACGTAGGTAACTGAGTTCATCTGAACTGGTACTAAGTGCTGGGGCAGCTGTAGGTCTGTGCCAGGAATAAATAAGGATATAAAGCATAAACAAGGAGACGAGCATAAAACCGGGTATGACTGCGCCCATAAACAAACGACCCACAGGCACACCCATAACATCGCCTAAAAGTATCAAAATAATGCTTGGGGGAATTATTTGCCCTAGTGTTCCAGATGCTGCGATAGTGCCTGCTGCCAGAGGCGCAGAATAATTGTGTTTCAACATTGTTGGTAAGGCAATAATGCCCATTGTAACCACCGTTGCACCAACAACACCTGTTGTCGCCGCCAACATTGCTCCAACTATAACTATAGAAAGTGCCAGACCACCGTTTAATTTTCCGCAAAGCTTCCCCATTGTCTCTAACAAATCTTCAGCCAGACCAGATCTATCTAAAACGACTCCCATAAAGACAAATAATGGAACGGCTATCAGGGTAAAGTTTGTCATTATTCCCCAAATGCGTAGGGGTAATAAGTTGAAGAAATCAAAACCGAGAAAGATACTGCCAAAGGCTAGTGCGACTGCGCCCAAGCTAAAGGCAACAGGGTAGCCCAACAATAACAAGACCATTAGAGTCACAAACAACATCATGATCCATAATGTCATTGGCTTTTATCCAGTGCTTGAGCCAGTTTTTTCATGGTTTCTGCAATGCCTTGAATTAATACCAGGCAAAAACCTGCCGGGATCATAGATTTAATCAACCATCGCAAAGGCAACCCACCTGGATCGGGTGAAGCTTCATTATGAATATAAGCTTGGGAGACAAACGGCCAGGCACTAACGATAATTAAAAGGCAAAAAGGGATCAGAATAAATATCGAGCCAAATACATCAATCCATGCACGATGTTGATCGGTCAAGAATTTACTTTTATATAAAATATCGAGCCGGACATGTTCATCATGTTTCAGAGTATATGCTGCACCAATAAGAAAAATGATTGAGAATAAATGCCATTCTAGTTCTTGTATCCCAATTGATCCGCTGCGAAACAGATAACGCATTGACACATCATAGCCAACCAATAATACGAGTGTAATGACCAACCAAGATGTACACTTCCCCGAATACTCTGTAAATGCATCAATTTTTGAGCTGAATTTAATTAGGAGTGATTTCAATATTTTTTTAATTATTAAGGTCGAGAAGTACGGCAGAGTATAAACTATAGAAAGGGAAAAGCAGAGCGGGTCTGTGAATACTTACTTGAAAAAAAACTGTTATGAGATATTGCTCCCCATCCGCTAAAACTTATAATTTATGCACAGTTTTGATGCAGTAGATAGGGCTTGGGTGAGAGACAAGAGTTGTGCGCCTGAAAGCCTGTAGGCTACGTGTAAATATATGAATATTATAAGAATTAATAATTTAGAATAATGTTTAAGAGATTTCTAATAAAATGAGAAGTGGTGAGTGACGATAATTTGACTAGAAAACATTCACAGAGTTATCCACAGTTTATAAGGGGTTATAATATACTTAAGAAACCTGATAGTTAGGAGTTACCAACTATATACATAACTACTAATTTGAGTCAGATTTTTGGCTGGGTATATATAAGTATAAAACCCATATTTGGGATTATTTATTAATAAATACAAGGAGTTATACTCTTATTTGCAGCTAAGTTACTGTAATATAGAGAAAAGTAAAGGCGTTAGAAGCTTTACATTTAGCAATATGTTGCTAATAATTAGCAAATGCTACTTTTATGCTAATTGGCATATTTAGGAGTAAGAAGGTTCGAAAAAGGAAAGCGAGTGACCGGATTCGAACCGGCAATTATCGGGTGGGAAGCCAGATTGTTATAACCGTTTAACTACACTCGCAAAAAAAAGAGCCGAGCTTTGGAGGCTCAGCCCAACTAGAAAGACTTGATGGGCAGTTTAGGTGTTGGACGTCTAAACTGATGCGATCCTCAAGAATATCTAGCCTGTTTCAGGACGAGAAATCGCCCTAAGTATTGTATAACACCACAATAAAGTGCGATCAAGTGCTTATTACGCCACTATAGAATGTGGTCTAGACTGATTTGATGAAAAACCCCAAAAAAGACGAAAAACCAGAGAAAAACGAGAAGTTTAATAAAACCCTCAAGAATCTTCTGAATATGCCCCCGGCAAAAAATAAGAAAAAAAACTAAATTTACTGTGTTGAAATATAGTAAATTAACTATACTTTTTAAATAAACTTGCTATTCTTATGGACATAAAGCCAAAGATTATTAGATTTGCTGGTTCGTCACAGGATGATATTAGAAATTTTGGCAAGGAAGCTTCAATAGATATAGGCGCTCAGTTAATGGCCGTTCAGGTAGGGAGCGAACCAGCAGATTGGAAACCAATGAATGATATTGGTTCAGGCGTGAAAGAGATTAGAACTCATGAAGGAAATGAATATAGAACAATATATATTGCCAAGTTTAATGAAGCGATTTATGTTCTACATTCATTTATAAAGAAAACTAGAAAAACGTCGTTAAAAGATATTAGGATAGCTAAAGAAAGACTTAAGGAAGTAAAGAAGTTTAGAGAAAAAAAGAAGTAGGTTAATTGAAATGAAAATTACAGAATCAAGTGGAAACATCTTTCAAGACTTGGGCTTCGAAAAAGAAGAAGCTGCCAACCTCTTGGTTCGTGCTGAATTAATGGTTCAAATCCGCGATATTATCAATAAAAGAGGTTTGAAGCAGAATGAAGCAAAAGAATTATTAGGTGTAGAGCAGCCAGATATTAGTGCTATAAAGAATCTTAAAGTTGAGAAGTTTTCTATAGATAGACTAGTTGTATTTTTATCACGTTTAAATCGCAGAGTAGAAGTAACAACCAAGAAAGTTCATTCTCGCAATCCTGTTATCATTGATACTGGCTGCCATACAGCCCAAGCATAATTGGATGTTAGTGATTGTTTTTCTTACGCACTAACCGTCCCATACATTAATCGTTTACCCTCTATTCCTTGCAACGCTTTAACAGCTCTTTCTGAATCACTGTAACCCATCTTATTACGATAAGAATATCTAAAATCATATTCAGCTAAATATCTTTTAAGATGATGTTTAGAACAATGTTGGTAAACACCGTTTAAACCACGTTTAAGAATGGAAAAGAAACCTTCGATAGTATTGGTATGAATAGAGCCTCTTACATATTCTTGTATTGAATGATTAACTGTTTCATGACCTGCGAATTCTTTAGTAGCAGAAGGATAGAAGGGGGCTGAATCTGTGATGATTGCAGAATCTTTAAAGACTTCTTTATCAAGAATACCTTTAACAGTATCAGAGTTAACTTTATTTACATGATAAGAACGAGCAAAGCCATTACGTTCAACTAATGTAATAACTTTAGTGTGTTTGAATGTACCAGTCTTTTTAGTCTTGCGTTGTGTTTTGTTAGTGATATAGGTTTCGTCCATTTCGACGTAGCCACCTTCGCCACCTAATTTACCTGTTTCGTTAGGTTTCATAGCTTCTCTAATACGGTGAGCCATAAACCAAGCAGACTTATAAGTAATACCTAACATTCTATGTAATTGGTGAGCGGAGATACCTTTTTTAGATGAACACATTAAATGCGTTGCTAATAACCATTTGTTTAAAGGAATATGAGAACGCTCGAATACAGTACCAACAGTAACAGTAAATTGCTTACGACAATCGCCACATTTATAGACACCTTTACGAGTGGATTTGCCCTTTAATTTCATAATGCGATCTGAACCACCACAATGTACACAAACAGCGCCATCAGGCCAGCGAACTTTCTCAAGGTGTTCTCTAGCTATATCAGCATCTTGGAATATCGGGTTAGTTAAGTCACACATGGGTTTTCTCCTAAGTATGACTAAATATTACCCCTTTAAAGCGGGTTTGTAAAGTATATAATTGCCTTATAAGGCATTGATTTGCATATGGTGATAACAATTAGCCAGTTTCACAAAGTCGGAGATTTCCAGGTTTTCAGCACGATTTTCTGGCGCGATACCGACACTCCTGATTGCTGATTCATCTAAGTATTTTTTTAGTGCGTTTCGTATCGTTTTTCGACGCTGTGAAAAAGATTCCCTAACAATTATCCTGAGGCTCTCATGATCTGACAACTCGTAGCTGGGATGCGGTAAAGGGGTTAGTTTTATTATTGCTGAGTCAACTTTAGGGCTAGGTGTGAATGCTCCCGGTTTAACAACAAATAATGACTCAACGTCAAAATAGTATTGTAGCATTATAGATAGGCGACCATATTGTTTGCTTCCACTATTTGCACATATTCGATCGACGAGCTCTTTTTGCAGCATGAACGTCATATCTTTGATGTTCTCTCGAAACGCTAAAAGATGAAATAACATTGGCGTACTGATGTTATAGGGCAGATTGCCTACAATACGTAAATCAGCGTGATCAAATGAATTGAAGTCCAGAGTTAAGGCATCTGTCTCATGGATTGTTACACGAAGCTCACCTTCAAAGTTTGCCCGTAGTGCAGCGGCGAGATCTCTATCTATTTCAATGACATTCAGTTTTTCTACGTGATTAAGTAGCGGTGCAGTTAACGCGCCTTTTCCAGGGCCAATTTCAATTATGTGGTCATGACTCTGAGGGTTGATAGTATCTACGATACGTTGAATTATGGCTTGGTCATGTAAGAAGTTTTGACCGAAACGTTTCCTGGGACGGTGTTTGTCAGAGTTCATTTGTAGTGTTTGGTGTACTGGATGAGGCGGTTGAGTTTAACTGATAGTGCGCTAATTCATTTGCCATGTTTATCGCGGCTAAGAAACTATCGCATTCAGCTTTATTTGTACCGGCTAGTTCAAGTGCTGTGCCATGGTCCACCGAAGTTCTGATAATGGGTAGGCCAAGAGTGATATTGACGGCTTCTCCAAACCCCAATGTTTTCAGTACCGGCAAGCCCTGATCATGGTACATACAAATGAACACATCTGTGTTCTTTCTCACATCAACCCTAAAAGCCGTGTCAGCAGGCAAGGGTCCTGTGATTGAGTGACCGCGCTTTATATATTCGTCTATTATCGGTGATATTATCGTATTTTCTTCTGTCCCAAGATGCCCCCCCTCTCCAGCGTGGGGGTTTAAACCGCAAACAGTAATTCTAGGATTTTTAATACCAAATCGTCGCTGCATATCATCAATAACAATACTGATAGTCTTTTCAACCCTTTCTGACGTTATTGCTTCAGGAACATCGCGCAAGGCTAGATGAGTTGTGACCAGAGCTACGCGTAACTCCGGACAGGCAAGCAACATGACTGGTAATGTGCCACCACACTGTTTTGCAAAATACTCTGTATGCCCACTAAAGTTTATCCCGGCATCGTTAATAATAGATTTTTGTATGGGTGCGGTAACAATGGCATCATACTTTTTAGACAAACATTCATGTGACGCTATATCGAGTATTTCCAGAACATAACTTGCGTTGCGAGTATCCAGAGTGCCAGCAACGCAAGTTGTCTTTAATTTAACCGGTATGACCTTTAGTGACTCAGGTTTATTTGAATGCTGAAAATCACCTGTTTTTGATGCTGTACGGATCTCTAAGGGAAGTGATAAATAATTTGCACGTTCAAGAAGTAGATCAGGATCACCAATAACAGTCAGGTCATTTTGATGATCAATTTGGGATAGTTTTATTATTAAATCAGGGCCAATTCCAGCAGGCTCACCGCTCGAGACTAAAATACGCGGTTTTTTTTTCTCATGTCTCATCTAGACGGTATTCGACATAGGCTTCGTCTCGAAGTTGTCGGGTCCAGTTTTGCATAGCCTCTTCCAGCTTTCGATTTCTAATGGCAAATCTGGCCTTACTACGTTTTACGCTTTCGCTATTATCATGTTCTCGGCGTTCTAGAACTTCAAGGATATGCCAGCCATAATTAGTTTTAAAAGGTACGCTGACATGACCTGGTTCCATGCTATCCATCATTTTCTGAAATTCCGGTACTAAAGCACCTGGCGTTGTCCAGCCCAGATCTCCACCTTTAATAGCACTCCCTGGATCATCTGAGTTGCCTTTAGCTAATAGTGCGAAGTCGTCCCCGCTTTCAATACGAATCTTTAATTGTTCCGCTTTATGTTTTGCTTGTTTGCTAGTAATCAGATCGTCTGGCTTTATTAATATATGCCTTGCATGAGTTTGTTGAACGATATTTTTCTCATCACTTCTAATATCGGATATTTGAATAATATGGAAGCCACTGGGACTTTGAATTAATTCGCTGATATCACCCTTTTCCATCTCGGGGATATAGTCGGCGAATAACGATGGGACATCTTCCAGTTTACGCCAGCCTAAATCACCACCATTTTCTGCATTTCCCCCGTCAGAAACTGTTTTTGCAGTATCAGCAAAGTCGGCACCGGACATAAGGTCTTCACGAACTTGACTCGCAACTTGACGAACTTGTGCAATTTCATCGGGTTTAGCTGCTGAAGGTAACGCTAGTAATATATGTGAGATTTGGATCTCTGTTTGCGTCGTTCCTTGAAACTCTTGATTTACCAGAAAGTTATCAATTTCTTTTTCAGTAACAACGATACGATTTTCAACTTGTCGTTTACGTAGCTGACTCAATGTTATTTCATTACGGATGTCTTCTCGAAACTGTTCGTAGTTATACCCATCGTTTTCAAGGATCTCGCGAAATTGACTTAGTGACACCTGATTTTCGGCGGCGATATTACTGATGGTGCGATTTAGAGATTCGTCATCTACCTTGACCCCGCTTCTTTGAGCTATTTGTAATTGGATACGGGTTTGAACCATTTTATCCAATACCTGGCGTTCTAGAATAGATGCGGGGGGTAATTGAGTGCCTTGTTGTTGTAATTGACCACGTACGGTTCGTACCTTTGTTTTCAGTTCGCTTTGCATAATCACGTCGTCATTGACTATGGCAACAATACGATCAAGTGGTACATAGGCATGACCATTTGACTGAAATAAAAATAGGGCAAGTAACCCCAACATATAATGTCGGGGTTTAATCTGGGGAAGTCTAAAATTCACTCTGGTAACCGGGGATCTGTTGTTTTAGGAAGTCTACTGTCTTTTTACCTATGCCGGCTAGTCCTTTCAGCTCCATTTGTAAGAATATACCTGTATCAAATTCGCCATCAACGCTTGTCAGGAAGCGTCGAGCGACAGCGCGTACACCCCAACAGCAATCTTCATATTCGATTCCTGCGAAGAGCTCTAATGATCGTCCTTCAGGTATTGCATAATTCCAGCGACCAACGACACTCCAGTTTTGTTTGATTGGCCATCGAAGTGAAATATCACTCTGTTCGATATCTGTAGAGTCACGGCGTACACGGTAAGCCATATTTAATATTTTGCCCGGCGCAGGGTTATAGATAGCTTGAGCGGTTATCTTTTCTGTTCCATGGCTAACATTTGGATCCCAGATTATATCTCCGCCAATCTTCCAGTGATCAATCACCTTGGTTTTAAACTCTGCGATGAATGCAGAACTGTCTTCGTCTCGAACAGTACCCCCTGGTAATGTGACCTTTCGATCACTCAAATAAATGATCTGCCCGAAACTGATATGCCCGAGATCCCGCCCGGTTTCCTGATTGATCAAGTGGGAGCTAACAGCCATGGTGATTTGATTGGCATCGCCTACGCGGTCATTACCACTAAATCGATCTTCACGAAACAGTGAATCAAATGACGTCGTGAGTAAACCGGTATCAAATACAGGCAAGTCTGATTGACCTTCATTAGGGACATAAAGGTAAAACATCCTCGGCTCAAGCGTTTGTAAAAAATTTGTATTGAAAAGACGAGTCTCTCTTTCAAGAAAGATACCACTGTCAAGACTAACAATAGGTAGCACGCGGCTAGGCGTATTATCAAAGGCGCCGGAGTCTTCCAAACTATATTGTGTGTAATCCAGAGCAATCTTTGGCTCAAGGAAAGTGGAAACTGTGCGAACAGGGAAACTCAGGTAAGGTTTTAAACTGAGGCGCCCACCATTGACGTTATCAGTAAAGATAGTGTCATCGCCACGTTCGAAATAGACGGCTTCACTCGCTAATCCATAGTTAAGCTCACCGTAAGTTCGCGGTGAACCGTAATTAAACAAAATCTGCGGTAAACGTTTATAGGGCCGTGAGGTGGCGGCAATACTGCGATCTACGGTCTGGTAATCCTGAACACGAGTTATAATATCCCAGTTATCACCTCTATAAGAAAGGTCAAAGCGGCGATCTAAATAACGAGTGCTGGTTGTGCTTAGCTGGCTGCCAAAGTCTTCGAAATAAAATTTGTCTGAGACTCTATTATAGGTAAAGAATATATCGCCCGTATCAGCAAATTGCTGATGATGAGTGATGCTGAATGCATTTCTATCTTCATCTCCTCGCTCATTATCACTCGCCAAGTATTCAACGTTTATTTCACCTGCAGCACGAGAAAATAAGTACCTATATTCTCCCATTGCCATCACGCCACTACTAGTTAAAACCCTTGGTGTTAGGGTGGCGTCCATATTGGGTTTGATGTTCCAATAGTAAGGTGTGCGTAATTGGAAACCATGTCGGTTGGTATTGCCATAACTCGGAGCAAGAAAACCACTTTTTCGTTCGTTGCTAAGTGGGAACGATAGATAAGGGGTGTAGAAGACAGGGACATCTTTAATTTTAAGAACGACATTACGTGCCTTTCCATAGTTTGTCTCGTGATTGAGAGATAGGCTGCTGGCAGAGAAACTCCAGAATTCATCACCTGGGTCACAAGTTGTGTATTTGAGACCTTCCATATCGGTTCGGGTACCGATATCAAGCAACATTTTGTCCGCGTTACCACGCGCGCGGCTGTCTTTTAATATGTAATCAGCATTAGAGAACTCACCGACGCCATTATCGAATTGTAAAAAGGCATCTTCACTGTTCAGGAATAAGGCTTCATCCCAATAATTGACGTTACCACCTAGATTGGCAGTATCGTTTGGTTGATTGTATTTAATAGTATCCGCTGTGACTTGTTGCGCGTCTCTAGTGATCTCCGCGTTGCCAGTTAATGTCGAGATCCCATTTTCTATCAGATCTGCTTCATCGGCAGTCATATGTGTATCGCCTTCGGCTAATTCCGCATCAACATAGGGTCTATCCGGGATATTGAGTGATTGTGGGCAGATCAGACTCCTATAATCACCACCAAGTTCAGCGGCTGGTGTCACCACAGTCAGTCCGAGCGATAGCGCACTGGTACCGCTTAGTACGATGAGTTTTTTCAGTACAAGCTTCATTCCATTCCGTGTATTTATAATTATTATGCCTAGTTTATAGTGTCTAAAATCGCATACAATGGTTTTATCTTCAAATTTTTATTCAAAATTATTGTTAAAGACTTAATTGCAGCTATTTTTGGTTAAAATTAAGCAGATCAATACAAAATCAATCTGATGAGAATACTCTTTATAAGCGCTTTTTCGTTACTGATAGTAGCGGCCTTGTTTTGGACGAAGCCTAATACGCGCGCTGAACTTCAATCTTTGCCGCCACCCACTGTAAATATCGATTTTGTGGGGCAAATTGATATCCAGCCTATCACAGAAGTCACTGGGAAATTACAGCCTGCTCGAAAAGCACGTCTACATTTTCAGGTTTCCGGACAAATAGACCGACGTTTTGTTGAGGCCGGTCAATATGTTGAAGAGAATGATGAGATGCTCAGTATTGAATCGGGTGATTTCGTCGACGCCGTAGAAGAATCTGCAGCGATTTTGAAAACGGAACGTGCCGCCATCGAAAGAGATTCTCGACTATTAGAATTAATGCAGCTAGAACGTGAATTGCAAGAACAGGAGGTTGCCAGAATTAAAAAACTGGGCCGGGATTCACTGGCATCCAAGTCAAACTACGATCAGGCGTTACAGGCGTTATATCGACAACAATCGGAAGAGGCGCGTTTCAAACACAGCGTGGATTCAGCTCGCTCTCGTTTGATGATAGAACAGGCTCATCTCAATAAAGCGGAACGAAATCTTAAACGAGCTCAATTAACGGCGCCATTCAGCGGGACAGTGAATGATGTCTACGTAGAAGTCGGTGATTATGTTTCTCCGGGACAGGCGGCTCTTGAGATTGTCCAAATCGATAAACTTGATTTGAATCTTGAGATAACAGGTAGTTCTGCAGCGCAGTTACAGTTAGGACAAAACATAAAAATAGTTACCAATAATGATGAAAGAGAAGGACAGATAATTGCACTAGCGGTTGCTCCTGACCCTGAAACAAATACCCATACTTTAAAGATACGTTTGCCGTCTGATGGATTGTTTGCCGGTCAATTGGCGGTGGCACAATTGCCAGGAAGGTTTTACAAAGCTGCTAATGTTATTCCCATTAGCGCTATATTGTATGAAGACGGGCAGTCTTACGTCTTTGAAGTAATTAATGACCGTGCTGTTAAAAGAACCGTCAAATTGATTGAGCGATATAAAAATGTCCAAATTATTGCAGGAATTGAGTCGGGCCAGACTATAGTAAGTAAGGATGTTTCCAGTTTGGCTGATGGGCAAGCCGTTATCATTCCTTAGGCAGAAGTTTAAATCTGTTTAATATTTAATCATGCCAATTATTCATTTTTCACTCAAAAATCCATTATTAATTAATTTAAGCCTCTTTATTATTTTTATAATGGGTGTGTTTGCCTGGCATGGGTTGCCTCAGGAAATATTTCCAGTTGTGGATCTGGACTTGATAAGCATACAAACCACCTATGAAGGAGCATCGCCAGCAGAAGTAGAACAACAAGTCACGCTACCCATTGAAGAAGAATTCGAAGATAGCCAGGATATCGATTACATCCATTCAACTAGTAAGGAAGGTCTTTCCAGTATCTATATAAAGTTAAAACCAGGCTCAAATGTAGATGACTTTATGCGTGATACAAGAACATTAATTGATCGCGTTGACGATTTACCTGATGCAGCTGAAGAACCAGAATTAAATCGTATTCGTACTCGCTTCCCGGTAATAACATTGACTCTCTTTGGCAATCTTTCCAAAGCTGACTTGTATGAGTATTCAGAAAAAGCGCGTAGAAAAATGCAGAAGATTAAAGGTGTCGCTAGTGTCGGTATGGCAGGTGAACGTGATTGGGAAATCTGGGTTGAAATAAACCCGCATGAATTAGCAGCACTTAATATCCCGCTGTCACAAATCAATAATGCACTTAGAAATAACCTGATTGACCAACCTGGTGGCTCAATAAAATCAAATGAAGGTGATATTCGTTTAAGGGGGAAAGGTGTGACACCCGAACCGGAAAATATTGAACAAATCGTATTGCGAACGAATACCAATGGTGGGGAATTAAAACTGGGTCACGTTGCCAAAGTCGTTCGTCGGTTCGAGGAAGCAGAAACCTACGCACGATTTAATGGAAAGCCCTCGGTTAATTTGACAGTGACTAAAACAGCTGAGGCATCAACAATACGGATATCAGAAAAAATAAAGGCATTAGCTGATGAATTAAGTGAAGAATTACCAGAGAGCATCAATGCTGGATACCACACAGACTCGTCAGTTTATGTAAAGACACGTTTAAATCTGGTGAAGTCTTCGGGTTTGATAGGCTTGATACTGGTTTTGATTTCTTTATATCTATTATTGAATTTTCGTATCGCTGCTATTACTGCCTTTGGTATACCCGTGTCTTTTCTCTTCGCTGTCATTCTGCTTTATTATTTCGATTACACGATTAATATGGTTTCATTATTTGCTTTCTTGATTGTGTTGGGAATGATTGTTGATGATGCCATCATCGTCACGGAGAATATTTATCGACATATAGAAGCTGGAATGCCACCAATGGAAGCCGCGTCATTGGGTGCGAAGGAAGTATTCTGGCCTGTCGTTGTTTCAACATTAACAACGATTGCTGCTTTCTTACCCATGTTTGCTATTGGCGGAATATTAGGTGCATTTATAAAAGTAATCCCGGTTGTCGTTTGTTGTGCTTTAGTTGGATCACTTCTTGAAGCATTCGTTGTTTTACCTTCACACGCGGGACACATCCTGAAGTTTGAAAAAAAGAAACCACGATTTAATTGGACCACGCTTTTAAACAGATATGCCCGCTTATTACATTGGGCAGCATTGAACCGATATTTCGTCGCTACTTTAAGTATATGTGTCTTGGTTATCAGTCTTACTTATGCGAATACCCGTTTACCATTTCAATTATTTGGCGATGTAGAAATCGGACAGTTTTTTGTCAATATAGAAGCGCCTAACACCTACAGTCTTGAAGATAGTCTCAAATTAGCAGTTGAACTTGAAAACAGGATAAACAAGCTCATGACAGAAGATGAATTGCTCACTTTATTGACAAATGTTGGCGTTAGTATCATCGATCCAAATCGCAGTAAAACCGGGAGTAATGTTTTGCAGTTTGTTATCGATTTGCAAAAACCGGTACCTACCAGTTTTATTGAAGAATGGGTAACCCCTGTTGTTAGCTTTGATTTTAATATGAGTGGTAAACGAACTCGAAGTGCAGATGAAATCATTAATGTAATCAGAAAAGATTTATTACAAGTCCCCGGAGTAGATCGTTTGAGTATTCTGAAACCAAACGCAGGCCCGGCTGGTGATGATATTGAACTTGGCATCGTCAGTGCCGATCTTGACGTATTACATAAAACAGCGGTTGAGATAAGTGATTATATGAAACGCATGCCCGGTGTAAACGATGTGGTGCATGATCAAGAACCAGGAAAGCTGGAATATAAATACCAATTGAATGAACGTGGTAAACGTCTTGGCTTAACACAAAATGAATTGGCCAGTGCTGTGCGTAGTGGGTATCTCGGCAATGAAGTAGTGCATGTGACATGGGAAGACAAACGCTTGCCTGTGCGTGTTATCTACCCAGAATCAATGCGCGAACAATCTACCAGTTTGAATAGTCTGCCAATTATTCTTGCTACAGGTCAGATCGTTTATCTGAACGATGTAGCTGATATCAGTATTGGTCGCGGTTTAAATCAAATACGCCGGCGTGATTCACAACGTATGGCAAAGATTACTGCTGATGTTGATACATCGATTACGACACCCAGTGTAGTAACGGCACAGGTCAACGATGTTTTTGGTAATGCAACAGATAAACGCCCCTATACATTATTGTACTTGGGTGAAAAGAAAAAAGCCGAAGACTCATTTAAAGGGATGAATCAAGCATTAGTCATTGCGTTAGTTGTTATCTTCTTTATGTTGACGGCGCTTTTTAAATCGCTCATTGAACCACTGGTTGTTATGTTTGCTATTCCGTTTGGGTTTATTGGTGTAGTCATTGGGCATGCTGTATTTGATTACAATATACAGTTTCTATCTGCTGTTGGTATGCTAGCTTTGTCCGGTATCATTGTTAATGACTCACTTATTATGGTGGATTTTATCAAGCGACTTAGAAGTGAAGGAAACGACAGGATCACTGCTGTTGTTGAAGCAGGCAAGGTACGTGCCCGACCAATAATTTTAACAACCATCACTACCTTTTTAGGTGTGTCACCATTAATATTTTTTGCAACTGGGCAAACAGCATTCCTGTCTCCCATGGCGGTTAGTCTGGGTTTTGGTTTGCTATTTGCGACTGTATTAATACTTTTAACCTTGCCGTGTTTCTATTTGATTGCAGATGATATCCGTAATCGGTTTTTAAAAAACAAGAGTAAGTCTGTAAATGGTGAACACATCACATGAAACACGTTCTTGTTACAGGTTGCTCATCTGGTATTGGTCGTTGCATTGCTAATGGACTAAAAGAACGTGGCTTTAATGTTTTTGTTACCGCAAGAAAACAGGAAGACATCGATGAACTAGGTAAAGCAGGATTCGAAGCAATTATGCTAGACCTTGCTGATACTAAGTCAATTCAAGCCGCTGTTGTAACTCTTTTAAGTAAAACAAACGACCAACTCTATGGTTTGATAAACAATGCGGCTTATGGCTTGACCGGTGCGATGGAAGATATTCCCGTCATGGCATTACGCGATCAATTTGAAACAAATATATTTGGCACACAAGAATTAACCAATCTACTTATCCCGGTAATGCGTAAACAGCATAACGGTCGCATTATTCAGATTAGTTCTGTGCTCGGTTTTATAACCATGAAATTTCGTGGCCCATATTGCGCCTCAAAATATGCATTGGAAGCCATAAGTGATGCGATGCGTTATGAACTGAACAATACAGGGATAAAGGTAAGCTTGATAGAACCCGGGCCAATAAAGAGTAACTTCAGAAACAACGCGCTTAGCAATTTTCGGACTGTGATTAATAAAGAACATAGCCATTTCAAACGAGATTACGGCAAGATAGAAAATGAACTGAATGGCGAGAACTATAGCGTACCATTTTCCCTGGAACCTGAAGCAGTACTAGACAAAGTGATACACGCATTAGAAAGCGAAAAACCAAAAGCACGTTATTATGTGACTTTCCCAACTTATTTGTTTGCATTCTTGAAGCGAATATTGCCAAGTGTGCTTTTAGATAAGATCCTTGTTAGAATTTAGCTCTTCTACTAATCATCGCAATCCGACTGCAATATATTCACATTCACTATTCTAAGCATATGTCAGAAGAAATATTTAGTTATTATGATTATGGTATTACCTGTATAGACACAGGATACATTCGACCAAAAATGGCTGCTATTTATATGGTTGAGCATGGTAAAGAGGTAGCCATCATTGAGACCGGCACTAATTATAGCCTTGCTAGAGTATTAGCATTGCTTGATGAAAAAAATATAGCGCGTTCTCAAGTACGTTACGTGATCCCAACACATATTCATCTTGATCACGCTGGTGGGGTGGGCCGCATGATGGAGGCATTTCCTGATGCAGAGTTGATAGTCCATCCCCGAGGTGCAAGGCATCTGATAGATCCGACGCGTTTAATCAAGGGCGTAACTGAAGTTTATGGGCAGGAAAAATACGACGCATTGTATGGCGAGCTCATCGCTGTTTCAAAAGACAGAGTTGTAGAAGCGGAAGATAATATGGCGTTTTATCTGGGAGGTAGAATGTTTCTTATACGTCAAACCCCCGGACATGCTGAACATCACATATGTATTTGGGATGAGCAAAGTAACGGCTGGTTTACTGGCGATACCTTTGGTGTTTCATATCAGGAAATGATTGGTCCAGAATATAGACATATAATACCAACGACTACTCCAGTACAATTCGCGCCAGAAAAATTGATCAGTTCGATCAAATTAATAATAAGCCATAAGCCAGAGCGTATTTATCTGACTCATTTTGGTCTATTAGAGAACCCGCAATATTATGCTGAGAAATTGTATCAGGGTATCTCTTATTATTGCGAGGTCGCACAAACCAACCGTAATACGTTAAACCCAATAGAAAAAATAGAAGATACGATATCCAGAAAAGAATGCGCTCAATTAAACCAGATCGTGCCCGACATAGATCTGGCAACAGCTCACGAATTACTAGAAATGGATTTGAGTTTAAATGCGCAGGGATTAGTTGTTTGGTTAAACCAGAGTAAATAATTACGATTTGTTTAATCGCGATGCTGCTGGATGTTCCCGGTAAAAAGATTTAAGAAGGTCTTATCCTGAGTCAAAAATAGTTAGTGATTAATAAGTTTAGGGTAACTTTATAACCGGCTTCTCTGCATTCTTTTTATAGAGTGTTACGATGTTCCCGATACGCTGCACTAATTCAGCTCCCGTATTGTCACAAATCTGTTTAATGCCCGCGTCGCGCTCTTCTCTTTCTCCTAGGCGGCATTTAACTTTTATTAGTTCATGGCGTTCCAGAACTTCTTCAATTTCTTTTATAAGCGCTTCGGTGATGCCATGCTGACCTGCCCAGACAACAGGTTTTAGATGGTGTGCTGATTGGCGTAGAAATTTCTTTTGTGCGTTAGTAAGTTTCATAATATATGTCGTGATATTTCGAGTGTATTAGTTTCTTTTGAAGTTGAATTTTCTGGCGAATTTGACCGGGCGTTATTTTATCTCGGGCCTATTATCAGTATTTAATGTATTTCTTCTTCTTCGCTTGATTGCATGTCGTATTCTACTTCGTCTGATTCATCATTGGGGTTTTCATTATTATCTAATTGTTTTTCTTCTACCATAGAGGATGAATCGGAAGAAACGCCGATATGAAAAGCGGCGTAACCTGGTAGCATAAATTGATTCAATGCCATACCCAGTATACGTCCTTTTACCGGTGTTTCTATTCTGATTTCTTCGGTCGTTAATGGGTTTATAATATAGCCAAGTAGTTGTCCGGGCTTCACGTTAGCACCTATCTTTACTTTAGACATGAGTATGCCGCCGCTATTTACTCTTACCCAGCGCGAACTGTAGTAGATAGGTTGAGGCTCAAACCATAGACGCAATTTGTTTAAGATACCGAGGTGACCGATTAGTGTGTTGATCGTTTTTATACCAGACTCCACATATTCTTCTTGTAGTGAACCCGGTTGACCAAGTTCAAATGCCACTGTCGGAATCCCTGCGAGTGTTGCGGCGGCTCTTAAGCTTTTTCCATGACCTGATTTATGAAGTACAGCAGTAGAGCCAAAATGACCAACAAATTCGCGAACATTGGGTTTATTCATATCTGCACGTAATTGCGGCAGGTTGTTACGTTTGAATGATCCTGTATGAAAATCAACCACGTAATCACAATGGTTTATTATTTGTGTAAAAAAACGATATGCGATTCGCGATGCAGCGCTTCCGGTTGGATTTCCAGGAAAGTGACGATTGAGGTCGCGTCGATCGGGTAGATAGCGGGAATTAGCCGTAAACCCGTATATATTAACAATAGGAACACCTATGACGGTACCATTAACCTCCATTGGGTCCATATTACGAATAACACGCCTAACGATTTCAATGCCGTTTAGTTCATCACCATGTATTGCTGCAACCAGACAAAGTACAGGGCCAGACTGATTCCCCCTAACCACAACAACCCGTGGTTTGACCGTTTTTCCAGAAAAGGATTGCCCTACTGACCAGCTGAGTTCTCTTAATTCTCCAGGCTGAACAGTTTGCTTTAAAATAGTTAGTGGTGATTGTGCAGTCGGGTCGAGGTTGTTTTCAGTTAATGCATTCTCTTTTTCTAGAAGTAATTCTTCTATTGTTTCTGGTTCATCAGGTTCGATTGAAATATTTTTGTTTAAATCGATGTTAAATTCGACAGGAATTTCTGGTGTAATAATATCAGTTGCATTATTTATATCTTCTGTCGCTGATAAATTGTATGGAAAAACAGTAATGCCTATAACCAACATAAATAATAAAATATCTGTGTAGGTTCTATTCTTCATAATTAGTATGCGTACTTTAATGTTCGGCAATGGACTTAATAATAGAAATGCGATCTTCAAAACTTGCGGGTAGGGCGTCAATTTTATCAATTGCATCCAGTCGATGTTTTAAACCTGCACCATTGGCAATTTGTATTGCAAGGCCGGGTCTGGCATTAAGTTCGAGCACAAGCGGGCCGAGTTCTGCATCAAGAACGATATCTACCCCAAGATAGCCTAAAGGTGCGAGTTCATAACAACGCGCTGATAACAATAATAAATCCTGCCAGCCAGGGATCTGTACATTACCCAGTACCGAACCAAAATCAGGATGCTCACTTATACGGCGATCTTTACAAACGGCATATGTTGTAATACCGGTTGTTAAGTGAATACCAACACCCACGGCACCTTGGTGAAGGTTTGCTTTGCCATCAGATTGTTGTGTAGGTAAACGTAGCATAGCCATCGCAGGTATGCCTTTATATATCAACACACGTATATCCGGCACACCCTGATAACTAATCTCATTAAATATAGGGTCGAACTTGACTCGATATTCAATGATCGCCTGATCAACTTGCCCACCAAGACTATAGACACCACCCAAAATGTTTTCGACATGATGTTTAACTGAGATTGCGTTAATTGCAGTATTGTTTGGTTTAAGGAACAGTTCTTTGCGACGGTCATTGATAACCAGAATGCCCTTGCCGCCACTACCGTGTGCCGGTTTGATAACAAAGTCTTTTTTGTCCTGAATAATTTCATTGATCGAATTTGATTCATGAACGGTTTTGATCAAACCGTATAGCTTGGGAACAGCAATATTAGCTTTTTCAGCTAAGTGTTTTGTGTACACTTTATCGTCGACAAAGCGATACATTTTGCGAGGATTATGTGGCATGACATAGTTGCGATTACGAGCATTAATGCCTACTACGCCAGCGTCACGCAGCTTATGAATTCGTTCTAGGATATTCATTTAGTTTCATTAGCGAGGTCTTTAAATCGCATTAGTTCTGTGACTCGATAACCGGTATATCTGCCAGCGGTGAGAAATAACGCCAATATAAGTAATAATAGTTCAGGGAAATTGAACATAAGATGCTCAAGTTGATTATTTGTCATCACGAAATATCCAATTATCGCAATAAATAAACTGCCAACAGCTTCTTTTATTGCCTCGAATGCACCTGTCTCCTCCCATGTGATAGATAGACGCTCGATGACCATAGTGAGTATTACGATAGGGAATAAGGCGATTGAAATACCACGATCGATATCAAGATCATGGCTTAACAAGCTGATGGCCAACATCAATATGATGACCATGACCAAAACTGCGCTCAGTCTTGGGACCAGCAAGAGGTTTAGGCGTTCAAGCAGAAACCGAAAGGCGAGCCCGCTGCCTGTGATCAGGCTAAAAAGAATGATGCCCCATAATAACTCTGTTTCTCTAAAGGCCAGAGAGATTAAAATAGGCATGAATGTTCCGAAGCAGGGAACTCCGACTATTGTTCGCATAAAGACAACGACAAATGCACCCAAAGGGATCATGAGTAATATGATGTATACATTCTGGCTTGCAAGAGGCAGCTTATATAAAGACCAACTGTGCAAAAATGATTGTTTTGATTTTGCACGTTCTTGAGATATGTCTGCTTCTGAATAAGGTCGCTGTGTTAATGAAAAGCGAATATGTTCATTTTTACCACCTTCAATATTTAATATAGGTTCTTCGCCAACACTCCAGCGCATGAAATTAGCAGGATAACCTTTATTCCCGGACAGGGGATCAAAGCCTTCCCATGTTTGTCCATTATGTACCTCAAGCCAGGGTATTAATTTCGCATCAGTAACGCCTTCGTCCAGACTGATACCGTTAATAAGTCGTGATGAAATGCGCGCGCCTTTTAAGACATATATAATACGTTTAACCCATTGTTCTGTTCCAGGAGTCAATCCTTTTTGAATGACAAGCACGTTGTTATTAGGCGAAGGTTCGTTAAGTTGTACTAATAACTGACCAACAAATGTAAATATGTCGGCTGATTCACTACGCACTTTTTTTAATGTGTCTTCTATTGCAGAAGCTAATGGTTCTTCATATTCTGGTTTTACAGCCGTAGCAGGGGCTTTACTTTTTTTAAAGATGTTTTCATTTGATACGTCTTCGGGGACAACTTCTATACGATAGTAGAGCCGTTGTTTACCTTTTGCTTTTCGGATGGACCATTCGGCGTGCCGATCTTTATGTCTGTTGGTCACATTTAAGCCATAACTGCGAGAGACAAAGAATTCATCCAGTTTTAAAAAATTTCCCAATTTATCGGGAATATCGAGGTTAACTCGTGCTGAACGCCCTAAGCCATCAAACTCAACACGAGCCTCAACAGCCCAAATAGATGATGTTTGGTTTGGTACTAATGGTAGCCCTAATGTTTTGACTTTGGCATACATCAAACCCAGGCTCGTTATGGCGAGCAAGAGGCAAAAAATCTTTATATTGAGCTCACGCATGCGTGAAATATTTCCCTGTTGGAGAAGTGTCGGTGCTAATTATAGGGGCAGGTTATTTTTTATGTAAGCATGATTTATTTGCGGTAAAGGTCTTACTTGGGTCGATTAGCACGTTATTTTTTAAAGTTCTACGACCTAACAACAAGGGATAGTGAAAGTTTGTCCTGTCTACAAGTGTGACGGGCGTTATATAATTTCGACCATTGAGACAAAGCTTCATCTCAACGACATAACGTAACATGCTATCTCCCGAATGCTCTTTAATTTTTGTTTCTTTGATCACTGGTTTTTCAACAATGATCTTTGTTTCAACTTGTGTACCACTTTTGTTCTTAGGTTGGGTTAAAGTGAATTTGACCCAGGTCTCATCGCCTATTTCATAGGTTTCAATATGAGTGGCATGAATAGAGCTTGTCAGTGCACCTGAGTCTAGTTTTGCTCTTACTTTAATGCCCCATGGCTTAATAACTGCTGATTCCAGCCAGCCTAATACTTCAGGTTCTGCATTTGCAGGAAAATACAATATGACTGAAAGAAAGAAAAAGCTGTGTTTAAGAATTTTTATAAACATTAGTTGGGTATATTTTACAATTTATCGGATATAGGAAGTTAATCCAAGGTATAGACAAATTGCAAATTATTTTAAGTGTTATTAATTTTAAGGCGTAGTCATTCCCGCACAGGCGAACATTATTTTATTGGATACCGGATCTTTGCCCGGTATGACAGGGGTATAAATATTTTATTGATAAAACGTACTTCGATTCTTTGCATAATACTCTAATGTTTTGTAAATAATATTAATGATACTTCTTGAGGTAATAGTAGCGCCGCTTAATTGATCGAACTCACCACCATCTTTCTTTATAGCCCATTTTTTTTCAGGCAAGATTGCGAGTGAAGTGTTATTGAAATTCTGCAACCAACCTGTTTTATCCTGATGTGCCTGATCGCCAAAGCCTTCTGTTTCATTATCTTGCAGAATTCTTACGCCCGCTAAGGTGCCATCATAATGTATCCCGATAATTAGACTAATATCACCGTTATAGCCTTTTGTTATAACGGGCATCAAGCTGACGGCGACAGGTTGATTATCAAGCCTTGCCCTATAAACGGTGATGTTGCCGGTGTTGTTAATCTTAACAGGCACTTTGAGTTTTATTTTATCAGTGAATAAATCATTATCGTATTCAACAGGCAGTACTTCGTTGATGATCGCGAGTGCTGCTTTTTGTTTATTGGATGTGATTTTATCTTTAGTGACTTCATTAACCACGAAGATTCCAATGACACAGATTACGCTGATAATAATCAACGGTAAAAGAGTGATGAGTTTCTGTTTAAATGAGTTAGTTGCTGAATTCATTTTTCCCCTAATGCCTTGGGCCGAGTGTAGTAATCAATCAAGGGGACTATTCCATTCATTATCAAGATTGCAAAGGCGATACCATCCGGGTAACTGCCCCATGTTCTGATGACATAAATAAATAAACCTACCCCTATACCATAGATAATCTTGCCTCTGGGAGTGGTAGATGAACTTGCAGGGTCTGTGGCAATAAAAAAGGCACACAACATCGTGCCACCAGTCAACAAGTGGAAGAGCGCAGAAGGAAATACATCGGTATCAATAAAATTAAACAATAAACTGACGATAAAGATACTACCCAATACGCATAATGGGATTTCCCAACGAATGACTTTATTGATGATTAAAAATATGCCACCTGCAAGATAAGCCAGTGCAACCCATTCCCAGCCTGTGCCGCCAAACGTACCATAGAGTGGACTGGACTTTATCTCGGAAACCATCGTCATCAGGCCTAATTCTAGTTTCATATTGGTTAACGGTGTGGCGCCCGATACAGCATCTAACTCGATTGGTAACCCTGAAAAAATAATACTGATGCTTTGACCGATGGTTAATCCTTGCTCTGTAAGCCCACTTAAGTCGGGCCAATAGGCCATTTGTACCGGAAAGGATAGGAGCACAAAGACATAACCGGCCATAGCGGGGTTAAAAGGATTATTGCCAAGTCCACCAAAAAGATGCTTCGCAATAACGATGGCGAATGCGATTCCAGTGAAGGTTGCCCACCACGGAGTATAGGGTGAAATGGTAAGTGCAAAAAGAATCGCTGTTATGATCGCGGTGCCGTCTGTAATGACAGGGCGAATTGTTTGTCGGCGAATCTTTAAGATTGACGCTTCAAGTATTAACGCAAAAGCGGTCGCTAATACACAATTAACCAGCACCCCTATGCCAAAAAAATAGGTACTGAGTAATATTCCCGGGATCAATGCATACAACACCTTACGCATTATTGTTGCGACAGCATTATCTGAGTGAGTATGTGGAGAAGAAGTCGACATGTTTTTAATTAGCAGACACCATGGTGATGCAATCAACTGGACATGGTGCGATACATAATTCACAACCCGTGCAATAGGCGTTAATAACACTGTGCATTTGTTTAGGCGCACCGATGATGGCATCGACAGGACACGCAGTAATACATTTAACGCAACCGATGCAAAGTTCTTCCTCGATTAAGGCAAGTCGAGGTACGGCGTATTTATCGGTTTTCTTGTAGAGCGGTTTAATAGGCATGCCGACTTTTAACGACAATGCCTTTACGGTTGCATCACCACCGGGTAAGCAGCGGTTAATATCTGCTGTATGATTTTCGATGGCTTGTGCATAAGGGAGGCAACCATTAAAGCCACAGTCTCCACATTGTGTTTGTGGTAAGAGCGCCTCAATCGATTCAACCTCTTGTTGCTGTGTTTGTAGTAAGGTGTCACTTTCCTGATTTGGAATAAGACACCCTATAAGTGCTATAAAGATAATGATAAGCAATAATGCAATTAAAAATGAAATGCTCATTTCAGTCCTGCCAACCCCATCAGACCCATTGAAAATATCCCCAATGTGATAAGCAATATGGGCAAGCCGCGAAAAGGTATGGGTACATTTTTATTATCAATACGTTCGCGTAAGCTGGTTAAGACTACTAGCAAAAACAAAAAGCCAATACCTGTGCTAATACCGTATTGCAATGCGTACAAAAAAGAATGGCTTTGTTCCCGGGATAATAAAATAACCGCCAATAGAATCGAGTTGATTAAAATAATCGGTACCAGGCTTTCGACTTGTTTGTGCATGAGAGGAAGTAATCGCTGCATTAATTGTTGAGATGCGTATACAACAACAATAATCGATATAACATAGAACAGGAGATCGAGATATTGTAATGCTAGCGGAATGATGATCAGGTGCTCGATCAAGTAAACGCAGGGTAGACAAATCGCCAGGCAATAAGTAGTCGCTAAACCAACGAGCCAGGCGGTATTCATCCGTTGACTCGCAGCGACTTGCAGATCAAGACCAACAAGATAGGTTAATACGAGGTTATTAACCAACGCGGTACTGAATATTAATCCGAAGAACTCACTCATTAAATGAGTATCGGATTTTTAAGACCTTACAACAAGTTTTCTAAGATATTTTATGCGTCATTCCCGTGTAGGCGAGAATCTAGTCAATAATAGTTTAAAGCTGGATCCCCGCTTGCGCGAGGATGACGAGGAAGTTAAAGGTTAGTGAGGATGGCAAGGCGGCTTGAAACCAGTGCGTTAATTTAACTTATTTATGCGTCATTCCCGTACGACTGCATGGATGCAGGAGGTAGAGCGATTCAGGAGACAAAGCCGAGGCGAGAATCTAGTCAATAATACTTTAAAGCTGAATCCCCGCTTGCGCGAGGATGACGAGGAAGTTAAAGGTTAGTGAGGATGGCAAGGCGGCTTGAAACCAGTGCGTTAATTTAACTTATTTATGCGTCATTCCCACGTAGATGGGAATCTAGTAAACGATACTTTAAAGCTGGTTCCTCGTTTGCACGAGGATGACAAGGAGGTTTAAGGTTAGTGAGGATGACAAGGCGAGTCAAAGTTAGTGAGGGTGACAAAGCGGTTTAAATTCAGTGCGTTCATTTAACGTATTTATGTGTCATTCCCGCGTAGGCGGGAATCTAGTCAATAATAGTTTAAAGCTGGATCCCCGCTTGCGCGAGGATGACCGGTAGATTTAAAGTGGGAACCCTGACTGTACGAGTATGATAGGCAGGTAGTAGGAGACAGACTTAAGTCTGTCCCCGAGTATTATTTTACCTTCATACCCGGCGCTGCACCTTCTTCCGGATGCAGGATAAAGAGGTCTTTTCCGCCCGGACCTGCCGCCAACACCATGCCTTCCGATAATCCAAAGCGCATTTTGCGTGGTGCCAGATTGGCCACCATGACAGTAAGTTTGCCTTCTAGGTCTTCCGGGGTATAAGCCGATTTGATGCCGGCGAAAACGTTACGTGTTTCACCACCAATATCCAATGTGAGCTGTAATAGTTTATCAGCCCCCTCAACGTGCGCTGCCTTAACAATCCTGGCGATGCGCAAATCAACCTTCATAAAATCTTCAAAGGAAATTTCATCGGCAATGGGGGCATCTGCAAGTGGGCCGGTTTGGGTTGCTGGTTCAGCAGCTTCGCTGGCGTTTAAATCTTCTTTACTGTCTTCAACCATGGCGTCTATGTGTTCCTTTTCGACTCGTGTCATCAGGGGTTTAAATTTATTTATTTCGTGATCGGTTAATGCCGCACTAACATCTTGCCACTGTAGCGGTGCTATATTAAGAAACGCTTCTGTCTTGCTTGCCAATACGGGTAACACCGGTTTCAAATAAAGAGCAAGTAAACGGAAGCAATTGATGCCCATGCTACAGACGGCCTGTAACTCATCATCACGGCCTTCTTCTTTGGCAATGATCCACGGTTTGTGATCATCAATATACTGGTTCGCTTTATCAGCCAAAGCCATAATCTCGCGCATTGCTTTAGAATACTCACGCGATTCATAAGCATTGGCAATGCTTTCACTAGCAGCAACCATTGATTCAAATAAAGCTTGATCATGAATAGACGCAGCGAGCTTCCCTGCAAAACGTTTTTTGATAAAGCCCGAACAACGACTGGCAATGTTAACCACCTTACCTACCAGATCAGAGTTTACCCGTGCGCTGAAATCTTCCAGATTAAGATCAATATCATCAACACCTGATCCCAGTTTGGCAGCAAAGTAATAACGCAGGTATTCCGGGTTTAAATGATCCAGATAGGTGCGTGCGGTGATAAAGGTACCACGGGATTTGGACATCTTTTGCCCATCAACCGTCAAAAAACCATGCGCAAAGATGGCGGTCGGTGTTCTAAAGCCACTACCGGCTAGCATCGCTGGCCAGAACAAAGCATGGAAATAGATAATATCTTTACCAATAAAATGATACATCTCGGTATCGCTACCAGCCTGGCACCATTCGTCAAAGTCTAGGTTATTGTCACTTTTTTGGCATAAATTCTTAAAGCTGGCGAAATAACCTATTGGTGCATCCAGCCAGACATAGAAGTACTTACCGGGTGCATTGGGGATTTCAAAGCCAAAGTAAGGTTTATCGCGGGAAATATCCCATTCCTGCAATCCGGCTTCAAACCATTCATCAAGCTTATTGGTGACTTCTGCTTGTAGATGTCCTGCACGGGTCCACTTATGCAGCATGTCTTCAAAATCACCGAGCTTGAAGAAATAATGTTCTGATTCTTTCTCGATGGGGGTGGCACCAGAAACAGCAGACACCGGATTCTTTAAATCAGTTGGATTATAGGTTGCACCACAGGACTCACAGCTATCACCATATTGATCAGCGGCACCGCACTTAGGGCATTCACCACGGATGAAACGATCCGGCAAGAACATCTCTTTTTCCGGGTCGTAGGCCTGCTTAATCGTACGCCTGTTTATGTGGCCTTTTTTATTGAGTTCTTCATAGATGGTATTCGATAAGCTCTGGTTCTCATCGGAATGCGTACTATGAAAGTTATCAAACTCGACTGAGAATTCTTTGAAATCTGTCTGATGTTCAGCTGAGATGCGTTCAATCAACGCTTCCGGCGTAATGCCTTCCTTTTGTGCACGCAACATGATGGGGGTCCCATGCGCATCATCCGCACAAACGTAATAGCAAGTATGCCCCTGCATCTTCTGGAATCGCACCCAGATATCGGTTTGGATATATTCGACTAAATGCCCAATATGGATCGAACCATTGGCATAAGGCAGGGCGCTGGTAACAAGAATTTTTCTTTGATTGTCCGACATTCTATTGTTAAGTCTCAAATTGGGGCGCTAAAGTAGCATTATTCAATAGCAGCGTGAAGAGATAGTCTAAATATTAGACAAATAATGGCATACTCGATATTGGGGAATAAGATAGCGAAGTTCAGGGAGCAAATAATCGACATGTCACTAACGGAACAATTCATTCAACAAAGGCAGGAAACGTTGGAACGCTATCAAAATCAGGGCTATCAAGAGCTGCACGATTTCTTACAGGAAAGTGGTATTACCGAAGCACAGTTATTGGTAGCAGGTTGGCTGGAAACGAAAGGGAGCTTGAGCACAACAGAGTTACAGGATTATCAGGTCAGCGAGAAAGGACAGAAGTTTTTCAAGGAGCTGAAACGGTATCAATTAATTCTGGTGAACGAAATCGCCAGAACACAATTACTCAAATTACCGGAACTAAAAACACAACATCCGGTTTGATTAGAACCCATATTCAGGAAGTAACATGGCAAAAGCCAAAACGAAAAAAAAACAAGAAAAGATCGACAATGCAGAGATTAAATTAACGATCGAAGATCTTGACGACCTCGACGGTCTTCTCGTCGCTGCCGAGAATGGCAAGACCACTAAAAAGAAAAAAACAAACACCACCAAACAGGAACCGCTGGAAAAACTGCTCTGGAAAGCCGCCGACAAGCTGCGCAAGAATATCGATGCTGCCGAATACAAGCATGTCGTGATGGGTTTAATCTTCTTAAGGTACATCTCCGATGCCTTTGAAGGCTTACACGAAAAACTCAAGGCCGGTAAAGGTGAATACAAAGGCGCCGATCCGGAAGACAAGGACGAATACAAGGCCGAGAATATCTTCTTCGTGCCGCCCTCGGCGCGTTGGACTTACCTGAAATCTCATGCCAAACAACCGACCATCGGCAAAACCGTCGATAGCGCAATGGATGAAATTGAAAGTGAAAACCCATCATTAAAAGGTGTATTACCAAAAGTTTATGCAAGACAAAATCTTGATCCTGCCAGTCTTGGCGAATTGATTGACCTAGTCAGTAATATTGCCATGGGTGACGCGAAGACGCGCAGTGCCGATGTGCTCGGTCATGTATTTGAATATTTCCTTGGTGAGTTTGCTTTGGCCGAAGGTAAACAGGGCGGACAGTTCTATACGCCGCGCAGTATTGTCGAATTACTGGTGGAAATGCTGGAACCCTACAAAGGCCGCGTGTTCGATTCCTGTTGTGGCTCCGGCGGCATGTTTGTGCAATCAGAAAAATTTGTCGAAGGACATCAGGGCAAACTCAATGATATTTCTATCTATGGACAGGAAAGCAACCAGACAACATGGCGGCTGGCAAAGATGAATCTTGCCATACGCGGTATCGATAGTTCTCAGGTGAAATGGAACAACGAAGGTTCATTTTTAAATGATGCACATAAAGATTTAAAAGCGGATTACATCATAGTGAATCCACCGTTTAACGACAGTGATTGGGGTGGCGATCTGTTACGCACCGATGGTCGCTGGAAATTCGGCACACCGCCAACGGGTAATGCCAACTTCGCCTGGCTACAACATTTTATCTATCACCTGTCGCCCACCGGACAAGCCGGGGTCGTATTGGCCAAAGGCGCATTAACCTCCAAGACCTCCGGCGAAGGCGAGATAAGACGCCGACTCATCGAAGAAGGCAATTTAATCGATTGCATAGTCAATTTGCCTGCCAAGTTATTTTTAAATACACAAATCCCGGCAGCCTTATGGTTCATGAGCCGTGATCGCTCAGGCCGTCATTCCCGCGCAGGCGGGAATCCAGTGTCATTACGAGATCGCAGCAATGAAATATTATTTATCGATGCACGTAATCTCGGACACTTGATTAATCGCCGAACAAAAGAACTCTCGCATGAAGACATACAACAGATTGCAAATACCTATCACGCATGGCGAAACGACCCGTCCCGTCATTCCGGGCGTGACCCGGAATCCAATACAGCTCGTTATTCCCGCGCAAAAGGGAATGACGCACAGGGAAGTGCAAATGTCGCGGGAGACAGGACGTCGGGAGCGACCAAGTATGAAGACATCAAAGGCTTTTGCGCCTCCATCCCCATCGAACGAGTCAAAGAACTCGATTATGTATTAACCCCCGGTCGTTACGTCGGCCTAGCCGATGAAGAAGACGACTTCGATTTCAAGGAACGATTTACGTCATTAAAAGCCGAGTTCGAAGCGCAGTTAAAAGAAGAAACAGAACTGAATAAAGCCATTGCTGAGAATTTGAAAAGGATTCAGGTTGATGAGTGAGTTAAGGGAATATAAATTAGTTGATGTTATCGATAAATTCATTGATTACAGAGGGAAAACGCCCAAAAAAACTAATCAAGGTATACCGTTAGTAACTGCGAAAATTGTTAAGAATGGGAAAATACTTGAACCAAATGAATTCATATCTCCTGATGACTATAACTCTTGGATGACAAGAGGTTATCCAGAAATTGATGATGTTGTGTTAACAACTGAAGCACCACTTGGAGAGGTTGCTTTAATTAAAGATAAAAATGTTGCATTAGCTCAAAGAATAATCACATTAAGAGGAAAGAGAAATTTACTGTTCAATCCCTATCTTAAATATTATTTTCAAAGTGGTAAAGGTCAGCATAACTTACTATCCAGGGCATCAGGTACAACCGTATTCGGTATTAAGGCCTCTGTTCTTAAAGAAATGCCAATTGAGCTCCCAGATATAGATGAACAAAAAACCATCGCATCAGTATTAAGCAGTCTGGATGACAAAATCGATCTGCTTCATCGCCAAAACAAAACCCTTGAAGCCATCGCCGAAACCCTCTTCCGCCAATGGTTCATCGAAGAAGCCCAAGATGATTGGGAAACAGTTAAAGTCGGTGACTTTGTAGAAACGAATATCTCAAGCATTAATAAAGATTACCCATTCGATACAATTAAATATCTTGATACCGGTTCTATAACTGAAGGGGTAATTGAAGATTATCAAACTTTAAATTTGAACGATTCACCAAGTAGAGCAAAACGACTGGTTCAGCATAATGATGTGATAGTTTCTACAGTCAGACCCAATCAGAAACATTATGGCATTGTTAAATATCCAGATGATAATTTGGTTTTATCAACTGGTTTTTGTGTAATTAGTTGTAAAAAAATCGATCCTCATTTTATTTATATTCTATTAACTACTGATGAAATGACCGAATATTTACACTCAGTAGCAGAAGGATCTACATCAACTTATCCTTCATTAAAACCTTCAGACATTGAGCAGGTAGAATTCCAACTCCCTCCGGGAAGCAAAATGAGAGAATTTGCAATATTGACCAGAGATACATGGAATAAGATTGATAAGAATCATAATCAAATAAAAACACTCGAAAAACTCCGCGATACGTTATTACCCAAACTCATGAGCGGCGAAGTCCGCGTGAAACTGGAAGGTAGTCATGCTTAGGAAAGTAGAATTATACATCTTGTCTCTTTGGCTGCTTTTCCTGTTTATTATTATAATTAATATTGATATTCCAACTTGTTTTCATGCGGGCTGTAGTTTTATCGGTTTTGATAGGCTGCTTACTCAAGGCAATATTATTTCAATGATTGCGTTTATGTTTTTGATCGTGGGTATTATTTCTTATTTTCGTTTTGATTATGATTTGAAAGGCTCGGGAGACATCCCATTTCAGATAATTAAAATTGAAAGTATTAATTACGAGAACCTTACGTTTTTAACAACTTATGTCATTCCATTGGTTTGTTTTAATTTTGTGAGCGGAAGGTATTTAATCGTATTTGTGTTGTTGCTGATATTGATTGGAGTTATGTATGTTCGTACAGACCAGTTTTATGCAAACCCAACGTTGGCGTTATTGAATTTTCATATTTATAAGGCGGATGGTGATTTTAAAAATCAAGATATTAGAGAAGATATTGTTCTTGTCACTAAAGGTAAATTATTAGTAAATCAGAAAGTATCTTATATCAAACTGGACGAAAGGATTTATTACGTTAGGAGTAACACATAATGGACATAGAATCGTTAAAGGAAGCGTCAGGTTATTTTATTGATAATGATGACATAGGAATTGTTATGTATGTCATCACTAAAGAGGATCAATCCGCAATCCCCAAAAAACTGGATATTAATCATGATGATCTGCCTCATTTAAAAGCTCTTTTTATTAACAGCATTAAAGAAAATATTATTAATGATGAAGATTTGTCTGTTATGCCGCTTTCTTCATCGGATGAACGAAAAAATGTGATTTATGAATACGATCTCGATATCCCACAAGGTTTGGCTGGGATGGAGACAGTAATCAGCACTGATGCATTAGAGAATTTTAATTATTCTGAAGAAGACATTAACCAGATAAAATCCTTGATCATAGAAATCGGGGATAATGTACATCAAATGGTTCTTTATAAAAATATGTCAACGGTAGAAGTTTTTGCCAAAAAGAATTTCTTTTTGAAGAGAACTAATGAAAGGTTTGAAAGAATTAAAGAAGATTTTATTAGGGTTACACCAAAATTTCAGTTCTTCCGACTGGATGATTCTTTATTTGTTACAGATTTAAAATTGTTGGAAAAGTTGTTTGGGTTTCATGATGTCATAATGAGAGAGGCATCCGTTGGCGTGGAAGCAATAGATGCAATATCCTTGCTTGAAAACCCTGAAGTGCTACATGAATTGATTGAAGATGTGACGTACGCAAGGAAATTAACAAAAATAGCAAAATCGTCTCCTGTTCTAAATAGCAATATCCCGAATGATAAAATTATCGAATTTTGTAATACTCACCCGGCATTAAGAGGAAGAATACGTTTTAATGATGAAGAAAATAAAATTATTTTAGATACTCAAGTGTCAAAAAAATTATTTGTTCAGTTGTTAATGGATGATTATCTGACTTCTGAATTAACCGAACTTCATTACACCAGTCTTGCTAAGGATGCTGTTGAAGAAGAAGGTTAAAATGCTGGTATCTTCGCATAGTTGCCGAAGGCAACATTCTCAACTCAGTATTGAACCCCGTTACCCCTCTAGTTGAAACTCCGTGGTGTGCAATACGGAACGGATATCAATAATTCCATTATCATTTCTAAACAAGCTGTGATATTTTCAGTAAAACCGATCACTTTTCCTGAAAAAAATAAGCGAATAATATTTTGCAAGCTATTGATAATAAAGTAATTTCACGAATTTATGGGCGTGGTAGGGGTTGGGCCTTTACCAAGATCGATTTTGTGTCCGAATTTGGTGAGGATAATATCCATAAATCCCTGTCTAGTCTGGAGAAATCCGGTCGGATTCGTCGGGTTTGTCGGGGCGTTTATGACTATCCGCGTTATAGCGATCTACTGAAACAGGATCTGAGTCCGGATATGGATCAGGTGGCACAGGCTTTGGCGCGTAAATTCAACTGGCGTATTTTCCCTTCCGGTGATGTTGCCTTGAATTTGCTCGGTTTATCTACTCAGGTTCCGGCAAAGTGGGTGTATTTGTCTGATGGACCCAATCGGGAGTACAAGCTTGATAAACAAACACTTTCGTTTAAAAAGACTGTTTTAAAAGATCTGGGCTTTAGTTTGCGCGAGAGTGGTTTGATCGTTCAGGCTTTGAAGGCATTGGGCAAGGAACATGTTGATGCAAAAGTAATAACGTCTTTGCGGAATAGATTGAATGCGAAAGACTGCAAGCGTATTTTGAATGACACGCGTACGGTTACAAGCTGGATCTATAAAATCATTAAGCAGCTATGTCAGGATTGTAAATAGGACTTATAAACAGGGAGCAGAACACATGGATAAAGTGGCACGATTATCACCGGAAGAACGAAGCGAACTCTTTTCCCAAACCGCAGCGAACCGGGGTATGACACCAGCGATTGTGGAGAAGGATTTCTGGGTGAGTTGGGTGTTGAAAGGGTTATATCAACATGAAGAATTATCTCGGTTATTGATGTTTAAGGGCGGCACCAGTCTTTCCAAGGCTTACCAGTTAATTGAACGTTTTTCCGAGGATATTGATTTGATTCTTGATTGGCGTGGGTTGAGTGATGAAGATCCATTGGCGGCACGTTCAAACACACAACAACAAAAACTGAATGCGGCTATTAATGAAAAAGCCGAAGTGTTTATTAATGATCGCTTACTTGCCTTGGTAACGGAGGTACTAGACGATGTTTGTAATAGCCATGTTGAAAATGAAAACCCGCACGTAATCAATATCCAATATCCTGCCGCATACCCGGATGAATACCTGCGTTCGGAAGTGCGATTAGAAATTGGTCCTTTGGCGGCGTGGGATCCGTTTGAGGAGAAAGAAATCAGTTGTTATGCCGCCGAAGAATTTCCCCAGGTTTTTAACCAGACGCATTGCGCAATAAAAGTTGTGCGAGCAGAGCGCACCTTTTGGGACAAGGCCACGATCTTGCACCACGAAGTGCATCGACCGGAAACGAGTCCGCAACCATCGCGTTACTCACGACATTATTATGATTTAGCAAAGTTGGCAGGTTCACCGATTAAAGAATCAGCGTTAGCTAATATCGCATTATTGGAAAACGTGGTTGAATTTAAGCAACGCTTTTATCCTCGCGGTTGGGCCAACTATGCGCTGGCTAAACCGGGTTCTTTTCGTCTTGTTCCTGTAGGCCATGTTTTAAATTCTGTTAGAACTGATTATGTCGAGATGGAAAATATGATCTTTGGTGAAGTTCCTTCGCTTGATTCGATACTGGATACCTTGAAAAATCTGGAAGATGAAATAAACACATGAACTGAAAATGGCATGACTAAAATAACCGAAAATGAGATTGAGCTACTCGCCATCGAGGTATTCGAAGGCTTGGGTTATGACTATGTTTATGCACTGTATATTGCGCCAAATAAATAGAATCGCGTCATAAAAACAAAAAATGAACTAAATGAAACCAAATTTACGCCTTTTATATGGCGCAATATACAGAATCGCGCCATAATAACCGAATCATGCCAAAACAAGTAACACAGGAAGAACTGGATGCGATTGTGGAAGTAGTGCGCCAATTTCCAAATGGCGCGGCTCTGGAAGGCATCAGTGATAAGTTAAACAGGGATATATCCCGTCGTACCTTACAGCGTCATCTGTCAAGACTGGTTCAGGACGGTCGAATTATCAAGGAAGGCCAGGCCAGGGCAAGTCGCTATCAACTTTCTAATGTCATCACAGTCCAGACTGAATTGCCTAAATTGGAAGCCAGGGCAGTCGGCGGTGAAGTCTATATCTCAATCTCTCCAGAAGCGGAGGCCGTTAAAGCAGCCGTTCGTTTACCGATTCAAGAACGTGAGCCAGTCGGTTATCGTCGTGAGTTTCTGGATGCTTACCGTCCGAACGAAACGTTCTATCTGTCGGAAGAAACTCGCCAGCAATTGATGACCATGGGGAAATCAGTAAAGGATGTGCGTCCTGCTGGCACGTATGTCCGCCAGATTTTTGATCGTTTGCTGATTGATTTGTCATGGAACTCCAGTCGTCTGGAAGGGAATACCTATTCACTCCTTGAAACTGAACGCCTACTGGAACTAGGTGAGAATGCAGAAGGTAAGGGCGCCATGGAAACGCAGATGATTTTAAACCATAAGGCGGCGATAGAATTACTGGTCGACCAAGCGGCAGAGATAGGTTTCAATCGATACACTATTCTCAATCTACATGCCCTGTTATCAGAAAACTTGTTGGCCGATCCAGTAGCGAGTGGACGTTTGCGCAGTATTACTGTCGAGATTAGTGGAACGACGTATCATCCATTAGATGTGCCACAGCAAATTGAAGCATGTTTTCAACAAATACTGGATACAGCCACGGCAATTAACGATCCTTTTGAACAGGCCTTTTTTGTCATGGTGCAGTTACCATACTTGCAGCCTTTTGAAGATGTGAATAAACGCGTATCTCGCTTATCAGCGAATATACCGTTGATTCGTGAAAACCTGTGTCCTCTGTCTTTTATCGATGTGCCTGAGCGTGCTTACGTTGATGGCATTCTGGGTGTGTATGAACTCAATCAAACTGAATTATTAAGAGATGTTTTTGTTTGGGCGTATAAGCGATCATGTGCGCGTTATTCAGCAGTAAGACGTACGTTGGGTGAACCTGATCCGTTTCGGATGCGTTATCGAAATATCATTGCGAACACTGTTGCAATGATTGTTAAAAATAAAAGAAATAAAAAGGATGCAACGGCCTATATTAAACAGCAGGCACAGGAACAAATAACCGCTCAAGATCAAAGACGGTTTATTGAAGTGATTGAAATTGAAGTCATGAGTCTTCATGAGGGGAATATTGCACGTTATCATTTACGCCCATCAGAATATCAAGCGTGGCGGAAGATTTGGAAATGATGAATTCCTGTAAGGATTGAAATGACGCGTATCACTGAAAATGAGATTGAGTTACTCGCCATCGAGATATTCGAAGGCCTGGGTTATGACTATCTCCATGCCCCGGATATCGCACCAGATGGTGACAACCCTGAACGCCAACGTTATGAAGAGGTGGTGTTGGTTGATCGCTTGCAACACGCCATTGCTAACATCAACCCGACTATTCCGATTGAATCTCAACATGCCGCATTAAAAGATGTTCTGCGACTTCATTCTCCCGAACTACTGACTAATAACGAAAACTTTCATGCGCTATTGACTGAAGGCGTTACGATTAGCCGGCAGCAGGATGGGAATGAGCGTGGTGATCTGGTTTGGCTGATTGATTTTAAACATCCGGAAAATAATGAGTTTGTAGTAGCCAATCAATTTACTGTGATTGAAAACAATCAAAATAAACGACCGGATCTGGTGTTATTTGTGAATGGTTTGCCATTGGTTGTGATTGAACTCAAAAACGCCGCTGATGAAAACACCACGATTCATTCGGCATTCAAACAATTACAAACTTATAAGCAGGCGATACCGGGTTTATTTACGTTTAATAGTTTGATGGTTATTTCAGACGGACTGGAAGCGAAAGCCGGATCGCTGTCTGCGGACTTTGGCCGTTTCATGAGTTGGAAAACGGTTGATGGCGAAACCGAGGCTTCGCATTTAACCAGTCAAATGGAAACGTTGATTAGAGGGATGCTGAATAAATCGGTTTTGCTGGATTTGATTCGCCATTTCATTGTTTTTGAAAAATCTAAAAAGGAAGATTTGAAGACGGGTGTGACTTCTGTTGTTACGGTGAAGAAACTTGCGGCCTATCATCAATACTATGCCGTGAATCGAGCAGTCGAATCGACGCTGCGTGCCGCTGGCGATATCACTCAGAATACGAACGTAAACAGCATACGGGAAACGCCGGAGAGTTATGATCTGCCGGGAGTAAAATCTCAGCCCCGAGGTGATCAGAAAGGGGGTGTGGTCTGGCATACGCAGGGCAGTGGTAAATCATTATCGATGGTGTTTTATACTGGCAAGATCGTGTTACTGATGGATAACCCGACCATTGTTATGATTACTGATCGTAATGATCTGGATGATCAGTTATTTGATACCTTTGCTGCTTCTGCTCAATTGCTGCGACAGGAACCGAAACAGGTTGCGGATCGAAAACAGCTCAAGCAATTATTAAAGGTCGCCTCCGGCGGTGTTATCTTCACCACGATTCAAAAGTTTCAGCCGGAAGAAGGTAACGTCTACGAAGAACTGTCCTCCAGAAAAAATATTGTTGTGATTGCTGATGAAGCGCACCGTACTCAGTATGGTTTCAAGGCCAAAACCATAGACGAGAAAAACGAGCAGGGCGATGTGATCGGCAAGAAAGTCGTTTATGGCTTTGCCAAGTATATGCGCGATGCCTTACCCAATGCGACCTATCTGGGTTTTACCGGTACGCCGATTGAAAAGACTGATGTGAATACCCCGGCTGTGTTTGGTAATTACATTGATATTTATGATATTGCCCAGGCGGTTGAGGATGGGGCAACGGTTCGAATTTATTATGAAAGCCGATTAGCGAAAGTGAATCTCAGTGCAGAGGGTAAGAAACTGGTCGCGTCGTTAGACGAGGAACTGGATCAGGATGAACTTACCGAAACGCAAAAAGCCAAGGCGAAATGGACGCAACTGGAAGCATTGATTGGTAGCAAGAAACGAATCAGAAATATCGCGCAGGATATTGTTTCGCATTTCGAACAACGTCAGTCGGTGTTTGAAGGAAAAGGCATGATTGTGGCGATGTCGCGCCGGATTGCAGCCGAGTTATACAAAGCGATTATTGAACTGAAACCGAAATGGCATTCTGACGATTTAAATAAAGGTGTTATTAAAGTCGTAATGACGGCGGCATCATCTGATGGGCCAGAGATGGCAAAGCACCACACCACTAAAAGCCAACGCAAGGCACTCGCAGAGCGCATGAAGGATACCGATGATGAATTGAAACTGGTGATTGTGCGCGATATGTGGTTGACCGGGTTTGATGTGCCTAATCTGCATACCTTGTATATCGATAAACCGATGAAAGGTCATAATCTGATGCAGGCGATTGCCCGAGTGAATCGGGTTTATAAGGATAAACAAGGTGGCTTGATTGTCGACTATCTTGGTATTGCTTCTGACTTGAAAGAAGCGTTGTCATTTTATTCCGATGCGGGTGGTAAGGGTGATCCGACTATCTTGCAGGAGCAGGCAGTGGCCTTGATGCTCGAAAAGCTGGAAGTGGTTGCGAATATGTATCATGGCTTTGGGTATGAAGATTATTTTCAGGCGACGACAGCGGAGAAACTATCAACCATTCTTGCTGCTGAAGAACATATTCTGGGACTGGAAGATGGCAAGAAACGATACATTAATGAAGTAACCGCATTGTCTCAGGCCTTTGCCATTGCTGTACCTCACGAACAGGCGATGGATGTAAAAGATGAAGTCGCTTTTTTTCAAGCAGTCAAAGCGCGATTGGCAAAGTTTGATAGCACTGGTTCAGGGAAAACCGACGAAGAGATTGAAACTACTATTCGCCAGGTAATCGATCAAGCCCTGGTCTCAGAACATGTCATTGATGTGTTTGATGCCGCTGGTATTAAAAAGCCGGATATTTCGATTTTATCGGAAGAATTTTTGCTGGAATTGAAAGGCATGAAACATAAGAACATTGCCTTGGAGGTATTAAAGAAATTACTCAATGATGAAATTCATGCGCGTGCCAAGAAAAATTTAATCAAGAGTCGATCTCTCATGGAAATGCTGGAAGCGGCAATCAAGAAATATCACAACAAAATTCTAACTGCGGCAGAAGTGATTAATGAATTAATAAAACTGAGTAAAGAGATTGTCAAAATGGATGGAGAGGCTAAAGACCTGGGGTTGAGTGACTTTGAGTATGCGTTTTATACCGCCGTTGCTAATAATGACAGTGCACGAGAATTAATGCAGGCTGACCAGCTCCGGGAACTTGCCGTCGTTTTGACACAAAAAGTACGAGAGAATGCGTCAATTGACTGGACAATCAAAGAGAGTGTGAAATCCAGATTGAAAGTCATTGTTAAGCGAACTCTGCGCCAATTTGGTTATCCGCCAGATATGCAGAAGCTTGCCACAGAGACGGTTTTGAAGCAGGCAGAGCTAATTGCTGATGAATTGACGAATGCAGCGTGAAGTGAAGCCGAGAAATATTGTAGAATACGCGTCCAATTCATAGCTCAGGTTGTAATTCAATGTCGGCAGTCAGTCGCGAACAAGTAGAAAATATACTTTCTGGTATCAATGATCCGCATAATAATCAGGATCTCGTCAGTGCAAAGGCAGTCAAAGACATCGCTGTTAATGGTAGTGCTGTCACAATCGTTATCCAGCTAGGGTATCCGGCTGAAGGCTATAAACAGGAATTAATTGAATCAATAAAAGCTGCTCTAAGCGAGCAAGGTATTGCTGAGGTTAGCGTTGACGTTGCCAGCAAGATTGTCTCGCACTCGGTGCAACAGGGTGTGCAGCTATTAGCTAACGTTAAAAATACCATCGCTGTGGCTTCTGGCAAGGGTGGCGTAGGCAAATCAACGACGTCGATTAACCTGGCATTGGCCTTACAGGCGGAAGGCGCAACAGTCGGTATTCTCGATGCCGATATCTATGGTCCTAGCCAGCCACGTATGCTTGGTCTTAAGGGTAAGCCTGATACCACAGATGGTAAGACTGTTGAGCCTAAGGTCAGCTATGGCGTGCAATCGATGTCGATTGGATATCTCATCGAAGAAGACACCCCGATGATCTGGCGTGGCCCGATGGTAACGGGTGCATTAGAACAGTTGTTGAACGATACCAATTGGCAGGATCTGGATTATTTGATTATTGATCTGCCGCCGGGTACGGGTGATATTCAGTTGACCTTGTGTCAAAAAATTCCAGTGAGTGGGGCTGTGATCGTAACCACGCCACAGGATATTGCCTTATTGGATGCAAGAAAGGCATTGAAGATGTTTGAAAAAGTGAACGTGCCTGTCTTGGGGATCATTGAAAATATGAGTACGCATATCTGTAGTCAGTGTGGGCATGAAGAACATATTTTTGGCAGCGGTGGCGGTGATCAAATGGCCAAGCAATATGATGTTGATTTGCTCGGTGCATTACCACTAGACATTCGAATCCGTGAAGGGGTCGATAACGGTAAGCCTACTGTTGCTATAGAACCTGATTCAGAAATTACCATGAATTATCGGAGTATAGCGCGACGCACAGCAGCTAAGCTGGCAATGCAGTCCAAAGACTATACCGCTAAATTTCCTAAAATCGTTATAGAAAATAACTAAGAGCAATTTATATGAGTGTAAAATCGGATAAATGGATCCGTCGCATGGCGGAGCAGCATGGCATGATAGAACCTTTTGAGTCTGGACAGATCAAAACCAAAGGTGAAGAGAGGTTAATCTCCTATGGTACTTCTAGCTATGGCTACGACGTACGTTGTTCAGATGAATTTAAGATTTTTACTAATGTGCATTCGGCAACGGTTGACCCAAAAAACTTTGATGAAAAAAGTTTTGTCGATATAAAAGCAGATAGTTGTATTATTCCTCCGAACTCATTTGCACTTGCAAGAACGGTTGAATTTTTTCGTATACCAAGAAATGTGTTGACGATATGTTTAGGTAAATCAACCTACGCTCGTTGCGGGATTATAGTTAATGTCACACCATTAGAACCTGAGTGGGAAGGGCATGTAACCTTAGAGTTTTCTAATACGACGACCTTGCCAGCAAGAATCTATGCCAATGAAGGTGTCGCGCAGGTCATTTTTATTGAATCGGATGAAGTTTGTGAAACCTCATATAAAGATCGTGCAGGTAAATATCAAGGACAAACTGGAGTAACGCTACCCAAAACATGACGGGGCTATACCTGATATCACATTAAAAGGGTGGGGAGATACAATAAGCAGCAACCTTCCATGTTTAAATCAGATGGCTCACTTATTTTCGCTTCGTCATTTGCCGATTACACAATGAAAAGTATCCCACGAGATATCATATTAACAACAGAACGGTTAAGACTTAGGGCAGCCGATCTATCAGATGTTGATCTAGTTTGGGATGTTAGTCGCTTCGATGGCTTCAATGATGGGATGACATGGGAGCCGCCAAACAGCAAGGAAGAAATTGTTGCAATAACTGAAAGAAATATGGCTGATTGGGAGTCAGGTGTTGACTACATTTTTACGGTCGAGATAAAAAATGATGGGGCATCAATAGGCAGGGTTGGCCTTCTCAAAAAAAAGGCACCAGGGATCTGGAACATAGGGTTTTGGATACATCCGAAATACTGGAATCGCGGTTTTGCAACGGAAGCTGCACGAGCAATACTCGACTTTGGATTCCAACGGATCGAGGCGGTTAAAATAACTACGGACCACGCTACCTGGAATCAGCAAAGTGAAATGGTTATTCGAAAGTTAGGGTTTAAGTATGTGGGTGAGAATCCGCGCGGCTTTATAAAAAATGGTCAGCCCGTACTAGTGCTTGAGTATGATTTCTCCAAGCAGGTTTAGTCAGGTTGTTAGCCGTGATGGGATGCAACTCCACTTACTCGAGACTTATTTTCAGATACGATTTTAATATCCACTAGCTGCTAATTTAGGTTTGTCCTCTTCAATTGCTTCATGATGGCGTTCCGCTTTTAATAGTTTTGCTTGTCTACTGAGGACATGCTGCATAATAATTTCCTGGTCGCTTTCAGAAATACCGACAAAATCTACAGCGATATTAAATCGATATAGGTTGTCATCCATTTTTTTTCTGCAATCGACAACTTTTGCATAAACAGGGATGAATTGGTATTCAGGAAAAAGAACCAGATCCATTTTTAGATTTACATCTTCATTGATAGGGGTGTTTGATTCGAACGACATCCCGCTTGCACTTAAGTCGACGAGCTGCGTTTCGGTAATTGAGTCATCTTTCTCATCGTTGTGCATCACCATGCTTTCTATTAATGATATCTTTTTATCAAACAGCCCTAATATCTCTGCCACTAATGGGTTAGCTTCTTCAACGCGGTTCATCTTGGTCATTATTTTTGCTGTTATACAATTAAACGCATTCTTAAGTTCAGCAAGATTATTTTGCTCATGTTCTGTTCGTTTTATTTCTGTCTCTATATCGATACCCTGCACGACACGGTATTTGAGTGAGACTTTGTCATGAATTCGGAAATATCGTCTGCGATCGTCCATAGTTTTATACCTGAAGTTTATTATTCCTGAAGACTTTGTCTGATTAATTCGAAACGGTCTTTTAACGTTTGTAGATCTATTGCATCAACTTCTGATTGAGCGGGTGGCGCGATTTCATCGTCTAATATACTCTGAACCGAAGTTGTTAGTTCAGGGGTTTCATCTCCACCAACCTTGCTAGCAAAAGGATTGTCGCTCTCAGTAGATATCTCATTGACTTCGTCCTGATGTTCGCCCTGTACGATAATGAGTTCAACACGACGATTGAGTGATCGGTTTTCCGCTGTATCATTTGATACCAAGGGATGAGCATCACCATGACCTTCAATAACAAAACGATCTGGTGAGAGGGTGTCTAAAGCTAATAGTTCGTGAACTACTGTTACAGCGCGCGATGAAGATAGCTCCCAATTGGAACGAAAGCGTGCTGTCTTTATCGGGATGTTATCAGTATGGCCGGCAACTACAATCCTCCCCTGGATAGCATTCAACGATTTTCTTATTTTATTCAACACAGGCAGGAAGCTGCCTTTAACAATCGATGAACCAGATGGAAATGAGCCTTTTTCATTAATACGTAATAAAATTCTATTGCCTTGTGTTTTTATTGCAATTAATCCCTGCTCGATTTCTGGTTCGAGTGTTTTTAACAACTTATATGCGTCAGTGATTGTCTTTTCATTTTTCAGAGACATGCCTTTCTCTGAACTATCTTTAGAATCATCAGCCGTGTCCATGTTTTCTGCATCTTTATCAGATAACATGGCAACGTCTGCTTCATCAATGACTGTCGTGGCTTGCTGTTCTTGGCGTTGCATGGCTTCACTACCGGAGCCTTCATTATCCTGATTAGCTTCTATACTTTCGTTTACCTTTTCTTTTTCTTCGGTTACAGCATCGGTAAATTCCAGAGTTTGTTTGATCTCATCGATCGTGCTTTGTCGAATTTCCTTGATGAGCGTTGGCGTTGGTCTGCCAGGAGTGAACTCTCGTGCAATAACACTCGTGCCTTTTGGCATATCTTCTGTTTTAATCTCCCGCTGAACACCAAATGCATTTTTCATCGATCCTGCTATTTGCTTAAACTTCAATAAGTCCATATTAGAAAACGATAGTAGTAATACGAAAAAACACATTAAGAGTGACATCAAGTCGGCAAAGGTCATTACCCATGCTGGGGAACCGCCACCTTCTGCTTTTTTTACTGGTGCTTCGTCACTCATTACAGGATTCCATGCGACATATTAAATTAAGCGGGTGCTGCTTCAGCATCTTCTTCGCCTTCTCCAATATTGCGATCGGAGCCTGGTAGATATGTCATTAGCATGCCTTCAATAACACGAGGGTTTCGACCTTCCTGAATGCCAGAAACACTGTCGATGATCATCGACTTAATCATCTTCTCTTCATCACTTCTGAGTCCCAGTTTTTCAGATAGCGGCAAGGCAAAAACGTTGGCAATTGCCGCGCCATACAATGTCGTTAGAAGTGCAACTGCCATAGCTGGACCAATTGTTTTAGGGTCTTCCATGTTGGCTAGCATCTGTACCAGACCAATCAGTGTTCCAATCATGCCCATAGCGGGGGCTACGTCACCGATTGATTTAAAAATCTTTTGTCCAAGTTCATGACGTTCAACAGTGAGATTCATGTCACTGACCATGGTTGCTCTAACAACGTCAGGTTCATGGCCATCGACCATCATTTGGATCCCAGATTGGAAGAACGTGTTGCCGGTATCTTTTTCTTCTAATGCCAGCAGGCCTCCTTTTCTAGCTGTATTAGCTAAATCAACGGTGGTTTCAATTAGTTCTTTTGGAGAAGCCATTTTGTTAAATAGGGCATTCATTCCAACCTTCATAGCACCCAGGAATTGGGAAAGACTAAACTGCATCAATACTGCGCCAATAGTACCGCCACCGACAACGAGCAATGATGGCACATTGAAGAACATACCTGGATCACCACCGAGTATGATTGCGGACATGATGATACCGGCAGCGACCAGAAAGCCGATTAATGTAGCTAGATCCACGTTGTTCTCCTTGTAGCCATTGTATTTATTGCTGTTAAAATCATTACTTAAGTGCTAATTACTTGTGTGATGACAAATATGAAAATCGTTATCACTTATATCGGTAGAATTCGTTGAAACTTTATAAAGAAAATGCGTTTTTCCACTGGTTGAATCACGTAATAGTTGTTTTTTTTCAGCCTCTTACTCAGAGTAGCGGCGATAAGTAGAAATAAACTCAATATTTTTTGGAAATTAATCAAGAATCAGGCTAATGGCGAATTTTCCCATTGTTATAAAACTTCAGGGCCGACCTTGTTTAGTCGTCGGTGGTGGCGATGTTGCGGCTAGAAAGGCAGCACAATTATTAAAAGCAGATGCAAAAGTAACGGTGATAGCACCTAAAATAAATGCTGCTCTAGCTAAGTTTGCCGAGGATAAGCGAATAATCTTTCTTCAGAAGTGTTATGAGCAAACTGATATCGAGCATATAGAGTTGGTTATTGCAGCAACTGATGATAGTGAACTGAATAACAAGATAGCGGCGCAAGCGAAATCTAAACAAATCATGATTAATGTTGTAGATAACCCGGATGCGGGAACATTTATCATGCCTTCTGTCATTGATCGAAGCCCGGTCATGATTGCCGTATCAACTGGTGGCGCGTCTCCAGTTTTAGCACGATTATTACGCGCACGTCTGGAGACATTAATCCCTGCAAACTACGGTAAATTAGCAGGGCTGATCTCCAGGTTTAGGGAAAATGTAAAAGGTAAGTTTCCCTCTATTAAAGAACGTCGTCGATTTTGGGAGCACCTGCTACAAGGACCCGTTGCTGAACTGTTATATGCCGGACAGGATCAGAAGGCGTTGAGCTTGTTGGAAGAACACTTAACGAATGAATCTCCGGTCGTAGAGTCTGGTGGAGAAGTCTATTTAGTTGGTGGAGGGCCGGGTGATCCTGATTTATTAACGTTTCGTGCCTTACGTTTAATGCAACAAGCGGATGTTGTGCTATATGACAGATTAGTCGCGACTGATATTGTCGATTTAGTTCACAAAGATGCTGAGCGTATCTATGTTGGTAAAGAACGTGATAAGCATACCGTGCCCCAAGAGGAGATAAATCAATTGTTAGTCAACCTCGCAAAACAGGGTAAGCGTGTGCTGCGCCTTAAAGGAGGAGATCCCTTCATATTTGGAAGGGGTGGAGAAGAGATTGATTTACTCGCTGAAAATAATATTCCATTTCAGATAGTCCCGGGTATTACTGCGGCAAGTGGCTGCGCATCGTATGCGGGTATTCCATTAACCCACCGAGACCATGCGCAATCCTGTCTGTTTATTACTGGCCATCTTAAAGATGGCACTATGAATTTAAATTGGTCTGCATTAGTACAACCGCAGCAGACTTTGGCAGTTTATATGGGGACGCATGGTATCGAAATATTAAGCCGAGAATTAATAAAGCATGGTTTACCAGGATCAACACCTGCTGCAATTGTGCAACAGGGAACAACCAGCGTTCAACAAACTTATATAACAACGGTTAAAGCCTTGCCTGATATACCTAAACAAAACGATATAAAACCACCCAGCATGATCATTATCGGTGATGTTGTTTCCCTGCATGAAAAGCTCACATGGTTTGTGCTACCCAAATAGCACATTACAGCACAGGTGTTTTAAAAAAACTGAGTGGCCTGAAGTTTTGATTAAAGAAAAATTATAGAATAGGCCATAAGGAAGTCTAGTAATGAAAACAGTAGAGATCGTTGGAACAGTAGATATTGAGCATATCGAACTAAAATGCATTGTTCTTGGTGCTGCCTTCAACCTCCATCATTTTGTCCGTTTGTACAGCCAGTTCCAGTGCGAGTTCGATAGATTTTTGAATAACAGCTTTTTCATTACTTGCGTTAAGTTTATCTGCCGCGATAAGACCGGTTAAAATTTGAGTTGCAGCATTAAAAATTGTCGGTTCGATAACAAGATCATTTCGGTGAAAAGCAATGCGTGTCATTTCTGACATATCTCGGTGAGCCATTTGTATACTCCATTTAGTTAAATTTATTGTTGTATTATTTCAGCTTGATAGTAATTAATCTTTCTTTAATTTTAAAGAAACAGAATTTATGCAGTAGCGTAACCCTGAAGGTTGGGGGCCGTCTTCAAATACATGACCTAAATGGGCATCGCATTCCTTGCATAACACTTCTACCCGTTGCATGCCTAAACTGTGGTCTGTCTCAGTCTTTATTACATCGCCATTAGGTTCCCAAAAGCTTGGCCAGCCGGAACCAGAGTCATATTTTGTATCCGCATTGAACAATTTATTGCCGCAGCAAGTACACAGATAAATTCCTTTATCTTTGCAATCATTATATTTCCCAGTGAAGGCACGCTCGGTACCTTTTAGTCTACAAATGGCATATTCTTCGTCCGTTAGCTCCTGTTGCCATTCTTCATTCGATTTATTTTTTGTTTCACTCATGTCTATTTCCAGTAACCACATCCTTCATAATATCAATGATACGTCCGGTCGCTTTTTCTACAAGGACAACAGCATTATCAACTATGGCCCTTTCAAGTCCTTCAACGGGATCTGGTAATTCATATTCAAGATCCGCAGGTAAATCACGTTTTGCCAGACCAGGAGGTAATGTTCCGTTTTTTTCCAGTTGTTTTGCTAAGCCTGGAGGGAGCTTCTCTTTTTTTGCTAAACCCGCTGGCAATCCTTTCTTTTTGTTTTTCTTCTTGTTTTTAGCTTCATTGGTGTTGGTTTCGGTGCTTGCTTTGTTAAAATATTTATCAATAATTTGTTTTTCCAACTCAGTAAAACCACCTTCAATGGCTTTGTCTATAACGGCCTTAGCCACATCGCCATCAGCAAAGCTTGGAATTGAGTAAAGTCCAACTGTGTTTAAGATCAAAAGGATTATTAGCCGCTTCATTATTATTCTCCAGTAGTGTTACTGTAACATTAGTCCCCTTATATCTTATCGCTATCCATGCCGAAGTCACATTTTTTGAATTCATACTTGAAAGTTCTCTTATTGTTCTCTATTCTGCAAAAGAGAACGTAAGGAGAACATCATATGTTAACAGGCTTGGAAGAAAAGATACTCCAGTGCATTACACGGCACATTACACAAAATGGTCATGCACCAACTTTGGTTGAGATCGGCGAAACACTTGATATTAAATCTAAAGGCACAGTGCATCGCTATGTTGATTCACTAATAGAAAAGGGGCACTTGCATCGGACAGGAAGAAGTTGGCGCGGTCTTCGTTTAACTGGTGAGCAAAGTCGGCGCTTACTTATATTGCCTTTCGCAGGTCGCATTGCAGCTGGACAACCCATTGAAGCGATCCCTGAGCAATTGGAGATTAATTTTTCAGATATGCTGATGGGGGAGGGGCGTTATGTGCTCGAGGTGAAGGGTGATTCAATGATTGAAGCTGGAATTTTCAATGGCGATCTAGTGATTATTCGAGAATCAACAACAGCGGATAATGGCGATATCGTTGTTGCATTAATTGATAATGGCGAAGCAACCTTAAAGAAATTACGAAAGCATGGTGATCGTGTCGAATTAATACCCGCAAATCAATCAATGGCTCCGATGATATATCCGGCAGATCGTGTTCATATTCAGGGAATAGTTGTTGGACAGGTTCGGTATTACAAATAGGAGTTATGTCAATGTCAAAGCAGGGTATGTACACGGTATATGAAGGATTACCCATCACCATTTTTTGTAGCAATTTGAACTTACGATACTACTTTATTTGATAGCATACGATTTAAACATAAAAGTTTCGTTTTTATATGATATAAAGATTAGTAATATTTTAGAGAAGACGAGGTCGGGAGATTACGCTTCGGTGACAATTAAAGATCTGGAATCTCACATTAGTCAAATTGGGTTGAGCTTTTTTGAGTGGGCCACAAGCCCACAGTTTTACTCACAATGCGGAATGATTGTATTGGCCGTCGCTATCGCCTATTTGATAACTGCTTTATTTAAGAAATATATACCGATACTCCATAACGAACCTAAACCTGGCGCACTTTATTCAATCAGAAAGACAATTCATCAAACAGATGATTTACTCTTTCCTCTTTTTAGTATTCTTACGTTGGCTATCACTGTTGAATTAAGCGCTCTTGTCATACATCAAAGTGGCCTTATAAGACTGGCACAAGGCTTGACTGTCATTATCTTGCTTTACACTTTTATAGCGCATTTCATTAAAAAACAAATCATTAAAAACCTGGTCAAATGGATTGGTATTCCAATTGCCATCTTACAGGTATTTGGTTGGTTAGATGAAGTAACGATGTTTCTGGATACGATTGATATGCAGCTCGGTAATATCAATATTAGTTTGTATGATTTAGCTAGAGTTGTTGTTTTTGGTTCCTTTCTATTTTGGCTTGGGCGTATCTCTAATAATGTTGGACAACAATTAATTCGAAACCAGAGTGATCTGGATATTGGTACGCGAGAAGTTTTTGCCAAATTGTTTGAAGTTGCTTTATTTATCGTTATATTTTTATTGCTACTTCAAGTGATGGGTATAAACCTGACCGCACTCGCTGTATTTGGTGGTGCTTTAGGCGTGGGACTTGGTTTTGGACTACAAGCTATCGCATCCAATTTTATTTCTGGCATTATAATTTTACTTGATCGCTCAATTACTGTCGGAGATTACATTGAACTTGAGGATGGTCATACTGGTATTATTCGAGAATTAAAAATGCGTTCGACAACATTGGAGACATTCGATGGTAAGGACATCATGGTTCCTAATGAACGCTTCATTACCACTAACTTTATTAATTGGACACATAAAAATAAAAAGCAACGTTACTCGATTAATTTTCAGGTGGCTTACAAGACAGACTTGCATAAATTATTTGAAATTCTCAGGGAAGTCGTTGCAAGCCATCCCAAGGTTTTGAGTGGAGATGATTATCCTATTGAAGAACGCCCTGATGCTGAGATAGCTGGTTTTGGTGATTCAGGAGTCGACATTTTGATCGAGTTTTGGATGGAAGGTATTGATGATGGTGAAAACCGTGTCGGAGCCGACCTCTTATTGATGATATGGGATGCACTCAAAGAGAACGGTATGGAAATACCATTCCCACAACGAGAAGTTAAGATATTGAATCCACAATAACAAATTCTTTGTCTTACATGAAAAATTATTTTTTAATATCCTAGCTGAAGTGTAGCCATGAAACCATTTTCTCAAGCATGTGAGAATAATAAAGTACCTATATTAAATGAAATTTCAGTGTATTTTAGTGAATGTCACGATTTGCTTGAGATTGGTAGTGGAACGGGTCAGCATGCGGTGTTTTTTGCAGAGAATCTTTCTACGTTACTTTGGCAAACTAGTGATTGCATAGAAAACCATGCTGGGATTATTCAATGGATCGAAGACAGTAAACTATCAAATGTTAAGTTTCCAATTGAGCTTAATGTAGTTAACAACGAGTGGCCTACTATCTGTTTTGATGGTGTTTTCACAGCAAATACATGCCACATAATGCACTGGCATGAGGTTGTTGCTATGTTTGAGGGGGTTAATCGCATTCTCTCTGCTAGTGGCCACTTCATAATTTATGGTCCGTTCAATTACAATAGCGATTATACGAGCGAAAGTAATCGTCAGTTTGATGGTATGTTGAAAGAGCGGGATCCGGGAAGTGGGCTTAGAGATTTTGAGGATTTAGAATCGCTGGCAAAAAATAATTCTTTTTCTCTTATTCAGGATGTTGCTATGCCTGCGAATAATCACTTATTAATATTTAAAAGAATTTAAACAAAGAGTTTTAATTATATTAAATACCGATATTACTCAGAGTCATCATAATGTCGTTGAGTATGGCTGTAGCTCTTGGGTGTTCAGTCTCAAAATGCGCAATTGACTGTTTTAATTTATTAATGACGAAGTCTGTATCTTCGGAAGATTGCTCGTTTAAATCCTGAATCTCTTCGATCAAGGTATTGATATGTTCTTTTGCGCTACTATTTTCAATGGATATTTGATCTAATTCTTTCTTTAGAGAAATGATTTTTTCATTAAGATTATCTTGCATATTATGCGCCTTTAAGATTAATAATAATTATAAAATAATTGAGTATAATCTTATCTTAAAAGGCTGCAAGATATCTCAAAATAACTTATGAATATTGTAGATAAATTCCAATACACTTGTTTTATCTTTCTCTCGATAAGCCCAAGTATATTGTTTGCTGACCAATGTCCAACTCCCGAGAAGATCAAAGAGAGAAGCATTTCTCGAGAATATGATTGGACGATAAATGAGCGGCGGACACTTGAAGATGTATTGTCGGTAGAAAAACTATACTCAGTGCGGATTAACAACAAGGCTGAGTATATTGCTTGTTATTATTCCGGGAGTAGGAATCTGTTGCGACTGGATGGTAAACCCCTGAAGCAACCTTGTCGGGTGAAAGAGATATCAGGACGCTGGGAATTGACTGAAAATGATGAACAAATTTGCCTGGAAGAGGACTTGGGTAAATGTGAATATGGCATGACATGTGATGATGATAAGGAGACCGTTCAATAAGCACAGATCTTCTTGATTACAACATTATTGTAAATCGATAAAATAGTGCTAGTATCGCTAGAAGAATGATTTAGGAGGAAGTTTCATGATATTTGGTAGTAAGAAAGAAGATGGTGCGTCTAAGGAACAAATTGAAAAACTGGAAAAGCAAAACCGGATTATGCGTTCCACACTTGAATTCTATGCCGATGTAAAAAATTGGGAAGAAGGTCATAAATATCGTGATGAAGATAATGCGACGATTTTTACAGATGGTTCTGAGTCTGGAGCTACAGTAGACAAGGGGAGCAAGGCTTATCGTGCTCTTAAAGCATGTGACGCAGTCTGAAAAACACCTTTTGCACACACATTAAATTGCCCGAGGACATCATACTCGGGCAATAATCTTGCCTATTTCCATTTCATAGATTTACCACTAAGCTAGTGGCTATATTTTCACTCTAAAAATAAATTACGAATAGTGTAATTCCTATGACTGAGCTTCCTAAAAGAGTCGAGCCCAAAACCTTGCCTGCCGGATATGAATTGCAGTGCTACACCATTAAGAGTGTGCTTGGACAAGGCGGTTTTGGTGTTACCTACTTAGCAAAAGATAACAACCTTGATCGAGAAATTGCGATCAAAGAGTTTTTGCCTCGAGATATTGCGACTCGTGATAACAATTATACTATCTGCCCATTAAATGAGGCTATGGGTGAACAGTTAGCATGGGGCATGGAACGCTTTATTCGAGAAGCACGCACTTTATCGAAGTTTAATCACAATAATATTGTCCGGGTTCATACTGTATTTGAAGAAAACAATACAGCTTATATGGTCATGAGTTATGAACATGGCATCAGCTTTCATGAGAAATTGCTCAGGGATGGACAACCACTTGAAGACGAACTGAAAGACATGATGATTGGTTTGTTGGATGGCATGGAGGTGCTGCATGAAGCAGGGTTTATTCATAGAGATATAAAGCCTGGCAATATCTTCATCAGAGAGGATGGTACTGCTATATTGCTCGATTTTGGTTCTGCCCGTCAGGCGATAGGCGAAGAAACCATGACCCTGACTAAAGTTGTTTCGCCAGGCTATGCACCTTTTGAGCAATACTATGGGCAAAGTTCGATGCAAGGGCCCTGGACCGATATCTATGCTCTTGGTGCTACTTGTTATAGAGCGATTACAGGTGAGGCGCCTACTGATGCAACATTTCGAAATCGATACACAGGCGAAGAGGCGATTAGTGAAATCTGGAATGAATTAGACAAGCACAGCAAAAAGTATTCAACATTTTTATTGCGTGCAATTGAACACTCATTGAGAAGCAAGTATCAGGAAAGACCTCAATCGGTCAGAGAATGGCGCACGATGCTTGAGGACCCGAGTGTCTCTACGCAAACGCAATGGCGGTTAGCAACCAATAGCTATATGAATAAAAATAAATCAGCACCTGATAAAGTTAAAAAGGGATCCAAAGCGAAGTATTTATTACTAACCCTTCCATTGATAATACTGGTTGTTTTGGTTTTTTTTATTTAGATAAAATCTGATTGTAGTGAAGAAATAAAAAAAGTCTGGAGACACATAGCATTTGGGGGAGGAGGGCTATGTGACTATCCAGACTCGATTATAAGCATCAAGGAGGAATGTATGATGATTACTATGGAGATAGTTTAGTAGATGTAGCTGTTTCCTGCTGTGACGAAGCGCACAATTCATAACCTAAAAACCTAAGATTGTCGGCTATTTGTGACATATGTCACAACGAGGGCTAAAGGTAAATTATTTACACCAGGCTCGATAGTCATACCGCCTAGTCCGTTTGAATCATACCTATGATAGTCCAGCCTGATTCGGGCTTCATTTTCCCATTTGTGACAAAGATTTGTATTCTCTGTTTGCCATCAATCGCGAAGAGGGGAATAACACGGTCACCATATTTTTCGAGATACTGTTCAAAAGTGAATTCATCACTTAACTGCGTGCTTTTTATTTCGGCACCATTTCTCAAAAGATAAGCAAGGTTGCCGTAAGCAACGTTTTCACCAAATAATTCATATCCTCTGTGGCGTGTAGAGACTATGTGTTTATCGTCTATGTGTTTTTCACGTGTCGACTTTAATTCGTAGACATTTTTAACACCGAATTCTGATTTGAACTTTAAACAAGCCAATGTATCCAGGTTGCTACGACCGGAGATTGCTAGCACTTTGCCAAGACCAAGCAGGTTCAGGTTTCTGTCGGCATGTTCGGAGATTGGGTTTCCGTAATAAGTTTCTAAACCGTCCATCCGTGCAAGACTAATGTTTTCCCATGTGCTGTCTGTGAGGACTACTTTGAATCCGTGCGTTTGTAATTCCTTGCCAATTGCACGCGCAACATTTCCCGCACCTATTATTAATAGACCCGTTGGTGGTGGTTCGCGGACATTGAGGATTTTAGCGATAAATTTAGCAGTCGCACTTTGTATAACTACTGTGCCAATAATGATCAAAAAAGTAAGGGGTACAATTAACTCAGCCTTTTCAAAACCGGCATTTTCAAGTCGTAATGCAAAGAGCGCTGATACAGCAGCAGCAACAATACCGCGCGGGCCTATCCAGGAAATTAATAATTTTTCATTAAACGATAGGTCTGAGCCGATAGCAGAAATAAAAACAGATGCAGGTCTTGCGATCAACATTGTTATTGCAAGAATACCAAGAGCGGGCCACCCTAGTTGAATGAATTGATAAAATTCAATCCTTGCCGCAAGGATGATGAATAAGCCTGAAATTAATAGCAGGCTCAGGCTTTCCTTGAAGTCGAGCACATCATCAATGTCCATATCTTTCATGTTTGCCATGGTCATTCCCATAATAGTGACTGCTAATAGGCCTGACTCATGTTCAATTGTGTCTGATAATACATAAATAGCGCATACAGAGATCAATGCAATTACATTGCGTAAATATTGTGGAATAAGCTGTTTTCTTAACAATTCACCCAATAACCAACCGCTTATGAGGCCAATAGAAAAACCGACAAACATAATCTTTCCAAAAGTTATTGCAATTGCGCTTATGGCATAATTTTGTTGACCAGAAATAATGAAGTTAAACACAAGAACCGCGAGTAGTGCTCCAAGTGGATCAATAACAATACCCTCCCAGCGGAGTACGTTTGCAATTTTGGCATTGGGTCGTACTGTTCTTAACATTGGGATAATCACGGTTGGTCCGGTAACAATAACTACGGCGCCAAATAAAAAAGCAAGCTCAAACGGGAAGTCAATTAAGTAATGCGTACTATAAGCAATAATTAGCCAAGTTATTAATGCTCCAATTGTGATTAGGTTGCTAACGGTTTTGCCGTGGCCCCGAATATCTTCAAATTTTAGCGTTAAGCTTCCTTCAAAAAGGATGACAGCGACCGACAAAGAAACGATTGGGAACAACAGTTTTCCAAACAAAGCATCAGGATCAAGTATGTTGAAAACTGGCCCAACCAAAATACCAACAATTAATAGAAATAATATTGCAGGAAGTCTTGCCCACCACGCTAGCCATTGACAGCAGATGCCGAGAACACCAATGCCCGCAAAAGATAATAGAATTGTGTTATCCAAAATTAATTAAGCTCATGATGTTGATTTTAAATAACCATTAATCGATTAGTTTGTTTGTATTCTGCATGGGGGATAGTTCATGTAGATTGCGACGAATCTGCCTGCAATTTTATTGAGATATTGACGTTGTACTGAATATGCTTCGCGTTCACGTTTTGCGTGTAGATTACAATTCATCTCGTCATATTCACCGCTAAGGTCTTGTAAATAGTGCGCTAGTTCATGGACAACGACGCTGCGTGTGTTTGCATCGGTATGTCCTTTTATACGATCATCAAGAAATATGGTCTTATCGTTGTTATACCATGCAACAGCTTTACATTTTTCATTTCCTGCACAGGCTACATCAACAAAAAACTGGTGTGGTTTATAAGTGAGTTCTGGTACTACGCCCGGATGCGGGTAGCCCGACAGATTAACCGTCCAGCTTAATAGCACTGTTAATAGTTTGGCATCCATCCATTTAGCTTAGCACGACCGTGACAGATGGTGGGAGTTACAATTAATGAAAGGAATAGTAACAATATAATGCCAACTAATCTGGTTTTTGGAATACCAGTGTCGCGTTAGTCCCGCCAAATCCAAAACTGTTAGACATGATTGTATGTAGCCCAGCGTTATCAGTGCGATTAAAGGCAATGGGCATTCCTGCCGCACCAGGATCGAGATCCGTAATATTTAAAGATGAGGCAATGAAGTCATTCTCCAGCATTAACAAGCTGTAAATTGATTCGTTAGCACCAGCTGCGCCAAGGCCATGACCTGTTTGGGATTTAGTGGCACTGACTATGGGCATATCATCTTTGAAGACTTCTTTAATTGCATTTAACTCAGCGATATCGCCAGCAGGTGTGCTGGTAGCATGCGCATTAATATAATCAACTTTGCTGTCAACAGACCCCATAGCCTGTTGCATACATCTCACTGCTCCTTCTCCAGAGGGTTTGACCATGTCGGAGCCATCCGATGTTGCGCCATAACCTATAATTTCAGCATATATCTTTGCATCCCGGGCTAATGCGTGTTCCAGTTCTTCTAGAACAAGGATTCCGCCACCACCAGATATGACAAAACCATCACGGTTTGCATCGTAAGGGCGAGAGGCTGTAGTAGGGTTATCATTATACTTTGATGAAAGCGCTCCCATACTGTCGAACAATAATGTTGAGGTCCAATGGATCTCGTCAGCACCACCAGCAAATATAATATCCTGTTTTCCTAATTGAATGAGCTCATAAGCATTTCCGATACAATGAGCGCTGGTTGCGCATGCAGAGCTGATGGAATAGTTAACACCTTTTATTTTGTAGGCAACAGAAAGACAGGCACTATTGGTGCTTGCCATTATTCTAGGAACCATGGTGGGCCCGATTTTACGTGCTCCGCGCTCGCGCAGGGTATCAATTGATTCCTGTAGATTTGCGTTTGAACCTCCGCCGGAACCAACAATTACTCCTGTGCGAATATTAGAGATCTTGTCTTCTTCCAGAGAGGCATCTTCAATCGCTTCACGCATGGCGAGGTATGCGTATGCAGCGCTATCTCCCATAAACCGTTTAAGTTTGCGGTCAATTAATGAATCCAGATCGAGATCAATGGCACCATGGATATGGGAGCGGAATCCCAATTCGGCGTATTCAGGGAAATATGTGATCCCTGATGTTCCCTGTCTAAGAGAATCCAATACCTCAACTTTATTATTTCCAATACTAGACACGATCCCCATGCCTGTTACGACAACTCTTTTCAATTTGAACTCCTAAAAATCTTCTGTTGATTTAAATAGCCCTACTCGAAGATCCTTTGCGGCATAGACTTCTTTTCCATCTACAGACATGGTTGCATCGGCAACACCCATGACCAATCTACGTAATACGACTCGTTTCATATCTATATGATAGGTTACTAGTTTATTTTTTGGCGTAACTTGGCCGGTAAATTTGACGTCTCCTGCGGCTAAAGCTCGTCCGCGCCCTGGAGCACCGGACCAACCCAGAAAAAAACCGACTAATTGCCACATCGCATCTAAACCCAGACAACCGGGCATAACCGGATCTCCAATAAAATGACAACCAAAGAACCAAAGTTCGGGTGTGATATCGAGTTCAGCAATTATTTGTCCTTTACCAACTGAACCACCATCATCTGTAATATTGACGATACGATCAAACATTAGCATGTTTGGAAGCGGCAGTTGGGCATTGCCTTCCCCAAACATTTCCCCTCGACCACAAGCAAGCAATTCTTCCTGTGTAAAACTATTTTTTTTATTCATTGATGGCATTATCTCATGCTGATATTAATTTTTCCTAACAAATTAACAGGCTGATTCATTTCACTGTCTGCTTGACAGCGTTTTCCCTCGGATTAGACTGCGCGTAGTATTTATTATTAACATCAAGGTTTTCACAAATGTCCTCAGGTATTGGTCCACTCGATAGACGTAATAGCGTCGGTGTAAAAATTGGCCCCGTTGTCGTTGGCGGTCGGAACCCTATAGTCGTTCAATCTATGACTAATACGGACACTGCCGACGCCGATGCAACAACAAAACAAGTGCAACAGCTTGCAGCAGCTGGCTCTGAGCTAGTCAGGATTACGGTTAATACTGAAGATGCGGCTGCAAAGGTGTCAACTATACGTGAAAAACTGGATGCTGCTGGTTGTTTCGCCCCATTAGTAGGTGATTTTCATTATAACGGACATAAATTATTAACTGACTATCCTGATTGTGCAAAGGCTTTAGCGAAATATCGTATTAACCCAGGGAATGTTGGGTTCGGACGAAAGAAAGACGATCAGTTCTCGACCATGATTGAAAAAGCCATTGAATATGATAAACCCGTTCGAATAGGTGTTAATTGGGGCAGCCTTGATCAAGTGCTGTTGACTAAAATGATGGACGATAATGCTAAATTAGCCGATCCATTGGAAACTGATGATGTTATGCGTGAGGCGCTGATAGTTTCTGCATTAAAAAGCGCAGAACGTGCTGAAGAACTGGGTTTACCTCGTGATCATATTCTTTTGTCATGTAAGGTGAGTGGCGTTCAGAAACTCATCACAGTTTATCGGGATATTGCGAACCGTTGTGATTATGCGCTGCACTTAGGGCTAACCGAGGCCGGAATGGGTTCAAAAGGTATCGTCGCGTCTACAGCTGCAATGGGTGTTCTCTTACAGGAAGGGATCGGAGACACAATCCGTGTTTCCTTGACTCCTGAGCCGGGGGGCAATCGCAGCAATGAGGTTATCGTAGCTCAGGAAATATTGCAGACATTAGGGTTACGTTCATTTACCCCACTGGTTACCGCATGTCCTGGATGCGGACGTACTACCAGCACAGTGTTTCAGGAGTTGGCTGACAGTATACAGGCCTATGTACGGAGTCAGATGCCAATTTGGAAGAATGAATATCATGGGGTTGAGGAGATGACTCTTGCCGTCATGGGGTGTGTCGTGAATGGACCTGGTGAAAGTAAACATGCTGATATCGGTATTAGTTTACCGGGAACAGGAGAAACGCCTACCGCTCCTGTCTTTATTGATGGGAAGAAGTCAATGACGCTTAGAGGTGACAATATAGCTGAGGAATTCCGCGATATCGTGGACAAATATGTTCAAGGGCGTTATTCTCATAAATAGTTTGTGAAAAAGGAAATATAGTGTGACACAGTTCACATAATGCTTAAGAATCAAAAGGTTATTTAAATACAACATAAATTATAGTGAATGTAGAGAGGGATTAGAATAATGAATCAAATAAAAATGATCTGTGCGCTTGGCATGTTAATAATGCTTGGGGCATGTGCTAGCTCAGGAAATGGTGGAGCAGGTAGTGGTAATGGTTTTGTAACTACAACAGGTGGTCAAGTCTGGAAGAATGCGTTCGGAGAATGTTGGGGACACAGTGGTAGATCGGCTGATTCTTCTCACCCTGAATGTGGTGGTGCGGCTCCCGCGCCTGTCATGGAAGAAGAACCCTATGTGCCGAATGATGAAGATAAGGATGGCGTCAGTGATGTGAACGATTTTTGTCCTTGGACACCAGAGGGTATCAAAGTTGATAGTAGAGGTTGTGCACTAGACGCTGATAATGACGGCGTTCCTGATCACCTTGATGAATGTCCAGGTACTCCGGCAGGCAACACTGTAAATTCAGTGGGTTGTACGATAAAGATTGTCTCCTTGAGTGGTGTGCATTTTGCTTTTGACAGTGCAACCTTAACGAGTGAAGCAAAATCAATCCTTGATAATGCGGCTCAAATTATCAATGCTCGTTCGGATACACGCTTTGCTATTGAAGGGCATACGGATAGTAGTGGTCCTGATAATTACAATCAGTCTTTATCAGAACGACGTGCTAATTCTGTCTTGAACTACCTAGTTTCAAAAGGTGTTTCTGCTTCTAGCCTTAGTGCTGTAGGCAAGGGTGAAAGCAGTCCTGTTACATCTAATGATACTCGAGAGGGAAGAGCAAAGAACAGACGTGTTGATGTGTTAGCGCGCTAATACAATAATCAATACAGTTTCATGCAAGGGATCAATCGAAAGATTGATCCCTTTTTTTTACTTCGTGGTTAGCCAAATAGCATGCACAACGCCAGGTATAAGCATTAGCAGGCATAAGACAATATTTATTATTAAATCTTTACCTACCCCTTTTTTTAGAAAAACAGCAACTGGTGGTAACAGGATCGCGATAATTATTAATACAACCTTGTTCATACTTATTCCCCTATTTTATTGGTGAGATATGATATTTAATATTAGTTTTATACTCACTTACTAAGAATATACATCCAGATTCATAAATGAAAGCGAGGTCTCCTTTTGAACATTAGATACAACTTAAAGCTGTTATTGTCGCTGCCACTTCTAGCCGGGCTCTCTTTTCCTTGCCATTCGGCCTGGAATGATTTTGTTGAGTTTTTCAAAGAAGAAACGCCAACGGCATTAGATAAATCAACTCTTAACAGGGCAGATATTGTCTCCGGCTTGAAAGAAGCACTGATAAAAGGAAGTCAGAGTGCTATATCTACTTTGGGAAAAGAAAATGGTTTTTTTGCACATCCAAAACTAAGAATTCCGATGCCAGAAAAACTACAAACTGTTGAAGCTACGTTGAGAAAATTGAAGCAAGATAAGATTGCCGATGATTTTGTATTGTCAATGAATAGGGCTGCAGAAAATGCAGTACCCAAAGCAATGTCAATTTTTAGTAATGCCATCAAAAATATGTCTATTAAAGATGCAAATGGAATTTTACAAGGATCTGATAACGCAGCTACTGAGTACCTGAAAAAAACCAGCGGTAGTCAATTGCATCAACAGTTTTTACCAATAGTTAAGCAAGCTACTAATAAGGTTGGTGTGACTGAAAACTATAAAGCGCTTATAGATAACCTTGGAATGATGTCAAAATTAATTGATATTGAGTCCTTAGACCTGGATAAATATGTTACTGATAAAGCGGTCGATGGATTATTTAATCTTATTGCTAATGAAGAAAAATTGATTAGGGCTGATCCGGTTGCTAGAACTACAGCCTTGTTGAAAAAGGTATTTTCATCAAATTAATTTCATTAGGTTGATAATACTTTCAAGATGTTTTGGTAAATTTATAAAGCTATGTCAAACATGGACTATGTTGCAAATTGCAACATAAGTTCTGGTTATATAAAAAAATTTAAAGAATTGAATAGACGGGTATATGATGTGGAACTCTGAGAAAGGGATGATTTATTACAAGATTTGATACTGTTTAATGTCAGTGCATTATAATCTATAAATAATAAATAAAATCGGTTGAGGGGGTTACTGTGTCGGAAGATAAAATTTACGATGTATCTGAGAATATTGCTGAACGCGCACATATCAATGCAAAACGCTATCGTGAAATGTATGACCGGTCTATAGACCATTCTGATGAGTTTTGGAGTGAACAGGCAGAAGAGTTTTTAAGTTGGTCTACCAAATGGGACAAGGTTCAGGATTGGGATTATAACGCTGCAAATATCAATTGGTTTGTTGGCGGAAAACTAAATGTTTCACACAATTGTCTGGACAGGCACCTTGAGACACGCGGCGATCAAGTTGCCATTATTTGGGAAGGCGACGACCCGGAAGAAGATCGTAAAATCACGTACAAGGAATTGCACGAGGAGGTTTGTCGATTTGCCAATGCATTAAAAGCACGAGGTGTAAAGAAAGGCGATCGGGTTTGTTTGTATTTGCCCATGATTGTCGAAGCATCAGTAGCCATGTTGGCTTGCACTCGGATAGGTGCTATTCATTCAATTGTCTTCGGTGGTTTTTCTCCAGACGCGCTACGTGATCGTATTAATGATGCAGATTGTAAGGTAGTGATTACCAGCGATTACAGTCTTCGCGGCAAGAAACAAATTCCATTGAAGGCAAATGCAGATAAAGGACTTGCTGATTGTCCTAATGTGCATACATGCATTGTCGTCAAGCGCACAGGTGGCGATGTTGAGTGGAACGATACGAGAGACGTTTGGTATAACGATATTGTAGAAACCGCTTCAATGGTTTGTCCTCCTGAAGAGATGGATGCAGAAGATCCATTATTTATTCTCTATACATCTGGATCAACTGGTAAGCCAAAAGGTGTTGTTCATACCACGGGTGGGTATTTGCTATATGCGGCAATGACGCACAAGTATGTTTTTGATTATCAGGAAGGTGATGTTTATTGGTGTACCGCTGATATTGGATGGGTGACTGGTCACTCATATATTGTGTATGGACCTCTTGCCAATGGTGCTACCTCGCTCATGTTCGAAGGGGTACCGACCTTTCCTGATGCCAGCCGTTTTTGGCAAGTAGTAGATAAATGGAAAGTAAATTCATTTTATACTGCACCAACTGCTATCCGGATGTTGATGGGACAGGGTGATGAGTTTGTAACTAAAACAGACCGTTCGAGTTTACGAGTTCTCGGTTCAGTGGGTGAACCTATTAACCCTGAAGCTTGGGAATGGTATTACAATGTCATTGGAAATGGGCAATGTCCTATTGTTGACACTTGGTGGCAAACGGAAACGGGCGGTCATCTGATTACGCCATTCCCTGGCGCTACGCCACTAAAACCGGGTTCTGCGACGCTCCCTTTCTTTGGTGTTGAGCCTTGTTTGGTTGATGATCAAGGAAATGAACTGGAAGGTGCAACCGAGGGGGCATTGTGTATTAAACGTCCATGGCCAGGTCAGATGCGCACTTTATATGGTGATCATGCGCGTTTTAAAGAGGCATATTTTACGATGTTTCCAGGTAAATATTTCAGCGGTGACGGCGCTCGCCGAGATGAGGATGGTTATTACTGGATCACTGGTCGTGTCGATGACGTCATCAATGTTTCGGGGCACCGTATGGGGACTGCTGAAGTTGAAAGTGCTTTGGTCTCTCATACTAATGTTGCTGAAGCAGCCGTTGTGGGTTTTCCTCATGATATAAAAGGTCAGGGTATTTATGCCTATGTCACTTTAATGGCTGGTGTTGAAGCAACTGACGACTTGCGCAAGGATCTAATTAAGCATGTGAGAAAAGAGATTGGTCCAATTGCTTCGCCCGATGTGATTCAATGGGCTCCTGGATTGCCAAAAACACGTTCAGGAAAGATCATGCGACGCATATTGCGTAAGGTGGCGGCTAACGAGCTGGATACTTTAGGTGATACAAGTACGCTAGCCGAACCGACTGTGGTTGACGATCTTATTGAAAACCGCGCTAATAAATAACACTTAAGGAATAATTAATGAATCTTGATAGAGTCACGGTAGGTATCAATCCGCCACACGAAGTAAATGTAGTTGTTGAAATTCCAATTCATGGGCCGCCTGTTAAGTATGAATTGGATAAAGAGAGTGGAGCTATGTTTGTGGATCGTTTTCTGAACACGTCAATGCACTACCCATGCAATTACGGTTATATTCCAAAAACGCTGGCAAAAGATGGTGATCCAGTAGACGTGATTATCATGACACCAATGCCTATCATCCATGGGGCGGTAGTTCCATGTCGTCCAATTGGTGTTTTAAAAATGACAGATGAGGCCGGGGATGATAGTAAGCTTATGTGTATACCGCTTGACTCAGTTTCAAAATTTAATAGGAATATCAATTCGTACAAAGATGTGCAACCAGCCTTACTTGACCAAATTACTCATTTTTTCGAGCACTATAAAGATCTGGAACCTAATAAGTGGGTTAAGGTTGATGGTTGGTATGAAGTTGAAGAAGCTAAAAATGAGATTTTAGAAGCGATGGAAGCTTATTCAGCATCACCTGAAGAACTACATTTTTAACAAAAGACGATAGCGTAAAAGCTGTATTTTCAATTTTGTAAAAAACGGCATTAATTGTTCTCGGAATCAATTCTGTTTCCGAGAGTGGCTTGTCTAATAAAAAATAGTTGACATCCCTTACCCTCTGATATATGTTGCATTGCAATATGTTGCGCTGCACAATTATTTCGACGGCGCTAATTTATAGGAATTAAATCTTAAAAGACTGCTCGGAGATGATAGAAATGCAAAACGAAATAATTGAAAAAATGACAGAGACCGGTAAAGCTTCATATACCGCGATGCAAGAATTAAACGCTATCAATAGTAAAATATTTAAAAATTTAGCAGAACTGCAGATGGAGTTTGCAGCGTACAGCATTGAATCTGGTGTTGAGTTAGTAAAGACGCTGAGTACAAGCACAAACTATAAAGACTTGCTGGCTGCTGAAACCAAATATGCAACTGAATATGGCACTAAGGCAATGGAGCTTGGTAGTAAATCTGCTGACATCTTGAACGGCTCACGTGATGATGTCGTGACCATTTTCGAGAAAAACATTGAAAGTGCAACTGTAGATTCAAAACCGGTAGCGAAAAAGCCGGCTGCTAAACGTAGTAAAAAAGCGGCTTAATCACATAAATAAACTCCTCCTCCTCTGTGTGTACCCGCATAACTTATGCAGTTATGCGGGTTTTTTTTTGAAAATATTTTAGAATATTGAAAGTTTGTAGTATATCTGTAGTAATTTATAAAAGAGCTAATCTTATTTGTTAAGCTGTTTTAAACAATAGCACCAGAACTCAGAGAAAATAAAAATGAGTAATAAATATAAAACATCATTTGATGAACTTGATTGGTCTGAAATACAGAAAAAATATGTGGATGCATTGTTGGCATTTAAATCGCCTGATTCCACGATGGATTCTGTTTGGGTAAATGCGATGGATGACTGGTGGAAGTCTGCCAAAGCAGATATGTCCCAGGAAAATTTAAATATATTTGAGAAGGTACTCGGCCAGAGTCGTAATTACTATTTTATAAGTGAACAATTTTCAAGCTTACTTGATGGACTGAATCGCTCTGATAATAGTAAAGATCAAATAACAGATTTTATTAATAAAAAATTTAAAGAGATTGGTTCTGCTTTTACAAATGGCAAGAATACATTTAACTGGAATGGTTTCCTGGATAATTATGAGCAACCAATAGATTTGATGAAGTCGGCATTTTCCAATTCAGCGTTCGACCCAAGTGAAATAACAGGTGGTTTGAATCCTGATTTAGGAAAGTTAAGAGAACAACTGCTGTCCAGCCCGGGACTAGGTTACAGCCGCGAAGCTCAGGATAAACTGAAACAAGCAATTAAACTATGGGCTAATTATCAGGAAAACTACCAGGAATATCAGTCTGTGATGTTGCGCTTAAATCAAGAAGCGCTTGAATTAATGCGTGAAAAATTCAGTGGTATGCAGGTAGATGGAGAAAGTATTGATTCAATGCGACAGGTATATGATTTATGGGTTGAATCAAATGAGAAAGTTTACGGAGATTATGTTTATACAAAAGAATACGCTGAATTAAATGGACGATTAGTAAATTCAATGATGGCTTTCAAGAAACAAAGCCATGAGATTACCGAAGACGTGTTATCGGCAATGCATATACCTACAACGAAATCAGTGGATGAGTTGGAACGCAGGCATTATGAACTACGAAAACAAGTTAATGAAATGCGAGCGGAAATCACCAATCTTAAAAATCAGTTGCAACAGAAAAAGAGTAAGGTTGCCGTTGTTAAAAAGGAATCAAAACCCGTTGTTAGAAGAAAAAAGAAAGCAAAAAAGCGGAAAGTAGCAGAACCTGCAAATGTCGTAGAACTTAAACAAGTTAATAAGAAGGCAGCAACTACTGCAAAAGCAGTAAAGAAAAAAACAAAACAAAAAACAAAACAAAAAACAAAACAAAAAACCAGAAAAGCATCTGCCGACAAAGGCATGATTGAAATAAAATTCTGAAGCTTGGAGTAATTAATGACCCCATTCAATTTAAAACCTGAAGATGTTGTGAATGAAATTCACGAATTCAATTCAAAATTAGCACAAGGTTACAAAACATTAGCCGAGCTGGGTGAAATTGAAGTAGGTGTCTCTGATAAGGAAGCTGTCTACCAGGAAGATAACCTGATTTTATATCATTTCAAATCACGTACAAAAAAACAAAACTCTGTTCCATTATTAATTGTATATGCATTAGTTAACAGGCCTTATATGGCTGATTTACAAGACGGACGTTCAATGGTTCAGGGTTTATTAGACGAAGGTGTTGATGTCTATTTGATTGACTGGGGCTATCCTGTGAGCGCTGATAAATACCTGACTCTGGATGATTATATTAATGGTTATATAGCTCGGTGTGTTGACGTGATTTGTGAAAAACATAATCGAAAGAATATAAACCTATTGGGTATTTGTCAGGGAGGCGCGTTTAGTCTTTGTTTTACGGCACTGCACCAGGAAAAAGTAAAAAACCTTATTACGACAGTTACACCTGTTGATTTTCATACTAAACAAGATCTATTAAGCCATATGGTGAGAGAAATCGATATTGACCAAATCGTTGATACATTAGGTAATATTCCGGGTGAAATGCTCAATGCAACATTCCTGACTCTTAAACCCTATGCATTAATGGGGCAAAAATATGTAGATCTTGTAAACATTCTTGATGATAAAGAAAAAACGATGAATTTTATGCGTATGGAAAAATGGATATTTGATAGTCCAGATCTGGTAGGTGAAGCGTACCGAGAATTCATCAAGCAGTTCTATCAAGAAAACGGACTTGTAAAAGGAACCGTCAGAATAGGGGATGATATAGTCGATCTTTCTAAGATAACCATACCCATATTAAATATCTATGCTAGAGACGATCATTTAGTACCAACAGATGCTTCGAAAGCTTTAGAAGGTTGTGTTAGCTCCAAGGACTATAATTCATTGGAGTTCCCAGGTGGACACATTGGGATTTACGTGAGTGGTAAAGCTCAAAAAATGATCCCCCCATCCGTTGCTGCCTGGTTAGAAAAACGCACAAAATAAATAGTAAGCTCAATTTATGTTAATCTAGATATTATTTTAGAGTGCACCTGAAACTTACGATGTTTTTATAATGAAGTTTGTGCTTCGAACTTTTGAAGTGTGATTGTCAGAAAGTTTTTTATTCAGAACAAATTCGTAGCAATGCCTTTTCTGCATGTTCGTCACCTTGGGCTGCAGCGAGGCGATACCATTTTTTTGCTTCGTCTATATCTTTCGTGATGCCGCGTCCTTTTGCGTAGATTACGCCTAAATTGTATTGGGCTTTAGGGTGACCTTGTTCCGCCGCTTTTCTAAACCAAAGAAATGCTTCTGTATCATTACGTTTTATGCCATGTCCCTTGCCATACATATAAGCTAGTTTCATTTGAGCTAATGTATGATCTTTTGCTGCGGCTTTTTCATACCATTCGAATGCTGCGATTAGGTCTTCCTCGATACCAATGCCTTTGTGTAGCATCTCAGCAACTTTAAATTCCGCATTAGTGTTTTCCTGTTTAGCAGCCTTTAAAAACCAGAGGTAGGCGAGTCCATTGTCTTTTTCTGTACCAATACCCTTACTGTACATCATGCCGAGTGCGTACTGTGAGCTCTCATCATCTTGCTCAGCAGCCAATTGATACCATTTAATAGCTTGATGATAATCTTGTTTAACACCTCTGCCTTTGGCATAAATGAGTGCAAGATTATACTGAGAATTAATGTGGTTATTATTCGCAGCCTCCAGATACCACCTGACCGCAGTGGCCTCATCTTTCTCAGCATTAATCCCTTTTGCATACATAAAAGCAAGTTTAGATTGCGCGTTGACATCACCTAATTCAGCAGCTGCGATTTGTTCTTCAAGTATTGAATTATCATTAGCGTAATTATCTCGACTAGTGGTATCGCGACGATCAAATGTTGCAATCCATTCCGACATTGACTGCGGTCTGTCTTGTTGGCGAAACTGCAAGGCATAGTCGATCGCCAGTAAAAAATCTTCGGAATAACCGTTGTCGGCAATCTCCGTGATTGGGACATAGGTGTCGCAATCTATTTGAGCGATTGCTGCACTACGATCTACAGCATCCGTTGGAGGTATCCCGCTGATCGATCGATACATAGTCGCACCCATAGAATAAATATCAGTCCAGGCCCCTTGTGATTCCTCGCCGGTATTGTACTGTTCAATAGGTGCATAACCTCGGGAAAAAATGCTGGTTAGTGATTGATCTCCTTGCCCTAATGAGGTTCTTGCGGAGCCGAAATCAAGTAAAACAGGATCGCCGTCCACACGTAGAAAAATATTTGCGGGTTTTATATCACGATGAATAAAGCCGGCGGCATGAACAACCTTCATGCCATCAACAATTGGAAAAATTATAGTCTTCAGATCTTGTTCACTGACTGTTTTACGCCGATTCAAGATGTCCTGAAATGTTTCGCCAAGTTCATATTCCATGACCATATATGCAGTATTGTTCGCCTCAAATACATTTCGAACCTGGACTATATTGGGATGTTTAAATTGTCCAAGAGTACGTGCTTCCTCTAAAAAACGTTCCAGTCCCCAATAGTATCTCTCATGGTGTTCATCAGAAACAGGGGAGACGGTACCGCTTTTAGTACGAATCGAGAGGTCGACAGGCAGATATTCCTTTATCGCAACTTCATGACCAAGGTTAAGATCTTGGGCAAGATAGGTTATCCCAAAGCCACCTTGGCCTAAGATATCGCGTATCTCGTACCAATGTAGCTTTTGTCCGGTCTTAAGCGCGTTGAGATGTCGCTTTTTTTCACTCATTTATGGCATCAATCCTACCAAATGACGTTTTTATGAATTTTAAGCTTTTTGAATTATACAAGGTTAGCACCACAATATAATAAATTACATTAAAAATACCACGTTAGCATATTTAATCCTTATAAAATTAAGTAGATCTTGTTTTCTATAATTGCATTTTCGATGGCTTCCAGCTTGTCGCCGACACAGGGACCATGGATACAGAGGCCAGTTTCAATCTTGAATAAAGCGCCATGCGTAGCACACTGAATGAATTCATTATTATGATCAAGGAACTGATTTGGCACCCATTCAAGATTAACTCCTGTATGGGGACAGCGATTAAGATAACTCAATATCTTATTTTGGTGATAAATAATCATGCATTGTACAAGTATGTCATTAATGACACATTCCCAACCATAACAACCGGATGTCTCCAGTTTCTCGAGATCGCATACGAGATATTTTTTCTTCTTGGAAGTCATATCAAATTAGTCAACTGAATAGACACCCTATACTGCATTACAGTATAATCTACGTCCAATTCTGCGGGAGTAGCCATACGGTTACTCCCTTTTTTATGTGTAGGATGTACTCTCTGAGTTTTGTATATGACACCAACAGTAGGTGCCTTGCGCGAATCCTGGAATACCTACATCCATATAGACCAATGTCGTTAGTGGAACGGAAATCCGAAGCAACGATTTGTATTAGAGGTATCGTTTTTTGACAGATAATGCCCTGTTAGCCCTTGAAGATGGCTCATTGTTTTATGGGACATCGATTGGTATCGATGGTGAGTCCATTGGTGAAGTTGTTTTTAATACCTCGATCACAGGGTATCAGGAGATTCTTACCGATCCTTCCTACTACAAACAAATTGTGACCTTGACGCATCCTCATATTGGTAATGTGGGCACAAATTTCGAAGATGAAGAGTCCAATAAAATCTTTGCAAGTGGTCTTATTATCCGAGACTTATCACTTGTAATGAGTAATTGGCGTGCCAGTGAAAACCTGAGTGATTATCTGATTAGAAATGATATCGTTGCCATTGCGGGCATTGATACGCGTCAACTTACCCGACACATACGCAAGCATGGCGCAATGAAAGCCTGTGTTGTTGCGAGTAATAATATTGATGCAGATAAATCAATTAATACTGCAAAATCATTTGCAGGTCTGGTCGGCATGGATCTAGCCAAAGAAGTATCGACAACATCAAAATATAACTGGCTAGATGGAACTTGGGAACTGGCAGATGGAATTAAACCTTCTCCTGGCAAAAAAGAGTGGCGTGTTGTTGCATATGATTTTGGGGTTAAGCGGAATATTCTTCGAATTTTGGCTGATTTGGGTTGTGAGGTTACGGTCGTTCCTGCGCAAACACCGGCGAGCGAGGTATTGGCCGAAAAACCAGACGGTGTCTTTTTATCTAATGGTCCGGGTGATCCTGATCCCTGTGATTACGCTATTATCGCAATAAGGGAGATCATCAATTCAGGCACACCGCTTTTTGGTATTTGCCTTGGACACCAGTTGCTTTCACTCGCATTGGGCGCAAAAACAAGCAAAATGAAGTTTGGTCATCATGGTGCAAACCATCCGGTGCAATCGCTTGAAGACGGCCAAGTGCTAATCACTAGCCAAAATCATGGTTTTGCAGTCGATGAAAAAACATTACCAAGTAATCTCGTCGCAACGCACCGTTCTTTATTTGATGGATCTTTGCAGGGCGTACATCACAAGAACCATCCCGTGTTTGGTTTTCAAGGACACCCGGAAGCGAGTCCAGGTCCACATGATTTAAAACCACTCTTCAATCATTTCATTGAATTAATGCAAGAGCATAAAACGTAATATAACCATGCCTAAACGTACAGATATTAAAAGCATTCTAATCATTGGCGCAGGTCCAATTATAATTGGACAGGCCTGTGAGTTTGACTATTCCGGCGCACAAGCATGTAAGGCATTAAGAGAAGAAGGATTCCGCGTTATCTTGGTGAATTCCAACCCTGCTACGATTATGACCGATCCTGAGATGGCAGATGCGACATATATTGAACCAGTTCACTGGCAAACAGTGGCGAGGATTATTGAGAAAGAACGTCCGGATGCATTATTGCCGACTATGGGTGGACAGACAGCACTGAACTGCGCGTTAGATTTGGATGCAAATGGTGTGCTTGAAAAATTCAATGTAGAGATGATTGGTGCGTCAAAAGACGCTATCGATAAAGCTGAAGATCGTGAACGATTTCGAACAGCAATGCAAAAGATCGGCTTAGGTATGGCGAAGTCTGAAATTGTACATAACAAGGAAGAAGCCAGGGCAGCTATGGAGGTTATCGGGTTTCCCGCAATCATTCGTCCTTCGTTTACTCTGGGCGGTACCGGTGGTGGTATTGCTTATAACCGCGATGAGTTTATGGAAATTTGCGATCAGGGTGTTGAGGCTTCACCAACTAATGAAGTTCAAATTGATCAGTCTGTATTAGGCTGGAAAGAATATGAAATGGAAGTTGTCCGTGACAAAAAAGATAATTGCATCATTATTTGTTCCATCGAAAACTTTGACCCAATGGGGGTTCATACTGGCGATTCAATAACTATTGCACCGGCGCAGACATTGACTGATAAGGAATATCAAATAATGCGTGATGCTTCTATTAAGGTATTACGCGAGATTGGTGTTGATACCGGTGGGTCGAATGTTCAATTTGCGGTTAATCCAGAAAACGGCGAACTGATCATTATTGAGATGAATCCACGTGTATCACGCTCATCAGCACTCGCATCTAAAGCAACGGGCTTTCCGATCGCTAGAGTCGCTGCAAAATTAGCGGTGGGTTACACATTAGATGAGCTTGAGAATGAAATTACCGATGGCGCTACACCTGCATCATTCGAACCCAGTATTGATTATATCGTTACCAAGATACCTCGTTTCACCTTTGAAAAATTTCCGCAAGCAGATGATCGTTTAACAACACAGATGAAATCAGTTGGTGAAGTTATGGCCATGGGACGTACATTTCAGGAATCAATGCAAAAAGCAATTCGTGGAATGGAAACTGGAGTAACGGGGTTTAACGAAATAGTTGATCAATCATCTGAGAACGTTTTAGAACAGATTGAAAAAGAATTGCGGGTACCACGTGGAGATAGGCTTTGGTATGTTGCTGATGCCTTTCGACATGGGTTGAGTGTTGAGGATGTTTTCAATATATGCAGTATCGACCCCTGGTTTTTGGTACAGATACATGATCTTATTGAAGAAGAAAACAAACTTAGGAAAGAAGGCGTATCTTCGTTAACTGAGGGCCGTTTAAGACAATTAAAGCGCAAAGGATTTTCAGATGCGAGATTAGCGGAGTTGATAGATCAATCTGAGTCTCAAATAAGAAAATTAAGAATAGATAATAATATTCGTCCGGTATTTAAGCGTGTTGATTCTTGTGCTGCAGAATTTGAGTCAGCAACGGCTTATATGTATTCAACTTATGATGTTGAATGTGAAGCAGCTCCAAGTGATAGACAAAAGATCATGGTCTTAGGCGGCGGCCCTAACCGAATTGGCCAAGGGATTGAGTTTGACTATTGTTGTGTTCAGGCTGCCTTTGCTATGCGTGAGGCTGGATATGAAACAATCATGGTTAACTGCAACCCTGAAACGGTTTCTACGGATTACGATACATCAGATCGCCTCTATTTCGAACCATTAACACTGGAAAATGTATTAGACATTATCCATGTTGAAAAACCGTATGGTGTAATTGTGCAATATGGCGGTCAAACACCTTTGAAGTTAGCGCGAGATCTTGAAAAAGCGGGTGTGCCTATTATCGGAACGAGTCCCGATTCAATTGATCTTGCAGAAGATCGTGAGCGATTTCAAAAGTTACTCGAAGATATCGGTTTGAAACAACCACCAAATCGAACAGCTCGAGATGTCGAGCAAGCAGTAAAAGGAGCTGAAGAAATTGGCTATCCGTTGGTTGTAAGACCGTCGTACGTATTGGGTGGACGAGCGATGGAGATTGTTTATAACGAAGATGATCTTAGAAGTTACATGGACAATGCTGTAGCGGTATCTAATTCGTCACCAGTATTGCTGGACAGGTTTTTAAATAATGCCATTGAAGTTGATGTTGATGCGATATCAGATGGACAGGATGTTTGTATTGCAGGGATTATGGAACATATTGAACAAGCAGGTGTGCATTCGGGTGATTCGGCCTGTTCACTACCTCCTTATAGTTTAAGCGATGAAGTTCAAGACAAAATTGCATCACAGGTTGGGGCAATGGCGCGCGCTTTAAATGTTGTTGGTTTGATGAATACGCAGTTTGCAATACAGAACGATGATATTTATGTTCTGGAAGTTAACCCTAGGGCTTCAAGAACGATACCCTTTGTTTCAAAAGCTACAGGTATTTCGATCGCTAAGGTTGCCGTAAATTGTATGGTAGGTAACAGTTTGGCATCACAAAACTTAACACACGTACCGGTACCAGATTATTATTCAGTTAAGGAATCAGTCTTTCCATTTATTAAGTTTCCTGGCGTTGACCCATTGTTGGGTCCCGAGATGAAATCAACCGGCGAGGTAATGGGAGTAGGAAAGACATTTGGTGAGGCATTTGCCAAAGGGCAACTTGCAGCGGGAGAAGAGTTTCCGCGATCAGGAAATGCATTTATCAGCGTTAAGGAAATAGACAAAGAAAAATCAGTTATTGTTGCGAGAGAATTATCTTTATTGGGCTATCAACTTTATGCCACTAGTGGTACTTGTAAGGTATTGACTGGAGCCGGAATAAAGTGTGAGCGCGTTAATAAAGTAAGAGAAGGGCAACCCCATATTGTTGATATGTTAAAAAATGATGCAATTGATTTAATAGTTAATACTACAGAAGACAAAAAGGCCATTGCTGATTCGTATTCAATTAGAAGGACGGCATTGCAGCATAAGGTTTTCTACACAACGACAATAGCTGGCGCAATGGCCACTATGGAAGCATTGAAACAAAGAGATAGTGTTGGTGTAAATAGTCTACAAGATTTACATAAAGGAGTAATTGCATGAGTCAAACACCTATGACTGTAAGAGGTGCGGAAAAATTAAAAGAAGAACTGCATAAGCTGAAAACAGTTGATCGTCAACGAATTACCAAGGCGATTGCTGAGGCTCGCGCGCATGGTGATTTAAGTGAAAATGCTGAATACCATGCCGCACGCGAACAACAAAGTTTTGCCGAAGGCCGAGTCAATGCTATCGAGTCTGCTTTGGCGGATGCACAGATAATTGATGTGACGACGGTTGAAGCCGAAGGTCGTGTCGTTTTTGGTGCTACGGTCAAACTATTGAATATTGATACTGAGGTAGAAGTCACTTACCAGATTGTTGGTGAAGAAGAAGCCGATATAAATGAGGGGTTGATTTCGATAACGTCACCTATTGCCAGAGCTTTGATTGGAAAACAACAAGATGACGCAGTTGATGTGAACGCCCCGAGTGGTGTAATCGAATACGAAATCCTGGAAGTTAAGTACATCTAGTCTCAATGTTTTAGTGACTACGATATGCGATTAACTGTGTTCTGATGGCCAAAAAATCTAATAAGCAATGGTTACACGCACAGAATAAGGATCAATATGTAAAGCAGGCTCGTGAGTCACATTACCGTTCACGGGCTATTTACAAGCTCCAGGAGATTGATCAAAAAGATAAGCTCATTAAGCCAAACACCTGTGTTGTCGATTTAGGCTCTGCTCCCGGAAGTTGGTCACAATATGCCAGCGAGCAAGTTAAAGCTAATGGTCGTGTAATCTCGGTCGATATATTACCGATGGAGCCGATTGAACGAGTGTTATTCATATTAGGTGATTTCACTGACGAAGCAGTCGAAAACGAGTGTATTGGACATATAGGTAAACAGGGCGCGGATCTTGTAATCTCAGATATGGCCCCCAACTTAACAGGTATCAGGATAACTGATCAGGCACGAAGCCTCGCTTTGGCGGAGTTAGTCTATGACTTTTGTCATCAAGTACTAAAACCCGGTGGTGATTTGGTCATCAAATTGTTTGAGGGGGCTGGAACGGATGAATATAGGCGATTATTGAAGGAACGATTTGCCAAGGTAATGACTCGAAAACCAGGTGCATCACGTGATCAGTCTCGGGAATTCTATGTTTTAGCCCGTTCGTATAGGTTATAGTGGAAATATGAAATCATTAATTATTAGAGGTTTATTGAATTGAACGACATGGCAAAAAATCTGGTCTTATGGGTCATTATCGCCCTGGTCCTGATGATGGTATTCAAGAATTTTGGTAACCCGGCATTGTCTGGGGAGATTAGCTATTCCCAATTTATCTCTGATGTAAAAACGGGGCGAATTGTCTCTGTAGGAATCGAGGGTAGTTCAATCTCGGGCCATATGTCTGATGGTAATCGATTTACCACGTATAGCCCAGAAACTAGTAATGATGCATTGATAGGCACACTTTTGGAGAACAATGTCGAAATTAAAGGTATGGAACCCAACAAAAACTCATTCTGGGCGCATGCTTTAATCTCATGGTTTCCTATCCTGTTGTTACTTGGTATCTGGATTTATTTTATGCGACAGATGCAGGGCGGCGGCGGCGGTCGTGGAGCTATGTCATTTGGTAAGAGTCGTGCACGTTTATTAGGTGAAGACCAGATCAAGATCACCTTCAGTGATGTTGCAGGCGTTGAAGAAGCAAAAGAAGAAGTAGCAGAATTAGTCGAGTTTTTACGTGATCCGGGAAAATTCCAAAAACTGGGTGGTAAGATACCCTCCGGTGTCTTAATGGTGGGTTCACCTGGAACCGGTAAAACGTTATTAGCCAAAGCTATCGCTGGTGAAGCGAAAGTCCCTTTCTTTACGATATCGGGTTCTGATTTTGTTGAAATGTTTGTTGGCGTCGGCGCATCACGAGTCCGTGATATGTTTGAACAAGCCAAGAAACATGCACCCTGTATTATTTTTATTGATGAAATCGATGCCGTAGGCCGTCACCGTGGTGCTGGTTTAGGCGGTGGACACGATGAACGTGAGCAAACTTTAAACCAATTATTGGTAGAGATGGATGGGTTTGAGGGGAATGAAGGCGTGATTGTCATCGCGGCAACAAACCGCCCCGATGTGTTAGACCCTGCCTTATTGAGACCAGGGCGTTTTGACCGTCAGGTTGTTGTGCCGTTACCAGATATTCGTGGTCGCGAACAAATCCTCAAAGTGCATATGCGCAAAGTTGCATTGGGTGATGATATAAAAGCTAATATTATTGCACGTGGCACACCGGGGTTTTCCGGTGCTGATTTGGCTAATTTGGTAAATGAGGCTGCGCTATTCGCAGCACGCGCGAATAAAAAATTAGTTGAGATGGAAGAATTTGAACGCGCCAAAGATAAGATTATGATGGGTGCAGAACGTCGTTCTATGGTTATGGGTGAGGAAGAGAAAAAACTCACCGCTTATCACGAAGCTGGACATGCTATTGTCGGTCGATTGATGCCATCACATGATCCGGTTTACAAAGTCACTATCATTCCTCGTGGACGCGCCTTGGGAGTCACCATGTTCTTGCCGGAAGAAGATCGGCTTAGTTATTCGAAACAATTACTAGAATGTCAGATCTCGACTTTATTTGGTGGTCGAATTGCAGAAGAACTGATCTTTGGTGCAGACATGGTTACCACCGGAGCAAGTAACGATATTGAGCGTGCGACATTGCTTGCACGAAATATGGTTACTAAATGGGGTCTCTCACAAAAATTGGGTCCTTTAACGTACAGCGAAGAAGATGGCGAAGTCTTTCTTGGTCACTCAGTGACACAACATAAGGCTATCTCTGATGAAACATCTCATACTATCGATGAAGAGATACGTTCTATTGTTGATAAGAACTATGCTCGGTCAGAGAAAATCTTGAAAGAGAATGAAGATAAGCTTCATCTCATGGCTGAGGCACTTATCAAGTATGAGACGATAGACTCTGATCAGATTGATGATTTGATGGAAGGCAAGACACCAAGGCCGCCATCAGGTTGGGATGATAGTGATGATGATGGATCTTCTTCTGCCAAGAAAAAGAAGAAATCTAAAGAAAAACCTTCAAAGGAAGATGATGCGCCATCAGGCGAGCCCCCAGCAAAACCTGCATAATATAACCGCAAGCCTGTGAAGTATTTTTTGCTTCACAGGCTTTGTTTTTATCCGCACAATAGTGTTATCTAAAATCCAATCGACAAAGTGAATCACGATTAATACCAAGAGTAGAAAGTTTTTCGGCACAGATGGCATTCGTGGCATAGTCGGCGAAGGTGTGATCACACCTGACTTTATTATGAAACTTGGTTGGGCAGCAGGACGTGTGCTTGCAAAAAAAGGCAGCGGCCCTGTTTTAATAGGCAAGGATACGCGGATATCTGGCTACATGTTAGAGTCTGCGCTTGAGGCAGGACTATCTGCGGCCGGTGTTGATGTTCGATTATTAGGTCCTATTCCAACACCAGGAATAGCTTATTTAACTAAAAATACGCGTGCTCAAGCAGGCATTGTGATTAGCGCGTCGCATAATCCATTCTATGATAATGGTATTAAGTTTTTTTCAGGTGACGGTACGAAGCTACCCGATCATGTTGAACATGAAATTGAGTATGAATTAAACTTACCATTGCAATCTGTGCATTCACGACATCTTGGTAAGGCTCGACGCATAACAGATGCTCCGAGACGTTATATCGAGTTTTGTAAATCTAAGCTACATAATGATGTTGATTTTAATGGACTGAGAATTGCCGTTGATTGTGCCAATGGCGCAACCTATCACATTGCACCGAAAGTCTTCGAAGAATTGGGCGCAGAAGTCTTTCTGCACGCAGTAACACCAGACGGGCTAAATATTAACGATGAATGTGGTGCGACTTCACCTGAGGCCTTAAGAGCCCTGGTGAAAGAGTCACGCGCTGATGTCGGTATAGCATTGGATGGAGATGGTGACCGTTTAATTATGGTAGATGAACAGGGAAATGTTATAGACGGGGACGATATTCTCTATGTTATTGCTCAGTTAGATACTGAAATACTAAATGGTGGCGTTGTTGGCACCGTGATGAGTAACCTGGGACTGGAACATGCGATAAAAGATTTACAGTTAAATTTTTTAAGGGCTTCGGTTGGAGATCGTTATGTTATGGAGTTATTGCTGAAAGAAAAGCTGGTCTTGGGTGGAGAAACGTCGGGACATATTATTAATCTTGAGCGCACAACGACTGGTGATGGAATCATAGCTGCATTACAAGTATTAGAAGCAATGAAAGTAACGGAGAAAAAATTGTCAGAGTTGGTTGGTAATATCACAAAGTTTCCACAAATAATGAAGAACGTAAAACTTCAAAAGAAAATTGATATTGCTTCCAACAAGGAGATTAATAATGCTATCAAGGATGCTGAAAACACACTCGGTGAGTCAGGGCGTGTAGTGCTAAGACCTTCAGGTACAGAACCTTTGGTACGAGTTATGGTTGAAGGTGAAAACCAACAACAAGTAGAAACATTGGTCGACCAGCTTTCAACTAAGGTTGGCGAAGTAGTAAAAAAATCAGTTTAAAAACCTTAATTAGTCAATTAAGGTTCTATTACGCTATCTTCTTCTGCGATGATGAAATTTGGTGCTCCTCCTGTCGATATTTCCACGGCATGAGCCAAAACCGCTTTCCCCCCGTCTGATTGTGTACTGCTTAGTAACGCATCCATAGATGAAAAATATATTTCAGATGAGCGATGATATGCAGGAAGAATATGGTGAGCATGCGGTAGTGCTGTAGTTGTTACGATCTTTGTCTTGCCATCTAGTTTTTCAATTGCCAAAGGAAGATGTTCCTCTTTATAGGCCTTATCAAAAGCATAAACATCATGTGGATGAGGGTATTGAATAATCAGTTTTACATTAGCCATGTTATATATCTCCTAATTAATCACTTGTTTTTATTTGCTAATACTCAGGTTACATTTAAAAAGCTAAATTAATATTATTCAATATAAAAGATAGAACATCATACACGCTAAATCAAGCTGCTTGAGTATATTTAAGTGATTGAATTAATTAATAAATAACTAAATACTATAGTAATTAGGGTGTCGTTTTTTTATAGGGGAAAACTAGAGCTTTAAAGAAAAGACTATGGTCGGTTAACACATTTTTATCCGAAATGGGTGGAAATGGAAGATAAGCGACTGTTGATGGTGTTTCAGTTAAATAGACGCTTGTATGCATCTTAAAACACCATAGTCGTATTCTTCATTTAAAGCTTCATAGAGAGGTTTGAGTCTATTCTTTTTATCGTCTTCCATTGTTTCAATGGTATAGATAATCTCATCGTATTCGCAGTCATCCAAAGCAATAACGTCGCGGACATCTAACAAACCTAATTCAATCGCATCGGCCAGGTGTGTGTATATAGTGTTGATATTTTTATCTCTTTGTTTTGCGATATTTTCGATGCTAATGTTTTGCTGAAATAACATTAATGTTTCATTAATTGTTTTACTAAGATTGTTATCGAGTAGCGCGGAAAGTGGGTGTTTGGAAATCTCATTAAGAAATTGTTGGCCATAACGTTGGAGTTTCTGTTCTCCAACACCCGAGATGCAAAGCATAGCATCAGGTGAAGAGGGTCTTTTTCGTAGCATTTCTTGCAAGGTCGCATCATGGAAGATGACATAGGGCGGTACGCCAGCTTCATCTGCTAATGTTGTACGTAAGGATCGTAGGGCGTCCCATAAGGTTTGATCTTGTGGACGGACAACAGGTTTTTGTTTTGCTTCTTTTGTGATTTTTTCTTCTTGAGATTGTTTTCTCAAATCAAGTTTTTGTTCGCCACGTAATACCGGGCGACATTTTTCAGTTAGGCGTAATGCGCCATGACGTTCCATGTCGATGTCGATATACCCTAATGCTATTAATTGTCTGAAAACACTGCGCCATTCTGTGGTTGATAAATCTTTACCTATAGCAAAGGTACTGAGTTGGTCGTGTCCATTTCGTTGGATACGTTCATTGCTTTTTCCCAGTAAAATATCAACGATATAATTCACCCCAAAACGTTGTTCTGTTCGATATATTGCGGACAGTGCTTTTTGCGCTGATTCAGTCGCATCCCATTTCTCCGGTGGGCTAAGGCAATTATCGCACGCACCGCAATTTTCAGCTGATGCTTCATCAAAATATTCGAGCAAGGCATGGCGTCGGCAAGTAATGAGTTCACAAAGCCCGAGCATTGATTCGAGTTTGTGATGCTCAACGCGCTTATGCGCTTCGTTGGCGTTAGAGTTCTGCATAAATTGACGAAGCGTGATTACATCTTGTAAACCATAGGTCATCCAGGCATTGGTCAGTTCGCCATCACGTCCACCACGTCCCGTTTCCTGATAATAGGCCTCGATACTTTTAGGTAGGTTTAGATGCGCGACAAAACGCACATCAGGTTTATCTATCCCCATGCCAAAGGCTATTGTTGCAACAATAATGACATTGTCTTCGCGCAAGAAACGTTGTTGGTTTTTTTGTCGGATCTCTTGAGATAAGCCTGCGTGATAAGGTAATGCGATGCGTCCTTGAACACTTAACCACTCAGCAATGGCTTCGACACTTTTACGTGACAGACAATAAACAATTCCGGCATCGTCTTTATGATTATCCTCAAGGAAACGCCATAATCGATTTTTAGGATTATTGCCTTCTGATATAGCATAGGTAATATTCGGTCGATCAAAACTATTAACGTAGACCTTCGCTTCTTCCAATTGCAGTTGTGAAATAATCTCACCACGCGTGCGTTGATCTGCTGTTGCTGTCAATGCAATGCGCGGAATCGTAGGGTAGCGCTCATGTAATATTTTCAGTCGTTGGTATTCAGGTCGAAAATCGTGACCCCATTGCGAGACACAGTGCGCTTCATCGATAGCGAATAATGACACCTGACAACGATCTAGTAGAAACAACATGTGATTGGTTAATAACCTTTCCGGTGCGACATAGACAATCTCAAGTTCCTTATTGAGCAATTGTTGCTCCACCAATTGAGCTTCATCATGACTCATGCTGGAGTTCAGAAAAGCAGCATTGACGCCAAGTTGTTTTAAGGCATCAACTTGATCCTGCATCAAGGCAATCAATGGCGATATGACAATAGCTGTGCCATCAAGTACCAGTGCCGGGATTTGATAGCATAAAGACTTGCCTCCACCCGTTGGCATCAAAACAAGGGCATCACTACCATTCAGTATTTCCTGAATAATGTCTTCTTGGTGATGTCGGAACTGTTCGTAACCAAAAGTGGACTTTAAAATCGCTTGCGCGCGCTTCATTTAATAATTCTTTTCCAGACGTTAATTATTGGAGGTATAAAAAGGATTAATACGTAGATTTAAATTAAGTTGTATTATACACAGCACTGTTAAAATGTTTTATCCTGAAGAATGCTGTCTCGGAGATATCCAATTTGTATTATTAATGCTTGATAAGTGACCAGATAATATCATTATGAATATAAACCAATATTTTAAGAGGAGTTTAAAATGGCAAATGAAGGCTACCACGAACCAATAGATGAGCTTACAAATGAAACAAGAGATATGCACAGAGCTATCACTTCACTAATGGAGGAACTCGAAGCAGTAGATTGGTATAACCAGAGAGTCGATGCATGTAAAAATAAGGAACTAAAAGCGATTCTCGCTCACAATAGAGATGAAGAAAAAGAGCATGCTGCAATGGTTCTTGAGTGGATTCGTCGTCAAGATCCATCTTTTGATAAAGAGCTAAAGGATTATTTATTTACGGATAAAGAAATTGCCCATAAATAATATTTATTTAAACTAAAAAAGTGATAGCTGACATGTTCACTTGATTAATTTGCATGAACATTAGAATCCTTTGGCAGGGATTGGCCGAGTGACCCAGAGCTACGGCTAGGAACTAAATTTTTAATTACTAATAAGATTCTAAAAAATGACTGTGTTTTTCAGATCCCCTATCCACCTTGATATCGTATCTGATGTTGTTTGCCCTTGGTGTATCATTGGATTCAAACAGCTGGAAAAGGCACTTATAGAGACTGACTTGACGGCTGATATTACCTGGCATCCGTTCGAACTCAATCCACATATGGAGCCTCAAGGTGAAAACCTGCGCGAGCATACGGCAGCTAAGTATGGCACTACCACAGAAGGCAGTGCTAAGGCTCGTGCTCGTATTACAGAGATGGGTGAAGAGCTTGGGTTTGAGTTCAAGTATGCCGATGACATGCGTATGTATAACACATTCATGGCGCATCAACTTTTGCATTGGGCAGCAACGAAAGGGCTACAGCACGAACTTAAAATGGAATTGTTTAGCGCATTTTTTACTCATCGTCTTCATATTGGTGACCCGAATGTCTTAGCATCAACAGCCGGAAACATTGGTCTTGATTTGCAAGAGGCATTAGCCATATTAGAAGATGGGCGCTTCGCCGAAGACGTCAGGCAAAATCAAAAATATTGGACTAACAGAGGTGTTAGCGGTGTCCCCGCGATAATCATTAACCAAAAACATCTTGTGAGCGGCGCACAAGGTGTTGAAAACTATGTTTCAGTACTGAAACAAGTTAACGAAGAGCTTCAAAGCATTGAAGATGGAAAAACAGCCGCGGAAGAATCGCTATAAGAAACAGGACGTCATAGTCGAATAATAGCAAAGCGGGTTGGTTACTATTTAAAATTTAATCGATTTATAATTCTCTTCACTAAACCCAACAGATAATTTTCTATTCGTCTCCAACACAGGTCTTTTAATGATTGTCGGATGCTCGATCATTAATGCTATAGCTTGCGTCGAATTTTTAATATCTTTTTCATCATCTGATAATTTACGCCATGTAGTCCCACGTTTGTTGATCAATGTGTCTAGATCGATTTGTTTTAAAAAGTTCTTTACCAGGCTTTTGTCAATACCATCAACACGGAAATCGTGAAAGGTATAAGGCACGGAATGATTATCCAACCATTTCCGTGCCTTCTTAACCGTATCGCAATTTTTTATGCCATAGAGCGTTGCTGATGACATTGCAGTTACTTCCTATACGTCACGCAAGATTTCGTTGATACCCACTTTACTCAAGGTCTTTTCATCAACCGTCTTAACGATAACCGCACAATACAAACTGTATGTACCATCATCCGATGGCAGGTTACCTGAGACGACAACTGAGCCTGGTGGGATATAACCGTAGGTGATTTCGCCAGTAGCACGATCATAGATGCGTGTACTTTGACCAAGGTAGACACCCATTGAAATAACGGAGCCTTGACCGACGATGACGCCTTCAACAACTTCCGAACGAGCGCCAATAAAACAATTATCTTCAATGATGGTCGGGTTAGCTTGTAAAGGCTCTAGAACACCACCGATTCCGACTCCGCCAGAGAGGTGAACATTTTTACCAATCTGTGCGCATGAACCTACCGTGGCCCAAGTATCAACCATTGTGCCACTATCGACATAGGCGCCGATGTTGACAAAGCTTGGCATCAATACAACGTTTTGTCCGATATAGCTACCACGTCTTACGGTTGCGTTTGGGACAACGCGTGCGCCGGTTTCGATAAAGTTGGTTTTATTATAACCGTAGAACTTATTAGGGACTTTGTCGTAGTAATTAGTCAGTCCACCTTGCATAACGGTATTATTTTCCAGGATGAAAGAAAGCAGGACGGCTTTTTTTAACCATTGGTTGACGACCCATTTGTTATCGATCTTTTCAGCTATACGTAGTTGTCCGCTGTCCAGTTTCCAGATGATTCCTTCAACGGCATCTTTGATTTCCTTATTGGCTCCATCAGGTTCGAGTTCAGCCCGGTTATCAAATGCGTCATTAATTAATTTTTCTAAATCACTCATATTTTCTTTCCTGATATTAAAATGAATTTTGTATAAATTGTTTAATTCGGTTTGCAGCTTCAGTGCATTCTTTAATTTCTGCTACTAATGCAATGCGTGCACGGTTTTTGCCGGGATTAATACCGCCTATATCACGGGATAAATAAGAACCAGGTAAAACTTTTACATTCTCGCTTGTATATAAATTTCTTGCAAAGTCTGTGTCAGAACATGGCAGTTTCGGCCAGAGGTAGAAGCTGGCTGGCGGCGGAGTGACTTCCAATACTGGTTTTAGTATTTCACAGACTTGTGTAAATTTTTCTCTATATTGATTTCTGTTGTGTTTGACATGCGATTCATCACCCCATGCGGCAATACTGGTTTTTTGTATATGTAAGGGCATGGCACAGCCATGATAGGTTCGATACCTAAGGAAACGTTCAATTAATGTAGAGTCACCGGCAACAAACCCAGACCGTAAGCCTGGTACATTCGAGCGTTTGGAGAGACTGTGAAAAACCAGACAGTGTTTGTAATCCGTATTGCCCAGTTGATTAGCATACTCAAGCAGACCAACAGGAGGTTGAGCTTCATCTGGATAAATTTCGGAATAACATTCATCGGCAGCGATGACGAAGTCGTATTTTTCGGCCAAGGACATTAGTTCTTTTACCGACGCTAAATCAACCACTGCACCAGTGGGGTTTCCGGGTGAACATAAGTAGATGAGTTGGCACCGTTGCCAGATGTCTTCCGGCACTGATGATAAATCAGGGATGAAGTTGTTTTCTTCTGTGCAGTTTAAATAATAAGGCTCACCTCCCGCGAGTAATGCGGCACCTTCATAGATCTGATAAAAAGGATTGGGTAAAACAATAGCGGGCGTATTAGAATCTCTATTAACTAGTGTTTGTGCAATAGCAAACAAGGCTTCTCGCGTGCCATTCACTGGCAAGACATTCTTTTCCGGGCTTACTGATGTTTGTGGTAGGTTGAATCGTAGACATAACCACTTAGCTATCGCTTCGCGTATTTCAATCGAGCCGCGTGTTGTAGGGTATATCGCCACGTCACTCAGGTTCGATTCTAATGCCTCTATTATAAAGTCTGGTGTAGGATGTTTGGGTTCACCAATGGCAAGGCTGATTGCCGATCTATCCGGGGCAACGGTCGTACCTTCGAGTAACTTTGCTAGTCTCTCAAACGGGTATGCATGTAGATTGTCCAGTCCTGAATTCATTTAAAAGGTTTTGTTAGTTAATAATGGCGAAAAAGGCGGCTAAGTATATGCGATCAACACTCTCATCCCAACCAACATCACGGTACTTCCCTGCATTATCTTGCATGATTGCCGCTGTTCTGTGGGGTCTGCTTTGGTACCCACTCAGATTATTGGAAGAGTTAGGGATCCCGGGCTTATGGTCGACATTAATTATCTATTGCTCTGCGATGACCTTTCTATTGCCAGCCTGTTGGCGGTTGCGCGTTGATTTTTTACATCATAAAACAGATTTTATCCTTGTGGGAGTTTTCTCCGGTTGGGCCAACCTCGCGTTCATATTAGCCGTGCTGGAAGGTGAGGTTGTACGCGTTTTACTCTTGTTTTACCTGTCCCCTTTATGGGCAGTTTTGTTAGCCTTTTTTATATTGCGTGAACGCTTAACAAAAATTGGTTTTTTCGCGTTGATTTTGGCGTTGGCGGGAGCAATTTTAATGTTCTGGAATCCGGAATTAACAGATATTAATCGTATTAGTTTAGCTGATTTCTATGCCATTACCTCGGGTATGGCCTTTGCCGTAACAAATGTTATTGTCAGAAAGGTTGGTGATGTCCCTATCAGTATGAAGATGGGCTCCGCATGTCTAGGTGTTATTGCGCTTAGCCTCTGTGGTTTATTGATCACACAGCTTCAAATACCTCAAATAACAATACAATCGGGATTGCTTGCTTGCTTCATCGGATTTCCAATGATGCTAGTTTTGACATGGACAGCGCAATACGGTGTTACTTTTCTACCTATTCAGCGTTCATCAGTCATTTTTTTATTGGAGATCGTTGCCGGTGCTGTATCCGCAGCATTATTAACAGACGAAATGGTCAGGAATATTGAATACATCGGCGGTGGATTAATCATATTTGCTGGACTAGTTAGCATTTTAAAAGAAAAAAATGACGATATAAGTGCCTATAAGTCGTCCCCGACTTAAAGTTGATGTATGCTTTGCGCCCGTTAAAAATAGAGTGTTTTCATTAATTGGAATTTATCAGAACGTGACTAGAAAAATTTTAATATTACCCGGCGATGGTATCGGCCCAGAGATTATTGCCCAGGCTGAAAAGGTGCTGGCCTTTTTGATTAATAAGCGCGGTTTCGATTTGGAGCTGGAACATGGTTTACTCGGTGGTTGTGCTGTAGACGCTGCTGGTTCTCCTTTTCCAGATGAAACCCTGAAAAAGGCAAAATCATCTGCGGCTATCTTGTTGGGGGCCGTTGGTGGCCCAAAATGGGAAACTATCGAGCGCTCTTTGCGTCCGGAACGTGGTTTATTAGCGATACGGTCCAACCTTGAATTGTTTGCTAACTTACGTCCAGCGGTACTGTTTCCACAATTGGCAATGGCGTCTACCTTAAAGGAAGACGTCGTCAGTAACCTTGATATTATGTTTGTCAGAGAACTTACCGGCGGCATCTATTTTGGTGAACCACGTGGCATAAGAACGCTCGATAATGGACAGCGGCAAGGGTTTAATACGCTGGTTTATAGCGAGAGTGAAATTGAACGAATTGCCCGTACTGCATTTGAAGTCGCAAGTAAACGTCAAGGTCGTGTTTGTTCGGTCGATAAGGCAAATGTATTAGAAGCAACTGAATTATGGCGAGAAGTCGTGAGTCGTGTTGCTAAAGATTATCCTAATATCGAATTACAACATATGTATGTCGATAACGCGGCAATGCAATTGGTTCGAGAACCAAAACAATTTGATGTAATCGTTACCACAAATATGTTCGGCGATATATTGTCTGACTTGGCATCAATGCTAACCGGCTCGATAGGTATGCTGCCGTCTGCATCCTTGGCCAGTGATGGTAGCGGTATGTATGAACCAAGTCATGGTTCGGCCCCTGATATCGCGGGACAGGATATTGCGAATCCGCTAGCGACAATATTATCTTTATCAATGCTTTTAAGGTATTCGCTTTCTGAAGCTGAGGCAGCAGACCAAATTGAACAAGCAGTGAGTCAGGTCTTGTCAGATGGGTTTAGAACAAAAGACATTCATTCTGACGGTATGAATTGTGTGGGCACAAATGAAATGGGTGACGCGGTAATTAAAGCGTTGACATCAATTGCGAACTAAAAATTATTTAGCTATTACAAAGAATTGTTATGACCGAAAAAAAATATAATGTTGCCGTTGTTGGCGCGACAGGTGCTGTTGGCGAAACCATGCTGTCTATTTTGGAACAACGTGATTTTCCTGTTGGAGACGTTTATGCCTTGGCTAGTAGTCGTTCAGCGGGTAAACGTATTCAATTCAAAGGCAAGCAGTTAATTGTTGAAGACCTTGAAGAATTTGATTTTAGCAAGGTACAGATAGGTTTGTTTTCACCTGGCGCCTCTGTATCTGCTATCCATGCGCCACGTGCCGCTGAAGCAGGTTGTGTTGTAGTCGATAATACATCCCAATATCGTTATGACGATGATGTTCCTTTAGTCGTGTCTGAAGTAAATCCACATGCAGTTGCTGCTTATAAAAACAGAGGAATAATTGCTAACCCAAATTGTTCGACGATACAAATGATGGTGGCATTAAAACCAATCTACGATGCGGTCGGAATTGAGAGAATTAATGTCTGCACCTATCAAGCGGTGTCGGGTACAGGTAAAGAGGCAATTGAAGAACTCGCAAAACAAACCGCTGATATTCTTAATATGAGAGAAGTTAAATGCAATGTTTATCCAAAACAAATTGCTTTTAATGTTTTGCCACATATAGATTCATTTCAAGACAATGGCTATACCAAGGAAGAAATGAAAATGGTTTGGGAGACTCGGAAGATCTTTGAAGATGAATTGATTCAAGTGAACCCGACCGCTGTAAGGGTACCCGTTTTTTATGGCCATTCTGAAGCTGTGCATATAGAAACCAAAGAAAAGATTGATCTGTTTACAGCAAGAAAACTGCTTACAGAAATGCCTGGGGTTACGGTGATTGATGAGCATGCCGATGGGGGCTATCCGACGGCGGTGACAGAAGCTGCTGGAGAGGATCCTGTTTATGTCGGACGTATTCGAGAAGACATTTCACACCCCCGTGGATTAAACATGTGGGTGGTTTCTGACAATGTCCGCAAAGGTGCTGCATTAAATAGTGTTCAAATCGCTGAAATTCTGGTAAAACACTACTTATAAACTATAGTTATCGGTTATATGTAAAGGACATTCGTAAGTTCTAAAGCGATGAAAACCGGTCATAAATGGTGTCAAATTACATTCAAAAAGATGTAAAATTTTGAAGTATTAGGGATTATATTTAATATATAAAACAATAACATAGCGTATAAACTGATGGGTATATACAAAATATTATTTAAGCTCTTGGTGATCTCTTGTTTGGGCTTCTATGCTGTTTCAGGCTACTCACTAGCACTGTCTGAGGCTGAGTTAAAATCTTATTTAAATCAACCGCTTGATGTCAGGATTATGTTAAAAACGGACGGTGAAGCTGATATTGATGATCTCAAGGTCGAGTTAATACAATCAGTTGAAAATTATACTTCTCATCACCAATTGAAGTACGAAGTTTTAAAGAATGGTGGGGTAAATATACTCAAGATAACCAGCAGTGATGTTGTTCGTGAACCCATTGTCGAATTTACATTAGATATTGGTTGGTCTGATGGTCATGTGGTAAGAGAATACTCTTTTTTAATCGATCCGCCGCGTAATTGATTTCAAGGAAATTGAAGTAAAAATGAAACGTAAACTTTATATCGTCATCTTATTAGCATTAGCGCCAGCTTTAGTTAATGCACTAGGCTTAGGTAATCTTGATTTAAATTCAGCATTAAATGAACCATTTGATGCAAGAGTTCAATTGCTTTCCCCTACAGCGGATGAGCTTGATTCACTGACTGTCAGTTTAGCTGATAGTGAAGCTTTTGCGAGAGCTAAAATTGATCGCCCATTTATCTTAAGCAGCCTTAAGTTTTCTTTACGTCGTTCACCTGATGATGGACCAGATTACATTCGAGTATTCAGTCAAGAACCGATTCGTGAACCGTTTTTAAATTTTCTGGTAGAAGTGAGTTGGTCTAATGGACGACTATTCCGTGAATATACGGTTTTACTGGATCCTCCTCTCTATGATCCTAATGCACGTGCTAGCGAATTTAGTCGGGATCAGTCCACTAGCTATACTGCTGATCCAATAGTTGAACCTGTAACTAGCAATGAGCCAGATCACCAAGTCGTTTATACAAACGATATTGAGCAACCAAGTAGCCCAACAGTTATTTCACCGAATATAGATTATTCCGGTGGCGATTATGGCCCGACAGAACAGGCCGACACACTATGGTCCATCGCATCAGAAATGCGCCCAGATTCATCGATCAGTGTGAATAAAATGATGTCTGCCTTATTACGCGCAAACCCGGAAGCATTTTTTAATCAAAATATAAATGGGTTAAAACGTGGACAGATACTTCGTATGCCAACTGAAAGTGAGATTAATGCACTTTCTAATGCTCAGGCACTAGCAGAGGTTCAGTCGCAACATGCCGCATGGGATGGTATCAAGGATAATTTATCAACGGCGGTTAATGAACGACCCGAGGTAAGCTCTGTCCCTGAATCACCAGATTCAACTTCAGACGAAACAACAGAAACCGTTGAAATTGCTGTTGATTCTGATCCTGAATTGAAATTAGTGGCTGCTGAAGAAACTGGCGAAGCAAGCCAGCAGGTCGCCAGTGTCGACTCTGGTCAAGGTGAAGACTTGATCTTGGCTCAAGAGTCTATTCAGGCATTGACTCATGAGAACATGGAGTTAAGGGATCGTCTGCAGGAATCTGAAGCTTTACTCGAAGACCTTAAACGTTTGTTGTCGCTTAAAGATGATGAGCTAGCGGCTCTTCAAGGGCAGGTCGTTGAACAGCCTGACACCGTTGAGGAAGTGGTTGATTCAGTTGATGAAGAAATGATGCCCGAAGCTGAAGAAGAGGTGCTTGAGGATATCGAAGAAGAGGCAGTAGAAGAAGATACAGTAATGGAAGCTGTAGAAGATGAAATACTGGCCGAAGATGAAGAAGAATTTGAAACATTAGGTGAAGAAGAGGTTGTTGAGGTCATTGAAACTGAACCTGAGTCTAACTCTGCTGGTGTCATGGATATGGTCGACCAATATCTTAGTCCAGTTAAGGAGCTCCTGCTTGGTAATCCAATGATAGGCATGGCGGTAGCGGCTGTCCTTGTCCTGTTAATTCTGATTATTGTAATAATGAAATTCAGGAAAGAGCCGGCTGAAACGATTGATATTGACGCAATGACGGAAGAAGCATTCCCAGATTTTGATTCAGGTGATTTGGGTGCTACTGGTGATGAAGTGCCTGACTCAGAAGCTGTGACGGTTTTGCCGCCGGATTCAGAAGCAGAAACAGCAATGCCCGAAGCGTCGTCGGCAGAAGATCTGGAGATAGAAGAGGAAGCTGCACCCATAAGTGAAGAAGCTCCAGTCGAAGAAGAACCAGATGAAGACCCTATGCAAGAAGTTAATACTTATCTTGCATTTGAGCAATTCGACCAAGCAGAAGAATTTGTACGTGATGCGATAAATGATACTCCTGACAATGCGGAGTACCACACGAAATTGTTGGAAGTGTTTTATACCTCAGGCAATAAAAAGAGTTATGAGGAAGAAGCCAAAATATTACATGATAAATTTGGAGAGGCTAATGAGCATTGGAATATGGCCGTTGCTATGTGGTCAGAGATGTCCCCAAATAGAGCGCTCTTCGAAGAGGGTGCTGATGACGAAGACGATGCTGCTGATAACACAGGCGGGTTTGTTGATGTAACAGCAGATGATGAAGCAGGGAGTGAAGACGCGGGTCTTGATTTCGACATAGGAGGAGCAGAAGAACCAGCAGCTGCTGATGAAGGTATGTTAGATATTACTGCGTCTGATGAAGATGAAGGTATGTTAGATATTACTGCATCTGATGAAGGCGAAGACATGCTGGATGTAACTGCTGCTGTAGGCCTTGAAGAAGTTGATGATGTTGCAAGTGATGCGTCGGAAGAGGTGCTTGATATCTCTGCAACCGGTGGAGACGATCTGCTTGATTTGACCGCCGCAGAAGAGTCTTCAGGCGATGATTTATTGGATGTGACTTCCGCTGCGAATCTTGATTTAGATTCTGAAGAAGATTTATTAGATGTCACTGCTGCTACAAGTGCTGGTGCTGATAGTTCTGAATTACTGGGCCTTAATATAGAGCCTGAATCAGAGAGCCTGGAAATTGATATCCCAGAAGAGAATGAATCAGTAGAAACTCCAGCAAGCGAAGATGACAACATGCTTGATTTTGATCTTGGTTCTAATGATGAAGAAGAAAGTCTTGAATTAGATGTAAACGAGCCAGAAGATTCCGGTTTAGAGGTGGATCTGAATGTGCCTGAGTTAGATACCAAGGAAACAGAAGATGCCGGTTTGGATATTGGTTTAGAGGTTCCAGAAGAAGACGAACCTATTAGGCTTGATGCAGAAGATGAAGGTGAGATTTCGCTTGAGTTTGATATGGGTGAAGACGAAGGCATAGAGCTTGATCTTTCAGCTGATGCAAACGATGAGATACCTGAGCTAGAGTTAGATACAGACATAGCGTCTGAAGCAGAAACGCTTCAAGTTGATAATGCGGACATGGACTTTGAGCTAACTATGGACGATACGCCTGAGGCGTCACTCGAAGATGAAACGAGTCTTAATCTTGATGAGACAGTTGAAATTCCAAAGAGTGTTGACCTCGCTGTTGACGATGACGATGACGATGACGACGACGACGATGAACATACTGTCTTTGTTCCTAGAGCAGCACAACCAGAAGAACAAACTGCGGAAGATGAAATCGCTACCAAGCTGGATCTTGCGAAGGCTTACGTGGAACTGGGCGATAAGGATAGCGCCAAGACGATACTGGATGAAGTCATCGTTGATGGAAATGATGAACAGCGCAAACAAGCCGAAGATCTGTTAGCTCAGGTTTAGAAGAAAACAAATTTAATGCTAAATTATTTAATTAGAAGTGCTCACACATTAATATTTAAGTAATTCAGCATAACCATATTAATTTTATCATTAGCGTTAATTATTAGCGTGGCCAGTCCAGAATGAAGATTGCACTGGGAGTCGAATATAATGGTTGTAATTATTATGGCTGGCAAAGGCAATCTATCTCTCCAACGATTCAAGAGTCTATAGAAATCGCTTTATCAACGATCGCGGATGAAAGTATCAGGATACATTGTGCGGGCAGGACTGATACCGGGGTTCATGCGATACAACAGGTCATTCACTTCGAAACATCCGCTGTAAGAGATTCTCATGCTTGGGTTCTCGGGACAAATTCAATACTTCCAAAAGATATCTCGGTTACCTGGGCTTTAAATTGTGATGATGATTTTCATGCAAGATTTAGCGCAGAGCAAAGAACCTATCAATATTTAATCTTAAATCGGCCTGCCAGGCCTGCTATATTTAATGGTTTAGTTTCCTGGGAATGTAGACCTCTTGATTTTAGTAAAATGAAACAAGCTTCATCTTGTTTTATCGGGCAGCATGACTTTACTTCGTATAGAGCAGTTGCTTGTCAGGCGAATTCACCTATCAGAACAATACACAACCTTGAGATTGATAGACTGGAAGACTGGTTAGTGATAACACTAACTGCAAATGCCTTTCTACACCATATGGTCAGGAACATAGCGGGCGTATTAATAGCTATCGGCATAGGTAAAAAAGAAGTAAATTGGGCAGCAGAGGTATTAGCAGCGAAAGATAGAACGATTGGAGGGGTAACTGCTTCGCCTGATGGATTATATCTAGTCAATATTCAGTATCCGGAACGATTTGCTATTCCTGGTGCAAGATCGATATTAGATAAATTTGGAATTTGTCGTTAATAACTAATTTTATAGTAAGCAAGAATTGAAGGAATGGAACGTCTAAAACGTACTCGCGTGAAGATTTGTGGTATCACAAATCTTAAAGATGCACATGCTGCTGTTGCGGCAGGTGCTGACGCAATTGGTCTCGTATTTTATGATGTTAGTCCACGCAATGTATCAATTAGTCTAGCCAAACAAATTACGGATAATATTCCACCTTTTATTAACTGTGTTGCCCTGTTTGTGAATGCTGATGATGCGTATATTAATGAGGTAATTAAAGAAGTTGCGATTGATACCCTCCAGTTTCATGGAGAAGAAACGGAACAAGCTTGCGCTTTATACAATAGGCCTTATATTAAAGCAGTCAGAATGACTGAAAGTGTTTGTTTGCCTGATGAAATTGAAAAGTATCCTTCGGCGAAGGCATTATTACTTGACGCTTACGTAAAAGGAGTTCCCGGAGGTACTGGAAAAGCTTTTAACTGGGATGTCATCCCAAGTAATTTGTCGAAACCGATTATCCTTGCTGGCGGTTTGGACGACAATAATGTGAAAAAAGCAATATCTCAAGTACACCCTTATGCCGTAGATGTAAGCGGTGGCGTTGAGAAAGATAAAGGAATAAAAGACCCCGATAAAATTAAAAAATTTATTAGTGAGACTATGAATGCCTGAAACGAATAAAAAAAGTGAGACTCCAGAAATTGAATCATTTATGACTATGCCTGATAAGCGCGGCCACTTCGGGTCATATGGAGGTCGGTTTGTCTCTGAAACCTTAATGGGGCCATTAGAAGAACTTGAACAAGCATACAAAAAATATATAAATGATCCGGAGTTTATTGCTGAATTCGAGCATGATTTAAAACATTATGTGGGGCGGCCCTCGCCACTATATCACGCAGAGCGCTGGAGTGAGCAGCTTGGTGGCGCTCAAATATATTTGAAGCGTGAAGACTTGAACCATACAGGTGCGCATAAAATAAATAATACAGTTGGCCAGGCATTGTTAGCGAAGTTAATGGGCAAACGTCGCGTAATTGCAGAGACTGGTGCCGGTCAACATGGTGTTGCAACTGCGACAGTTGCTGCACGTTATGGTATGGAATGTGTCGTTTATATGGGCGCTGAAGATATCCAAAGACAAGCTATGAATGTCTTTCGTATGAAGCTGCTTGGGGCAACTGTAGTCTCAGTTGAAGCGGGTTCAAAAACTTTAAAAGATGCTTTAAATGAAGCGATGCGGGACTGGGTAACTAATGTCGATGATACATTTTACATTATTGGAACCGTTGCTGGACCACACCCATATCCTGCGATGGTAAGGGATTTTAATGCGGTAGTGGGACGTGAGGTACGCCAACAATGCTTTGAGCAGGCTGGATGTCTCCCAGATGCCCTGGTTGCTTGTGTCGGCGGTGGTTCAAATGCTATTGGGATGTTTCATGCCTTTCTAGATGATAAAGAAGTATCTATTTATGGTGTTGAGGCAGCGGGGGAAGGTATCGAGACAGGACATCATGCGGCTCCTTTGAACGCGGGAAAACCGGGCGTTTTGCATGGTAATCGTACATATCTTATGGAAGATAAATATGGCCAAATAATTGAAACACACTCAATCTCAGCAGGTTTGGATTATCCGGGTGTCGGGCCAGAGCATGCATGGTTAAAAGATAATGGCCGAGCTAATTATGTCTCAGTCACTGATATCGAGGCGCTGCAAGCTTTCCATGATCTGACACGCATAGAAGGTATTATCCCCGCATTGGAATCAAGTCATGCACTAGCCTATACAGCAAAAATTGCCCCGAAAATGGCTAAAGATGCGATAATTATTGCTAATTTATCAGGTCGTGGAGATAAAGACATTCACACCGTTGCTGCACATGAAGGGATTACACTTTAAAACCGGAAATCAGAGATTATGAATAACCGTGAACGTTTGATGGAAATAATGACTGACCGAGATCTGGATCGATTGCAACTTGCTGAATTACTGAAAGTTAAACGAGCCGAAGTAGATACCTGGTTGTTATCACATGAGTCGAGGAATCATAAAGAAATACCTGATATGGCAATCGAGTTGCTTGAATTGAAACTTGGGATAAAAGAGTAAAATAGTGAGTTGTTAGTTATTCACAATAAACTTAATTTTCATTTTTTATTTATATTTATATTTATATTTTCAAATTAACAAATTTATGAGCAGAATTGAAGCGTGCTTTAGCGCACTTAAAAATAATAATAAAAAAGCACTAATTCCATTTATTACTGTAGGTGATCCCTCTCTCGACATGACGGTTGAATTAATGCATATTTTGACGGACGGGGGGGCTGATATCATTGAATTAGGCGTCCCTTTCTCAGACCCAATGGCGGATGGTCCGGTGATTCAACGCGCAAGTGAACGCGCCTTGTTAAATGGCACTAATACGGATGATGTATTTAATATAGTTAAGGAATTCAGGACAAAAAACGAAACTACTCCGGTTATTTTAATGGGATATCTGAACCCTGTAGAAGTGATGGGTTATGACATTTTTGTTGAAAAGGCAGCAAGTGCAGGAGTTGACGGGCTAATTATTGTTGATCTTCCGCCGGAGGAATCTGCCGAATTCGCTGAGGTTATAAAACCTTTTGGCATAGATCAGATATTCCTGATCTCACCGACAACAAAAGGGGCGCGTCTGGACAGAATATGTAAAGCGGCCTCTGGCTTTCTGTATTATGTCTCTTTGAAAGGTGTAACAGGCAGTAATCAACTGGATGTCAAAGCTGTTGATGATAAATTGAATGAGATTCGCAGCAAAACTTCATTACCTTTAGGTGTTGGATTTGGAATTAAGGATCCGCAAATAGCAGAAGCTGTTGGAAGGGTTAGTGATGCTGTCGTTGTTGGGAGTGCCTTGGTTGAAAGAATTACAGAACATGCAGGAGATGTTGAAAAAATGAAATCGGAAGTAGCAGCATTCATGAATTCCTTGCGAACTGCACTAGACAATATTAGGTGACAAGTAAATATGAGTTGGTTTAAAAAAATATTACCGTCGCGCAACAAAACGAATGGGACAACACGCCGTACTGTGCCGGAAGGTGTCTGGACAAAGTGTCAAGAATGTAATTCCGTATTGTATCGTGCAGAACTCGACAGAAATAATGAAGTTTGTCCTAAATGTGACCATCACATGCGGATTAGTGCGCGAGTACGTCTGGAGTCTTTTTTGGATATTGAGAACAGAGTTGAGATAGGCGCTGAGGTTAAACCGGTTGATATCCTGAAGTTTCGTGATAATAAAAAATACAAAGATAGACTCAATCAATCACAAAAGAAAACGGGTGAGGATGATGCACTAATAGTTATGACGGGAAAATTAAAAGGTTTACCCGTCGTTGCCTGTGCATTTGAATTCAATTTTATGGGTGGTTCTATGGGTTCAGTTGTAGGTGAGCGATTTGTGCTTGCCGTTGAGGCAGCAATTGAGATGAATGCCTCATTAATTTGCTTTTCTACAAGTGGTGGCGCAAGGATGCAAGAAGCATTGTTCTCCCTAATGCAAATGGCGAAGACATCTGCAGCGATAGCTATCCTGCGTAACAAGGGATTGCCTTATATTTCTGTGCTAACTGATCCAACAATGGGAGGTGTCTCAGCAAGTTTGGCGATGCTTGGTGATATTAACATTGCCGAACCTAATGCGTTAATTGGTTTTGCTGGGCCGAGAGTTATTGAGCAAACAGTTCGAGAGACGCTGCCTGAAGGTTTTCAGCGTAGTGAGTTTTTACTTGAAAATGGTGATATTGATATGATTGTCGATCGTAGAGAGTTACGTGACAGAATCAGTAAGTTGTTATCAATGTTAACTCATCAAGCATTAACTGCGTGATTCAAATCGTGCTTCGCACTAATGATGACTAGTAAAATTAAATCAATCTCTAAGTCTGGAACACACCTTGGCCAATTAAGGTTTAATAGCCTTGAAAAATGGTTAGAGTGGCAAGAAAGCTTACATTTCACAGCGATTGAATTAGGTTTAGAACGGTGTCGTCGTGTAGCAAATAATATGGGTTTGCTCAAACCTGCATATAACGTTATTAGCGTTGCAGGAACCAATGGCAAAGGTTCTAGCATCACAATGCTTGATAAAATTCTACGCAACGCGGACTACAAAGTAGGCCGGTATACATCGCCGCATTTACTTCGATATAATGAACGCATCTGTATAAATGGTGTTGGAGTGTCTGACTCTGAACTCTGTGAATCATTTGATCGAATAGATCGAGCGCGTGGTGAAATCTCATTAACCTATTTTGAATTCGGAACGCTGGCAGCACTGGATCTCTTTCGTCAACATAACGTCGATTTGGCTGTTCTCGAAGTGGGGCTTGGTGGTCGGCTTGATGCAGTAAATGTACTTGATGCCGATGCTGCATTAATTACAAGTATCGATATTGATCATCAGCAATGGCTTGGTGACAATCGTGAGAGCATAGCTAGAGAAAAGGCTGGTATCTTTAGAAACAAGGCGCCCGCTGTCTGTTCTGATGATAATCCGCCACAAAGCCTACTTGATTGTGCCGATGCTTTGGGTACCCCGTTGAGTGTATTAGACCGTGATTATAAGTTGACTATAGGTCATGGTGAATGGTCATGGGAGACAAATAATATTCTTTTCGAACATTTACCTAGACCTATGCAGTTTTGTGATTTTCAATTACAAAATGCAGCGGGAGTATTAATGGTATTAGAAAAAATAAAACATGACTACCCGGTCAGCCTTGAAAATATTAAGCAAGGGCTTAGTAGTTTTCGACTCAATGGACGTATGCAATTTATACCTGGCAGGGTGCCAAAGATATTAGATGTCGCTCACAATAGTGAATCGGTCAGGGTGTTGGTAAAAAACATAAATAAGATTCCATGTTTAGGGCAAACGCATTTAATTGTGGGTATGCTCAAAGATAAAGATCATCCTGAAGTGTTTAAGGTGTTAAATAATATAGCAGATAGCTGGAATATCATTACGCTAACCGAAGAGCGAGGGAGTGACGCCAAAACCTTAATTTCAGAACTCAAGTCATTGGGTATAAGTGAAAACGTAGTCGAATATGCAAATGTTGGGTATGCTCTGGAGCAGCTTGATGAGTTATCTATGACGGGTGATAGAATTATTGTTACCGGATCTTTTCTAACGGTAGGCGCCGCGCTTGAGCATTTATATCAGGAGTTACCCTAAATTAGATGCATCAACGCTTAAAAGAACGATTAGTTGGTGCAGCAGTCTTGATTGCCATTGCTGTTGTCTTTATACCAATGTTTTTAACTGGGCCTATAGACACTGAATCTATTACAGAGACTAATATTCCAGAACGAACGATAGAAAAGTTTAATTCCAGATTAATCCCGCTTAATAATTTGGAGACTCCAGATATTCAGGTTAATACGGATGTTGAAAAGATAGACGAACAGTCTGCGACTGAAGCTACAAAAGGTGAATCGGAAGCTAAACCAAATATGGGGCTACCTTCAAAATCAGACTTAATTAGTGGGAGAGATGCTAGTTCGAAAACCTCGAAACCAAACAAAACAATAGCGGATAAACAAGTGGGTCTGACCGCATGGGTAGTACAATTAGGCAGCTTTTCAAGTAAAGTCAATGCAGATAAACTGAATTTAACACTTAGGAAATCAGGGTTTCCAGCATTCGTCGAACCATTAGAGCAAAATAATGAAATTGCGTACAGAGTTAGGGTCGGGCCAGAATTATTGCGCTCGGATGCTGATGCTTTGTTAAAAAGAATTAAAGAAAACACGAAGTTAGATGGGATAGTATTGAATTATCCATAATTTTTAATTAACTTAAAAATCTAATATCTCTACAATGTCTACAGCCGATATAGCCATCCTCTGTCTAATTGCATTACCCACAATTGTGGGTGTTTTTTATGGTTTTTTGAATATACTGTTTTCATTATTATCCTGGGCTGTTTCCTTAGGCCTTTCAATAAAACTAGTACCCTATTTTTCACCCCTACTGGAAAATTATGTCGATACACCAATCTTAAGGATTGTTCTGGCGTTTATAGCTTTATTTATTCTAAGTTTGCTGATAATGAGCGGCATAAGTTATTTCGTAGTAAAGTTATTAGGAAGAACTGGGCTTACAGCAGCGGATAGGATATTAGGATTATTTTTTGGTATGGGCTTAGGCGGATTAATCGTTGCAGTTATCATCTTTATGGCCGGTTTTACTGCTTTCCCACAAGAACCATGGTGGGAACAATCAAAGTTAGCTATTCCGTTTGAGCGTGTAAGTATATGGAGTTCACGATTTTTACCAGAGTCAATAACCAAATATCATTCATATGAACAGGCGAGTGAAAATGATTAATAAATTCATCAGAATAGCAGCAGCATGTGCGGTATAATCGGAATTGTTGCAAAACAGCCTGTTAATCAGGCCATATATGATGGTTTAACAGTACTTCAACATCGAGGGCAAGATGCTGCCGGCATGGTGACTTGTGATGAAAGTAAGTTATACCTGAGAAAGGATAATGGCCTTGTCCGGGATGTATTTCATACACGACATATGCTTAACCTGAAAGGGAATATGGGAATTGGACATGTTCGTTATCCTACTGCTGGTTGCTCATCTTCAGCAGAAGCTCAGCCCTTTTATGTTAATTCCCCTTACGGCATCACGCTTGCTCATAATGGCAACTTAACTAACGCTGATACTTTGAGAGAAGATCTCATGCGCGATGATTTGCGTCATTTGAATACTAATTCCGATTCCGAGGTATTGTTAAATATTCTTGCTCACGAATTAAACGCAATTGGCAAACCTCGAGATAACCTGGATGCAAATGATGCATTTCATGCAGTCAAACGATTACATCACCGCTGTAAAGGTGGTTATGCTGCGGTAGCGATGATTACCGGCGTTGGTATACTCGGGTTTCGTGATCCCAATGGTATTCGGCCAGTTGTTTTTGGAAAACGGGAGACGGATAGTGGAGCGGAATTTATTATCGCGTCTGAAAGTGTTGCTATAAATGCTCTGGATTTCGAGCTTATACGCGATATTGAACCGGGCGAAGCTGTTTTTATTACACTGGATGGTAAAATACATACTTCACAATGTTCAGAGCAAGCAAAGTACAGCCCTTGTATATTTGAGCACGTTTATCTAGCCAGACCTGATTCGATCATAGATGGCATTTCTGTCTATAAAGCGCGATTAAGGATGGGAGAAGAGCTCGCTAAAAAGATTCTTCGCCTCTATCCAAAACATGATATCGATGTTGTTATTCCTATCCCCGATACTAGCCGCACAGCCGCCTTACCTTTAGCAACTAAATTAGACGTGAAATATCGGGAGGGTTTTGTAAAAAACCGCTATATCCCAAGAACATTCATTATGCCAGGGCAAAGTATTCGTAAGAAATCAGTGCGACAAAAGTTAAATGCAATTGGACTAGAATTTAAGGGAAAGAATGTTTTACTTGTTGATGACTCTATTGTCAGAGGGACGACTTCAAGAGAAATTGTACAAATGGCAAGAGAGGCGGGTGCTAAACGTGTTTATGTTGCATCAGCAGCACCACCAGTGCGCTACCCTAATGTTTATGGAATAGATATGCCTACGGTAGGTGAGTTAATTGCTAACAATTGTACTGTCGAGGATGTTGCTGAAAAAATTGGAGCTGATTGGCTCGTCTACCAAGACATAGAGGATTTGGTCTCTTCTGCTCACAAAGGAAATAAAAAAATTACAGAGTTCGACACATCTTGTTTTACTGGAGAATATATCACAGGAGATGTGAATACAGACTACCTTGAGCATGTTGAATTGACTCGAAACAATTATGCTAAGGAAAAGCAGTCTATAGACGAAGGGTTAACAGATTTAACTGAAAACCAATAAAAAAACCACGGTCTATTAGATATAGAACCGTGGAATAAGTAGGGGTATTGCTAAACTTGAGTTATCCCGTATTTAAAAAAATACGGGATAAGAAACTATTCTTAAGCTGACTTTGAGAAAGGAACGATAGTTGCTGCGTCTTCTACGCCTTTTTCAACCCATGCACTCACTTCATCTTTTGATTCGTTCATAATATCAACGGTGTTTCTGGCGATACCTTGAATCTTTGCGCTTGCTTCATTGATCAAAGTAGTTTGCTCGCTGATGACTTCTTTATAGTCTTTAGATTTACCAAGCATTTCTATTTGTGATGTTACACATTCCATAGAAAGATTGATAAAAGCTTGCTGTTGGTCTGCAATTTGTCCTGCGATTTTCAAGTTAATATTGTAAAGTTCTTGCATCGCATCGTAGTTTGATTTACCTAATTTGTTCATGGTTTCAAATATTTCATTAGTCATTAGCGCTACTCCTAAAAGTAAGGTTGTGCGCATCGCGTTGTGCAATGCAACAATTATTGCAATGCAGCATATTAGGATTTGTAAGAACTGTCAACAGGAATATATTAATAATTACAGTTATATTAAATAACTTTAAGTAATTGAAATTATTAATATAAATGTTTATACAATTGGTTTATATCGAAAAATAACGGTTATTCTTTATCTTTTTTACTAGAAAAAGGAGAGTTTATGGCTGTTTTAAAGAAGTTTTCTTGCATCGTTTTCCACGTTTCAAGGTTTTGTTCTGTCAGTTCTGTCATTGCAGTCATGGGGTTCGTGGTAACTGCTGTTTGTATTTGATCTTGTAATTGTTTTTGCTGTGTTACGAAGAGATCTATGCTTTTTTGTATGTAATCACCAGCAACAGATTGTACAGAATCACCATAAAAGCGAATGATGTGTGAGAGGGCTTGTGTTGTAAAGAGAGGCTCTCCATCGTCCTCTTGTTCAGTGATGATTTGCAGAAGTATTGTTCTTGTAAGATCTTCTTCTGATTTGACATCTTTGACAATAAATTCTTTATTGTTGAGCACTAGCTTTTTTATATCTTCCAGTGTGATGTATTTACTTTCTTCCGTATCGTATAGGCGGCGGTTTGGATACTTTTTTATAATTCGTTTATCTTCCATTTATCTGTCCTGAATTAAATATAAATCATGAAAAGGGCGCATATTACTGAGTGTCAGCCCAACCATTTATGGCACTCTTGAACAAACTAAACTATGACTTATTTGTAACAGTCATCAAATTCTGGCGTACTATCTAGTGTGCCAGAAAATACTTAAAATGAAATTATTCTCCACTAGCTGACTACATGATATGTCGTTAGCCGTTTATTTCATAGCCTCAAGATCCAGCGGAAAGAAGAAGATGTCTTCATTTTGCCTGGTTTCTTTCTACTGCTAGGGCTACGCCAAGACCTCCACCTATACATAGAGTAGCTAGCCCTTTCTTGGCATTACTCCGTTTCATTTCATGAAGTAGAGTCACGAGGACTCGGCAACCTGAAGCGCCAATTGGGTGACCTAAGGATATAGCGCCACCATTCACATTAACTTTTGCAATGTCCCAACCGACATCGCGATTTACTGATATTGCCTGAGCAGCAAAGGCTTCATTTGCTTCAACCAGGTCTAGGTCATCAACAGACCAATTCGCTTTTTCAAGGCAACGTTTACTGGCTGGAATAGGGCCTGTACCCATGATAGATGGGTCGACACCCGCACTAGAGTATGCTTTTATTGTGGCTAAGGGTTCTAGTTTAAGTTCCTTTGCTTTGCTTTCAGACATGACTAATACTGCTGCTGCTCCATCATTCAAGCCAGATGCATTTGCGGCCGTAACGGTGCCTTCTTTATCAAATGCGGGGCGCATCTTCGCTAGGCTTTCAGCAGTTACACCGGCGCGAGGGAATTCGTCTTTATTGAAAATTATCGGGTCACCTTTACGCTGAGGTATTTCAACAGGAACAATCTCGTCATCAAATTTCCCCGCATTTATTGCCGCCTCTGCTTTTTGTTGAGAAGTTGCAGCGAATTCATCTTGTTCTTCCCGAGAAATTCCATATTTCTTGGCTATATTTTCAGCTGTGATACCCATGTGATAGTTGTTAAAAGCATCCCACAAACCATCTATGATCATGGAGTCTGGCATCTTCCAGTCACCCATTTTTGTGCCATTTCTTGATTTTGGCAGGAGGTGTGGAGACAAGCTCATACTCTCTTGGCCGCCAGCGACAATAATATCCGCATCACCACACTTAATCGCTTGTGCAGCTAAATGGACAGTTTTAAGACCGCTACCGCAGACTTTATTGATTGTCATACAAGGGACTGAATTTGGCAGACCTGCAGCGATCGCAGATTGGCGTGCAGGGTTTTGCCCTGTGCCGGCAGTTAATACTTGTCCAAAAATGACTTCATCCACTTGCTCGGGCTTGATCCCCGCACGTTTAATGACATCAGCTATAACTGTTGCACCAAAAATATGAGCAGGTAAATTAGATAGAGAACCTCCAAAATTACCTACCGCTGTACGAACTGCCGCTACTATGACAACGTTGTCTGTCATGTTTGTCCCCTCCGTTAAAATGAAGCTATATGTAGGGCTTCATGTTCCATATGCAGGAACAAGAAACCCGATAATAATATGATGCGCTGCAATAAAGAGGGCAAATCCTAGCAGAAACCGGTCAGATCTGTCGAGTAAGAGTTACTATGTCGTAGTTCAATGAGATTAATATTAAGAAAAATCAATCTTGTACAGGTAAACCGTAGACGCTGGCTTATGAGGCAATATTTTAGGGTGCCGGCCTTGCAGCAGCAAGGTCGGCGCATTCTTTGATTTTGCAGTCGTGGTAGATGCCGCTAGCGGATTACCCAGTCTTAGATGTGAATAGTTCTGTTATCAACAGCTAATGCCGCTTCGTGCATGGCTTCAGATAAGGTTGGATGAGCATGGATGGTTCTGGCAAGGTCTTCGGTACTACCATCAAATTCCATCGTGACAACAGCTTCAGCAATTAACTCCGAAGCATTTGGACCAAAAATATGGATCCCTAAGACGCGATCTGTTTTTGCGTCACCCAGTATTTTAACAAAGCCATTTGCTTCGCCCATTGCTTTTGCACGGCCCGTTGCCATGAAAGGGAAACTGCCTACGCGGTATTCAACCCCATCTGCTTTTAATTGTTCTTCGGTTCTACCAACCCAGGCAATTTCGGGCCAGGTATAGATAACCCAGGGAATTGTTTCATAATTCATGTGACCTGGTTTGCCAGCGATACGTTCGGCGATAGCTACCCCTTCTTCAGATGCTTTGTGTGCCAGCATAGGTCCTCTAACAACATCGCCAACTGCGTAAACATTTTCCAAGTTTGTATTGCAGTGGTCATCCACTACAATAAAACCACGTTGGTCGAGTTCGAGGCCACACTCCTCCGCACCTAAGCCAGTGGTATTCGGTGATCTACCCACCGCGACAATAAGTTTGTCGACGGTGATCTGCTGTTTCCCTTCATCGGTGTCGTAGTTAATCGTTATTTCGCGGTTATTGCTTCCGGTACCTGTGACCTTGGCACCGAGTCGGATATCAAGCCCTTGACCACGTAAAGATTTTTCAGCTTCTTTTGCGACTTGACGATCTACTAAGGAAAGAAAATCAGGTAAGGCTTCGAGTATAGTGACTTCAGAACCGAGCCGATTCCAGACACTCCCTAGTTCAAGACCAATGACACCTGCACCAATGACACCGAGACGACGTGGCACTTCATTAAATTTAAGCGCGCCGGTTGAATCGACTATCAGCTTATCATCAACGCTTGCCGGTGGGATTCTAGTTGGTACAGATCCTGTTGCGATGATGATATGGGCAGCTTCAACGATTGTTTTTTCATCATGCGATTCATGCGTTGGTGATATCTCAATTTCTTTATTACTTAATAGCTTTGCTTGTCCGCGTAACCAATCAATCTTATTCTTTTTGAATAGGCCACTAATGCCTTGAGTCAGCGTCTTTACGATATTGGCCTTACGCGAAACCATTTTATTAACATCCATGGATACACCCGTAGTGGTAATGCCATGATCGTTTGATTGGTGCTTTATGTGATGAAAATGATGTGAGGAATCGAGTAATGCTTTTGAGGGAATGCAGCCTACATTCAGGCATGTACCACCAAGAGCAGGTTTTCCTTCATCGTTTATCCAACTTTCTACACAGGCGGTAGATAGGCCTAATTGGGCGCAGCGAATAGCCGTTACGTAGCCCCCTGGTCCCGCACCTATAACAACAACATCATACTTTTTCATATTTCGTAAGCCTTGGTTTTATATCAGAGTTGAAGTAGAAGACGAGCTGGATCTTCCAATTGTTGTTTTATGGACACCAGAAACTGAACTGCTTCACGGCCATCTATGATTCGATGATCATAAGACAAAGCAAGGTTCATCATTGGGCGAATAACAACTTCACCATTTTCTGCAACAGGGCGTTGTTGTATCGCATGCATTCCCAATATTGCACTTTGAGGTGGATTAATAATCGGGGTTGATAAGAGCGAACCAAAAGTACCACCATTAGTAATTGTAAACGTACCGCCAGTCAAATCTTCCATGGTTAATTTCCCGTCTCTGGCCTTTTCTCCAAATGACCTTATTTGTGCTTCAATATTTGCAAGCGATAAAGAATCACCATCGCGAACAATCGGCACAACTAAACCTTTGGGAGAACTAACCGCAATACCAATATCGAAATACCCGTGATAAACGATATTGTCGCCATCTACAGATGCGTTAATAACCGGAAATTTCTTTAATGCTTCTATTGCTGCACGAGTAAAGAAAGACATAAAACCAAGTTTAGTGCCGTGCGTCTTTTCAAATTCATCCTTATAACGATTCCGGATGTCCATAATCGGTTGCATATTCACTTCGTTAAATGTAGTGAGAATGGCATTTTCATGTTGTGCGCTCAATAATCTTTCTGCTACACGTTTACGCAGTCGAGTCATAGGCACTTTTTCTTCGGGCCTATCTCCAGTACTACTTGTTAACACAGGGACTGCTACTGGTGAACTACTTTTTGTCTCGGTCTTAGGTGTTACTTGTGCAACAGCTTGTGGGGCTTCTGTAGCTACTTGTTGAAGGTCGGATGACTCATTTGATGCTACTGGACTGCCTTCAATATGACGTAGTACGTCTTCCTTTGTAACCCTATCGGTGTTTGTGGCAATTTTCGTTACATCTAAACTATGTTCTTCTACCATGGTGCGAACGGCAGGACTTAATTTTGGTAAGTCGGTTTCAGAAGCTGTAGTAGTCTTTGTATCCATTTCTGGCAGAGATTGTTGTGTTGGTTCTGGCACAGACGCTGCTGGCTTGGTGCTGTCAGCTTTAGCTTCTGTATCAATACGCGCAATCACTTCATCGCTGCCTACTGTTTCACCGTCATCTCGCAATATTTCAGAAATAACACCATCATTTAAAGCAGCCACTTCTAGTGTTACTTTATCGGTTTCAATATCTATCAGGTTGTCGCCACGCTTTACCTGATCCCCGACACGTTTTTGCCAACTTATCAGTGTTGCTTCCGCAACTGATTCAGCCAAGACAGGTACTTTGATATCAACTAACACGATCTTCTCCTCGGATTATCTACGCAATACTGCGTTAACTTGTTTATGTGTTGTTACTTCAAGCTTATCAATTTGCAAAGCATCAGATATCAACTCTTTTTGTTGAGCAAGATGGATAGGCATTAAACCGGTAGCCGGTGACGCTGAATAGAATCGACCCGCATAACCAAAGGTATGCTGATCTTTTAAACAGCCAATCATTGTTCCTCGAGATTGCATATAGTACCAACTCCCCTGATTCTTTGGTTCTTCTTGTACCCACACGACTTCTTTCAAATTTTTATATTGATCAATCAGTGCCCGAACCTCTTCCCTCGGGAATGGATAAAGTTGTTCTATGCGAGCTATGGCAATGTTTTTAATTTCACTTTCACGACGCTGTTCAAGCAAATCAAAGTAAACTTTACCGCTACACATGAGTAAGCGTGTGACTTGATCTTTATCCAAGTCATCAACTTCATCGATTACCGTTTGAAATTTTCCGTTGATTAGATCATCTACCGGTGAAGTGGATAGCTTTCTGCGCAACAAGCTCTTCGGGCTCATTACGATTAATGGTTTAAGATGGGTGCGTATCATTTGTCTACGAAGCATATGAAACATTTGTGCTGGAGTACTAGGGAAACAAACCTGCATGTTTTGTTCAGCACAAAGTTGCAGATAGCGTTCGAGCCGGGCCGACGAATGTTCCGGACCTTGTCCATCATAACTATGGGGTAAGAATACGGTTAGTCCGCAAAGTCGTTCCCACTTAGCTTCACTAGAACTAATAAACTGATCAAACACGACCTGAGCGCCATTAGCAAAATCACCAAACTGCGCTTCCCATACGACCAGAGCATTGGGTTCGGCACTAGCGTAGCCTAGTTCATAGGCAAGCACCGCTTCTTCTGATAGCGTTGAATTAATAACCAGAAACCGCGGTTGTCCATCTCTAATGTGCTGTAGTGGTATATGAGTCCGACCATCCTTCATATTATGGAGAATGGCATGACGATGGAAAAAAGTCCCGCGGCCACTATCTTGGCCTGAAATGCGGATTGGGTAACCATCATCGATTAAGGATGCATAAGCCATGGTTTCAGCAAAGCCCCAATCCATGAGCATTTCGCCAGCGCCCATTTTTTTACGAGTGGCCATGATTTTATCAACTGCCGGACTTAATTCGAAATCAGTTGGAATGTTTGTAATCAATGCTGTTAATTTTTCAACAGAATCCTGGGTGATAGTCGTGTCAGCTGGGTCAGTCCATTTTGTGTCGAGAAAACGGGTAAAGTTAAGCAGGTATTTTGGATTAGCATGTTCAGTATAAGTCCCCGCTACACCTTGGTTGCTTTCTAGCGAGTCAATATACTCCTTGGCAATGGCATCGGCCTCTTGCTGAGTAACGACTCCTTCTGCTATTAATTTATCTGTGTGTAGTTTTCTGACACCAGGATGCTTTTGTACTTGTTGATACATGATAGGTTGGGTCGACATGGGTTCATCAGCTTCACTATGTCCATGTTTGCGGTAGCAGACCATATCAACGACAACATCTTTATTGAATGTCATTCTGTAATCAAGAGCGAGTTTGGTTACGAACACAACAGCTTCCGGATCATCGCCATTCACATGGAAAATGGGGGCCTGAACCATCTTTGCGACATCAGTACAATACAATGATGAGCGTGAATCCAGAGGGTCACTCGTAGTAAAACCAATCTGATTGTTAATAATAATATGTAGCGTCCCGCCTGTGGCATAACCGCGAGTCTGTGAAAGGTTGAACGTCTCCATGATCACTCCCTGACCAGCAAAGGCAGCGTCACCGTGAATCAATATAGGCAATACTTGATTGTGAACATTATCATTACGTCTGTCTTGCCGCGCCCTGACCGAACCTTCAACCACAGGGTTAATGATTTCCAGATGCGAAGGATTAAAAGATAATGTTAAATGAACGCTGCCTCCAGGGGTACTAATGTCAGAAGAGTAGCCCATGTGATACTTCACATCCCCCGAGCCTTTAATTGACTCTAGTGTTTTTCCTTCAAACTCATCAAACAATTCACTTGGTTTTTTGCCCACGGCATTTACGAGCACGTTCAATCGACCACGATGTGCCATGCCGATGACCATTTCTTTTATATTTTGTGCCCCACCAGACTGAATAATCTCATCTAATAATGGGATAAGTGATTCGCCTCCTTCCAGAGAAAATCGTTTTTGACCAACATATTTTGTGTGTAAATATTCTTCTAAGGCATTCGCGTCAATAACACGGTCCAGAATACGTATGCGTTGTTCCTTATCGAAATTCGGAGTAGCAAGGGGTTCTTCGAGATATTTTTGAATCCAGCGTTTTTGTTCGGTTTCATTGATGTGCATGTATTCCGCACCGATTGAGCCACAATACGTTGTTTTAATAATATTGATAATCTCGCGCAGTGTGATTTCATCGGCGGCGAAGAGAGAACCTGTATTAAAAGTTTTGTCCAAATCTTCTTCAGTGAGACCATGAAAAGCAGGATCAAGCTCGGGAATATCAGGTCGTTGATATTGTTTTAGTGGGTCGAGATCGCTTTGGCGATGACCATTAAAACGGTGTGCGTTAATTAATTGTAAAACAGCAGTTTGTTTCTGGTGAGATACTGCATCAGCTGCCGGTGCCTGTACTTCTCCTTGAGTACTCTGGCGCGGACGTATCGCCAGATTGGCATAAGCCTGCTGTATTGAACTATGGGAAACATCTTTGCCTGTTTCACCATTTTGCAGGGAATCAAAATAAATGCGCCACTCGGGTTCAATACTTTCAGGTTTGTTCAGGTAGGCTTCGTATAAATCTTCTACAAACCAGGCATTACCACTGTATAAGCACGAGGGTATCGCGTTTTTCATTATTTATTCCTTAAACTTTTATTATGATTCACTCTGGAACAGAGTGGAGTTTATGCAAAATTTTGTAATTTTATATCAAGTTAACGTAATTAAAATAGATATCCCTTCTAACTATAAGATTTCCTGAAACTAATTCCTATAATTTTAGCTTACTTTATTAAAAAACCAGTGCAACAATCATGCACGAATCGAGCCGCAATATTACAACTGATCTTGCTGCAATGCCATAAACGCCTGTATGCTTACGCAAATTTTTAAATCATCACTACAAATAATAAGATAATAGTTAGGGAGAAGACCAATGGCTGAAACAGTCACTATCACTGATAATCGTACTGGGAAACAGGTGGAATGCCCGATTTTGACTGGGGTATATGGTGCCCCTGTGATTGACACAAAAACGCTCTATAAAGAACTGGAAGTGTTCACTTTTGATCCGGGCTTTACGACTACAGCAGCATGTAAAAGTGCCATTACCTATCTGGATGGAGAAAAAGGCATCCTGCTGCATCGAGGTTATTCAATTGATGAACTTGCCCTGAATAGTTCTTATCTCGAAGTATGCTATTTATTACTTTATGGCGAGCTTCCTACACAAGATCAGTTTGATACATTTCGCGGTCATTTGAATAAACGCAATATGGTCCATGAGCATCTCGAACGTTTTTACACGGGTTACCTTTATGATGCGCATCCTATGTCCATGTTGATTGGTGTCACGGGTGCATTGTCATCTTATTATCACGAAGCAATGGACATACATGATCCTTTGGATCGTGAATTAACGGCTATTCGAGTTATTGCGAAGATGCCCATTTTAGCGGCTCATTGCTACAAACATTCAGTTGGTCATCCTTTTGTTTATTCCAGAGATGACCTGGGTTATGTCGAAAACTTCCTGAATATGATGTTTTCAGTACCTATGCGCGAATACACTCCGAATCCGACTGCTGTTAAGGCACTTAACTTAATGTTAATCCTGCATGCAGATCACGAACAAAACGCATCAACCTCGACTGTGCGTCTGGCGGGTAGTGCCGAAGCAAATCCTTTTGCTTGTATTGCCGCAGGTATTGTTACGCTTTGGGGCAGTGCTCATGGCGGCGCAAACGAAGCTGTTCTCAAAATGTTGGCTGAAATTGGCACCGCAGACAATATTCCGAAGTTTATTGAACGAGCCAAAGACAAGAATGATAATTTCAGGTTAATGGGTTTTGGTCATCGTGTTTATAAAAACCATGATCCGCGTGCGACTATTATTCGTCAGGTTTGTCATGATCTTTTGGAAGAAGTTGACACCGTTGATCAACCCTTGTTCGAAATCGCAATGGCTCTCGAAGAAATTGCTTTAAAAGATGATTATTTTATCGAACGTAAACTCTATCCTAATGTTGATTTCTATTCAGGCATTATTTTAAAAGCATTAGGAATCCCAACCTCTATGTATACCGTTATGTTTGCTTTGGCGCGTTCAGCGGGTTGGATCGCACAATGGTTGGAAATGATGGAAGACCCTGATTTTAAAATTGGTCGTCCGCGCCAACTTTATGTTGGACAAGAAAAACGTGATTACGTGCCTATCAATAAGCGTAAATAATCTACTCAAACTAAATAAAAAAGATTCAAAGGAGAATTAAGAGAATGAAACCCCCTGTTCGTGTTGCAGTCACAGGTGCTGCTGGTCAGATTGGCTATTCATTGTTGTTTCGAATTGCTTCCGGGCAAATGCTTGGGCCGGATCAACCTGTTATTTTGCAACTTTTGGAAGTCACTCCTGCCATGAAGGCCTTGGAAGGTGTGGTGATGGAAATTGACGACTGTGCGTTTCCACTATCTGCTGGCTTTGTTTTGGCAGATGATGCTAATACGGCGTTTAAAGATGTTGATTATGCCTTGTTGGTGGGTGCAAAACCTCGTGGTCCTGGCATGGAGCGAAGTGATTTATTGGAAGCAAACGGTGGCATCTTTAAAGTGCAAGGCCAGGCATTAAATGCGAATGCCAACCGCGATGTAAAAGTACTGGTTGTGGGTAATCCAGCTAATACCAATGCACATACTGCAAAGATAAGTGCACCGGATTTAAATCCACGTAACTTCACTGCGATGACGCGCCTTGATCATAATCGTGCGCTGGCACAACTTGCAGCGAAGACTGAATCACAAGTAAGTGATATTAAAAAGATGACCATTTGGGGCAACCATTCAACCACGCAATATCCTGATATTTCTAATGCAACGGTTGCAGGAAAAGCAGCAAAGGACATGGTCGATTTTGATTGGTATAAAGATCAATATATTCCTCGTGTTGCAAAACGTGGCGCAGAGATCATTGATGCCAGAGGCGCGTCTAGCGCGGCATCAGCTGCGAATGGTGCAGTCGACCATATCCGTGATTGGGCTTTAGGAACAGCAGATGGTGACTGGGTCAGCATGGGTGTGCCAAGTGATGGTAGCTATGGCATTCCAGAAGGATTGGTTTATTCATTCCCTGTTACTTGTAAAGGCGGTGATTACTCAATCGTTCAAGGATTGGAGATTGATGAATTTAGTCAATCAATGATGGATGTAACACAAAAGGAATTGGAAGAAGAAAGAGACGCAGTAGCGAATATTCTTTAAATCTATAAAGCTTTAAAAGTAAAAGCCCTTGACTAGAAATAGTTAAGGGCTTTTTTGTTTTCTCATATGCCATTCCCTCACAATTACTGCGCCATTCCCACGCACGACTAAATGGATGTAATCGGTAGAGCGAAGCAGGAGCCAGAGCCGAGGCGGGAATCCAGTTTAATTTAATACCTTCGCATCGTGGCTCAAGGAGAATTTCAAAGCACGTCCAGAAGTTTCTTCTCGATGTTCTTTGGTTAGAAAATGACAATTTCGACAGATGGCACGCATGATCTTATGTCTAACTAAGCGTTATGGAACATGATGTCCGGTAATAGACTGTATATTTTAATAGGTAACATCTAGAAAACGCTCTTTGTTTTAATAACATAAGTGATGCTTTGATTATATTGACGATATATCCACAGTGTCCACTTTGCTATTTTCATCATCCATTAATAATTTCCGTTTTGGATCGATAGCAGTATAAATCAATCACCTCAAACTAATAATAGACCAACCTTGTTTCTTTGCTTCAACTATTAACGTCTCATCTCCATCAACTGCAATAGCATGATCGACTTCTTTTAAAAGTGGAATGTCATTATGCGAGTCGCTGTAGAACCAGGTTTCATCAAACGATTGTGCGCGGTTTTCTAACCATTCGTGTAATCGAGTCACTTTGCCTTCGGCATAAGAGGGTGTGCCGGATACTTTTCCGGTGTATTGACCATCACTTATCTCTGGTTCGCAAGCGATTAAGCTATCTATGTTGAATGCCTTTGCTATGGGTTCGGTGATAAAGCGGTTGGTTGCGGTGATGATGAGTAATTCATGGCCTTGTTGGCGGTGGCCGTCAATCAGTTGAATTGCTTTGTCTAACATGATCGGTTTGATCTTTGTTTCTATATAATTTTGTCGCCAATCTTCGAGTTGAGCACGATCATTATCGACTAATACTTTCAACTGAAACTCAAGAAACTCATGGATATCCATGGTTCCTTCGACATACTCTTGGTAGAACCTTTCATGGCCGGTTTGATATGCCGCAGAATCGACATAGCCCTGCTCGCTGAGGAATTCGCCCCAGAGGCAATCGCTGTCTCCAGCAATTAAGGTGTTATCAAGATCAAATATAGCGAGTTTCATAATTTAAGAGCCATTGCTGCCAGAATTTAAAGGTGGCTAGTCTAGAAGTTATTGTAAATAAGGCAAATATTTCCTTAAGGTTTGCTTGTTTAGCTCTATTATTGGAAAATCGAGTGATATTAATATCGGCAGCATGACGAGTGATTGATTCAGAGGGCTTTAGAGCCAACGTAGGTATCATACTGACAAATGACGAAGGACGTGTCTTTTGGGCACGTCGGATGGGTATGAACGCGTGGCAGTTTCCTCAAGGCGGGATTCAGAAGGACGAATCACCCGAATTAGCCATGTATCGAGAGCTGAAGGAAGAAACAGGTTTAGACGAGGATCATGTAGAGATAATCGGTTCTACTGATGATTGGCTGAAATATTGGCTTCCCAAACGATTTATTCGCCACAACACATTTCCCTTATGTATTGGGCAAAAGCAAATCTGGTATTTACTACGACTGGTCGCAGATGAAAGTTATGTCAATCTGACTCACTCTGATGAACCTGAATTCGATATCTGGAAATGGGTCGATCTCTGGGATCCAATAGATGAGGTTGTCTCATTCAAACGTAATGTCTATGAACAAGCACTGAAGCAGTTAGCGCCTTTTATTTCCTCGGGTTTTGGTCGCGGCTAGTTAGGATGAATATCCTACTGGCTTTGTGAAGCCTTGTAGCGCATCAAATTGGACAATAATTTATTTGCAGATTTATTGCTGATGCTGCCGACAAAGCGTTTCATAGCTTCTGGCGGGTAGTTTCCTGATAACAAGAAGTTATACAAACCTTCAAGATGAGACGCACATTCTTTCATTGCATGGTCAGCGATAACTCTGGCATCCGGTTGAGATTGAAGTTGACTCATGGCGAATTCGTTCAAACATTCATTATATTCCGCTGATGATTCACTGACCTTTTGATATTCTTCCTGCGTCATCTGCCCAGACGTTTTATATTCCGCGTAGACATTAACGCTCAAAAGACATAAAAGTAGCGTCAGATAAAGACCGAGTTTAGGATGCATCATATTTCCTCATATCAGATAACTTCATAAATTTAAGAACAACATTAACATGAAAGATTCAGCTTTCGATACTTATGATTTGCTAACGCCAGCCTATGTTTATGATCAAGCCAGCATAGTTAATGTGCTTGATAAGCTGGTTAACTTAAAAGAGAAAACAGCTTGTCTGCCTTTATATTCGATCAAGTCAGCAAATATGGCTGGATTACTTGAAGTCATTAAACCTTACGTGACGGGTTTTTCCTGTAGTTCTTTATTTGAAGCGCAACTTGCGGCAGAGATACTTGATAAAGAGCAGACGATACATATTACAACGCCAGGTTATCGGCATGACGAGTGGGATAAAATTATTCAGTTATGTGATTTTGTTACCTTGAATTCAACCAATCAATGGCAAGGCGTTGCAAATAAAATTGATGCGAATGCGAGTTGTGGTATTCGTATTAATCCCGAATTATCGTTTGTTAATGACATAAGATACGACCCTTGTCGTCCAGATTCAAAACTAGGCATGACATTTGAGCAACTCGCCGTAGCAAACACAAAACAAACATTGAATTGGGAAACAATAGAAGGTGTTCACATTCATAACAATTGTGAATCTATACACTTTGATGAATTAAAACAGAGCGCGGAAAAGGTAATGACAGGCCTTTCAAAATATAATCCAAAATTAAAATGGATCAATCTGGGCGGAGGTTATCTGCTAAATGATAAAACAGACCTAACAGTGTTAGGAGACACAATAAAGCGGCTGCAAGATGAATTTAATGTTGATGTTTATATTGAACCAGGCAAGGCAATCACTGGTGGCGCAGGGTATTTGGTTGCTAGTGTTATTGACCTTATTGAAAGTAAAAATAAAACTATTGTCGTACTCGACACAACAATAAATCATTTGCCGGAAGTATTTGAATATCAATACCAACCTAATGTTATGTCTACATCAGACAACGGAAAGTATGAGTACCGTTTAGTAGGTTGCAGTTGTTTAAGTGGTGATTTATTTGGCGATTACTATTTTGAAAAACAAATTGAGATAGGTAGCCGCGTTGTATTTGGAAACATCGGTGCCTATATGCAGGTAAAAGCAAATATGTTTAATGGCATTAATTTACCGGCAACTTACTTATTGGGTAGTGAAGAAAGCTTAGAGTTGATCAAGCAAAATGATTATGAATCATTTCGTAAACGTCTTTAAGCTTATTACAAAATATCCAGAATTAGTTCTTTCCAAGTCAACTGTTTTGAGTTGCACCATTAGCTGCTTTGTTGCTAAATGAAAAGAACAGTCCTTTCAAGAGACTTTAATTTATTTCGAGCGTTATTCTTTACTTATCTCCAGTATAGTACTCGGGGTGGCACTGTAGTGCTTGCTTGCTATCGCTCTGCCGTGCATGGGAACCATAATACAATCATGCAAAACGAGCTGTTCATCTACAGTTAAACGGATTCACATATCATGCAGTGGTTCTCCATGCGCTATTGTGCCGCAATGTGTGTTTTCAAACGCATAGGTCTTTGTGTCGGCAATATGTGCATCAATATCCCACAAGCTACATCTCTCTGAAAACCTGGCAAGTAATTTGTCGGGGGTGAAGTTTTTTTCTGGACTGGCTTTTTGGTAATGGCATTCAATTCTTATTCCGTTTTGTATTTGTTGTTTAACAAGTGCGGAATCGTCGCATAATAATAACTGTTTTTAGATATGTTGTTCTAACAAAAAAAATGTATAAGATGTAATTGATGGTATAAATTACGATAAATTAATCGTTATACAATAGAGACCTGGTATTTATAGCCTGTGGCTTGTTAACAAAACAGTGCAAAGAGAAAAATATGAAAATTGTGACAAAAAATAATCAGAAGTTAAGTGGAGCAAAAAAAACCAGGGAACATATTTTGGATGTTTCTGCAAAGCTGTTTAGCAAGCGGGGTTATAACGGCACCCCATTAAGAGATATAGCAGCAGCAGTGAATATGAAAGCAGGCAGTCTTTATTATCATTTTGATTCAAAAGAACAATTGATACTGGAGATTTTAACGATAGGTACTGAAAATATCTATGAAAGTGTTGTTGGTCGAGTTGCGGAACTTCCTGCAAATAGTTCTAGTAGGTCAATATTGTTAGCAGCTGCCAAGGGGCATTTAGAGGCGTTACTGGAAAAAGGTGATTATACCTCCACCGGCATTCGTAACTATGGACAGTTACCCAAGCCCATTCAGTCGAAGGTCTTGCTTGTCCGGGATAAATACGAAGATTTGTGGCGGGGCTGGTTATCAGAAGCAAAGGAAAAAGGTGATATTAGCGCTAATGTCGATCTAAAAATTCTTAGACTCACTATATTGGGTGCTTTGAATAGGACATTAGAATGGTACAAAAAGGGAAAATTCAGCGTTGAAGAAATTGCTGAGATGCAGTTTGTCCTCTTTTGGGATGGCGTAGCAAAAAAAAGAACGCGTAAAAAAACACTCAGGAAATCCAGATAAAGTCTTTGACGGATTTAAATCCATGTCAATTCTCAATAGAACAAATGCGTTATATTAGGCCTTGTTAATTCTAACAAATGTTAGTATCTTTATCTTGTGTTAGCGGTAGATGAAATTCCCTTTAAGATAATAGCGAGTCTATGAAAAACGATTCAGTTGGAGCACGGTATTATGGATCTTGATTACACATCTGAAGAGAAGGCTTTTCAACAAGAAGTCCGGACATTTTTAAAAAATAATTACCCAAAAAATCTACAAGATAAAGTTGCCAAAGGTGTAGCACTGAAAAAAGAAGACTATGTTCTTTGGCAGAAAATACTATATGACAAAGGCTGGATTGCGCCAAGCTGGCCTGTTGAATATGGTGGAACAGGGTGGACACCGACACAAAAATATATTTTTGAAGAGGAATGTGGTGTTGTCAATTGCCTTAGACTGACCTCGTTTGGTTTGGTCATGATTGCCCCGATTCTTATTAAGTATGGCTCGGAAGAACAAAAGCAGAAATACTTGCCTGATATCTTGAGCAGCGATACGTGGTGGGCTCAGGGCTATTCGGAGCCTAACGCAGGTTCAGATTTGGCCTCGTTGCAAACACGGGCAGAAAATCGAGGCGACCATTATATAATCAATGGCTCCAAAACATGGACCACTCATGGTCACTATGCCGACATGATGTTTGCTTTAGTGCGAACCAGCAAAGAAGATAAAAAGCAAAAAGGCATTAGTTTTCTATTGATCGATATGACATCCCCCGGGATTTCTATTGAGCCGATTATTACCATCGATGGTCTACATGTGGTTAACCAGATATTTTTGGATAATGTGAAAGTGCCGGTTGAAAATCTAGTGGGTGTTGAAGGCGAAGGATGGGTAATTGCTAAGAACCTGTTGCAACATGAGCGGACCAATATTGCTCAGGTGCCTCGTTCCAAAAAACAAATAGAGCGATTGAAATTATTATCTGCAAAGGAAATGCATAATGGTAAACCATTACTGGAAGATTCCTTTTTTAGTGCAAAAATTGCAGCAGTTGAAATTGAGTTATTGGCGCTTGAGATGACCTGCTTGCGCACTTTATCAAAGATTTCTGCCGGAGCTGCATCGGACTCGATCTCCTCGTTGTTAAAAATTAAAGGCACTGAAGTCCAGCAAAAAATTACAGCACTTTTGATGGAGGCGATGGGCTATTTTAGCTTGCCTTATTTTAAAGATGTTTTAATTGATGGTTGGCAAGATGAAGTGCCGGTTGGGCCAGAAGAAGCAGCTTGCCTGGCACCACATTATTTTGATTGGCGAAAAACATCAATCTATGGCGGATCTAATGAAATTCAGAAAAACATCATTGCTAAAGCAGTGCTTGGTTTATAAAAAGGACAATAGATGAATCTTGAATTTACAGAAGAGCAAGTCCTGTTGCAGGATACATTGAATCGGTTTTTGCAAAATGATTATACTTTTGAACAGCGCCAAAAACTAAGCCAACAAGGTATTGGCTATAGCGAACAAAATTGGCAGACCATGGCTGAGATGGGTTTGTTGGGTATTCCTTTTGAAGAAGAATACGGTGGTTTTGATTTTGGTGCGACAGGATTAATGATCGTCATGGAAACAATAGGTAAAGGACTTGTTGTTGAACCTTATTTAGCCACAGTCGTGTTGGCTGGACAGCTAATTCAAAATGCCAGTAGTGAGGCTCAAAAGCAAACATTGCTTCCTCAGTTAATTGAAGGGAATTTAAAGCTGGCGTTTGCTTATGTTGAGCGCCAAAGCAGGTACGACCTTTCCAGCGTAACGGTAACAGCAGAGAAACATGCATCATCATTTTCTTTAACAGGCAAAAAGTCAGTGGTCTTTAATGCAGAAACGGCAGATAAAATTATTGTGTCTGCCAGAACCAGTGGTAATGATGGTGATAAAGAGGGGATTTCTTTATTTTTGCTTGATAAAGATTCTACTGGTATCACGATGCGGCACTATCATACTGTCGATGGTCTACGTGCTTCAGAACTGTCTTTTGAACAAGTCGAAATTGGTTTAGATGCGCTGGTCGGTGAACTGGATAACGCCTTCCCCGTTATTGAAAGCGTGATTGATAGTGCGTCTGCTGCTATTTGTGCTGAAGGTGTTGGTGTGATCAGTCAACTCCGTGAGCGGACAGTTGAATATTTAAAAATTCGCAAACAATTTTCTCAACCGCTAGGTCATTTTCAGGTATTACAGCATCGGGCTGTTGATATGTTTATGGCCGAAGAGCAGATGCGATCGCTAGCGTATTTAGCAAGCATAAGAATGGAAGGAGGTACCCGCAGTGAACAAATCAAGGCAGTGTCGGCTGCCAAGGTCTATTTGGGTGAGGCTCGAACTGTGGTGGGTGAACAAGCGGTTCAATTACATGGCGGGATTGGCGTAACAGATGAACTTGATGTTGCTCATTATTATAAACGGCTAACGATGTTAAATAATTTGTTTGGTGATCGAGATTTTCATTTGCAACGGTTTAGCCAGTCAGAATAAAAATAAAGGTTTTATACGGTGACAGAAAAAAGGCAACATCGACTATGAATGATTATGTGGCATATAAAAGTCTTGTTGAGGGAGATGAGTTTTTAGATCCACCACCGGTTTTTGAAGTCACCCAGGAGCGAGTGGAAAAATATATTCATGCAACAGGAGACACCACTGCAGAGCTTAAGGAACAGGGTGAAATGGGGCGTCAGCTTGCGCCACCCATGTTAGCAGCGGTCTACGTTATTGAAGCACTACGCACACGAGTTGGTCCTCCGGGTGGTATCCATGCTAAACAGCATTTCAAATTTCATCGACCGGCTATTGTGGGTGAAAGGCTCTACACTACGGCAAAAATTCTGCGCCTTTTTATAAAAAGAGAACGTCAATATGTTGAAATGCTAACTGAAAGCAGAAATCAAACTGGTGAATTAGTTACAACAGGTATGATTACTCGCATTTGGGGCAAAGGCGAATGACTAGCCATACATTGCAACAGTATGGATCGTTAAGTGTAGGTGATGAATTACCTGAACTGCGACAACCGGTAGATCAAAATATGATTGATGCCTATGCCGATGCTTCAGGTGATGTTAATCCATTACATGTTGATCCCGAATTTGCCAGGACAACAATGTTTGGCCAAACGATTGCGCATGGACTATTAACCTTAGCTTTTGTATCACGTGTTTTGTCCGAATGGAATTGGCAAGGCTGGGCCTATGGTGGAGAGTTAAATATTACCTTTCTTGGCCCTGTATATCCGGGTGATGAAGTGCGAGTAAGTGGCTATGTCGATCTTATTGAGAAGCGTGACAATGATATCTACGCACGCTGCCAACTCATCTGTCACTGTGGTGACAGAGAAGTCGTAAAGGGCGAGGCGACTTGTCAAGTTTTAACCAAAGATACATAGCTGTAGGGAATCAAATTAATCAATAGGTAGCATGAATATTTGTGTGAATTCGTCAGGGGCAGGTCTAGTTATTAACCTATTGTGAGGAGAACTGGGATATCATCACTGATGATGTAAAATAAGCATCCTTTCATTACTTTCCAGCTTTCGATATTGAGCGCGTTATGCGTTGCTTCTGCAAAGATGTTGAGTGGACTCCGACCGTGTGCTTCACCACAACCTGCCAGACCGACACCAACAATAGCGGATGAAACTCTTAATTCGTGTGACATGCTTAGGACTGTGTTAAAGGGGTGGTAATCACAAAAGGGGGCTGTTTGTTATTAATTGAGGTGGTAACTTTCGTGCCAATCTTAATTGATTCAGGTTCGATACCTTCAACACGGCTCATCATTCCTGGCCCTTCATCCAGCGTGATAAGACTAACATTGTAGTTGCCGCCACGCTCAGGTTTGCGGTGAATTGTTGTGCATGAATAAATCTTTCCGATCCCTGAGAGTGGCTGCCACTCAAGCTTAAAACAACCACAATGAGGGCAAACAATACGTGGAAAGAAGTGAAACTTTTCGCATTTGTGCACTTGGGTAACGCTAAAGTTTTATTTTTTAAATAGTCGAACCAGGTTTGAACTGGCCACGGAATCGTGGTTGATATTTTGTCGCACTATTCCTCTCTCAGCATCTTAACGTTAAAAAGGCTTATGCAATTTGCGTTAAATTCTAACAGTTGTTATATTTAAATTATACTTGTGTTCTATCTATAGGAAACGTGCATGACTCAGTGTAAGACTCCTCTTCTTTTCAGTTCGTGGCGGGTACGGGAAATGGAGCTATTCAATCGAATCATGATTTCTCCGATGTGTATCTATCAGGCTGAGACCGATGGTAAAGCACTGGGTAAACATTTTGCACACTATGCTCAGTATGTATTGGGTGGTGCCGGATTAATCATGATGGAAGCAACAGCCGTTGAAGCAAGGGGGCGGATCAGTGCGGGTGATCTTGGCTTATGGTCAGATGAACATCTGCCGCCACTAGATCCCATTATTGATTATGCACATCAGCAAGGCACTAAAATTGGGGTTCAGCTGGCTCATGCCGGGGCAAAAGCCTCATCAAGACCGCCTTGGGAAGGGGGTAGTTTTTTAGATGACAGTGATGCTGCTCGGGATAAAGCGCCTTGGCAAATCGTGGGACCTGTTGATCAACCCTGTGCACCAGACTGGCCATCACCAAAAGTATTAACACCAGGTGAGATTACAGCTTTGGTTGAACACTGGGGGGATGCAGCGGCTCGTGCTAATAAAGCTGGCTTTGATGTTTTGGAAATTCATGGTGCCCATGGATATCTGATTAGTGAATTTTTATCACCGTTAACCAATACACGAACGGATGCCTACGGTGGTGAGAAGGGTAGAGTGCGCTTAGCGTGTGAAGTCGTTGAGGCGGTTCGTGCGAATTGGCCGGAGAACAAACCACTTTTTTTTCGAATCTCGGTGGTTGATGGTATCGATGTCGGCTGGTCAGTCGCTGATACTATCCAGTTGGCAAAACACTTGATTGATTTGGGTGTGGATTTGATCGATTGTTCGAGTGGTGGTCTTGGTGTAACGCGCGAGCAAGCTCTACCAAGAACACCCGGATTTCAGGTTTTTCTGGCGGAAGCACTTAAACAAGCGGGCATACCGGTGTCTGCTGTAGGTCTGATAACTGAGCCTGAGCAAGCGGAATTGATCTTACAGTCTGAACAGGCGGATCTAATTACCATAGGTCGGGCAGCGTTAAATGATCCTTATTGGCCAAGACATGCTGCTCAGCATTTTGGTCTTGATACAAAATTTGAGAAATGGCCGCCGCAGTATGGGTGGTGGTTAGAAAGGCGCGCAAGAAGTTCGCAGCGGGCTGCGAACAGTCGAATTTATTTTGATCGGGTTCTTTCTTAAATGAATAAAGCATATATATGTGATGCAATCAGAACACCTATCGGTCGTTTTGCTGGTTCCTTATCCGGCGTACGTGCAGATGATTTAGGTGCTATCCCGATCGCAGCCTTAATGGAAAGAAATCCACAGCTTAACTGGGATGATCTTGATGACCTTTATTATGGTTGTGCTAATCAGGCCGGTGAAGATAATCGTAATGTCGCAAGAATGTCTGGTTTACTTGCTGGCTTACCTCAAACTGTACCTGCCATGACGATTAACCGTCTATGTGGTTCTGGTATGGATGCGATAGGCACAGCAGCAAGAGCAATTATCTCTGGGGAGCAATCCCTGCTCATTGCTGGTGGTGTTGAACAAATGTCTCGAGCGCCTTTTGTGATGCCCAAAGCAGAAGTCCCCTTTTCCCGTAATGCAGAAATATATGACACAACGATGGGTTGGCGTTTTGTTAATAAAAAATTAGCAGAGCAGTATGGTGTTGATAGTATGCCTGAGACCGCAGAAAACGTTGCGGAACAATTTAATATTAGTCGACAAGATCAAGATATGTTTGCATTGAGAAGCCAGGAAAAAACACAGCAAGCGCAACAAAAAGGAGTATTTGAAAAAGAAATTGTACCCGTAACGATAAAGGTAAATCGTAAAGAAACGAAAAGTTTTTCTGTCGATGAGCATCCGCGCCCTAGTACTTTGGAAGCCTTGGCGAAGCTAGGAACTCCCTTCAAAAAAAATGGGACAGTGACTGCTGGTAATGCATCTGGCATTAATGATGGTGCTTGTGCCCTGTTACTGGCATCCGAGGATGAAATGAAAGCCCGAGGACTAAATCCTTTAGCGAGAGTTGTTGGTATGGCCGCGTCGGGGTTGGAACCAAGGATTATGGGTTATGGTCCGGTAGAGGCGACCCGCAAAGTATTAAAAAATGTTGGTTTAAGATTAGATCAAATGGATGTCATTGAGTTAAATGAAGCCTTTGCTGCGCAAAGTTTAGCTGTCATGCAAGGCTTGCAGCTTGCTGATGATGATATCAGGGTGAATCCAAATGGCGGCGCTATTGCCTTAGGACACCCGCTAGGTATGAGTGGTGCGCGTCTTGTCACCACAGCCGCATATGAGTTGCAACGTAAGCACGGTCAATATGCCTTATGTACAATGTGCATTGGTGTGGGGCAGGGTATCGCAATGATTATTGAACATGGATAAAAATTACTGTTGAGCCTAGGTAGCAAGCGTGAGCTAAATACAGGACAAACGAATTATAGAAATAACCTTAATAAGGTAGTAGACCCGATGGCATTGTGATAAATGAATTGAAATCTGACGGATAAAATTTTCCGGGGAGAGCGAAACATGGAAACTATGATAAGAGAAGAGACTGGTCTTGCAGTGGAGAAGACACTGGAGTTCAAGTTAAAAAAGCGTGATGAACTTTATAATGAAACGGGACATTATTGGGGCATTAAAAAGCTAACGCTGAAAGAGCAAGACCCGATCAAATATGAACGTTTTTTTTCTCGGCTTCAGTCGTCTGTTTTTGCTGCCAGAGAAAAGGCCCGGTTTGTTGCTGCCAGCCCGGGTGGACGTGAGATGGGTGAATCCCTCTGGGCATTAACAACGGCTGAGGGCGATGTACTCACCATTTCATTAGGTTTTATTTCTCACGCGGCCGCTTTCCCTGTTTCGGTTAAACACATGATCGATAACGGGTTTGAAGAAAACCCGGGTATTAACGATGGTGATGTTTTCGGAGCAGATGACCCTATGACATCAGGTGCGCCACACCCTGGTGACACCTATACTCTGGTTCCAATTGCTATCGAAGGCGAAGTGGTGGCATGGGCTTGTTCCGTCAATCACATTATGGAAGCAGGTGCGCCGCAGGCGGGTAGTTGGCCGGTATTTACCGTTGACACATTCATGGATGGTTTTGTTTTTCCGCCGATGAAAACAGGAGAAAACCTGCGGCAGGCAAAGTGGTGGGAAAACCTTTGGATGCGTCGCACGCGTGCCGGTGCAATGAATGTTCTGGATGACAAGATGCGACTGGCGGGTTGTTCCATGATTCATAGTTCTCTTCATGAGATAATCAAAGAGTTTGGTGTCGAGTACTACAAGCAGGCCTGTAAAGAAATTATTGAAGAGAGTCGCAGAATGATTCTCGATAATATGCGAGCCACTATGGTGCCAGGTCGGTATGAAGGTAGTTGTTTCAGGATATCCATGCTTAAAGGTCAGCAGGAAATATGGCAGCATGCTGATAAAGATGAGCTGATACATGTCCATGGTGTATTGAGTGTCGATAAAAAAGGCAGTCTGGTCTGGGATACCGAAGGTTCTTCCCGCTGGGGTTATCATGGGTTTAATGGTTATCCCGGAGGTGCCGATGTTGCCTTGCATCTGCAAATGACAACCACGTTTGCTCATAACGTCAAGGCGACGGGTGGTGTCAAAATGAATGTCGAAAGTATTTATCATAAAGGCAGTATCTATAATCCCGACACCGAATTTGCTTCCTGTGCAAATATTTGGGCGCAGTCCATGCAAATGGAATGTGTTGCCGGTAACGCGGCACATTTATCTTTCTTTATGCGCGGTTATCTGGAAGAAGCGTTTGCTGTTGATGATGCCTGGGAAGGTGTTCAGGGTAGTGGCGTATTGACCGATGGCACGCCCTATGGTTTTACGAACTTTGAATGGGTAGGGGGAACCGCAATGGGTGCCTATCCATTTAAAGACGGTATGCCGACTGCATGGTGTTCGCATACTCAGTTATGCAATATCGGTAATTCAGAAGAATTTGAATATCTTATTCCACCAACACACCATTTAGGTCGAAAACTTGAACCCGGATACTGTGGGCATGGCAAGCATCGAGGCGGGATTGGGCAGACAGCTGTTCATTGGATGAAAGAAACGGGACAGCGTCTCGGTATTACACGAGCTGGTGTTGCTACCTCGTTGAGTTCTTATGTTTCATTAGGAATGAATGGTGGTTATCCCGCGCCTGGCGTGGTCACCGTGACAGCCAAGAACACAAATATGGACGAGATTTTTGCTGCGGGTGGTGATACGCCAACTACGGCGGGAGAATTACTTGAGTATGCAAAAGAAGGAAAGATTAAAGGTGATGTAAAGGGATGGAAATATGATCCGCCTGAACAATCAATGGGCGAAAATGATTTATGGGCTAATGCTGCCGGTGGTTCTGGTGGTTGGGGCGACCCTTTGGAAAGAGATATCAATGCCGTAATAGAGGACATCAGAATCGGGCAAATACCAGAAGGATTTGCAAAGATGATGTACGGGGTTGTCGCGAGCAAAGATAAAAATAATCAGGTTACTTTAAATGAATCTGAAACAAAGGCGGAGAGAGAAAAACTGTTTGAACGTCGTCGTTCTGAATCTGTGCCAGCCAAACAATGGTGGGCAGAAGAACGTAAAAAAATAATTGAAAAAGATATGCGTGATGAGCTCTTGGTGATGTATAGAAAATCTGTCTGCTTTGATGGATATGACAAACATTTTAAAGCCTTTTGGCAACTGGATGATGATTTCGAAATTTAATTATTGTGAACGCCATTCAGTTAATAAATAAAATATTCAGGAGCAGAAAATGGAACAAGTAGATAAAGGTTTAATGCAGCAGCTGGTTGACGGAAAAATATCTGATGACGACGTGATGGAAATGAGGCGCATGGTAAAGAAAGACCATGCTCGTTTCTGGACCTATCTCGAAGTTTTGCAAGAAGGGGTTTCATGGGATGAAAAAATTCTAATGCGACTGAACGATCATTTGTACATCGTCGCCAAAGGTAATAATGAGCGAGTGGTTAAATGTGATTGCGGCCATGAGTATGGTGATTATCGTGCGAACTGGAAGCTGAATACCAATATCCGCGTGCGTGAAACGCAAGAACAAATGAATGAAGTTTACTACCCCGCTATTGCAGCACCTGAAGCTTCATGGATGGAAATTCGTGAATATTTTTGTCCGGGTTGTACAGCACAATTGGCTGTAGAAATTGTTCCTCCCGGATACCCGATGATATTCGAAGCCTTGCCCGATCTTGATCGATTTTATCGTGAGTATATGAGCCAACCATTAAGTGATGAATCAGTTGAATGGTTTCAGGATACAACAACTGAAGTCACGGCAACATATAAATAAAAATAAAAAGCAGATCACCAGGAGAACTTCATGGCGGTTACAAAAGAACAAATGAATTCAAATAAAAAATATATTCTGGCGTTGGATGCCGGAGGCACCATGACCGATACCATTTTGGTTATGGACGATGGTACGTTTACTGTTGGCAAATCATTAACGAATAAACAAAATGAGTCTGCAAGTTACCTTGAATCAGTAGACGACGCCGCTAAAAGTGTCGGACTGACCTCATCAAAAGTGCATGAGCAGGCTGCTATCAGTATTTATGCCGGCACTGGCATGTTGAATACGTTGTTAACGGGTACAGGTAAAAAAGTGGGGTTGCTGGTTACGAGAGGTTTTGAAGATATCTCAATTATGGAAGGGGGGTTGACCTACCTTGGGCAAACACAATCTGAAATTTTACATAATCAACTACATTCACATACGCGTCCTATTGTTGATCGTCAGAATGTGCATGGTGTCAGTGAGCGGATCAGTGGCGGTAGTTACTTCATGGAAAAACACATTGCCCCTGGAACAGTACTCGCACCTTTGAGTGAAAAACATGTGCGAAGTGGTGTAGAAAAATTAATTGCCGCTAAAGTAGAGGTCATTGGTATTCTCTTTGTTAATTCTTATATCGAGATTGGTCATGAACATCGCGCCAAGGAAATTGCATTGGCGATGTTGAAAGAGGCGGGTGTTGAAATTCCAGTTGTGTGTTCTTCAGATATTGCACCAGTCAGTAAGGAAAATAATCGTTTAAAAAGTCTGCTATTACAGTGTTCAGCTGCAGAACATACTCGTGAAACAATTTCTGCTGTAGAAAAATCGGCTCAAGCAGATGGTTATGATGGGCGCTTATTGACCCTGTTGTCGTATGGTGGTGCTGTCAATGTTGAGTATCCTCGCTTGTATGAAACTGTTATTTCCGGACCTGTCGGTGGCATGATGGCGGCGCAGGTGTTGAGTCGTAAGCTAGGATTGAAAAATGTCTGTACTGCCGACATGGGAGGAACCAGTTTTGATGTAGGGCTTATTGTTAACAATATGTTGTCCATTCGTAAAGATCCCGATTTTGCCGGTCACCGACTAGCGTTACCGATGGTCGCGATTGATTCTGTTGGTTCGGGTGCTGGATCTGCTATCTGGATTGATGAATATAAAAGATTACATGTAGGGCCAGAGAGCGCAGGCTCTGATGTTGGTCTTTGTTATAAATACGACAAATTAACAGTGACCGATGTCAATGTTGCGATGGGATATGTTGATCCGGATTATTTTCTGGGTGGCAAGATTAAACTAGATGCTGAAAAAGCACGTAAGTCGCTTAAAGAAACGATTGCTGATCCGTTAGGACTTGATATTTACCAGGCCGGAAAAGGAGTGCTCGAAGTTGTTAATGCGCAGATGCGAGAGGCTGCAAAAGCGATTCTTGTTTCGAAAGGATATGATACCAGTGAGTTTACCATGATGTGTTATGGCGGAGCTGGGCCTGTACACATGTGGGGTTATACTCAGGATTTTGAGTTGGCAGATGTGATTACCTTTCCTTATGCCGCCGCGTTTTCAGCATTTGGTGGCGCGTGCGCAGAATACCTCCATCGTTATCATAAGGGTGTAGTTATAACGATTCCCAATGGTTCGTCTGCGGAGGAAAAAACGAAAGTAGCATTAGAAATTGATAGTGCCATGCGTACGCTTGAAGACACCGCGAAAAGTGAAATGATGGCTGAAGGCGTTAATCCAGATGAGTTAACATTCCGTTATGGTTTTTATGGTCGGTACCTGGGGCAATTAGAAAGTTTTGAGACAGTAATAGATTTTAGCGAAATTAAAACGCCTGAGGATTTAGATAAAATTGTCGCTGCCTTTGAAGAAATGTACACCAATATTTATCCGGAAGGCGCACGATTTCCTGACGCCGGTTATGCTTTAACTGAAGTCTTTGTGCAGGCGATTGCACCGAAGGTTATGCCAGAAATAATCAGCCATGCATTACAGGGTGAAACACCGTCCGATTCTGCCTATGTCGAAACTCGACAAGTCAGTCATGAAGGCGAATTCCATGACTTTAAGGTTTGGCAGATGGCGGAGTTACAAGCGGGCAATATTGTCCACGGACCTTCAATTATTCGAGATCCGATGACGACGGTTATTATTCCACCCGGTAAGCGTGTGGAAATAGATCAGTATATGGTGTTGCATTACCGTTAATTTATCGCTTTCGAATTACCCGTCATATTTTTTCGAGATAGTGGGTATTCCTTTCTGATATGGGTTCGCACAAAATTATTTGATAAGTATGTCGAAAAATTAAACTTTTAATAATTAGTTTAGTTTAAGTAATCTATGTTTTTGATGATGATTGCATTTTTAAAAAGGCAGGCGTTTTATGGAGTATAAACCTTACCCCGACATTGTTTGGCAAGCGAGTGAAGCGTTGGCCTCGCAGTCACAGATGCAAAAATTTATTGACTCCACAGGTGTTGAAAATTATGACACCTTATTCTCTAAAGCAGCGCGTGATCCCGAATGGTTTTGGAACGCCGTTTTCGATTTTTTACAGGTGCGTTTTTATCGCGATTATGATGCTGTCATGGATCAGTCAGAAGGCATCGAATGGACACAATGGTGTGTGGGCGGAAAGACCAATGTAGTGTTGAATTGTCTGGATAAACATAAAGGGACAGCCATATGGAATAAAGCATTTCTGCATTATGAAGCTGAGAGCGGTGAAAAAAAATCACTCACTTATGCAGAACTTGATGCCAGAGTTTGTCAGCTAGCCGAAGGCTTACGTTCCTTAGGTTTAGGAAAAGGCGATGCGGTTGGTTTGTATATGCCAATGATCCCGGAAGTGACAATTGCATTTCTAGCAATCATTAAAATTGGTGGATTAGTTGTGCCGCTTTTTTCTGGATTTGATGCCAAGCCTATTATAACGCGTTTAAATGATGGTTCTGCGAAAGCTGTTATCACCGTTGACGGGGCACCAAGAAGAGGAAAAATAACCGGTTTAAAATCAACCATTGATAAAGTAAGAGAAAAAATTCCTTCATTGGAACACGTTATTATATTTGATCACTCGGGATTAGATAATAAATATTATCCGGGCGACCATGATTGGGATGAATTAATAAAAGACCAACCTGTCAATAGCGAAACAGCCATTATGGATGCCGAAGATCCGATGATGCTTGTTTACACGTCAGGCACAACCGGGATGCCCAAGGGAACAGTGCATACGCATTGTAGTTTCATGACGAAGAATTTGTTTGACCTGCAAATTTTGTCCGATCTGGCAAGGGAAGACAAGGTACTCTGGATGAGTGATATGGGCTGGATCGTCGGTCCGATGGAAATTATTGGGGTTAGTTTTACCGGGGCAACGTTGATCATGGCTGAGGGCGTCCCTAATTTTCCAGATCCAGGCAGAATTTGGCGCTTAATTGATGAATACAAAGTCAGTTGGTTTGGTTTTACGCCGACCATTGCACGAATGTTTATGAATCAAACGGATGAGATTGTTAAGCAATATCACTTTTCTTCATTGAAAGTGACATTCTCTACAGGAGAAGCGTGGAACCCGGACGCCTGGTTTTGGTTCTTTGATAATATTTGCAAACAGCGTGTGCCGATTCTCAACTATTCAGGAGGTACAGAAATAGGTAGCGGGATCTTAGGCTGCACGATTCTCCGGCCGCTTAAACCCTGTTGTTTTAACACGGCCATTCCTGGCATGGGTGCCGATATACTTAATGAAGAGGGTGAATCAGTTGGCAATGGGGAAGTGGGTGAATTGGCACTACGTAGTCATTCTATCGGACTGACAAGAGGCTTGTGGAAAAGTCCTGAACGTTATCTTGATAGCTATTGGCGAAAAATTCCGGGTGTTTGGATCCATGGTGATTGGGCAGTAAACGATGAGCTAGGGATGTGGTACATACTAGGTCGTTCGGATGATACGCTCAAAATTTCAGGAAAGCGTACAGGACCTGCTGAAATAGAAGGGCCGTTATTAGAAACAGGGAAAATCGTAGAAGCTGCGGCTATCGGTGTTAATGATGAGCTTGGTGGCTCAGTAATTGTCTGCGTTTGCGTACCGAAAAATGCTAGCGAAGATGAAACAGAATTAGGACAAGAACTGATTGATGCTGTAATCAATAAAATGGGAAAAGCATACAAGCCGAAACAAATTATTTTTGTTAAGGACTTACCAAAAACGCGCACTATGAAAATAATGCGCAGGGTGGTTAAAGCTATTTTGCTGAGTCAGGAACCGGGAGATCTCTCATCAATGGTTAACCCTGAGGCAATCGATTTTCTTGTACAGAAAAAACTACGATAAAAGGAAAGCAATTAATGATGAAAGATAAGGTTGTATTGGTGACAGGTGCTGGTCGAGGCATAGGCCGCGCAATCGCTTTAATGATGGCGCAAGAAGGTGCAAAAGTAGTTGTTAATGATTTAGGCGCAAGCATCGGCGGGGAAGGTAACGATATGAGCCCAGGGCAAGAGGTGGTTGATCAAATACGTTCCTCTGGTGGAGAGGCTGTCTTGAACGGTGACAGCGTGGCGGAATTATCGGGCGCGGAGGCAATGATTCAAGCCGCAATCGATAACTTCGGCAGGATTGATAGCGTGGTAAATAATGCAGGTATTTTGCGAGATAAGATTTTTCACAAGATGACACCGGATGATTGGCATGCGGTTATCAATGTTCATTTGAATGGGAGCTTTAATACAGCACACGTCGCCGCACAACATTTTCGAAAACAAGAAAGTGGTAGTTTTGTTTTTATGACATCAACTTCTGGACTGATAGGTAATTACGGACAGGCAAACTATTCTGCAGCCAAGCTGGGTATTGTTGCACTATCAAAAAGCATTGCCTTAGATATGGAACGTTATAATGTGCGCTCTAATTGTATCTCTCCATTTGCCTGGAGTCGTATGATTGGATCGATACCCGTAGACACACCTGAGCAACAAGCGAGAGTGGATAAGTTAAAAGAAATGACGCCAGAAAAAATAGCACCTATGGCAGTCTATCTTGCGAGTGATGCGGCAAGTGACGTGACAGGACAAGTCTTTGCGGTGCGTAATAATGAAGTGTTTTTAATGGCTCAAGCGCGACCGCTACGTTCATCACATCGTTCGGAAGGCTGGACACCACAAACTATCGCGGAACATGCTATGCCTGCACTAAAAGGCAGTTTCTATCCTTTGGATAGATCGGCTGATGTTTTTTGTTGGGAGCCTGTTTAGCCATAACGAATCATTTGTATGCTTCGATTGCTATTTGTTCAATAACAACCTATTATCAAGTGCAGATAATTGCAATGCACTTGATTGTAGTCTTAGTGTGGTGTCAATCAAATCAGGAAAACTAAATCATGGCTAATATTACAATTCGTACCAATGATGAAATCGCTGAAAAAATTGGTGGCCTTGCCAAAGCGATGGATCGACCTAAAAACTGGGTTATTGAGGATGCACTAAAGCAATATCTTGCTGAACAAGTCTGGCAAATCGAAGGAATCAAACAAGCGCAGTCATCGTTATCAAACAAAGAAGGTGTTCAATTCGATACCGTAATAAAAAAAATTCGTAACAAAATCAAACGTAAACAAAAGAAAGATCCGTAAATGGACATAAGACTATCGCAGGAAGCGGAGCAGGATTTAATCGAGATATTCGATTATATTTTAGAAGATAACCCAGCTGCTGCTGAAAAAGTGCTAGATACCATTCAGCAAGAAATTATGCGTCTCAGCGATTACCCTCATTTGGGAAAACCTGGGCGCGTGCCTAAAACCAGAGAGCTCGTTTTATCCAACACACCCTTTATTATCCCATATCAGGTCAATGGAAATATTTTAGAAATATTACGTGTGTATCACTCAGCACGGAGATGGCCAGAAGAATTTAAAAAGTAATTTCAAAAAAACATAACTCAACGACAGTAGTAAGATACGAGGTCTAGCTTTTATACTGTGGCCCGGTTGCGCTTTTCTTTATCTCCAGACCATTACGACTCGAATTTCCCGATGGGTTGTATCACATCACCTCGCGTGAAAAAAGGGGACAGATTCTGACAGATCCCCACGAATATTCATGAAAGCCATTGGTTCAACATGTCCTGTTGAACAAGGGTAATGGCCTGCTGCAATTCGCGTGTTGTAAAATTAAATTGCCCTTGAACAATCAGTAAGCAACCTAAGTAAAAGATAATCAAAAGGGTCAGTGTCTGACCTATCCCCACGAATTATTATAG